>MAAC01018299.1_pt1 | contig 91707 bp, 60 predicted proteins | sample 1115981 | NCBI WGS metagenome assembly MAAC01 (sample SAMN04961126, study PRJNA320927) | seawater metagenome | isolation source: sample BD02T64 sea water enriched with oil for 64 days | place: USA:Gulf of Mexico | collected 2013-07-27 | reverse complement strand
GCAACGAAGTAGTGGGATTGCTCAAGCGCTTCTTCGATGGGTTTAAAAGCAATTTATGCCGCGTTATCAAATTGAACAATGGAACAACCATTCTCTCAATTTAATGCCTTGCCTAAATTACTTTTAACTCCCACTGATATCCCGCATCTTGAAGTGGAACGGGTATATAGGGCAAGGCTAATATTGGTATTTTAGTCGATTCTAGGTACACTAGGGCAAAAGATGAAATTAGAGAGCTTTATTATGCCTGAACCAAGGATTATCAAAAAATACCCTAACCGTCGTTTGTATGATACCGAGAAAAGTTGTTATATCACGTTAACCAATGTCAAAGAATTAGTGATGGCCGGGGTAGAATTTCAGGTCGTTGATAGTAATTCATCAGCAGACATCACCCGAACCATTTTACTACAGATTATTATGGAGGAAGAGTCTCAGGGTAAGCCATTATTTAGCGAAAACGCGTTATCGAGCTTGATCCGTTTCTATGGAGGTACATTTCAAGGAGTTCTTGGCCAATATTTAGAGGAAAGTTTAGCGGCTTTCACTCAACAGCAGCAACAGTTGTTTTCTGCTGAAACAAATCCCGTTGGCATGCAAAATATCGCTCAGTTGGCTCAACAAAATATGAAAATGTGGGCGGATATGCAAAGCTCATTTTTTCAACAATCGGCAGATCCAGCAAAAGATAATAAAAAGAAATAGATTAGGGTCTGTTGATCTTTGTACCGCAAAGATCAACAGACTCTAGTTCACTGTTGCGCAACAAAATCAATTTAACCCTCTCCTAAATAACTCCAGTGTTATATACCTACACTCCTTGCTGTATCTGCATGACAAGCGGTAAACAGGCATTTAGAAAACAGTTCTTTGCTATCCGTAAATGTATAAATAATAAGCATTATTGAAATATATCTATTGACCGTGTTCAAAAAACGCCTTATGATGCACTGCAGCATATTGCAGTGCACAATAAAATTAACCACGGAGTGATCACTATGATAAACCTTGAAGATAACATGAAATTTTTTAAAGACGTAAGCACAAAAAGCCTTGAAAGTGTGGGTGCTTTTGGACAACTTAATCAAAAAGCATGGAGCTTATTAGCGGAAAAACAAATGGAAATTATCTCGTTAGCTACAGAGGCAAGTGTTGAAAGTTTAAATGTATTTTCTAAAACACAAGATGTTAACGACTTAACAGAGCAACAAACTAAAATCACTAAAGATTTTGGTGAAAAATTAAAAGTGAAAAATCAAGAACTAGTTGATATATCGACGAAAGTTCGTGATGATTTTAGCGAATTCACCCAGAAACAAGTTTCTCAACTTAATGAAAAATTGAGCAATGCAGCTCAGAAAACAGCGTAAATTGTCAGACATTATAATAAGGCCGATATTCACTTGCTGGGTATCGGTTTTTTTGTACATGGATTGTACTTATACCCGGCAGGCAGGATAGCCTTTAGAGGGTGATTGTACATGGTCCACTCTTACACATCCGTGTGATCATGGCATTCATTACATCCTGTAAAGTCTCAATTGTTGGCGCTGTTATTTATTAAGCTCATCCAACGGGCGGTATTTAATTCCATGGAATAGGCAATACAGTAACGGCACGATGAGCAAAGTCAGTACTGTTGCAACACCCAAACCAAACATAACCACCGCAGCCAGTGATTCGAAAAATGCGTCAAACAATAACGGCATCATACCAAGAATGGTGGTAATAGCGGCCATACCTACGGGTCTGACACGACTCACTGTTGAGCCAAACACGGCTTGGTAGGGTTCAACTCCGGCATCTAATTCAGTATTTATTTGATCTAATAATACGATACCATTCTTAAGTAACATACCACTTAAACTTAACATCCCTAACAACGCCATAAAGCCAAAAGGTTTATCAAGGATAATTAGGCCAGCGACAATACCAATAAGAGCAAAAGGTACACATAACCAAATAACCAAAGGTTTTTTAACTGCATTAAATAGAAATACAGTAATTAAAAACATAAACAAGTAACCCATAGGAAGGGAAGAGAAAATGGCATTACTGGCCGTGGTCGAATCAGAATATTCGCCGCCCCAACTCAACTCATAGCCTACCGGCAATTCTATTGCTTCAATCTGGTCAATAACTCGGTGACGAAGTGCTGTTGCTGTTTCTCCTGTTCTAAAGTCCGGATCTGCCATCAAGGTGATCATTCGTTTACGATCACGACGTTGAATAATAGGGTCTTCCCAAACCACATCAATGGAATTAAATAACTGCCGAATAGGGATAAACTGATTATAAAGTGGCGACCAAACCCGCAAACTTTCAATAGCTCCTTCTCTTTCATCTTCTGGCATACGAGTAATTATTGGTAATAGTGATGTTCCTTCACGATATAAACCAACCGTTAGCCCGGAAAGGTTCATTTGTAATGCATTATCGACATCTGCACGGGTGATCCCTAAGCGCCTTGCTTGTACTTCATTAAACTGCGGTTGTAACACCTTAGTTCGTTCGCGCCAATCATGTCTTACATTTACAGTTCCTCCCGCTTGATGCAAAATCTGTTTAGCTTCGTTAGCGAGTACGCGCAGTATTTCGGTGTCGGCACCAGTAAATTCCACTTCAATTTTTGCTGACGGTGAAGGCCCTATTTCTAAACGTTTGAATTTTGTTAGTAATGCCGGGTAATTCTCTTCGATATATTTTTGTGCGGTTTTCATGGCCGGCATGACATGGTCAAAGCTTTCTACCCTGACTAACAATTGCCCATAAGCCGCATAACTTCTTTCGGCATCATAAGTTAGCATAAACCGTTGCGCACCTTTTCCTATGGTGGCGGTTACATGATCAACTGCTTCATAAGTCAAAATTTCTTGCTCGATACGTTGCGAGATCAATTCGGTTTCTCTAATGTCGGTGCCTTCTGGCATCCACAGGTCGATCAAAAATAATGGCGTTGTAGACGGTGGGAAAAACGATTGTTTAACTAAGCTAAAGCTCCAAATAGACAGGGAAAACAAAGCGATAACGGTTATTAGTGTGATGCTTTTAAATCGTAAACACTTATCTAAAATTGCTTTGAAAACGGTAAATAACGCGCCTTGATATGGGTCTGCGGTACTGTCATTATTGTTATTACTCGCGGCACTTTTGTCAGTTTCCTTAAAGAACATATGGGCAAAAAATGGCGTTAGGGTGATCGCCGTGATCCAGCTTAAAAATAATGAAATAAGTAACACCCAAAATAGGGTACTGGCAAACTCACCGGTGGAATCTGGCGACAAACCTATTGGCGCAAAAGCCGTGATAGCAATAATGGTCGCGCCCAAAAGAGGCCAGATGGTTTGACTCACAATAGCCTTGGCTGACTCTAATTTGCTCAACCCCTTAGCTTGCCCAATCAGTATGCCTTCGACCACCACAATGGCGTTATCAACGAGCATACCCAGGGCAATAATCAACGCCCCTAAAGAAATACGCTGCAGATCAATCGCCATGCCTTTCATCACCAGAAAAGTGCCTAATACCGTCAATAATAAAATTAAACCGATCAATAAGCCCGACTTTAACCCCATGAAAATCAGTAACACAACAACAACAATGGCTACCGCTTCAAGTAAGTTTAAAATAAAAGAGGTAACTGAGTTATCAACTTCTTTAGGTTGATCGTATATTACGCCAATGTCGATGCCGGCCGGCCTTAACGCATCTAATTGTTGCAATTTTTGGTCAATAAGCTGGCCTATTTTTACTACATTGACACCACTGGTGAAGGATACCGCCACATTAATTGCATCTTTGTCATCAAATTTAATAATGTTACTCGGTACTTCTTCATAGCCCTTAGAAACTGTGGCAACATCTTTCAAATAAATTAATTTATCACTGCCTTGTTTGGCGATAAGCAGGTCTTCCAATTGTTTAACGGAAGTATATTCACCCGTTGGGTGGATGTAGATATATTCAGAGCCAGCACGGACTGCTCCAGCAGGTTGTACGGTATTTTGAGACACCAGTAAGTTATTTATGGTTGATGGTGCAATGCCTAATGACGCTAGTTTATTAGCCGACACTTCTATGAAAACAACCTCTTGCTGTTCGCCGGCAATAGAGACTCTTGATACCCCGTCAATGAGTTCGATTTCTCTTTTCAGAAAATCAACATAATCTTTTAGATCATCATATTGATAACCGTCGCCAGTAATCGCCCACATGATGCCGTATACATCACCAAAATCATCAATTACTTTTGGTGCACCTACACCCGGTGGTAGCTGAGGCACTAAATCATTAACTTTGCGACGCAGTTCATCCCAAATTTGCGGCAATTCTTCTTTACCATAAATGTTCTTCATGGTTACGGTTATTTGCGAGAGTCCTCTGCTGTTGATTGATGTTATTTCATCAATGTAAGGCAAAGTCATAATTTCTTTTTCTATCAAATATGAAACTTCTTCTTCGACTTGCAACGGCGTTGCGCCTGGATAAGAAGTGATGACTAAAGCATCTTTTATGGTAAACTCTGGATCTTCAAGTTGTCCCAGACCTAAATATGAAAACGTGCCGCCAATTAATAGGATCAGCGTAAACATCCAACTGATGACTTTATTTTTTATAAAATACTCTGCTATATTCATTTAGCTTTACCTTCTTGTTGAAGTACATCAACGGCTAGTCCATCTTGTAGATACATCATGCCAGCGACTACGATTTCATCGCCCTCATTTAACGGGCCAATAACATCGATAAAAGATGAGCTTGAAAAACCACCAGGGGTTACTTTTATTGACTCAACCGTCGAATCGCTTATTACTCGCCAGACAATCAGCTCTTTAGTAACCGTAGTCAATTTATCAGGGAGCAAGACAGCTTCAACCGGAACACTGTTTATAACGACATTTTTTGTCTTTAATTTATCCGTGTTTATCTCAATATTACCCGGCATGCCTTGTAAGGCGATCCTGTCCGCATCGACCGGCATTTCTAAAATCAGCAGATATTTTTTATTTTCGTCTGTTTGTTCAGTGGTGTGCTCTTTGTAGGAAGCGATAAAGGTATGATCTGGATAGGCATCTAAAGTGATATAAAATTTCAATTTCTCTCTTTTTCCATCTCTTTGTTCTGTCGCCGCTAAGATAACATCGGGCAAGTCTACTTTAATTTCAATTTTATCGATGCGATGCATTACCGCCACAAGCTGGCCGGTCGAGGTGTTTTGAAAATTATCGGCAGGTACGCTGGCAATAACGCCATCAAATGGAGCCCTTAACTCAACGTAACTTAATTGCAATAAAGCATGCTCATGCAGGGCTTTTGCAACCCGGTACTTAGCTTCAAGTTCATCATAAACACTTTGTGCCATACTACCTAAAGCAACCAGTTTTTCGGTTCGATCCATGGTTAATTTAGCAAACTCTACTTTAGCTTTTCGGTCTTTAACGGTTAACTTATAAGTCGTCGGGTCTATTTTAGCAATGAGATCACCTTTCTTTACTTTTTTACCATTGTAAGCCGCTACCTCAACCAACTCACCATTGATTCTAAAACTTAAATAGGTTAAATCACTGGCACTGACCACGGCAGGAAATTTATATATATTGGCACTACTTCTTATCGGAATGACATAGGTTTCAACTAATGGCTTAGTCACCGTAAAGTCGGGATGTTCACTACATCCCACGATAGTCACTAATAACAAGCCCAAACAAGCTATCAGGTTATTTGTTTTCATTTTAAAGCCCTCGCTCTTTATACCAAGGTTTTACCAATTGCCCATCGCTAAGCTCATGTACGCCAGAGCTAACAATAAAGTCACTATCATTAAGCCCTGAAAGTAAAACATTGTTGTTATCCAGGGTGATTGCTTGTTTTGAAATTTTTTGACTATCAGGGTCATATTTCCAAACAAAAATTTTATTGTCCTCTCGCAGTAATGCTGATTCAACAATGTGGGTGATTAGTTCAGAATCACCCAGCGATAATTCAAGGTAGGCTTCGGCTGACATACCGGAAAGTAGATTAATATCGTCGGGTTTTGGTAAGGTTAATTTCACTTTATATGAGCCCGAATCCGGATCTGCTACGGATGCAATACTTTTGAATGATGCGGCAAAAACATTACCGGCACTGACCGGAAATGACACCGAAATTTTTGCCGGATTATTCCTCGAGGTAAGTGTTCTCAGTGGTGCTATTAAACGCTCAGGGACCGCAATAATCACGTCAATGGCATCTTCAGATTGAATTGACATGACCGGCTCTTGTTGGTAAGTATATTCAAAATTACTTTTATAGGTATTAGCGATAATGCCATCATAAGGAGCGAGTATTTTTGTATAAGACAAGTTAGCTAAAGCGGTTTTGTAATTTGATTCAGAAATTTGTAAATCAGTTTTAGATTGGTCATAGCTTTCTTGAGAAATTAAGTAATCTTTAACTAATTTTTCAGAGCGCTGATGTTGCACTTTAGCCAGATCAAAGTTTGCCAGCTCTGCTTCGGCATTTAATTGATAATCCTTAGGATCCAATTCAATAAGCAACTGTCCTTTGCTTACATATTGTCCTGATTGCACCTGAAAACGAAGAATTTCTCCGGGTACTCTAAACGCTAATACCGCTTGTTCACTGGCTTTAACTTCACCAGGAAACGTATAGTTCTTTTGACTAAGCAAATTAATTTCTAATAAATTGACCGGTCTTATTACCTTACTAACTTCTTGGTTATTGGTATCTGAACAAGAAAACAAAGCGCCCAGAACGAATGCCAAAGCGAAATGTAGACGTAATAAAAACATAGTGAGTAACCCCATCTAATGATAATTGGAAAACAACTAATATAAGCAATGATAATTGCTATTTTTATTTTCTTTACTATTAACTTTACCTATAACAGCTAGTTAACTGTAGCATGTTTTATCTAATTAAAAGAAAACCTAGGATAATTTTGCCCAATCAATGAGGGCAGTCAACTTTTCTTTGTTCTAAGCCTTAATCACAAGGCTAAGTTTAATCACATCATTATTTAATGGTACAAATTTTTGAGGTTAAAAATTAAACCCTAAAATTAGCGAATTACTGAACTGCAGATAAAGTGCTACCTATAGTTTATTCTTCGGATTTGGTGTTTCTTGGGTAAAGGGTTTATGATTGACGCTAATGGCAAGCGCAGTAGTAAAGTCGAGAACCACTTGGTCGCCTTTTTTAATGGCATTAAAGCTTTCCGATTGCTGCACTACCGGAAATCGCCGGTTAATATTGTCGGGGCCTCGCAAAGTTAACCAACTTTCTTCATAATTGATATCCACCACATCGGCTGTCGCGATAATGGTACTGGTGGTGACCACGCCAGGCTCTCCACCTTCATCGTTCATGTTTCTTTGAGTCTCTTGAATTACTACCGGTGCCGTGCCATCGGATTGCTGAACCGATAACGTAATTGTTTCTTTATATTCTGCTTCAATGGTATCGCCAATTTTCACTTGGTTTAAATTAGTGACGCGTGAATCTACCATTAACGATATTGTTTCGCCATCGGCTCTGAGCAGCGCCACAATTCGACTCTCGTGATCTATAGACACAACTTGAGCTTCTAACGTTCTCGACTGAGTTACCGTTAAAGAAGGTTTTTCAACGTCTTTGCTGGCACAAGCTAAAAGTAAAAGGCTAATAAAAACAATGGCAAAATATTTCATCTGCATTTCCAATGATTACGTGGGTAAATAAGAGTATAAGTAATATCAATACCTTATCCAGTTTAATCGAAGCAAAATTCATCCAGAAATCCCGCTATGGCGCTAATCAATCAATACCCAATTAATCAGCGCTAACTATTTCATGTAATTGTTGATAAAAGTCATCAAGATTTTTACAGTGATCAGCAAGTTCAGCTATTTTATTCACCTTGGCCTAGCTTTATTCATTGCTTGAGCGATTTGCCGCACCGAATTCGTTTGCCAAAAATCTTCTAGAGTTACCGGCAATTTTTGTAACCAATTCGGGTGTTGATCGATTGTACCCGGAATATTCACTTGCTCCTGGTTTTCGATAGCATCTTCAAGGGGAATTAATTGCAGATGACTGGGCGCCGTCGCCAAATATTTTTGTACTGCTACGCTTAATTCAGTATTCATTATGGCGGGTTGTTGTTGTGGAGCATTGGCCATATCGATCACCTTTAAGTCGTCTAATGCCGCAATCAGCATTTGTCTGTCGCCACTTCGTGCATTTCTGTCTTCAACACCCGCTTCTTCATTGGGGTACAGGTTTAACGTTTGACGCCATTGTAAATCTCGTCCTTGCCACCAGCCGGTTAACGTGGCGGTATCATGGGTAGACCCAGTAACCATGGATTGAACCGGAAATTCCTCGGGACGTTTGAATAAACCGGACTGCCAACGTTCAAAAAATAGTACTTTGAATGATAATAACCCGGCATCTTGCATGGTTTGACTAAATCCATCGGGAACGTTGCCTAAGTCTTCACCAATCACCAGGCAGTTGTTGCGACGAGATTCTAACGCGATCACCCGCAAAATGTCCGCTAAAGGAAAGGTGATATAAACACCTTCATCCGCTTGCATTCCGGGCGCTATCCAATATTGACGCATTAAGCCTAAAATATGGTCAATGCGTAATGCACCGGCATATTGCATACTGCAACGGAGTGCTTTCACCAATGGCTGATATCCTTGTTTTTGCAACTCAACCGGGTTAAGAGGCGTTAACCCCCAACCTTGTCCCAATGGATTCATGCCATCGGGTGGCGCGCCAATAGAAGCACCAGCAACATATAACGCTTGATCAGACCATACCTCGACCCCTGAACCATCACAACCAACCGCCAAATCTAGATACAAGCCGATGGGCATATGGTTAGCCTGAGCGGTTTGCTTAACCGCGTGTAACTGGCGATGAGCCAGCCACTGCACGAAACAAAAATACTCGATGCGTTGTGCATGTGTTTGTTGAAAGGCAATAACCTCATCACTATCCGGTTGTTGATAAGCTTTCGGCCAATGGGTCCAGCCATAAGCGTGTTCATCGATGGCACGAAAGTGCTCATACAAGGCATCAAACGTGGCAAAGTTAAGTAAATCTTGCCCTTGTTGTTGCTTAAATTGCGCGAATTCTTCGGCCTCAATAGAGTACAACGTAGTACTGTTATGGCAAAAATCTTCAAATAATAGCGCAATAATGTCGTATTTAAGCTCAGCGACGGCTGGATAATCGACCAACTCAGACTGTTTAACCTGGGTAATTTTGTCTTGAAAGGCAATACTGTTAACAAGGGTTTGTGCCTTTTTACATTGCGCGAAGTTTACAATGGCGGTGACGTCAATATACAAAGGGTTCAAAAAACACCGACTTGATGGCGAATAAGGGCTTCGATGTGCCGGATTGTTCTGATACAGCGGATGTAACGGGTTGATGCCAATTGCCGAAGCGCCTTGCTCTGCTGATCTTTCGATTAAGGTATTCAAATCGGTAAAATCGCCGATGCCCCAATTGGTGTCACTACGCAGAGAATAAAGTTGTGCGGTGTAGCCCCATATTTTATTTTTACTGGCTTGTTGGTGGCTATAACCGGTTTTTGGGGCAAAAATCAGCGGGCATTTAGCCGTGTTACCACCATAGCTAATAGTCAGTTGATGATAGCCTGGCTCAAGTGCAGGTAAGGGCAGTTGGTAATGGCAATATTGCTCATCATCGAACTGTATTTCATCGATGAGTTGCAGATCTGTTACGTTAAAATCGCCAGCTATTTTAACGTCTAATTCAGTGATGATCTGCCAGGTTAATAAGTCAGCGTCTGTTTTAGGCAAACTTATCTTGATGAAATGTTGCCGTTGCTCGAGTTTCGCGATATGAACAGCGGGTAACATATCTCGCCATTGGCTTTGACCTAAGTCATTGATGGACTTTACTAATGAGCCTTCATCTAATCGATAGCCCATAGCGGCTAGCAACGCGCGTTGCGCTTGCTCTTTGGCCACAACTTGATCACTAAACGTTCCGGTATAACTCGAATAAAAACCGACTTGCTCGGCCAGTTGTTTAACTGAACTCATTTTGAATTCCCTATCTATTGCTGAATAAAATTACATGATTGATGAAATAACATTACATTTTTGGTGGACTTTAACAAATTAAACGGTAAAATAACAACTTGCCAGAACGGTTTTGTAATTTAATTACATCATTAATTTTTGGTTTGATTTATGCGAGTGTCATCTTGTCGAAACATAAATCGGCTATTTTAAACGAATAACGCTCACCGCTGGTGCCAAGTTGTTATCTTTTGCACTGATACAAAGCAGAGCCTGAACGTATGAATGATTAATACATGATTAATACATGATTAATACATGATTAATGGAGAATAACATGCTAACAAAAAAATACTTTAAAACTAAAGATGAAGCGGAAGTAACATTTGAATTTGAACGAAATGATGTGAAATCGGTGTCACTGTATGGCGATTTCAATGACTGGCAAGCGATTGAAATGAAATTTATCAAAAAATCTCAGAGTTTTAAAACAAAAGTACGGTTACCTAAAGGTGGCACTTATCATTTTCGTTACTTGTTAGATAACACCGAATGGGAAAATGATCACGCAGCCGATCAATACCTGCCAAATGCATTCGGTAGTGAGAATAGTGTGGTAACCATCACAAGTTAGGGTAAATATGATGTGAATATGGAAAATTTAAGACTGAATGCTAATTTGTCTCATTTCACATCATATTTTTAACCGAAAAAAAATAAAAAATTTAATGGTACTTTAATTTTCAATGCGATACTTTGGATGAAAGCGCTTACGTTACCATTAGTTTTTGAAGCTTATTCACACAATAAGAATTCGCTCGTTGTATAAAGGAAATACATGGAACGTTATAGAATAGAGCCCGGAAGAGTTTATCCTATGGGGGCAAGTCTCGATGATAATGGAGTAAACTTTTCATTATTTTCGGCGAACGCAGAGAAAGTCGAACTGTGTATTTTTGACGAACATGGCTGTCAAGAATTAATGCGCTTTGCGTTGCCCTTGTGCGAGCACCAAGTTTGGCATGGCTATCTTAGAGGCGCGAAAGCCGGATTAGTCTATGGCTATCGGGTGTATGGGCCTTATCAGCCAGAATTTGGTCATCGTTTTAACCATCATAAATTATTACTCGATCCCTATGCGCGGTCATTAACCGGACAATTTTCATGGTCTGATCGCCATTTCGCCTACAAGCTTGATGATCCCAAACAAGACTTATCATTCGATGATAGAGACAATGCCGATGTGATGTTTAAAGCCGTTGTGGTTGAACCCTCTGCGCCACGTTTACCCCGAGTGCCTGTTGCCTGGCAAAATACGGTGATCTATGAAGGCCATGTTAAAGGGTTAACCGAGCTTAACAATAAAGTGCCAAAAGAATTGCGCGGGTCTTTTTTAGGCATCAGTCATCCAGCAATGATTGCCCATTACCGCGCACTTGGTATTACCACCATAGAATTATTGCCAGTTCAGCAATTTGTCTCAGAGCAGTTTTTAACCGACAAAAACCTGTCTAATTATTGGGGCTACAATTCATTAGCGTTTTTTGTTCCCCATAAAAATTACTTAAATCAACACCTGATAGTTGAATTTCAACGTATGGTTGATGAACTGCATCAAGCCGGCTTTGAAGTGATCATCGATGTCGTCTACAACCATACGTGCGAAGGCAATTGGTTAGGTCCAACGTTAAGTTTTCGCGGCATAGACAACAGCTCTTATTATCGTTTAAATCCTAGCGAGCAACGCTATTATATCAACGATACCGGTTGTGGTAATACTCTTAACATTAGTCATCCCCGCGTGTTACAAATGGTCATGGACAGTCTGCGTTATTGGGTACAAGTGATGGGTGTGGATGGATTTAGGTTCGACTTAGCGCCCATTCTAGGCCGTGAAGTGGATGGTTTTGATAAAAGTAATGGCTTTTTGGATGCCATTTTACAAGATCCTGTGCTAAGCAGTGTAAAACTCATTGCCGAACCCTGGGATATTGGTCCTGGAGGTTATCAACTGGGTGGTTTCCCTGCCCCCTGGTCTGAGTGGAATGATCAGTATCGAGATGCGATCAGACGTTATTGGCGCGGTGACAAAGGCATGTTGCCCGAATTTGCCCGAAGAATTCACGGCTCCAGTGATATTTTTGAACACAGTGGTCGCCAACCCTATGCCAGTATCAATTTTCTTTGCAGTCATGATGGTTACACTTTACGTGATTTAGTCAGTTATCAACAGCGTCACAATGAGGCCAATGGTGAACATAACCGCGATGGTCATAGCGATAATTTTTCGAATAACCATGGTGTTGAAGGCGAGACCACAGATAATGATATTTTAGCGCTACGGTTACGGCAAATTCAAAATATGCTCGCCACCGTAATGCTTTCCCAAGGCGTGCCGATGTTACTCGCCGGCGATGAATTGGGTCGTAGCCAAAAAGGTAATAATAATGCCTATTGCCAAGACAATGAGATCAATTGGTTAAATTGGCATGATAACAGCGAATATGCCGATGAACTCATCCCCTTCGTCGCAAGTTTGAGCCAATTAAGAACTCGTTTGCCGATGTTAGCGCATCGAAAGTTTATTCATAAAGATGACCCTAGTAGTGACGTCGATATTGTCTGGTTTCATCGCTCTGGACTGCCGATGCACAAAGAACATTGGCATTCACATCATGCGGCTACCTTAGGTTACTTGATCCAGCAAAAAGATTCGGTATCTGAAACACTGTTGTGCCTTTTTCACGCAGGAGCAGAGCCGATAGAATTTCAACTGCCAGAAATAGATGCGGTAGAACATTGGCAGGTGATGATCGATACCACTGCCAGTGCCATTCAAGAAGAAATACGTCGTATTCCAGCGCAACGCAAAATTACCATGGCGCCTTTTTCAACCATTGTTTTATTAAATGGTGATTTTAATGATAAAAACCAGGAATTATCCACAGATGAATAAAAAAAATAACCTATGTGAAATCACAGTGTCAGATGACAGTGTGTTGATGAATGCCGAAACATTTGCCGAAGATTTAGCTCGACATTTCCATTTTACGTTAGGCCGAGACAAGGTACAAGAATCACACTTATACCTATACAACGCGCTGGCGATCACCCTTCGTGATCACTTAGTTTCTCAGTGGCGAAAAACCAGATTGGCAAGAGCAGGGCAACGCCGTGTTGCTTATATGTCACTTGAATTTTTGATGGGACGCACCCTGAATAATGCCATTTTAAATTTAGATTTAGATGATACTGTGCGTGCGGCCCTGGAAGGATATTGCTGTGATTTAGAAGATGTTGAGCAATCGGAGCACGATGCCGGCCTAGGCAACGGTGGTTTAGGGCGTTTAGCCGCTTGTTTTTTAGATAGCTGTGCCAGTTTAGCATTGCCGGTTATTGGTTATGGCATTCGTTACGAATACGGTATGTTCAATCAAGAAATTAAAAATGGTCATCAACTGGAACATCCTGATAACTGGTTACGTAACGGAAATCCGTGGGAAATTGCCGCGCCAGAAAAAGCCATAAGAATTAAATTTTTTGGTCATGTCGACGTTATCACCAAAAGAAATGGCCAGCAGTACCGGCAGTGGAACAACACCCATGATGTCTTAGCCGTGCCCTATGATATGCCGATCCCCGGTTATCAAAACAGGGTCGTGAATACCTTAAGATTATGGAAATCGGAAGCGACCGATGAATTTGATCTTGATGAGTTTAACGCTGGCAGTTACACCGAATCGGTGGCTCGAAAAAACCTTGCTGAACAAATTACCATGGTGTTATACCCAAATGACAGCAGTGAAAATGGCAAAGAACTGCGTTTACGTCAACAGTATTTTCTCTCTTCGGCATCGTTGCAAGACACGATTAATCATTATGTAGAATCTCATGGCAAAAACTTCGATAAGTTTGTTGCGCTAAACAGTTACCAATTGAATGATACTCACCCCAGTATCGCCGTGGCTGAGTTAATGCGCATTCTTATGGATGATTATCGTATTCCCTGGGATGATGCCTGGGCTATTACTTCGCAAACCATGGCCTATACCAACCATACATTATTGCCTGAAGCGCTAGAAAAGTGGCCTGTTCGCTTGTTTGCAAACTTACTGCCGCGTATTTTAGAGATCATTTATGAAATTAACGCGCGTTTTCTGCAACAAGTTGCCGTGCGTTGGCCAGGCGACAGTCAAAAGCAAGCGGCTTTATCATTAATAGAAGAGGGGCATGAACCGCAAATAAGAATGGCGCATTTGGCGATCGTTGGCAGTTATTCCGTTAATGGTGTCGCCGCGTTACACACCAAGCTATTAAAAGCCGGGTTATTTAACGATTTTTATCAACTATGGCCGGAAAAGTTCAACAATAAAACCAATGGGGTAACACCGCGTCGTTGGTTATCTCATTGCAATAAAAGCTTATCCGCGCTTATCTCAAGCAAAATAGGTAACGATTGGGTCGCAGATTTTGCCGAGGTGTCACAACTGAGTGAATTTGCCAAAAATAAAGCCTTCCAGAAAAAGTGGCGTGACAGTAAACAACAAAACAAAGCCGCATTAGTTAACTTTGTCGAGCAAGCAACCGGGGTAACATTTGACGTTAATATGATGTTTGATGTGCAAGTAAAACGTATTCATGAATACAAACGTCAGTTACTCAATATTATGCATGTTATTGGTTTGTATGACCGCATTCGTAAGGGCGATACGGCTGACATAACGCCTCGTTGTGTGTTGATTGGCGGCAAAGCCGCACCCGGTTATGTGATGGCAAAACAAATTATTAAATTAATTAATAATGTTGCCGATACCATCAACTTAGACCCGAAAGTATCCAAGTACCTAAAAGTCGCGTTTATCCCTAACTACAACGTATCGGCGATGGAAATCATCTGCCCGGCAACCGATTTGTCTGAACAAATATCTACTGCCGGCAAAGAAGCCTCGGGCACCGGTAATATGAAATTTATGATGAACGGTGCGCTCACCATTGGCACCCTCGATGGTGCCAATATTGAAATTCGTGATGCGGTTGAGCCAGACAATTTCTTCCTGTTTGGTGCTCAAGCCCATGAAGTACCAAGCATAAGAGAAAACTATCAACCGAATGAAATCATTGCTCACTCGCCAACGTTATCGGCAGTGATGCATTTGTTAGAAAGTGGTCACTTTAATTTGTTTGAACCGGGAATTTACGACTCAATCATTGATTCGATTCGTGACCCCGACGATATGTGGTTAACCGCGTATGATTTTGACAGCTATTTCCAGGCGCAACGTCGTGTGGATGAATGCTATAAAGATCAACAGTTGTGGACCCAAAAGAGTATTTTGAACACTGCGGCCAGTGGTGTGTTTTCGAGTGATCATACGATCAGGCAGTATCGAGACGAAATATGGAAACTTTAGCCTTATCCGAATACCAATTTGATTAATTAAGTTGGTATAACAATTTGGCGATCAGTGTTTGTTAAATAATGTGTGTAAAGGAGGCGTTATGCCCAAGTATGAAAATCGTAACATCAGTAATTTAACTCGAGAAACATATGCAATGGTTTTAGCGGGAGGGAGAGGCTCTCGCTTATACGAATTAACCGATAGACGGGCAAAACCAGCCGTTTATTTTGGTGGTAAGTTCAGGATCATTGATTTTCCATTATCGAACTGTATTAATTCCGGTATTAAAAAAATCGGCATTGCTACCCAGTATAAGTCGCACTCGCTAATACGCCATGTTAACCGTGGCTGGGGTCACTTTAAGAAAGAATTAGGCGAGTCAATTGAAGTACTGCCAGCCTCACAGCAAAATGGTGAAGGCTGGTATGTGGGTACTGCCGATGCGGTTTTTCAAAATATGGATATTATCCGCAGTGAAATGCCGAAATACGTGATGATTTTATCCGGTGATCACGTTTATCGAATGGATTACGGGCCATTATTGGCGTCTCATGTAACCAGCGGCGCCGACATGACGGTATGCTGTATTGAAGTTCCGGTAGCTGAAGCCGCTGGGTCCTTTGGGGTGATGACCGTAGATGAAGACAGTCGTGTTTGTCGATTCGATGAAAAACCGGCAAACCCTTCCGAAGTTCCCGGTAAACCAGGTCTCACCTTAGCGTCAATGGGCAACTACGTGTTTAACACCGAATTTTTGTTTGAGCAATTGCAAAAAGATGCCGAACAACAAGGTTCAAGCCACGACTTTGGTAACGACATTATTCCGAAAATCATTGAATCGCATCAGGTATATGCTTTTCCGTTTGCCGATCCAGACTCTGTTCGTCAACCCTATTGGCGTGATGTCGGTACGCTGGATTCGTTTTGGGAAGCCAATATGGAACTAGTTTCTCCTGAGCCAGAATTAGATATGTACGATAGAAACTGGCCTATCTGGACCTATCAAGAACAAACTGCACCGGCGAAATTTATTTTCGATGATGACAATCGACGCGGTCTGGCCGTTGACTCAACGGTTTCCGGTGGCGTGGTGGTTTCGGGTTCCATGGTGAAAAAATCCTTGTTGTTCTCACAAGTGCGGGTGAATTCCTATTGTCATATTGAAGAATCCGTTGTTTTACCTAATGTGGATATTGGCAGACGTTGTACAGTGATCAAAGCCATTGTTGATAGCGGTTGTCAAATACCTGAGGGTATGGAGATTGGTGTTGATCATGAAAAAGATCGCCAAAATGGCTTTCGGGTGACCGATAACGGTGTGGTGTTGGTCACTCGGACTATGCTCAGTGACCTGGCAGCAAGACAATAGCCATTGCGTTGTTAATTAGGAAATTACCATGAAAAACCAATCCATTAGCTTGTTAAGCAATGACGAAGTCGTGGCTTTAGCCCAAGCCCAACATCAAGATGTGTTTTCTATCTTGGGCATGCACCAGAATCCACAAGGTAAAGGCTTGATTGTTAGAGCATTCTTACCTGATGCCATCAGTGTTGACGTTATTGATAACAAAACGGGTAAAAATGTTGCAACGCTGACCTTAGTCAATGAGTCTGGACTTTTTGAAGGACCATTAGGTCGCCGCCGCAAACCCTTTAATTATCATTTACGTGTCGCTTATGAAGATGAAACCGTTTTAGTGGAAGACCCTTATCGTTATCCTTCACTGCTTAATGACGACGATCTGTACCTTTTTTGTGAAGGCACTGATGAACACGTTTATCAATGGATGGGCGCTCATCAGCGTGAAGTTGATAATGTTAACGGCACTCATTTTGTTTTCTGGGCCCCGGATGCCAAACGTGTTTCCGTTGTCGGTGACTTTAACTTTTGGGATGGCAGACGCCATGTGATGCGCAAGCATCCTGCGGCAGGCATTTGGGAAATTTTCATCCCCAACGTCGCAGAGCATGCCACATACAAATATGAAATTTTCGCCAGAGATGGTCAAATTCAGCCATTAAAAGCCGACCCATACGCATTTGCCATGCAACATCCGCCGGAAACGGCATCAAAAGTTGTGCACAGTCACCCTTACCAATGGCAAGATCACCAATGGCTGACCGAACGCGCTGCCGAATCGAATCATTATCAGGGGCCGGTGTCGATTTACGAAGTACATTTAGGCTCGTGGCGTAGAAGTGATCGCAATGGCACAGGTGCAGATAATACGTCATCGCAAAATACCTATTTAACGTATCGTGAATTGGCGGCACAGTTGATCCCCTACGTTGTTGAGATGGAGTTTACCCATATTCAACTGATGCCGGTAAGCGAGTATCCATTTGACGGTTCTTGGGGCTATCAACCGGTCGGACTTTTTGCCCCTACTTCGCGTTTTGGCAGTAGCGATGACTTTAAATATTTTGTCGATTGTTGCCATCAAGCGGGTATTGGTTTGTTATTGGATTGGGTGCCCGGACATTTTCCCACGGATGTCCATGGGGCCGGAAAACTGGACGGTTCTTGCCTGTATGAACATGAAGACCTAAGAAAAGGCTTTCATCCTGACTGGAAAACCTTGATTTACAATTATGGTCGCCAGGAAGTACAAAGTTATTTGTTAAGCAATGCCATTTATTGGTTAGATCAATTCCATATCGATGGTTTACGCGTAGATGCCGTGGCTTCTATGTTGTACTTAGATTACAGCCGGGAAGAGGGCGAGTGGCTGCCGAATATTCATGGTGGGCGAGAAAATTTAGAGGCGATTGAATTATTACAGAAAGTCAATCGCCGAGCCTACGGCAATTACCCTGGGGTGATGATGGTCGCGGAAGAATCAACCGCCTGGCCAGGGGTATCAAAACCTGTCGATGGCGGCGGTCTCGGTTTTGGTTTTAAGTGGAATATGGGCTGGATGAACGATACCTTAAAGTATATGGAACGCGATCCCATTCATCGCCAACATCATCATAATGAAATGACGTTTGGCATCGTTTATGGTTTTAGCGAAAACTTTGTTTTGCCATTGAGTCACGACGAAGTCGTACATGGTAAGGGTTCTCTGCTTAACAAGATGCCAGGAGACGATTGGCAGAAATTTGCCAACCTTCGCGCTTACTACGGTTTTATGTGGACTCACCCGGGCAAAAAATTGCTGTTTATGGGCTGCGAATTTGCCCAACGTAATGAGTGGAACCATGATCAAAGTTTAGATTGGCATTTATTAGAAGATGAAAGCCATGAAGGTGTGCAACTGTTAATCAAAGACTTAAACCATACCTACCTTAGTATTCCTGCCTTATATGAACTTGACTGCGACAGTAGTGGTTTTGAATGGCTAGACTCGCAAAATAATGAACAGTCGCTATTGGTTTATTTGCGTAAAGGCAAAGAAGGCACGGCACCGGCATTGGTGGTGGTTAACCTTACGCCAACAAGCTATGAACATTATTGTATTGGTGTACCGTTAGCTGGCTTTTACCGTGAGTGTTTAAATACCGACAGTAGTAAATATGGAGGCAGTAATGTTGGTAATAGTGGCGGCGTTTGGTCGCAAAATCAAACCTATGCCGGTCAGGAAAATCAACTGAATATATCTATTCCTCCCTTGGCAACAATGATATTTAAATGGCAACAATAAATTAATGAAAAAATTAGACTGCACTGTTTTCTAGGCTAATTTGTAAGGATAAAAGATGAATATAGATCAAATTAAAACGCACCCTTTTAATGATCAAAAACCGGGCACATCGGGTTTAAGAAAAAAAGTGACGCAATTCCAACAACCCGGTTACTTGGAAAATTTTGTGCAGGCGGTATTTAATACCATTGCGCCTTGCACCGGTAAAACCCTGGTATTGGGCGGCGATGGTCGATTTTATAATCGTGAAGCAATACAAGTCATTATACGCATGGCAATCGCCAATGGTTTTTCTCAAATACTGGTAGGTAAGGGCGGAATTTTATCAACGCCAGCCGCTTCTTGTGTGATCAGAAAGAATCAGGCATGTGGTGGCATTATTTTGTCGGCCAGTCATAATCCTGGCGGTCCAGATGAAGATTTTGGAATCAAGTTTAATGGTGAAAACGGTGGCCCTGCGCCGGAAAAACTCACCGATGCAATTTTTCAACAGACATTGAGCATGGAGCACTATTTGAGTGTGGATGCAGAGAATGTTGAACTTGACCAAATCAGCACAACTCAAGTCTCACAATGCAAAATTGAAGTGATTGATCCGGTGAGCGATTATGCTGATTTAATGGAGTCGATGTTTGATTTCGATTTAATGAAGTCCTTGTTTACTCAGGGTAACTTTCGTATGTGCTTTGATGCTATGCATGCCGTTAATGGCCCATACGCGAAAGAAATACTGGAAAATCGATTAGGCGCTCCCGCAGGCACTGTTATCAATGGCGTGCCATTAACCGATTTTGGTGGCGGCCACCCTGATCCTAACTTGGTTCATGCTCATCATCTGGTGGAGTTGTTAAATGGTGATGATGCGCTTGATTTTGGCGCGGCTTCAGATGGCGATGGCGATCGAAATATGGTATTGGGCAAAGCGTTTTACATCAACCCTTGTGATAGTTTAGCGTTATTAACCGCCAACGCTCATTATATTCCTGCTTATGCCAAAGGTATTGCTGGTGTTGCTCGCTCGATGCCAACGAGCCGAGCGGTTGACCGTGTTGCAAAAGCGATGAATATACCCTGTTATGAAACGCCAACGGGCTGGAAATTTTTCGGTAATTTGTTGGACGCGGGAAAAATCACCCTATGTGGTGAAGAAAGTTTTGGTACCGGCTCTGATCATGTCAGAGAAAAAGATGGCTTGTGGGCTGTACTATTTTGGTTGAATTTAATTGCGGCAAAAAAACAGCCGGTAAGTGAAATAGTGAGAGCGCATTGGCAACAATATGGTCGTGATTATTTTACCCGTCATGATTATGAAGGGGTAGACAGTGACAGTGCGCAAGCTATGATCTCTCAGCTAAAACAAAAAATACCCACATTACCTGATCAAATTGTTGCAGGTGTTAAAATAGATTCCATCGATGATTTTCAATACATTGATCCTGTTGATAACAGTAAAACCACTGCGCAAGGCGTCCGTGTTTATTTAAACAATGGTGGACGCATTGTGTTTAGACTTTCCGGTACCGGCACTCAAGGAGCAACCTTGCGGGTTTATTTAGACAGATATCAAAATAATCCTGAACTGTTAGAACAAGATACCCAAGCAGCATTAAGCGATTTAATCGTTATTGCCGAACAATTGGCGGCTATTAAACAATTTACCGGCCGAGATAAACCAAACGTGATCACATAACATTAGATACCAAGTTGATATAATACCCGTTATAAGTGCATGTTTTAGTGATAAAATCATCAAATAAAAATAGTTAAGATAGTAAAGGTGTTGCAATGAAAATATTAATGGCTGCTGCTGAAAATGATGCGTTACCTGGTGGTAAAGTTGGAGGCATTGCTGATGTCGTACGTGATATCCCACTGGCATTGGCCAATATAGGTCAGCAGGTTGATGTGGTTATGCCGGGCTATGGCAGTTTTTCAAAGCTGTCAGGCGCGCAACATATTACGTCATTGCAAGTGATGTTTGCTGGCCAGCAACAAGCCATTGATATTTTTAAAATCAAGCTAGATGATGCTGAAAAAGATGCTCAAGGCAAGGTAACTCAATGGGTCATCGAACATCCCTTGTTTGCCATTGGCGGTCACGGAAACATTTATTGTGATGATCCCGACAATCGACCATTCGCAACCGATGCGACTAAGTTTGCATTGTTCAGTGCGGCGGTCGCGAAAGCCATTATTAGCCAAGTTTTTGGGAAAATAGATGTCTTGCATTTGCATGATTGGCATACGGCAATGGTTTCTGTATTACGAGCATTTGACCCTGAATATCAACAATTACAATCGATCAAAACCGTTTACACGATTCACAATTTAGCGTTGCAAGGTATTAGACCTATTGATGGTGATGAGTCGTCATTAAAAGCCTGGTTTCCGTATTTGTCTTATCAACAAGGTACCATTAATGATCCGCGTTATCCCCATTGTTTCAACCCGATGCGAGCAGGGATAAATTTGTCGGATAAAGTGCATGCGGTGTCACCTACCTATGCAAAAGAAATTTTATTAGCAAGCAATAGTGAACAGGGCTATTTTGGTGGCGAAGGTTTAGAACATGATTTAGGCTTTGCTGCTGATTCCGGGCGTTTGCACGGCATATTAAATGGCTGTGAATATCCGAGTAAAACGATCAAGCGTTTAACCTTAACTGAGGTAATGCGGCTATGTGAACATGAGCTGATGAAATGGTTAGCAAATAAACCTCTTGTGGATAGTGCTCATTTAATCGCGATGACGCGGATAAAACAACTTGCCAGCCAAAAAATAAAAAGCAAACCCTTGGTATTGACTTCAGTGGGGCGAATTACCGATCAAAAAGTTCGATTATTTCAACAACCAATGGCTAATGGCGAAACCGCGTTAGAACAATTATTAACAATTTTAGGTGATGCTGGTGTTTTCATCCTGTTAGGCAGTGGTGACTCAAAGTTAGAAGATTTCTTGACCAAAGTAGCGGCGAAAAAGTCGAATTTTATTTTTCTCAAAGGCTACTCTGAGGCATTATCAGAAAGCATGTACAGCTCGGGTGATTTATTTCTCATGCCAAGTTCATTTGAGCCTTGTGGTATCAGCCAAATGCTGTCAATGCGAGCAGGACAACCTTGCCTGGCCCATAGTGTGGGTGGCTTAAGGGATACCATTAGCCATGGTAAAAACGGTTTTACCTTTATCGGCGATAATCCTCAGCTCCAGGCTGAAAATATGCTTCGTTGTTTTCAGTCGGTATTAGATAAAAAACAGAACACCCCCAAAGAGTGGCAGACGATTTCCACCAATGCCTTTAAATCAAGATTTTTATGGCGTGACGTTGCCCAAGATTACCTCAAATATTTATATCGCAATTGAGTATGAGTTTCTGGTTTGAAATGCGAGAAACGCGATCAGCAGAAATACGCGAGCTTCATCTCGCGGAAGTATGCAACTTGAAAAATACAGCAAAAGCCGACGGTATAAACTTGCTTTTAGCATGAGAAATAGGCCATCATATGTGTCAAGAAGTTATACTCTTAACTCGGAGTATAAATCTTTTTAGCATTTTTCTAATGATAATAGCTATAGTTTAGTATTACCTTTTTATTAAGGTAAACTGTTGTAACTTTTTTGAGGTATCCCTATGTTTCAATCAGAAAAAATAATAATAGCTGACGATCATCCCTTATTTCGCCAAGCATTAAAGTTGATGATTTATGCTCACTTTAAAGGTGTTTCGGTGTTTGAAGCTGAAGATGTACATGACTTAGAGCGTTCATTAGCCGAGCACCAAGAGATTGATTTACTCCTGCTCGATTTAAATATTCCGGGAGCCCAGGGCTTTAATACTTTAATTAGTATGCGAGAACGTTATCCTCAAATGGCGGTAGTTGTGGTTTCTGGCTATGAAGAAAAAGAGGTTATTAGCAAGGCTATTGATCATGGCGCGGCAGGGTTTATTCCTAAATCTACCGATGTGCCACAAATGCTTGCTGCCATGGAAATCATCTTAGCCGGAGGCGTTTGGACGCCTGATGTTGAAGAGGGTGAAAATAACTTGCCGATGTCAGAAATAGGTAAAAAAATTGCCAGTTTAACCAATCAACAGCATCGTATATTGAAAATGTTTTCTGATGGTTTACTCAACAAACAAATCGCCGCTGAACTTTCACTTTCAGAGGCTACGGTAAAGTCACATGCGAGTTCAATATTTTTAAAACTTGGTGTTCGTAGTCGTACGCAAGCGGTGATAATGTTAAACCAGAATAGTCCTCAATCATTTTCTGCATCATTAGAATAATTCTGTTGTAACGTTTTCGTTAATAGTGAACTCATTAACGCTCGTAATGCTATCGGTTTGATTAATTTTCTTAAATAACTCATGCCAGCTATTTGGCTTCTTTTGAGCACGTCATCGTCTGTTGTTGCGGTGATCAAAATAGCGGGTAGAGGGTAATTTCGTATTTCTTGTAATTGCTTAAATAGAGTAATACCATTTTCATTTTTATCTAGCTGATAATCCACTAAAATGATGTCGATACTACTTTGATATCGTTTAAAAACCGTGATCGCTTGTTTGCTATCTTTTGCACAAAACACGTTGCATTTCCATGCGCTAAGTAGGTTTTTCATGCCTTCAAGAACATCAGGCTCATTGTCGATACAAAGCACATTAACCCCTTCTAACGATACTTGCATAACGGGTGCTTTGTTGAGTACTTGATGCAATAAAGGGGAAGAAATAGCAAGAGATAAGTTAAAATTACAACCTTGCTCTGGTCGAGAATTTAGCTGTAGTCGGCTTGATAAAAGCTGACTTAAACTTTGCGCAATATTTAACCCTAAACCTAAACCTTTTACTCCAATATGTTGGCTACTTTCTAATTGAGTAAACTGTTCAAAAACGGTTTCCTGCTGCGCGTATGGGATACCTGGACCATTATCAATAACCTGAATCTCTATACTATTTCCTTTTCTTCTGCAACCCAGTAGCACCTTTCCGGGGCTTGCGTAACGAAACGCATTTGATAATAAATTTTGCAATATTCGGCGTAGTAACTTGGCATCACTGTTCAGCCAAATGTGAGTTTTTACCCAATGAAATTCAACATGATGTTTTTGAGCCAATGGCGAAAACTCATTTTCAATACTTGCGAAAACATCATTCAGTGAAAACTGAGTGATTTTGGGGGTGATATTGCCACTTTCTATGCGGCTTATTTCATTGAGATCTCTTAATAAATCATTCGCGGTTTTGAGGGAGTTATCAATATAATTAACGTGCTCTTTTTCTGCTTTACCTAAGCAATCACTCATCGCTAATGTTGATGAAAATAGACGAGCTGCAGACAAAGGTTGCATCAAATCATGGCTACAAGCTTTAAGGTATTGGCTTTTTTTCAAATGTGCTTGCTCTGCTTTTGCTCGTGCGACAGCAAGCTCTTTATTACTCTGCTCTAACTTTTTGTAGGCATTTTCAAGTTTTTTGGTTCGCTCTAATACTCGGCTTTCTAAATCGAGGTTTTCTTCTTTAAGCAATTGCTCTGCTTGTTTATAAACGGTAATGTCGGTGAATATCATAACAAAGCCACCGTCAGGTATTGGATTTCCTTCAATACGAATAATTTTACCGTTTGGCTGTATTCGTTCAGCGCTGTGCTTACTGCCATCTCTAAAAAACTGTAAACGTCGTTCAACTTGTTGATCGAGAGAATGCGTATATTCAGGACGATCTTTGAGATTATAATAAATTAAATCTTTGATTGGGCTACCAATATAAACAAGCTCTTCAGGGTACTTAAATAACTCTAAGTAAGGTTTATTCCAAGCGACCATATTAAGGTTACTATCAATGACTGAAATACCTTCATTAGTATTTTCTATCGCACTTGATAATACACTTCGGTTAAATTCGATACGATGGCTTGATGCCCCTTCAACAATTTGTGCAACCTCATCTAAAGCCATATCTCTGCCGTCGATGGCAAAAGATATTACTAAGCGTGCTGAAGCTGAGCCCATCACTTTTGCTAACGTATTTTCGGTATGAAATATAATTGCTTCATTATATCTCTGTTTATTGGTATTTAGCGGATCATACATTTGATTAAATTCAGCAAAACATAATGCTGATTTTTCATGGCCAACAAATCTAGTGACCAATAAGGCTAATTCATTGGCATTAATTTTCCCTTGGCTGATCGGCAGTTTTTTATCAAAGCTCGGCCGTTCAATAAAATGTTCAATTTGAGATTGTTCTTGAAAGCTCGGTCTACTAATTCTTGATACCAGTAATAGCATTAGGACATTGACCGTTAATCCCAATAACGTTGCCAATGTTGTACTTGATACAACCGCACCCGAAAAAGGATGGGGATAAAAACCAAGCTGTGGTAATAGATTAAGCAAAAACCAGATCATAAACCCTGAGCTAACCGCCAGTAACACCGCATGTAAGCTAACTTTTCGTAAATAAAAAGCAGCAAACAGTGGCGGCCCTATTTGTGCAATAGCACCAAAAGCAACTTCGCCTAAAGACGCTAGTGTATCTGGCGGTGCGGTAATAAACATGCCATAGCACAGTAAAATAATAAAAATGACCAGAGCTTTACGGATCAGCAATAATTTACCTTTAAATTTTTTAAAATCTGTTTGCTGAATATTTGAATGTTTAAATAAAAATGGGAAAACAATTTCATTACTGAGCATGGTACTCAAAGCTATTGTGGAGACAATCACCATAGAGCTGGCGGCTGAAACCGCGCCAAGAAATGAAAATAATGTTAGCCATAATTGACCACTATAAGCGGGCAAAAAAAGTGCATAAGCTTCCGCATCAAGTGAGCTGCCATAAAGTAACCTACCGGATAAACCAATCGGAATCGCAAACAGTGCGAAAATGGCTACGTAGCCAGGAAATAGCCAGCGACTAAGCTTGGTATGAGCTTGTTCTTTAAGTTCAACCACCATCACTTGAAATTGTCTTGGAAAACAAAGAAAAGCAGACATAGCAATAACTAATAAGCCAAGCATGGAGACAAATTTCGAGAGGGTAAAGTTGTGTTCCGCTCCAGTGTTTTCAGTCGCTAATGACCAAATAGTCAGAGGTGAGTCGAACAGATAAAATGAAACAAATAAGCCAATAGATAAAAAAGCAACAAGCTTAATAATAGACTCGAAGGCAATTGCCATCATCACCCCCGGATGGCGCTCGGTAACATCAATGGCTCGAATACCAAAGATAATGGTAAATCCCGCTAGAATAGCACTGACAATCAAACCTAATTGCCATAACGACAAATATTGATCTTCTTGCAATATGGTATAGGAATGCACAATCGCTTTTAATTGCAAAGCGATATATGGCACGGTGCCAATTAAGGTTACTAAGGTGATCAACACGGCTAAGCGTGACGATTTTCCAAAGCGCGCCGCAAGTAAGTCAGCAATCGAAGTGATATTGAGTTGTAAGCTAACTTTGATCATGCGCTGAATAAAAGGCCAGGAAAAAAAGAATAATAATATTGGTGCGATATACACGGAAAGGTAAGAAAATGAATAATTAGCGGCTTGGCCTGCCGTCCCTAAAAATCCCCACGAAGTACAATAAACGCCAAGTGATAACGCGTAAATAATGGTGTGGTGTTTGCTGGCTAATTTATGGCGATATTTATCCCCTAAAAAGGCAATAATAAAAAGCACACCAATATAACCAATACTTGTGATCACTAATTGCCAATTCGGAAACATACATCAATCTCATTTTTTATGGTTATGTCGTTCACTTATGAAGATATCAAAACGATTGACTCTTTATTTTGGCAATCTGCTCAATCTACATAGATTTTCTAATTTAAAAAACATTGTGGGTGAAGCTTCAGACTTACAAATTATTGATCATAAATCAATTCATTTAGCTTTTATTTCACTAATTCCGATTTTAACGTTCTACACCTAAAGTGTTAATACTAAAGGTTTATTACTTTAGGTGTAGACCTAAAGCATTAATACTTATTGCCGATTGTGAGTTGTCATTTTTTTAGTGATATTTGTTACAGAAAATTAACATCTATAAAAACACAACGGGAATTGATCAATGAACATTTGGAAAAGTAAAAAATTATTACTGGCAACATTATTAGGTTCATTAGCGACAGGCTCAGCAAATGCCGCTTATGAATTTAAACTAACCGATACTGATAAAATTAGCTTTGGCGGATACGTTAAAGTGGATGCTCGCTATGTCGATGGTGACGTTGGTTACCGTGATTTTTGGATCGGCACCGGCGCTCCCTTAGAGCAAAGTGCATCTCAATTTAGAATCTTTGCCAATGAAACTCGCTTCAATACTAAATATGTTCATGGTGATGTTACCGCGTTTATTGAAATGGACTTTCTTGGTGGCGACGGTAATGAAATCGTGTCAAATTCTGCCCACCCACGTCTACGTCATGCCTTTATTAAATACCAAAATGTATTAGCTGGGCAAACATGGTCAACTTTTATGAATACCAGTGCGATTCCTGAATCTGCTGATTTTGCTGGTGCAACCGTTGGTTTAGTGTTTATTCGTCAAGGCCAAATCAGATACAGCATGGGTAACTTCCAAGTGTCTATTGAAAATCCTGAAACTTGGGGAGGCGATACTGCGAATGACGACAGTCCAGATGTTGTTGCCCGCTACAACTTAAAAGGAGACTGGGGTAGTGTTTCTATTTCTGCTTTAGGTCGAAGTTTAACCACGGCTTCGGGGGAATCCGAAAGCGCTTTTGGTGCATCAATTGCGGGTCGAATAAATACCTTTGGTAAAGATGATTTACGTTTTCAATTCCATAAAGGTGAACTAGGTCGTTATGTTGGTGTTGCCTTTGCTAAAGATGTAGCGGGAGAAGAAGTAGAAGATATTACCTCATACCTTGTTGCTTATCGTCATTTTTGGAATGAAGACCTAAGAACAACTGTGCTTTACGGCAATGCGGAAGCTGATATTTCAGGTGCGGATCGTAGTCAATGGAGCATCAACTTATTTAAAAACATGACTAAAGAATTAGCCATAGGTGTGGAAGTCGGAAACTTTTCTATGGAAGAAATCGATAAAGACTCTGATTACGCCCAATTATCATTTAGATACACCCTTTAGACGTTAAAACCTTTATCGCTAGCCTGTTGGTGCAGGCTAACCTGTTTCATAATTTATGAAAGCAGCGACACAAACAAAATATCAAATATCAGGAGTGTGAGTATGTCTGAACCAATACTCAAAATTGAACAAGTATCATTAGCATTCGGTGGTGTTAAAGCCCTTACGGATGTCAGCTTTGAAGTTTCTCGAGGTTCTGTTTTTTCTATTATCGGCCCCAATGGTGCGGGTAAAACCTCAATGTTAAATTGTATTTCGGGCCGTTATCGTCCAAATAGCGGCTCTATCTCTTTTAATAATCAAGAAGTCACCCACTTACGTCCCAATGATCGTGCTGATTTAGGTATGGGACGCACGTTCCAAAATTTGGCTTTGTTCGGTCATATGTCGGTGTTAGACAACATTATGGTGGGCCGTCACCATTTGCTGAAAAATAACTGGATCACGGGTCCTCTTTATTGGGCATCTAAAGCGCAAAAAGAAGAGTTAGAACACCGCCGTTATGTTGAAGAAATTATCGACTTTTTAGAAATTTCACATATTCGTAAATCTGTGGCGGGTACTTTGTCATATGGCCTGAGAAAACGGGTTGAGCTTGCACGCGCCATGGCGTTGAATCCACAGCTTATTTTACTTGATGAACCTATGGCTGGGATGAACTTAGAAGAGAAAGAAGATATGGCGCGCTATATCTTAGATCTTAATGAAGAGTTTGGTATTACCGTGGTGATGATTGAGCACGACATGGGCGTGGTGATGGATATTTCTCATGAAGTGATGGTGCTAGATTTTGGTAAAAAACTGATGTGTGGTTTGCCTGATGAAGTGATGGCTAACGAACATGTAAAACGTGCTTATTTAGGTGTTGAAGATGATGCTGAACTTGAAATATCGCAAGGAGTTGGCTAATGAACAATACAAATAAATTTGAGATGGGTGAATTAGACACCTTTCCTAAGATACTTCGTCACAATGCCCAAAACTGGCCCAATGATACTGCCATGCGCGAAAAAGAGTTTGGTATTTGGAATGAGTTTACTTGGGCAGACTATCAAAATCGGGTGAAATGGTTATCCATTGCATTAGGTGAACGAGGTATCAAAGCAGGGGACGCGATTGCATTACTTGGTGATAACCGTCCTGAATGGGTATGGGGTGAAATTTCCGCACATGCAATGGGGTGTTACTCCATAGGTATTTTTCAAGATTCACTGCATGAAGAAGTCATCTACCTACTCAATAAAAGTAATGCCACAGTCGTTATCGCAGAAGATGAAGAGCAGTGCGACAAGCTTTTAGAGTTAGGTGATGGCATTCCAGATGTTAAATACATTGTTTATTGCGATGCTCGTGGCATGCGTAAATATGATGATCCGCGTTTGATCAGCATTGAAGATATTTACAAGCAGGGTCAGGAAATTGAGCAAGCATCACCGAATAAATACGATGAATTAGTGGATGCGACGAAAGCTGAAAATACCGCCATTTATTGTACGACTTCAGGGACAACCGCTAAACCGAAAATAGCGTTACTCGCAGGCGGAAATTTTGTTAAGCACTGCTCATCCTATTTACGGGCTGATCCTCGCCTCCCTGGCGACAACTACGTTTCGGTATTACCTTTGCCTTGGATCATGGAGCAAGTTTACGCGGTTGGTCAGGCGTTAATTGCTCGTCAAATTGTTAATTTTGTTGAACAGCAAGAAACATTGATGGCAGATCTTCGTGAAATTGGCCCAAGTTTTGTTTTACTGGCGCCTAGAGTTTGGGAAGGGATCTTAGCGGATGTTACTGCCAGAATGATGGACTCAACGCCGTTAAAGCAAAAATTGTTTAATTTCACCATGAAGTTAGCTGAAAAAGCGCAAGAAGAAGGAAAGAAATCCTGGTTGGCTGACCTGTTATTAATGAAAGCGTTACGTGATCGATTAGGTTTTACTTTTTTAAAATCAGCGGCAACAGGTGGCGCAGCGATGGGGCCAGATACGTTTAGATTCTTCCAAACCATTGGTGTGCCGCTTCGTCAACTTTATGGCCAAACGGAATTGTGTGGTGCTTATACCGTTCATAAAGAAAATGATATTGATTATGACAGTGTCGGTGTTGCTTTTGATTGCGCCGATGTGAAAATTATCAATAAAGATGCTCAAGGTATTGGTGAAGTGCTTGGTAAAACAATCGGTATGTTTACTGGTTATATTGATAACCAGGCGGCCTACGACGAAGATGTCAAGGATGGCTGGATGCACACCGGTGATGCCGGGTATTTCAAACCATCAGGACATCTGGTGATTATTGATCGCATTAAAGATTTAGCGAAAACCAGTGGTGGCGATCAATACTCCCCGCAATACATTGAAAATAAACTGAAATTTTCATCATTCATTGGTGAAGCGGTTATTTTGGGCAAAGACAAACCTTACCTTTCTGCGATGATCTGTATTCGTTTTAGTATCGTGTCAAAATGGGCTGAGCAACAAGGTTTATCATTTACTAATTACACCAGTTTATCGGCACTACCTGAAGTTTATCAAAAGCTTACTGAAGAAGTGTCGAAAGTAAATGAAACACTACCAGAAGCCCAAAAAATCAATAAATTCTTATTACTCTACAAAGAGCTGGATGCCGATGATGGCGAGCTAACCCGCACCCGTAAAGTGCGACGTTCGGTGATTGCTGACAAGTATGGCGACATTATTAGCTCTATTTATGATGACCAAGAGTTTGTTGATGTTGATACGGTGATCACCTTCCAAGATGGCAGTAAAACCCGTATTCAAACGGAGTTAAAAGTCGCGACATTATTAAGTAAAAAAGTGTCAATACCACCGACTCAACAGCAGAGGAACGCATCATGAATTTTGAACTTTTAATCCAGCTAATTATTAACGGCCTCATTGTTGGTTTGTTATATGGCGTAGTGGCGATGTGTTTTGTACTTGTTTATAAATCAACGCAAGTCGTTAACTTTGCTCAAGGTGAGTTTTTACTGATCGGTGCTTGGGTTTGTTGGGCATTTTTAATCTATGCGGAATTGCCGTTTATTGTCGGCTTTTTCTTAACGTTATTTTTTATGGCTGGTTTTGGCGTGTTACTGCAAATGATAGTGCTGAGACCGATGATCGGTGAGCCGATTATCTCAGTCATCATGATAACTATCGGTTTGTCTATGTTTTTTCAATCGTTAATGAAGTGGATTTTTGGTGTTGACCCGCAAAGTTATCCGCAAGTTTTTGAAACGCAAAGTTTCGAAATATATGGCTTAAATGTCGAAGTGGCTTACTTGATGAGTACGGGAATTGCCTTATTAATTATGGTGGCTTTCTTCTTGTTCTTTAAATACTCAAAACATGGACTGGCAATGCGGGCAACGGCTTTTGATCAGCAAGTTGCACAAAGTTTAGGGATATCGGTAAAAAGCGTTTTTGCGATGAGTTGGGGAATTGCTGCAACTGTTTCTGCCACTGCCGGCATTGTCATTGGCTTAGTTAATGGTGTCTCTGATTCGTTATCCGTTATGGGTATTAAAGTATTCCCCGCGGTGATCTTAGGTGGGCTTGACTCCATTATCGGTGCCATTGTTGGTGGCTTGATTATTGGGGTATTAGAGAATGTTGCTGAGTTTTTTGATAGTCAGTATTTCCATATTGGCAACATGTATGACATCGCGCCGTTTTATGTATTGTTAATTATCTTGTGGTTTAAGCCTTATGGTTTATTCGGCACCAAAGATATTGAACGCATATAACCACTTATATTAACCATTTTTATTATTAGCAAGTCAGTTTAAGGAGCTAATTATGTCGAGTTTAACGATGCGTCCGTGCGGAGATTTTCGTACTAGCTATAAGCAAGATAATACAATTTTCGAAACAAAAACTATCAGAATCATGGCGGTTGTCGCGGTATTGTTGCTGATGACAGCACCATTATTTGTTGATGGTTACTTTTTGAGTTTATTTATACAAATGTCGTACTTGGGGATTGCTGCATTGGGCTTAAATATATTGGTCGGTTATACCGGACAAATATCTTTAGGTCATGGTGCGTTCTTTGGTTTTGGTGCGTTTGCATCAGCCTGGCTAAATACCTCGATGCAGATCCCCGTGTTTCTATGTATTCCACTAGCCGGGTTTTTAACGATGGCAGTTGGCATGATGTTTGGTATGCCTGCGGCAAGAATTAAAGGTTTATATCTTGCCATTGCCACGCTTGCTGCTCAGTTCATTATTGAAGATTTCTTCGCTCGGGCTGATTGGTTCTCTGGTGGTTCTTCGGGCTCAATGGCTGAACCGATTAATTTATTTGGTTTTGTTTTTGATACCGACCAAAGCTTCTATTACATCGCTTTATTTGCTTTTGTTTTCATGTTTATCTGGGGCTGTAATTTAATCAGAAGTCGTGATGGTCGTGCCTTTGTTGCGGTGCGAGATCATTATTTATCGGCAGAAATTATGGGCGTTAAGTTAAATAAATATCGCTTGTTGTCCTTTGGTGTGTCTTCTTTTTATGCCGGTATTGGTGGTGCTTTATATGCTCATTATCTTGGCTACGTTTCCGCCGAAGGCTTCACCATTTTTCTTTCTATTCAATTCTTAGCAATGATCATTATTGGCGGCTTAGGCTCGGTGAAGGGCACCATGATGGGCGTTATTTTTATGGTGTTATTACCGGAAGTACTTGCTGGCGGTGTTGGCATGATGAAAGAAACCACTTGGGGAAATATTCCTATGGTGATTGACGGTCTTGCTTTCATCAAAGAAATGACGATTGGTTTAGTGATTATTTTGTTCTTAATCTTCGAACCTGAAGGCTTAGCACATCGCTGGGCTCAAGTTAAAAATTACTGGAAATTTTACCCTTTTGCTCATTAAACATAGGCATGAAGGGAGAATACAACGCCAGTGAATACTAACTTGCTGGCAAATCAAAACTAAAACATAGAACTGGCAATATAAGCCAATCACATTACAAAAGGATTATTCCAATGAAGAAGAAACTATTAGTGCGTTCAATTATTGCTTGTGCGGTATTAGGTGCAAGCGGTCAAGCTATGTCGGAAGACTCAGTATTTGTTGGTCATTTGGCTGATATGTCAGGGCCAACCGCTTTTGTTAGTAAAGTGTATGCCGATGGTGTTCGTGATTCGCTTGCTTATATCAATGCTCATGGTGGCATAAAAGGCACCAAGCTTGAATTTGAAACGGTTGATTACGCTTATAAAGTTCCACAAGCGATCTCGAACTATAAAAAATGGAAATCACGTAAAAATATGGTGGCGATGCAAGGTTGGGGAACGGCTGACACCGAAGCATTGATTTCATTTGTTTCTAAAGATGAAACACCTGTTTTTTCAGCGTCTTATTCGGGACATTTAACCGATCCAACCGGCAAAAACCCTCATACTAAAAAACCAGCGCCTTATAATTTTTTCTATGGCGCTTCTTATTCTGACGCTTGTCGTGGTTTAGTGCAGTGGGCGGCGGATGACTGGAAAGCAAAAGGTAATCAAGGTAAGCCTAAGTTTACTCATATTGGTGCTAATCATCCTTTCCCCAACGCGCCAAAAGTCGCTTGTGCAGAATATGCGACAGAGCTAGGGTTCGACGTGCAACCACCGGTTGTTGTTTCAATGAAACCAGGCGACTTTAAAGCACAATGTTTGAGTTTAAAAAGTTCAGGTTCAAACTATGGTTACATTGGTAACTTAGGTGGCTCTGTGCAATCGCTAGTTAAATCGTGTAAAACCGTTGGCACTAATATTCAATTTATGTCGAATATCTGGGGTGGTGATAAGAAAGTATTCGAAGCCGCGGGTCCAGGTATTAAAGATTATATTTTTCCAACCATGACGCCATTTTGGACCGATGATGTACCCGGTATGACGTTGGTACGTGAAATATCAAAAATGTCTGATAAAGCAGGAAATAAATCGCGTTCACATCATTACATGCGCGGTGTTTGTTCAACTTACTTTATGAAAGAAGCAATGGAGTGGGCAAAAGACAATGGCGGCATTACCGGTGAAAATATCAAAAAAGGTATGTACGTGAAGAAGGACTGGGTACCTGTAGGGTTAGATGGTGTTTGTTTAGCGGCGAACTGGACCGATGAAGATCATCGCGGTATTAACCAAGTAAACATCTATAAAGGTAACTATAACGGCGGCGATGTGAAAATTGAGAAGGTTACCTCAGTGACCATAGAACGTCGTGATGACTGGTTAGGTTATTAATCGATTTTTGATATTTAAGATTATCAAATTAGAAAATGAATAGGGGAGCATTGTTCCCCTGCATTTATGGAGTAATTATGTCACAAGTTGCAGTTAAAAAAGAAACAGCTAAACCGCTATTGTCAGTGAACAATGTTGAAGTCGTTTATGATGAAGTTATTCAAGTGTTACGTGGCGTCAGTTTAGATGTGCCCGAGGGCGAAATCGTCACGTTACTTGGTCCAAATGGTGCGGGTAAATCGACAACCTTAAAAGCCATTTCAGGTTTACTTAAAACCGAAAAAGGTGAAGTTACGCGTGGTGATATCACCTTTATGGGGGAACGTATCGACCGTAAAAATGCTGAAGATGTGGTGCGTAGTGGTATGTTTCAGGTCATGGAAGGTCGTCGCATCATTGAAGATATGACGTCACTGGAAAACCTAAAGTTAGGGGCATATACCCGCAATGACAAACATATTAACCAAGACATTGAAATGGTCTATAACTATTTTCCTCGCTTAAAAGAACGTACCGGATTAGCGGGCTACCTTTCAGGTGGAGAACAACAAATGTTAGCGATTGGCCGAGCATTAATGGCGCGTCCCAAAATGATTTGCCTGGACGAACCTTCAATGGGGTTGTCACCACTTTTGGTTAAAGAAGTCTTCGAAATTATTGGAAAAATCAATCGAGACCAAGGTATTACCATGTTGCTGGTTGAACAAAATGCCAATTACGCGATCAAAGCGGCAGACTACGGTTATATTATGGAATCGGGAAAAATAGTCCTCGATGGGACAAAAGAACAATTATTAAGCAATGAAGATGTGAAAGAGTTCTATTTAGGCGGTGGCAATGAAGAGCGTAAAAGCTTTAAGAACCTTAAGTCTTATAAACGCCGGAAACGCTGGTTGTAGCATTTTAAATAATGATACCAATAAATAATATTAAGGAGTGAACTACCAGATGAATAGCTTTTATGACGACAAAGAAAACCAGAATCAACAACAAAGAGAAAATCGCTTATTTGCACAATTAGCCGTTCAGCTAAATTTTGCTAAGAATCAATGCCCGTATTATCAAAAGACTCTGGCAGAAATTAATATTGAACATATCAATTCAAGGGCTTTACTCGCTACGTTACCGATCACACGTAAATCAGACTTGATCTCTCTACAGCAAGAACAACCAATTTTTGCTGGACTGACCGCTGGAACCGCCAGTATTGGCCGAGTATTTCAATCACCTGGGCCGATTAATGATCCCGAAGGCGAAGGGCTAGATTGGTGGCGCATGGGGCGAGCCTTTTATGCGGCAGGTTTTCGCCAGGGTGAACGCGTGCAAAATTGTTTGTCTTATCACTTAACGCCCGGTGGCTTTATTATGGACTCGGGAGCAAAAGCCTGTGGTTGTGTGGTGATTCCCGCAGGACCTGGACAAACCGAGCAGCAGCTTGATGTTATCGATAATTTAAAACCTACAGGGTATTGCGGTACCCCATCATTTTTAAAAATATTATTAGACAAAGCTCAACAGCAAAATAGAGACGTTTCTTGCATTACCAAAGCATTAGTCACCGGGGAAGCTTTGCCAGAAGCACTGCGCAGTGAATTACAAGCTCAAGGCGTAGAAACCTTACAAGCATATGCCTCGGCTGATGTTGGATTAATTGCTTATGAGAGTGCCGAATCTGACGGGTTAATTATTGCTGAAGATATCATTGTTGAAATCGTTAGACCAGGTACACAAGAGCCGGTACTTGATGGTGAAGTTGGTGAAGTCGTTATTACCAATTTTAATAAAGACTACCCATTAATTCGGTTTGCTACCGGAGATTTATCGGCGATAAAACCCGGTTCAAGCGCTTGTGGTCGCACCAATATGCGTATTAAAGGCTGGTTAGGTCGTGCGGATCAGACGGCTAAAATTAAGGGAATGTTCGTTCATCCAATTCAAATTGAGCGAGTACGCCAGGCTCATGCTGAAATTGCAAAAGTGCGCTTGTTGATCACTAGAGAAAATCACAATGATTGTATGCTTTTACAATGTGAAATTAACAGTGAGCATTATTCAATTGAGGAAGCCGAGACATTAAAGTCTGCCATTTCGTTAAGCCTAAAATCGATTACCAAACTTTCTGGCGATGTAGAACTATTACCGTTAAAGCAATTAAAAGATGATGGCAAGGTTATTGATGATCTCAGATCATTGTCTTAACTTAAGGAATAAAAATGAGCAATAAAGCATTTCAACAGTGTTACCCAGATGATTTAAGTCACTGTTATGGTTGTGGTACCAATAATCATGATGGTCATCAATTAAAAAGTTATTGGTCTGGCGATAAAACCATTGCCCATTTTACGCCAGAGCCCTATCACACCGCTATTCCTGGTTTTGTCTATGGCGGTTTGGTTGCCTCATTAATTGATTGCCATGGTACCGGGAGTGCATCCGCCATTGCGTATCGCGGTGAAGAACGAGAAATGGGCAGTTCACCGACATTGCGTTTTGTTACCGCGGCGTTAAATATTAATTATTTAGCACCGACACCTCAAGGTGTTGAATTAGAATTAATCGGCACTTTTACGGAAGTGAAAGAACGAAAAATAATTGTAGAAATTACGGTTTCTGCTAATGGTATTATCTGTGCCAAAGGTACTGTGATCGCCGTAAAAATGCCCGCAACTATGGAACCAAAGTGATGAATAACTCAGCAGAACCAAATGTTTTATCGCGTATGTCAGGTCGAGTGTTATGGCTAACATTGAATCGGCCTGCAGCAAGAAATCCATTGTCTTCACAAATGATCGCCGCACTCAGAGAGTCTATAGAGTTAGCAAATGCAGATAGTGAAGTAAAAGTTATTGTCATCACTGGCTCTGGCAAAGTGTTTTCGGCAGGTCATGATTTAAAAGAGATGAGTGGCAGAAAACCTAACGACCCGCTAACACGCGAACAGCGAGTTAAACAAGTGTTAGATAGCTGTGCAGAGATGATGATGTCATTAGTAAAGTCACCCAAAGCAATTATTGCTTGTGTTCAGGGCACGGCAACAGCTGCGGGGTGTCAGTTGGTTTCAATGTGTGATTTAGCCATTGCTAGTGATGGCGCTAAATTTTGCACACCGGGTGTTAATATAGGTACTTTTTGTAGTACACCACTGGTCGGGATTGGCAGAAATATTCACCGAAAACATGCGATGGAATTAGCGTTAACTGGAGATTTATTTTCAGCAGAAGATGCCGTACGTTTTGGCTTGATTAATCGAGCAGTTTCGCCGGACTTCCTTTTAGCAGAAACAGAAAAGTTAGCACAAAAGATTGCGGGTAAATCTGCCATAGGTATCCGAGCAGGAAAAGAAGCTTTTTATCAACAGCTAGAAATGCCGATGGAAAGTGCTTTTGCGCATGCCGGAGCAAGTATGCTTGATGCGATGCTCTCGGATGAATGTGAAGAAGGCGTTTGCGCTTTTTTTGGCAAACGAGAACCACAATGGACAGACCTTTGAGTAAATAAAGCTCAGTCATTAATCGATAATTATCCTGAGCAAGAAACATTTAATCGATGCCTTTTATTCACTGCTGTTGCTTTTTTGCAACACTTACTATTATGATAGAACTTAGTACAAATCAATTATTTCTAATTATATCCTTATAAAACAATATGTTAATTTATTCTTTTTATTTTTATAATTCTGGCTCTTAATTTGCTATAGAACGATTGTCATTTACATTATAAGAATCAGGATATTTATGTTTCAACGTTTTTTAGCAAAAAATGCTATCGCGCTTTCTATCGGCTCGGCATTGCTTATGAGTAATCAAACTTACGCTCAGGTAATCGAACCAAGCGTTAACCCGTCAGCAGACTCTGTCTCGCAAGCCCGTAATAGCAAGACCAAAGATTTAATCATTGATGACATTATTTGTAGTGGTAACAAAGATACCGATTGTGAGTTTATTGTTAAAAAATATTATCAAGCCATTGGTGATGTGCTCGATACGAATGAAATCGCCGATGCCAGATTAAGATTAGGGACATTATTTCAATTAACCGATACCGATGTGTATTTGGAAAAGGGTAAACAGCGTGATCACGTTATCGTGGTTTTTGCAGTACAAGAAGCCAGCAATATTCAATATGAAGTCAGCAGTGGTTTTCAATTTAGTGATTTCAATGAAAACGATTATGTTTATGATTGTATTGGCCATTCAGCCGATTACCAGAGGCATTATTATCAAGACTCACCAAACGGAATAACAGACACTCGGCAGATTGATTCGGAATATAAAGACTGTGATAGCCAAGCCGATTTATCTTCATTTTACGTCACCAGTAAGGTCACTGATTTCAATTTTCTCGGCACCGGTAAAGAATTGTCTTTTTTCTTATCCTACAATGAATTTGAAAGAGACCTCTAAGTTAAAACTCGCGTTTGACGATGAGCAATTATCGCTAAAAGACTTTAAGCAGTTAATGGAACGTGAGTATTTATTAAAAAAATAGAACAATTTGACGGCAATATAACCGAAGTTGCCAAATCCTTAATGATTGACCGTACCCATCTTCATAAAAAGTTAACTCAACACGGGATTAAGCGCCATCAACGTTTTGATTGATGCTCCGCAATTGTCTAACTGCATTGATAGATGTTGGTGCTATAGGGCAAGTGTCCATCCAAATTGGTAAAATTATTGTTTATGTGTGAAAGCAAACAATAATTTTCCTGTGAATCCAAGTCAATAAAAATCTACTATCGCGTCGTATTATCCCTATGTCAGAAAATACGAATAAAAATAAAATCAACCACGCATTGATCAGACCCCATAGGCCATTTTTTTGATTTAGAATTGTCTCTTCAGCTTTTCCATATTCGCTCGCATTCGTCGCTGCGCTATTGAATAATGCAGTAATGATAGCGTCATTATCATCAGCAGCGCATCGATTAAGCTTGGATATTTTATACAGAAAACAACAGGTATTTTAAGAATCTGAAGCCCCTGTCTACTGCTGGTTGAGCTTTATCATGCTTCAAAATCTCTTCAGCGGAGAATGTGTCAATTGGCAACTAAAAATGATCCACTAGTTGCAAGAATAAAGCAAGATCTCTGCTCGACAGCCTGTTTAATGGCCCTGACATTATCGGCAATCTCAACTTTTATTTGCCACTCTATATGCTTAGTTTTAGCACCTTTTTAGGGTGGACTTACCCTTAAGTACTTTATGTTTTATTATAGTTTATTTAGTTATACTTCAACAGCTTACTTTTAATTTTGCGGTGAAGGTTGATCCAGTGACGAGGCTGTTTTCAAGTCTTCAAATACGCCTGCGACAATGCGTTAGATGATCTGCCGTTTGATTTTTAAATTCATATATACCTCAAAATTGAGATGGAATTATATCAAACAGGCTGAAAATCAGTGACAAATTATAGGTTAAATCAAATCGTTTATTTGATTTTGCTCTGTTCAATGTCTGATCAAAATATTAGACGCAGGAGTCAATTAAAGATGAGGATCAGTTGTTGATGCAAATTAACAGTTGATTAACCTTTATAAAAAGAATACAGCAATATTTATAGCATTTATATTATAAATGAGATGCTGTCAACAGGGCGTTCCAGTTGAAGAATGTGCCAGGGAAGAACAATAGAACACCGACAGATCAGTACATGAAGTTCTATTGGTCACCGTTTTGATGAAAAATTAATGAAAAAAGGACAACTATGAAGACGATATTTAGACACGTAATAACCGCGACATTGGTACTTTCGATGAGCTCAGCCTATGGACTGAATCGAAATTTACTGGATAGCCCATCAGTTAATACAGGTATGGGGGGCAAAGTGCATTCGCGGCCATTAATTCCGGGGATATCGAAATTCCCCAGCCTGTTTGTGTTGGAGAATCAACTTGGGCTGTTTATGCTGATATTTCAGGTTTAACATTCCAGAAAATTAGCAATATTGAGGGCAATGATTATGTTGAAGGGCATAGCTCTTACCTCGAAGATTTTTCCACCGAATTAACGGTAAATAACACCTATCAACTGACCGTACTTGCTAACGCAGGCAATGGAGAGTGGAATGACTCGCAACGTTTTAAAGTCTGGTTTGACTGGAACGGAAATGGTGAACTTGAAGAAACAGAAGTTGTTCATGACGAAGTATTTACCGCAGCCGATATGAATGAAGTTAAAGTATTAACTACCGATATTACAATACCGGATACAGCGGTTATTAAACCGATTATCATGCGAGTAATGGTTGCCTATAATGATGCTGCAAGTGACAATGGCTCTTGTACGACTTTAGATAGTGGTGAGTTTGAAGACTATACAATAGTAGTCAAAACTGCTTCCGCCAACGAAACTGAAAACGCTCTACTTTATTTCCTTAATTCACTTTCTGAGGTTTTTCTAAATGACGGTAATATAGTAAACCGTAGCGTAGAGGTTAGCACTTATAAAGACGCTAAATTTGCTAAGGCGACAAGTACTCTGGAGGAGGGAACTGATTTCCGCTTTAGCAATTTACCTGAGGGAATAACACCGGTTATCACCATAAACAGCAATCAATCAGCGAGCTTAGTCTTTACCGGGGCGGCGACGCACCATGAACTGGCAAACAATACCAGCGCCACTCTCACTTGGCTAAATCCAGCCGTGGAATGGGGGACTAATGCTATTAAAACCGCCACACAAGATTTTGACTTCGATTTCATCGATGCTTACAAAATTCTGACCACGCCTCCCCACAAACTGAAAATAGTAATTATATCTCTATATCTAACGTGAGTTTTGGCGACATCGATCATTCGTCCACCCATGGAAATTATAGTAACTTCACCGACTTAATGACTACCACATTCGAACAAGTGGAATGATTTGAAATTGCAGTCACCATGTCACCAGGAGAAAGCGATGCCGGCGCTATCCAGCGGGTACGGATTTGGGTGGATTGGAATGGCGACTATGTTTTTGCAGATAACGAATTAGTGTCTTCAGAAATCTTTGCCGTGTCACAAATGGTTGATGATAAATATACTGCTACAGCGACGATTGATATCCCATTATATGCAGTCACAGACCGTCAAATTAATTTGCGAATTATTAGTCATTATATCAATGGTGCGGATGGTGATGCGGCATACATTTCTCCCATCTTATCTGGGGAAGTCTTAGACTATGGCTTTGAAGTTAAATTCTCTGGCATAAGCAACTACGCCGATTTTATCGCTAGTGAAACGAGTCTAGCGATCCGTCGAGAAGCAGTGTCTTTTACCGACTTATCGGGTAGTGAAACCACTATACAAGGTTGGAATTGGACATTTACCGGTGGTACTCCTGCGAGCTACATCGGACAGACGCCACCTCAGGTAACTTATAATGAGGCTGGAAGTTATCCAGTGACATTAGCTATAACCGACTCCGATTCGGTTTCTTATAGCACAACCAAAGAGCAGTTTATTAAAGCCAAATTAACGCCAGTCTGTGAGGCAGATTCAAATTGGGGGCCTTATGCTCATATTTCAGGTTTAACATTCGATCAAATTAACAATATTGATGGTAATGATACCGATGCAGGATATAGCTCTTACCTCGAAGATTTTTCCACAGAATTAACGGTAAATAACACCTATCAACTGACCGTACTTGCTAACGCAGGCAATGGAGAGTGGAATGACTCGCAACGTTTTGGAGTCTGGATAAATTGGAACGGAAATGATCAGTTTGAAGACAGCGAAATGGTTCATGAGGAAATATATATCGCAGCCAATCAGAATGAAGAAAAAGAATTAACAACTAATATTACCGTACCTGTTACAGCCGTTAAACGAGCAACTATCATGCGAGTGATGGTGGCTTATAATGATGACTCGAGTGTAAAAGACGCTTGTGCGACATTAGATAGTGGTGAGTTTGAAGATTATGCAATTAGCGTCAAACCGATAGTCGAGCTCTCTGATAATGCATTCACTTTGCTTGAAGGTGTTGATGACAATGTCAATCTTACTATTAATCGCATGGCGGGAAGCACGGGCGAAGTGTCTGTATCGGTTGAAATTGAAAATAACAATTTTCGTATCGAACCGGATCAAAATAGCCTGATATGGCTAGACGGTGAAGAGAACAGCCAAGCAATAACCGTGAGTTTCATCAATGATGATATAAATCAATCGGCAGAAGACGTTACCCTGAACGCTCGGACAATTGTAGATGGATACACTATCGACGAACAACAGGTAACCTTTACTCTTATTGATGATAATAATCAGGCGCCAGTCATCGAACTGCCTGCTGATTTTCAAATTGGTATTTCAGAGTCGGTTCAGATCATCGCACAAGTGAGCGATGCCGATGATGACATGCTGACCCTGTCGTGGGCTCAATCTTCGGGCACTAGCGTAACGCTTGAAGGCGCGACAAGTACAACCATCACTTTTAACGCGCCGGCAAATGCTGAGGTCCTCGAATTCACTCTCTGCGCAACCGATAAATTTGGTGTGGTAACCGAAAGTTCAATAACAGTGACAGTTACAGCCCCAGCTGAACCTACACCTGAACCGAAAGTAAAAGAAAGTAGTGGTGGTTCGCTTAACTGGTCAATTATTATTCTCTTATTAGCTTTTACTAGCAACCGTCGACGGGGGATGAAAGTAAGCAACTAAATATTTCGTTAAAACGCTAAAACAGCCGTTTAAGTTAAGGCGAGTTTCACGACTCGTCTTTTTAAATATAAAATATTTTCAGTTGCACAAGCCTTGTGTATAAAAGGTATTTATGTGGTTACTTATATTATAAAGGTTGCAATTGCAATTTATACAATAAAATATCTGATGGTCGATTAAAAAACGGTTTAATATTAATAAAATTCAACATGAAAGGCTTATTTGCAAGGGGAAATAAATATGAAAAAATCAAAACTTAATTATTTATCTATGCTCATCATGCTTAACTTAGGCATTTCGACTGCAATCAATGCAGAAGAAGTAACGAGTCAGGATGAAAATGAGGAAGAAGTTGAAGTCATCACCATAAGCGGTATTCGTCGCAGCTTGATTAAATCTCAAGATATCAAAATGGATTCGGGTACCGTGGTTGATGCCATTACCGCCGAAGATATTGGTAAATTTCCAGATCAAAACGTTGCCGAGTCTCTGCAACGCATCACCGGGGTATCGATAGACAGAAAGGGTGGCGAAGGGCAATTAATTACCGTACGTGGCATGGGACCTGAATTTACCTCGGTATTACTTAATCGTCGTACTCTCGCGACCACTAGCGGTGGCCAAGCATTCAGTTTTGATATTATGGCATCTGAATTAATCAGTGGTGCAGAAGTGCATAAAACACAGTCGGCCAATTACAAGAAGGCGCAATTGGCGCAACGGTGAATGTTACTACGTTTAAGCCTTTTGATATTCCTGGCTTTAAAGCAACGGCAAGTGTTAAAGCCCAATACGATGAGATGACCGGCGACACTAAGCCACGATTTTCAGGGTTGAGCAGTAATACCTTTGATGACGATAAATTTGGCGTGTTAGTTTCATTTGCTCGTAATGAGCGTAAAAGTCGCTACGATTCAGCGAATACGGCTTACTACAGGCATACCGATTTAACCATGGATGATGAGACCTATTACGAGGATGTCTACTTTCCACAAAACTATGATCAAATCGCCCAAACCGAAGAGCGTACTCGTACTGGCGGCACCGCAGTTTTTCAATACCAACCATCTGATAGCCTAACTTTTACTGCCGATGCTTTATATTCGAAATATGATGTTGATTACCGTCAAGATATTTTAGCCCATTGGTTTACCAAAAGGCAGTTAACCGATGTTGAATTAGACGAAAACGGCACCCTGGTGAAACTCTCGATGGGCAAGGGCAGTAACAGCGATGTCATGGTACGCCAATCATCGACGAGTAATGAATTAATCGCGTTCGGTTTTAATGCAGATTGGGATGTACTTGATGATTTAAACCTTAATTTTGACTTAAGTTATTCGGAAGCGGAGTCAGATCCAAAGCAAGGGTCTACCGATACCGTAGCTTCACGCCCAGGTGATTATAACTATGATCTTAGTTCAGGCGCGCAATTACCGGAATTAACCTTCGATCGCAGTAACTCTACTGCTGGCTAAAAAGCGGGCTGGGGAGAACGTTTTGGCTCGGTGCGCAAAGATGACGTGATGGAAGTAAAAGTGGATAGCCTATGGACGGTCGATCACGGCGCTTTGGCAAAAATTGGTTTGGGTGCGATGATCTCCGATCGTACGTTATCGAGTAAAAGAAAAAGAACCACTCGCCCTATGCTCTGGTTGTGGGGTGATAACAGTAACCCCATTTGGTTACCGGAAAGTATGTTCACTACCTATGATGCGGATGGCTTTTTATCAGGTGGCAGTGGCTCACCAGAACAATCCTGGTTAACCTTTAATTCTGAAGATTTTTTCGACTATTTAACCTCTACAGAGGTTGTGGCGCAAATGGATGACCCTGAATACACTCAGCAACTGATCGATGAAAATGATGGCTTTACCATGCATCAAGTGCCATGGACCTATGAAATCAATGAAGAGTTAACAGCGCTTTATGCCGATTTCTATTTTGATGGTGAGCTAGCCGACATGCCATGGTCAATTACCACCGGTATTCGTTATGTCGAAACCACCAGTACGGCGAAAGGTTTTGCTATCCCATTATTAGATTTGGAGCCCTCAACGTCGAAGCCGGGCTTTGTTAATGTTATTGAGGGTGATGATTATACCCCAATTACGGTCAAGCATACCTACGATAATTGGTTACCAAGTATCAATGCCAAAATCGAAATTGTTGATGATTTGATTGCACGTTTTGCTTATTCAAAGAGTATGACTCGCCCAGAACTGGATGCAATGTCACCAGAGTCGGGTTACGGTGGTGATGTTGATAACTTAAGCGGTTGGGGTCCTAACCCTAAGTTGATGCCATTTGAATCTGATAATTTAGATCTTGCCCTCGAGTGGTATTATGACGAAGGCAGTTATGCGGCCGTTGCCATGTTTACTAAAGATGTCGATGGTTACTTAGCATCTGAAGAAGTGGAAGAAGTGGTCACCGTACCAAGCGGCAGCTATAACTACAGAATTTCTCGCCTGGTCAACTCAGATCAAGCCGATATTGAAGGTTATGAAATTGCCCTGCAACATATGTTCACCAGCTTGCCGGCGCCATTTGATGGCTTAGGTTTTATTGCTAACAAAACCTTTGTGGATAGTGAATCAACCGCAGATGAAGAAGGTCAGTCGTTGCCGCTTATTGGTTTGGGTGACTCGTCTAACTTAATTTTATTCTATGAAAAAGATAAAATTCAATTCCGGGTGACTTACAACAAGCGTGATCGCTTCATGCAATCGAAACCGCGTTCATGGCGCGATGGTCATTATGTCGATGATTATGAACAAGTGGATATCAGTGGCAGTTATGACATCAATGAAAATTTCACTATTTTCTTTGAAGGCATCAATGTTACCAACGAGCTTTATACCACTACGGCGAAGTATTCAAACCAATACTTAGATATTACCGAGACTGGTGCACGTTACTCTGTTGGTGTTCGCGGAACGTTTAACTAATCCCAATGCAGGTAAACCCTTACTAAAAAGGAAATAACCTAATTGGTCTAAAGTCCCAATGAGCAAACGGATTTTCTCACTTGTGCTGGTTAAAATACCTCAAGGCGGCGTTCCTCTCAATCCCAATAGCCCAGCTATTGGTCAATCGAGCGTCTTGCCTTGATTTATTTTTCCTACGCACAACAAAATCACAAATTTAATGAAACTGGCATTTCTACAGTAGTCATTCTAAATATTGTCTTAAATCAATAAATAAAAACCTTTGTATTTTATAATGTGTCTCTATAATAGCTAAGCAATTTTAAATTAAATATTGAGGTTAAAAATGGGTCTCCGTCGTAGTAAAACCAGTAAAGTTTATTTGCCTTCTAATTCTCGTTACAGTCAATTTTTATTGGCTGAATTCAAAATCACCGATGATTTAATCGAGCAGTTTGAAAAAACCGATGATGCTGACAAATTAAAACCGTGGCAAAGTTTTTATCAACAACTTTCTGAGAAATTGTTTACCGTGTGTGAAGAAGAAGAGTTAAACAGCGTACATTTTATTGCCAACGATAAACTGCCTCGGGTGCGTTTTAGTAATGAAATCCGTTATTGGAAAACGGAACAACAAATGTTGATTTTCTATAACCCGGAATACCATGAATGTTATAAATCTCATTTCGACGGTGCCGTGCGCGCCAAAAAGGTTTCTTTGTTATTTTTAGCCACGGGAGACAGCATTCGCACCAGCGCAGCTGGTTTTCACCAAAAAGTTAGCAGAGCATTGGCTACATTAGTAAATCAACTCTCGGTACCTGCTGAAAACGTCCGTCTTAGAGATCACCAACATTTAACCTATGATTTATTCGCCCAAGATAAAAATGTTGAAGGCAGCAATGCGCACACATTACGTTTAATTCGCCGACGTTACAAAGCGGCCGACTTTATCCTGCCAGAAAAACATGACACTATCAGTTACGTGGTGGCAAGCTTTCCTGTTTCGAGAAAACTGATAAAGCGAGCAGGGATTAATTTGGTTGGGGCCAAGTCTTTTGCTCCCTTGTACCAAATGATAAACGATGCTTGTACTAATGCCGCAGCCCATTATGAGTTGAAAAATGGTGCTGTTATTGCCAATGGCTTAACGCCAATCGTTCGTAACAGCTCAACTAAAGCGGTGCAAGAAGTGGGGGAGTTAGAAATGTTAGGCTTTGATCCAAAGCAGCCTAAAAATGAGTTCTATTGTTCATGGCAAGATGAGTATTTGGTCGATTATGTGCAAATAATTTTTGCCGCGACTGAGCAAGATATTAAAGACAAAGGCTATAGCAAGTTTGTTGACAATGTCGATAAATCATTAAGAAAGATGGCAAGCGCACTGGATATGACCCCTGAGCGTGATGAAATTGTTGTTCGCTTTCATCAACACCTAGCTTATTCACTGAATGAGTCATAAATTAATACCAAGTTGATTAAATATCTGCTCATTTTTAATGGTTAAAATGAATAACTACGGCTTTATAAAATTGGTATGTGAGTATTTTATTTACACTAGACATTGATTTAGCTTACCGTTAAGATGAATTCATTGAGGGAATAAAATCAAGAAACAGAGAAACGCTCTATTTAGATAGGGCGTTTTTTTGTTCAGGGATGAACTTATACAGAATTACCATGAATGGTATAAACACCTGATTTGCACAAGGATGTACTTAACCTCTCGGCCAGAGAAGGTGGATAGAGGGTTTGCAAAATAAAACGCCATTTTTTACACGACAAAAAAATGGCGCGCCATTTGTTTTGTGTCATGACATTTATTCGCCATATGTTTTCGCCATTATTTTCTTGGCAAATTGTGACAATTTTAATTAACTACGGAAAAGCCTTGATATCGGGGATCTGTAGTTAAATTGTTGTTTTGGCACGGTTTTCGCTTTAATAAAATTACAATAATAATCATTGGTGAAAATAATGACCAGTAAATCGTTTAAAAACATAACAATATTAAAGCCTGCGCTTTTCCCCTTGCTGCTAATGCTAGTAGTGGCTCTTTTCACTCAAGGCAGCGAATCGCAACGCAAAGCTTCGTATATAGTGCAAGGGGCGAGTAAACCTACACTGGTTTCTGCTATCGAATCTGTTGGTGGTGAAGTGGTTCACAAATATACCGTGATCCAGGCTATATCAGCGTTACTTACCTCAAAGCAAGTTGCCATGGTGCAGAGTAAACATCCGATGATCCGTATGTTTTCCGATGAAGCGGTAACTCTGAGTGCGAAAAAGGGTAAGCAAAAACATCATGATATTGAACAGGACCGCGAGCTTGCTGCTGAGCGGGATACTTATTTCCCCACACAAGTTGGAGCCAGTCAGCTACACACCCAAGGGATCACAGGTAAAGGCGTAGGGGTTGCCATTATTGATAGTGGTTTAGCTAAATTTAAAGAGATTAAAAAAGATACCTATGGTGAAAAACGTAAAGTTCATTATCATAGTGTGATTAAAGGGTCGGAGGCAAAAAAAGATAAATATGGCCATGGTAGCCACATCACCAGCCTTATTGCCAACAGCTCATCTACCTACAATAGTAACGGTGAAGAGGTTGCTTCCTTTAATGGTGTTGCTCCTGACGTTGAGTTAACGGTAGTGAAGGCATTTGACAAAAATGGCCACTCTACTTATAGCCGTGTACTAAAAGCCATTGAATACGTGGTTAATCATCGTGAACAGTTCAATATCAAAGTGTTAAATTTGTCTTTTAGTGCTAAGCCGCAATCGTTTTATTGGCAAGACCCAATCAATCAGGCGTTAATGGTTGCCTGGCAAGAAGGGATCACCGTTTTTGCTTCCGCGGGTAATACCGGCTCTGACGCCATGTCTATCGGCGTACCTGGCAATAACCCGTATGTGATCACTATTGGCGCGACTTCAGATAACTATACCCCTTATAATCTTAATGATGATTTTATTGCCTCATTCTCAAGTGCAGGTCCTACCGTTGAAGGATTTTTAAAGCCTGAACTCGTCGCCCCTGGTGGTCATATGCAAGGGTTGATGGCCAAGTCATCTAAAATTTATAAAGATTACCCTCAGTACGCCGATGGTGGTCGTTATTTCTTACTATCGGGTACTTCGCAATCAACAGCCGTTGCCAGTGGGGTCGCCGCACTAATGTTGCAGCAGCAACCAAATTTAAGCCCTGATGATATTAAGTGTCGCTTAATTTCATCAGCCCTTCGAGGCACTAATAATGAAGAGTTATCCTACAGTATCTTTCAGCAGGGCGCGGGAATGATCAACGCCACCTGGGCTGTTGAAAGTGATAATGTAGATTGTGCTAATCAAGGAATGGATATCGCTAATGAGTTAAATGACTCTCAGCATTATGCCGGTTCAGCACGTAGATATGCCGATAATGGTAATTTTTATGTGTTAGGTTTTGAAGGTTTAGAGTGGGATGGTGTTTATAACGAAGCTCACTTGTGGCCTGATGCTCATTTATGGCCTGATGCACATTTATGGCCAGATGCTCACTTATGGCCAGATGCTCACTTATGGCCAGATGCTCACTTATGGCCAGATGCTCACTTATGGCCAGATGCTCACTTATGGCCAGATGCTCACTTATGGCCAGATGCTCACTTATGGCCTGACGCTCACTTATGGCCTGACGCTCATTTATGGCCTGATGCCCATTTATGGCCAGATGCTCACTTATGGCCTGACGCTCATTTATGGCCTGACTCGAAGTTATGGGGAGATGCTAAAATCTGGGAAGATGCGCACTTATGGCCCGATGCAAATCTCTTTACCGACGGCAGTACTAAAATGAACTCGGTAAGTTTTATCAATAATTGGGTCGAACAACAATAACTGACTATATACAACCAGAATTTATACCGTCCCTAGTAATTCTTCCCTGAATTAACAGAATTAAAAAGCGCTTATCAAAGCGCTTATCAAAGCGCTTTTTTTACCATTTTCACTGCCTGTTGCGGCGTTTAGCTAATGACAATATGCCGTTAAAATGTTATTAATAACTAAAAAATAATAATGATGTTTAGGTTGCCGTAATGCCTTTGAAAAAAATCCAGTATCAGCAACTTCTTATAACACTGATTTTCTTACTTTTAATTACCATTGTCGGCTTTTCCACTCACGCTAAAGTAAGTAGCAATTCTTTAAACCTAAACGATAATAGTCAATTACAATTCACTAATTTGGATGATGTTGAAATTCTTTCTCATCCAGCCGTAAATACCATAGTACAAGATAAAATGGGTTTTATTTGGCTTGGCAATCAAAATGGTCTTAATCGTTTCGACGGCATATCTTCAAAGATCTATACCCATATTCAAGGTGATTCCAATAGTTTGGCAAGCACTTGGGTCTACAAAATTTTTGTCGATTCAGAAGAACGCTTGTGGGTGTTAGGTAATGGCGGCATCAGTCTGTATTTACCAGAAATAGATGCGTTCCAAAATTTTAATAATAAAGGCCAATTTAAAGGGATTTTAGGTAATAAATATCGAGCGGTGGCCGAAGATATCAATGGCTCACTCTGGTTTGGTAGCCGAGATAAAGGCATTTCTACATTAGATGTTACCACATCAAATTTCACAACTGTTGCAGATTTGAGTAGCGAATCTATTTTTGATTTGATTTTTGATAGTAAACAAAACTTGTGGGTAGCAACGGAAAAAAGTGGTTTACGGGTTAAATTGGCCGGCCAAGATCATTTTCAAGCCTTTACCACTACCACCGACATTTCAATTCCCACCAATAAAATACAAACCATTTTTGAAGATCAGCAACATGTATTCTGGGTGGCAACAGAAGATTCCGGTGTATTTCAATTTGATTTACAAACCGGGGTAAGTAAATCATTCACTTACCAAGAACATGATAACACCAGTCTTTGTTCAAACTATGTTCGTGACATTTATCAAGACAGTAAGGGCATAATATGGTTTGCCACTGACAATGGGCTTTGTCAATTTGAATCATACAAACAAAGCTTTATCCGCCATAATCGCAATAATGCCAGAGTGAATAGTTTAATTGATGACCGAGTGATTTCTCTTTATCAAGATAGCGGTGGAGTGATGTGGGTTGGGACATTTTCTGGGATTAGTCGCTGGAATGCTGAGTTGACTCCTTTTACCCACGTGAGTAAAAACTTTGACGCTGATAATGGTTTATCCTCTAATGTGATCGCCGCAATAACCGAAGATTCTGCTGGTAATGTTTATGTTGGCACTTGGGGCGGAGGCCTTAATATTATTGAAGCTGCCACGGGTAAAATCAACATTATTCAGGCAGATAAAAATGATCCTACTGCCTTACAAGATGATCGGGTAATGAGTCTGTTATTCGATAGTGAAGATAACCTTTGGCTTGGCACATACGGTTCAGGATTGCACTTTAAACAAAAGGGAAATTCAACATTTACCGTTTTTAAACATCAGGTTGATAACCTTAATTCTTTAAGTAGTAATGCGGTTAGCAAAATTATTGAACTTGAAAATGGTGTTTTAGCCGTTGCCACGTTTGGCGGCGGATTAAACCTTATTCAAAACGGTAATATTTTGCGAATCATGCATGATGAGCAAGATGCGAACTCTATTTCAAGCAACAAAGTCATCGATATTGTCCAGGAAAACAAACAAATATTATGGATTGCTACCCGAGGTGGCGGCATAAACCGGTTCAATCTCGCCACCGGTAACAACACTCGTTTCATGGTGGATGATAATAATAAGGATTCAATTGCCAGCAATAATGTGGTCAGTTTACTCAGTACCAGTGATTATATTTGGATTGCCACCGAAGATTTTGGTATTTCGCGCATAAGCCGAAGTGAATTTGAACTGGGCATTGTGCATTTTGAGCATGTGGGCATTAATCAGGGATTACCCAGTAACGTAGGTTACGGCATCGTAGAAGATGAAGCTGGCTTTATCTGGCTAAGTCATACCCGTGGCTTAAGCCGAATTTCACCGATAGATTTGTCGATTAATAACTTCAATAAAACCCATGGTTTACAAGGTAATGATTTTAACGCTGGGGCATATTATAAATCGAAAAAAGGTCGAATATATTTTGGAGGGGCTAATGGCTTTAATACTTTTATGCACGATAATGTGCCGATTAATCAAAATCAGCCGCCATTGAGGTTAACGAAGTTTTCAAAATTCAATCAGCCGGTTGCCATCCATAAAATGTTTAGAAATGATGGCGTGTTACAACTGGAACATTCAGATTCTTTTCTAGAATTTGAATTTGCAGCACTCGATTACACCAAACCAGAAAACAACAAGTATCAATATATGATGCAAGGGTTTAATACCCAGTGGATTGATTCCGGCAATATTAATCGCACCACGTTCAGTAGCTTGCCACATGGAAACTATATATTTCGGGTAAGAGGAAGTAATAATGATGGCCAATGGAGTGAAGACGAATTAAGCCTTGCCATTGAAGTCACGCCTCCGCTTTGGTTAAGTTGGCCAGCGTATCTTTTCTATCTGGCAATAATACTGCTTATGGCGTATTTTATTCATCGTAATCAGCAGATAAAATTACAGAAACAAATTGCTTATCAAGAGCAATTAAAAGCAGAAGTGAACCTGAGAACGAAAGAGTTGCAAACCGCGAATGCGGCTTTAGAACTGGCTGTGGTGGAAACCCATTCGGCAAAAGTACTCGCTGAAAAAGCGGCTAATACCAAAGCGAACTTTTTGGCGACCATGAGTCACGAGATCCGTACGCCAATGAACAGTATTATTGGCATGAGTGATTTATTGTTAAAAACGGGATTAAACCGAAGTCAAAACCATTTTGTCACTTCAGTACAAAATGCGGGGGAAATGTTATTAGAGCTAATTAATGACATTTTAGATTTTTCTAAAATGGAAGCCGATAAAACTGAATTAGAACAACAACGTTTTAATATTCATCATCTACTCGAAGAAGTCAGTTTCTTATTTGCCAATCGAGCGCACAGTAAAGGGGTCGAACTTACCTTATATATCGATGTTGTTTGCGCCGAAATGATCAATGCAGATCCATTAAGGATTAAACAAGTGATCTCTAACTTATTGGGTAATGCGATTAAGTTCACCGAAACTGGTCATATTGAATTAACGGCGACATCTGTTAACAATGAATTGATCATCGAAGTTAGCGATACTGGTATTGGCATTAGTACGCTAAATCAAAGTAAAATTTTTCAAGTGTTTCAACAAGAAGACAATTCAACAACCCGCAAGTACGGTGGTACCGGGCTGGGTTTGGCCATTACCAAAAAGCTTGTTGAAATCATGTCCGGTAATATTAGTGTGGTTTCAACCCCTGGTTCAGGCTCTACTTTTACGGTAACTTTACCGTTGGCAGCTGTTGATGCTGCTGCCTTGCCAGCAAAGCATATTGATGCAACGGTTTATATTCTCGCGACTAATCAATATATCAATAGAATGGCGATTAATACCTTACAACGCATTAAGGTGAATTATAAAGATATCAGCGCTCAAACAAACATCGAAGTTGATTCAAATGACAACCGTTCTGCGTTATATTTGGTTGATGCCGAAATGCTCAAGCAAACCCACATCTATAAACAACTCAGTCACCATGTTGGTAATGTCATTATTATGGCTAATAGCGGAGAGAATGTCGATTTAATAGCCGCCGCTCGTAGTATTGACAAGCCATTAAGATCGCAAGCTCTGCTTGAATTACTTGAAGATTGCTTAACCGGTGATTGCAGTTCTGATAAACACAAAGCTTTACCTCTAGTGTTGGACGTTGAAGAATTTAAGGCGCACATTCTTTTGGTTGAAGATTCCGAGACGAACCAGGAAGTGGCAACCGCGATGTTGCAATTATTTGGTTGTGAAGTTGAAATAGCCAGCAATGGGGTGATAGCGATAGAAAAAGTTCAGCACAATCACTATGATCTTATCTTTATGGATTGTCAGATGCCGGTGATGGATGGCTTTAAAGCCAGCCAAATGATCCGTAAATGGCAGCATCAACAGAAATTAAAAGCTACACCAATTGTGGCATTAACTGCTGGCGTGGGCTTAGGATACGAAAAAGACTGCATTACGGCGGGGATGAATAGCTACATTTATAAACCGTTAACCACCAATGTGTTATTGTCGGTTCTGAAAAAATACTTAAACCATTTAATTGTGAAGTCAACGGAGTTGACTGAGATTGATCATGCGCTCTGTTCATTCGAAGCCACTGAGCAACCGAAAGAGCCGCACGAATACTCAGCAGAGAGTAAATTTGATTGTTTAATTGATACGGTTGCGATTGATGCTATCAGAGAAATTGAAAAGGTCACCAACCGGGCGATATATTCTCGTGTTCTGGAAACGTTTAAACTGGAGTATGTTAAAAAATCGAACAGTTTAAAAGTTAGCCTCGCCAATAATGATAATGACAGTGACAATGTAAAAAGAATCGCGCATGCGATGAAATCGCTTTGTGCGAATGTAGGCGCAAAAGAGTTGAGTAATTTGAGTGTTTTACTAGAGCAAGGTGCACTAAAAGGCTCGCAAGATGAATGTCACTCTTTGGCCACTAAAATGGATATTATTTACCAGGAAACCATAGTCTTATTAGAAGATATTGCTAGAGAGGTTGTATGAATATAGCTATTGATAACGCTAAAGTGTTAATTTGTGATGATGACCCTACATATTTAATGCTGATGCGTGATACTTTAGAAGCCTCGGGCTTTGAAGTGATAGAAGCCGCGGATGGTGATACTGCATGGGTGAAATACGTCACTATGCAACCTGATATTGTGTTGCTTGATGTTGAGATGCCAGGGTTAAGTGGCTATGAAGTGTGTCAACAAATACGGGCCCACAAAACCGGTAAAGATATCCCCATTTTGATGGTAACCGGTGCAGATGATTATCAATCAATTTTACAAGCTTATGAAATTGGCGCCACAGACTTCTTACCAAAACCCATTCGCTGGCCGATGATCACCCATAGAGTCAAATATATGTTACGTAGCAGGGATGCTCTTCGGGAGTTGAAAAACTCACAAGAGCGACTTCAATATTTGGCTTATCATGACAGTTTAACCGGGCTTGCCAATCGTGAAAGCTTTAATGAACACTTGCAAAAATTTTTAACTCTTGCCGACCGTGGCAACTACCATGTTGGCGTGCTGTTCATTGATTTGGATCGATTTAAACGAATTAACGACACCTTAGGTCATAATTTTGGTGATCGGGTATTACAACAAATTGCCAAGGTGTTAAATAGTAACCTGCGTAATTGTGATCTGCTCGCCAGAGGCCAGGAAGATGTGCCGAATACTGCTGTCGCACGCTTAGGCGGTGATGAATTTACCGTGTTTTTAAGCCGGGTTGACTGTGTCGATGACATCGCTGTAGTTGCGCAACGTATCATTGATTCGGTGTCACAACCGATTAAAATTGATCAATATGAAGTGACCGTAACCCCAAGCATAGGCATCTCTGTTTATCCCGATGATGGTCGAAATGTGAGCAACTTGATGAAGAATGCGGATGTTGCCATGTACCATGCTAAAGAAATGGGGCGACAATGTTTTAAGTTTTATTCAGAATCATTAAATAATCGTGCCATTGAGCGATTACAAATAGAACAAAATTTACGAAAAGCGTTAGAAAATAATGAGTTTAGTCTAAATTATCAACCACAAGTGGACGTAAAATCGAAAAAAATTGTTGGCGTTGAAGCCTTGCTACGCTGGCAAAATCCTGAATTAGGTTTTGTGAGTCCGGCTGATTTTATTCCTATTGCCGAAGAAACCGGCCTGATCATTGAAATTGGTGAATGGGTTCTTAAACAGGCTTGTGCACAAGCGAAATCCTGGTTAGATGCTGGTTATCCGCCGTGTCGAATGTCGATAAATTTATCTTCTATACAATTCAAACGCGGTTCGCTGGTTGGCGTGGTGCAAAATGTCTTAGAGCAAACCGGCTTGCCGGCTAATTTGCTAGAACTGGAACTGACAGAAAGCGCGATCATGACCGACGTTGAAGAAAATATTTTAAGGCTGCAACAAATTAAAGCCTTAGGGGTTGGCATTGCTGTCGATGATTTTGGCACCGGTTATTCATCACTGAGTTATTTGAAAAAATTTCCAATTACCACGTTAAAAATCGATCGCTCATTCATCTCTGACATTGCAAAAAGCAGCGATGATGCCGCTATTGTAAAAGCAATTATTGCTTTAGCCGATAAGTTACACCTAAGTGTCATCGCTGAAGGGGTTGAAACCACTTCCCAGTTGCAAATATTGCAAGGTTTTAATTGTTCATTGATTCAGGGATACCTGTTTAGTCGACCATTAGTTGCGGCTGATTTTGAGAAACTGTTAACGAAAAACGTGGTGATGACAAAAGATGAAAACACAGTGACGTTTTTCAATGGGTAATAATCAATCCCAGCTTTTGCTGGTTAGCCAAAATTTGTCAGTTGATGAGTTCCGTGTTTATCTTACTGGTGAAAATATCAAAGTCGATTTTTATCAGAATAATGTGCAAAGGCTTATTGAAAGCAAAGCCTATGCTGATTACCACTTAGTTTGTATTGATAACGAGTTAATACCGCCTGGTTATAGCAAACAGCAACTTTGCACCTTACTCAATGTGGGCGTAGTGTTTGTTAATTTTGGCCCTTATCATGACTTAAACGCCAACGCTTTGCTAAATCCACCATGTGATTATGATGAAATACACTGGCCGTCATCGAAAGAGCAATTGCACAACAGCTTGCAAATGGCTCTTTATAAATTGCATGTTCGCCGCCAACACAGTCATCAAAATGATTTATTAACTAATACTGTATCTTGTATTGGTGATGTACTTATTTATCTTGATCAACAAGGAAATATCAACACCTTAAATGATACTGCGCAACGGCTGTTTGCTGCTGACGAAGCTGAGGTTCGTGCTAAGCCCTGGTATACTGTGCTGAAGATCAGGCCAGATATGTCGAGCAAACTAACGCAACAATTTATCGCTACCGCTATCAAAGTACAAACCGTAACTAAAATCCAACCTATTGCTATTCAAACCACAGACGACTCGAGTCAATTGGTCGACGGAATTATCGCCCCAATCAAATATCCAAATGGCATTGATGGTGTGGTGTTAATCTTAAGACAATTAAGCAGTTTGGACAAAATACCGAAAGCACTGGGTTTACCGTCGAAAGGTCAGGGTAAATCGTTTAAACAAAGTGCTGTTTCCGGAATTTTATTATTATCTCCAGATTATTTTGACCAAATAAACCTCAGGTTTGGTCGAGAATTTGGTGACAAGTTGCTTTATGCCATAGGTGAATTAATTCGAGATTTCGTCAGGCCAACGGATCTTTCCTCACATTATGGCGGCACCATGTTTATGATTATGTTTGCTGAAAGTTCGGCTGAGCAGATCAATAACATTGTTGGTAAACTCCATAAAAATCTATCGGAGTATCAGTTTTTTGATGAAAAGATTAAATTACCGTTTAGTGTTGGAGTTTCGGTAAATAGTGAACAAAAATGCTATTCGCCGGTAGAATTGTTTTATTATGCCAATTTTTCTTTATCACAAGCCAGAGATCTCGGTGGTGCTCAAACTAGACAATGGCAACAAGTAAACACCATGTTACAAATTGGAAATTTAGACAGACTAAGTGGTAATGTCAGCAAAACCGGTATAAGTGATTATCAAAAAATGCTAATGCAATGGAGTATTTTAAATTATCTGGATGAGATTGAGCAATCGCAGGCATTTTATTTAGCGCTATTACAACAACTTATGAATGGTTTTGAGTTAGACGATGCCGCCATCTTTGAAATTGACAATGACAAGATAAAGTTACTACAGGCAACCGATCATAAAGAACCTAATTTGTTAGCTGAAGCGATTGTATTCTCCCAAAACCAATTAGACTTTATCTCCCAAATTTCTCAGACAGGAAACCGGAAAGTAACAGAAAATCAGATATTTACATCGGTGTTAAATGATAGTGGTATCGAACTTATCTTGCCCATTAAGGCAAACTTGTCAAGTAAATATTTTTTATGGCTAAAGACCAAACAAGATGACTCGATACAGGTAAGAGATAAACACACGTTATATAATATTGGTAATTATGTTGGCGTAAAAATAGAACAGTTTGCTAATCATAAACCACCAGTGGCTATGGCCAATAATCAGCTTGATTTTTGGTACCAGTCTTTCGAGATGGAACAGTTAATGGCTGAGGTTGCTATGGTGGCTCCGACCAATGCTACTGTGCTCATTACTGGCGAATCTGGCACCGGAAAGGAGATGTTAGCGAAAAGTATTCATTTGGCAAGTCGAAGAAAAGACAAACCTTTCATTATATTTGACTGTGGTGCCGTGGTAGAGAACTTAATTGAAAGTGAGTTATTTGGTCATACAAAAGGTGCTTTTACCGGGGCTGAAAAAAACGTCGCTGGCTGTGTTCAGCGAGCTGATGGTGGCACCTTGTTTCTTGATGAAATCGGTGAGTTACCAATAGAAATGCAGGTAAAACTACTGCGCTTCGTGCAAGAAAAACAATATTCACCCATCGGCAGTGGTAAATATAAAAAAGTCGATGTCCGACTCATCGCGGCAACGAATGTTGATTTACAACAACAGATCAAGATGGGAAAATTTAGGGAAGATCTTTATTATCGGTTAAATGTGTTCAATTTGAAAAATATCCCATTAAGACACCGAAAAAGTGACATATTGTTGATCGCTCAATCTTATTTAAAGGTATTTGCCGATGAATATAATAAGCTGATTAATGATTTTAGCCATCAGGCAAAACTGGCGTTAGTCGATTATCAGTGGCCAGGAAACATTCGTGAACTAAAAAACCTGGTCCATCGAGCGATAATTGTATGTAATGAAGAATTGCTGCAATGTAAACATTTAGCTTTATATCCGAGCTCTGTTAAACAAGCAGAACAATCTCTTATTAACTCAGAAGCATCGGTAGCTTCTACAACTAACAATTACCCTGTTGTCAATAAACCAGATGTTAGAGCGATGTATCAACCGGCCATTTTGAACTCTGAAAATATTATCAATAATCAGGATGAGCACAATAAGGTTAACGCCAGTGAACAAACGTTACGGTTAGCAAGTCAGCTCATCACAGCTTCCATTGCGGCAGATAACCATCTTCACTCATTGGCAATATCCCCCTGGATCGAACTTTTGTTGTATCAACACTGTCTTGAAAATAACCAGCAAGTGGCGATACAGGCGGCCAATCAGTTAAATATTGCGGAAAGTACGTTTCGCCGGCGATGGAAAAAATTGCAATCAGTGGCTGCGCCACAAAATTTAACGGTTACAGAATTAGCCAAACGGTTTGCAAACCAGATTATCAAAATTGATAGCGGACAATCAAAAATACAAATGATGCAAACAATTTTGGCCAATGCCTGTAATACCGAACGTTTGGCCGTTAAACTCTCGAGCCGGTTACTCGATGTTTCAGCGCCCACGTTAAGAAGATTGTTAACTAACCCGTGTTCTGCTTAACATAGTGCTGACAATTTTTTAACAAGGATAGAAAATTCATCAATTCTTGATCGAAGCTATCTTCAGCCAAAAATAAATGATAACCGTAGGCGATAGCCAATACCTCCGTTCGATGTAACCAGGCGGCAACAGGGCCTTTTATTATTTTATCCGCAAGTGGATAAGGTGAAAAATTTATTATCGCCTGAGCACTGCTGATCTCTTCATATTCAACCGCCAGGCGAATTAATTCTTGTTGTTCATGAAGCAACTTATTGGCAAGCCTGGGGGAAATATGACTGGCAATATTATCCAATTTATTGAGTTTAATACCAATATATGGCAAGCCAAAAACAGTTAATCCATTATTTGCTTTAACTTCACCCAGGCTAATAATGTCTTGCCAGTTAATTTGCCAGCTGCCGAACCTATGATGAAACGTTATCGTATCTTTGCCGATGTTGTAGCTGATATTAGGTTCACTATATTTGCCGAACCCGAGCAAAAGTATAATGAAACAACTGAACATCAGCAGCATAAGCTGTAGTTTAAACTGATCCCAAAACAAATTGTTAAGGGCAAATGAGGACAGTAATAGGATAACCCCCAAGACTATCAAAAACAGGCCGTTACGTTTAGATTTAGGTGTTATCTGAATGCTTTTATCTATGTCCATAGGTTAATACCAAGTTGATCACATACTTAATCAAATTGGTATCCTTTAGTTGTTATATACCTATTTCACTTGAATTTTTTGAAAAACTTTCCATAGTTAAGGTATCAATAATTAAAGTTTAAGTATAAATAATGGCGCAATATCACGTTGATGACAAAGCCTTTAAGGCGGATGGCAAAACCATTGCCATCATTAGTTACCTTACCATAATCGGCTGGGTAGTAGCGTTGGTATTGCATGGTAATAACCCGACCAATTTCGCGGCCTTTCATTTACGTCAGTCTTTGGGGCTGTTTCTTACTTGGGTGGTGTTAAGTTTTATCCCGATAATTGGCTGGTTATTTGCCTTACCGGTACTTATTTTATGGGCCATGGGCCTGTACCATGCTTACCATGGAGATATCACCCCAGTCGCCGTTATTGGTGAGTTTTTCCAACGGAGCTTTAATAGCCTGATCGAGTAATCGTCAACTATCGCTCTCCAGCTATACCATCCTGCATAAGTATATAGTCATTACTATGCAGACTGGTATATAGTTCAGATCATCTTTAAATTCATCTAGTTAATGCCGCCACTTTGTGATTAAATCAAGTTATTGAGATCATAATAATGTATCGGATCATCCTTGATATACATATACCCAGCCAACCGCATGGAAGACTTGCTTACTTTATTCGATAAAGTGCAACAAACCTCACATTTACCTGTACTCGCCAAAGAAGTGGTATTGGTGCAAAACCCCGGGATGCAACATTGGTTAAACATGCAACAAGCCAACATATCTGGCATCAGCATGAATGCGGCGTTTGTCTTGCCTGCGCAATTTTTATGGCTGCAGCTCAGACTGTTATCTGGCGATAAAGTCCCTGAGCAATCGCCATACTCACGAGAAGTGTTGGCCTGGCGAATTGATAAATTACTGCAAAGTGATGAGGTAATAAACAATATTGATTGCCAACAAGTGAGCAACTACTGGCAAACGGCTGACGGTAAAGATCCGTTAAAACGTTTTCAGTTGGCGGTGCAAGTGGCCGATTTATTTGAACAATATTTGATTTATCGACCAAACTGGATAGATGCCTGGGCTCAGGGCAAGCAAGTCGATGATTTTACCGAGGCAAGTCAGGCGCATCAACGTTGGCAAGCCTACCTTTGGTTGTTATTAAATCAACAAAGCCCTTATAACCCGAAAACCTTGATAGCGGATGCCAAGCAAAACATCGCTCAATACCAACATTTATTGCCAGCTCGCATCTCAATCTTTGGTATTAATGCGTTAGCGCCAATGTGGATTGATTTTTTAACCAGCTTAGCTACGGTTATCGACGTACATTTTTATCATTTAAATCCTTGTTACGAATATTGGGGAGACATTAAAACCGATAAAGCGAAAGCCAAACAGCGCTATTTAAGTCAGATAGAAAAGTGGCCTGAAGATGCGATTTGTGATGACAGCAGTAACCCACTATTAGCAAATCTGGGACAACAAGGGCGAGAGTTTTTAACTTTACTGCACCAGGCGCCGAATATTGAGATCCCGTTATTCGATCAATTAATTGTTGACGACAGTGATACCGATATTGATCAAGATAGCGATACTGATAGCAAAACCAGCAAGTCTGCTGATAAAGCCAATGTGCTAACTCATATCCAAAAAGACATTTTAACCTTAGTCGATAAACGGCAACAGCCGTTAACTAAAATTGACGACAGCATAACCATAACGTCTGCTCACAGCGCGCTGCGTGAAGTACAAGGATTGCACGATTATTTATTGCATCAATTTAATCAAGACCCCAGTCTTACGCCTAAAGATGTGTTAGTGATGTGCCCGCAAATTGAGCAATACGCACCGTATATTGATTCGGTATTTGTCCGCGGTTGGGAAGATATCGGTGAGGCCATTCCGCCATTGCCATGTTCGATAGCCGATAGGGTAAGTAAAGATTCGGAGCCTTTGGTAGCCGCCTTCAGTGAACTGTTACGTATGCCAGACAGCCGCTTTGGCGTGAGCCAAATACTGTCTTATTTACGATTATTGCCATTACAGCTACGTTTTGGCTTGAATGAAAATGACATCGAGTTGATCAGTGACTGGTTAGATAAAGCCAATATCCATTGGGGCCTCAATGCTCAGCATAAGAATCAAATGCTCGGTAACGACGACAATAATGAACAATTTACCTGGCAATTGGGCTTAACCAGGTTAATTCGCGGTTTTGCCTTTGGCGATGAGCAGCAGTTGTATCAGCATGATCTGGTGTTGCCCTGGGTAGAGGGCAGCAATGCGATAATTCTCGGTAAATTAATGTTGTTGCTTGAACAATTACAGCGGATGAGTGTGGATATGGCATCGGCGAAATCCGCACAACAATGGCAAGCATGCCTGGAAAGTTTTATCGAAAAGTTATTTGTCGATAGCGATAATGACAATGGTTTAGTCATTATTGGCCAGGCAATTGAATCGTTTACCTTATATTGCCAACAAGCCAATTATGATGGCGACATCGAATTATCGGTAGTTCGTGAATATTTAAATCAGCATTTTAGCCAGCCAGATCCTGGTCGACAATTTATGATTGGCCAAATCACCTTTTGCTCGATGTTACCGATGCGCTCCATACCGTTTAAAGTCATCGCGGTATTAGGATTAAATGACGGCGAATTTCCTCGACAAAAACAACCGCTAGGTTTTGATTTAATGGCGATGAGTCAAGCCATACCGGGTGATAGATCGAGACGCGGTGACGATCGCTACCTGTTTCTGGAAGCGTTGATCTCGGCAAGAAACAAGCTGTACCTAAGTTATCAGGGCAGAGACATAAAAAATAACAATGAGCGCCAGCCATCCATTGTCTTACGAGAATTGATCAATTACCTTGAATATGGCTACGGCTGGAAATTCAACAATGAAGCGTTTGGCGCCGATAATCAATTAAGACAATTACCATTACAGGTATTCTCTTTGGCTAATTATCAATTGCATAATCGCTATCAAAGTTTTGATCAAAAATGGTTGGCATTGGCAAAAACCAATGCCGACAATCTAGTCACTCATGCCGATAGTGCCGAAGCGCAAATGCTTGAAGAAATAGCTGAGCCGCAACGCAATATTGAATTAACGCAAGTGACCAGGTTTTTACAAAACCCGGCAAAAGTGTTTGCCGAGCAACGCTTAAAGTTATTTTTTAAAGCGGAGCAACAGCAACTGCAAGATGCTGAGCCATTTAGCGTTAACCATTTAAGCAAATATTTATTGCAAGATGAGTTTTTAACCGTTGAGCTGGAACATAAAACCGATGTTAACGAGCGGGCGGGCGGTCGCTTAAAGCAGCAAGCCTTGCTGTTAGGAAATTTCCCCGACAATCGAAACACCGAAGAGGTGATCAGTAACTGGCAAGCAACGATGGCCAGTTTTTCGATGGCGATAATGAAACAAATTGCCGCTTTAGTCGATAAACCACAGGGCGAGAGCGTAAATGGTCAAATTCCAGTTGCGATTGAGGGCAATGGCGGCGAGCAGCAATTTAAGCTGAGTCAAACACTGACCCTTGAGCGCGGTGGCAATCATTGTTATCAGTTTACCTACCGTCCAGCTCGGGTAAAAGCGAAAGACATTATTTCTTTGTATCTACGGCATTTATTTGCCAACAGTGGTGCCAGTAGCGAGCAAGTCATCAGTATCGGTTATTTTCTTGATGAAAAAAAACAGGCATTGCAAGTGGTGAAATTTGATCCTCTTATTAATGCGAAACAACGCTTAACCAAGGTACTGAGATTCTACCAGCAAGGCCTCTGCCAACCCTTGTTATTAAACTGTGATATAGGTATGACGATGTTTTGGCAAAAAGGAAAATTTACCGAGAACGACTTTCGCCAGGGACAATTGCTAAAACTGTGGCTGGGAGATAACTATTCTACCGGCTTAGGCGACGATCCCTATCTACAATATTTTTGGCCGCAGTGTCCCAATATTACTGAGCATGCTGAAATTCTATCCACTGTCTATAAAGATTTGTTTAGCCAGTTAATGGTGACCGATTTTGACTTTGCCGACAGTGTGGGAGGCAAAGATGAGTAGCAGTGATAATTCAGTGTTACAGGCTCGGCCACTGATGGCCGAAACCATTCCTTTACGAGGACGCCATTTAATCGAAGCCAGTGCCGGTACCGGCAAAACCTTCAACATCACCCGAATTTATTTACGGATGTTGTTAGAGCGTAGATTAAGCGTTGAAAATATTTTGGTGATGACCTTTACCAAGGCGGCAACCGAAGAGATCCGCGGCAGAATTGACGAGTTTTTAAGGGAAACCTTAATAAATTGGGATGTGTACATTAATGATCCCAAGCAGCCGTATTTTCAACAGTTGGCATTAACCCTTGGCAAACAAGGCGTTGATGGCAGTATGGTGAAAGCGATTTTAAAAAGCGCGTTACTCAACTTAGACGAAGCTGCGATTTATACCATACATGGCTTTTGTAAACGGGTGTTGTCACAACAAGCGTTTGCCTCAGGAGTCAATTTTAATGCAAAAATGGAAGTTGATGACAGCGAATTGGCCTTAGAATCGGCTCAGGATGTATACCGGATAATGGCAAAGGCTGAACAAACCAACGATTATGCCATGTTGATACAACAATGGCCGACTCCGGAGAGTTTCCTCGCCAGTTTTAAACCGTTACTGAGTGATGACGCCTTACCTTCGATAACGTCAAAACAAAGTGTGGTGAGTGCGCTACAAGTGATTGCGGAACAAAGTTTAACGTCATTGTATCAGCATGAGCAATTAATCTTGACTGAGCTGGTCAATAACAGCAAAAAACAGCAACAACGATTGCAAGAATTTGAGCAATTAATCGCGTTTATCAAGGCATTATTAAATACCAATTTATTGGATGTTTGTGCGCTTGATAAACTGACAGACATTGCCCCTGATTTTAAATTTATTGCCAAATCCAGACTACCCCGAGCGGCCGCTAAAAAAGATATTAAGGCAGATCTGCTGAGGGCCTTTGCTATTATCGAAAGTTTTAAAGAAACATGGCTTGATTTTGGTGACGCGTTACTAAAATGTAGAGCCTATGAAGTTGCACTGATGGCTATTGAGGACATTAAAACCAGGGTCTGTGTTAAAAAGCAGCAAGCCAATATTTTAAATTTTGACGATCTCATTAATCAACTGGCAACTTCGTTAAAAACAGAAGCAAATGGCGAAAATATGCCATTGACACAAGCGTTATTGACGCAATATCCGGTGGCATTAATTGATGAATTTCAAGATACCGACGGCAAGCAATTTACCATCTTGGAACAGTTGTATTTCAATCCGAAAAGTGACCTTTTTGAGCCCGGAAATGAATCGACAGAGCATGCGAGTAGCAAGTTAGCCTTATACTTAATTGGCGATCCCAAACAAGCGATTTATGCGTTTCGTGGTGGTGATATTTTTACCTATTTAACCGCCGGCAAAAGAGTCCAACAACAATGGTTGATGGACACCAACTGGCGCTCAACTGAGCAGATGATCAGCGGCTATAATCATTTATTTTATGGCAACGCTTTAAGCGCAGACAAAAAAGACGTCTTTGGTTTTGACATTCAATATCAGGTGGTGAAGGCATCTGCTGTTGCCAACAACCAACAACTGATAGATCCGCAACAATATAAAGCATTGCAGTTCATCGAATTTACTGCCAGTGAGCAACATATCTGGGCGAAGGCGGTAAAAACCGACTTTCGTGCCAACATCGCCGATTGGTGTGCGGCTGAAATAAGCCGGCTATTAACTCAGGCAAGCATTGCAACGCTAGTAACATCCGATGATGATCAGGTTGAAAATTGTGCGCTTAAGGCGTCTGATATCGCCATTTTGGTTCGAGACGGCCGGGAAGCCGATGATATTAAGGCAGCGTTAACCAAACTTGCCATTAATAGCGTGTATCAGTCACAGCGTTCAAACTTGTTTTTAAGTGACATCGCTAAAGATTTTATCGCAGTGTTAGCGGCAATCATCAATCATGAAGATGACCGCGCCTTTATTGTTGCCTTATCTGGGCCATATTTTGGTTATTCTGCAGCGATGCTTTTTGCCTTGCAAAATGATGAATTAAAGTGGGAGAGCATACGTAAATCGTTTAATGAGTTGAAAGCTATTTGGCATAAACGCGGCTTTATGGCGATGGCGTTAAGATTACTGCATGATTATTACCCCGGCAGCACAGATAACAGCGAGCGCCAATTAACCAATATCATCCACTTATTTGAATTACTGCAACACGCCAGTCAGCGGTTTAGGCAACCGCAAGAGTTAATGGCGTATTTGCAAGAGCAATGTATCAATCTCTCTTGCACGGAAGCCGAGTTGCGCTTAGAAAGCGACGCCGATTTGGTCCAAATTGTTACCCAACATGGTTCTAAAGGCCTAGAGTACCCGATTGTATTTTCGCCTTTTGTCACTCGTCATAAAAGTCCGGTGAAATTTGGTAACCTTGATAAAGAAGTATTGCGCTTTCATGATCAGCAAGATTTACTTGCCGTACATTTGGGCAAAGATGAAGATGGCCGCATGCGCATGGCTAAAGAAGGCTATGCCGAAGATGTTCGGCTGTTATACGTTGCCGTCACGCGGGCTAAATACCGCTGTTATTTAGGCTGTACTCAGTTTAAGGATTATCATTTATCTCCGCTTGGGCAGACATTAAAGCTGGCGAAAGGCGATAGCTTTAGCAGTCAATTACAATTGCTTTTGGATGCAAGCCCTGAAACCATAGGACATTTATTGGTTAAGGGTGATGATTTTATTGGTCAACAAATGCCGGTAATGCAAGATCAGCAGCAATTTGCCGCCGCCCGTTTTCATGGTCGTATTGAACGGGATTGGTGGTTAAGTTCATTTTCCGCGTTAACTCGCAACATCCGTCACAGTGGCAGAACCACACCCGATAGAGATAATGAAGATCAACAGCTTATTATCTTAAAAAAAGATCAGCTAAGATTTGCTTTCGCCAAAGGGACAAAAACCGGCAATTTACTGCACGATTTATTTGAACACACACATTTTGAACAGCCAGACTGGGTAACTATTGGGCAAGGTTATTTGCTAAAGTTTGGTGAGTTGCCGGTCGGTTTTGACCACAAAGATGTGTATGACTGGTTAGACGATTGTTTACATACACCGCTGAATGACGCTGCATTTACCTTATCGAGTCTGAAATTTGACAGCACCTTGCGCGAAGCGGAATTTTACTTTCCGATGGAAAATGTAAAGCTTGGCCATTTACAACAATTACTTGGCCAATTTCGCGCTAGTTTGCAACTCCCTGACGAACAGCTGGCAAAAATCAATCATCAGCTGCCAGGTTTTGGTCAATTAAAAGGCATGATGCATGGTTTTATCGATTTAATTTTCGAAGCGGATGGGAAATATTACCTGTGCGATTATAAATCCAGCCATTTAGGCGATCGTTTTAGTGATTATTTGCCAGTTGATCTCGCCAGCCATGTGGTAGAGAACTTTTATGATTTACAATTTTTGATCTATTCGCTCGCTCTGCATCGGTATTTAGCTCGCAGGATAAAAAATTATGATGTAAATCAGCATTTTGGTGGTGTTTATTATTTGTATCTAAGAGGTATGAGTGCAGCAAATGATGATTTTAATGGGGTGTTTTACCAAGAGTTGAGTCAATCGATACTGGAAGATTTAGATCGAATATTTCGCGGCAACACTATGAGTAACAAGGCTGGGATTAACAAGGCTGGGGTTAACAAGGTTGGGATTAACCAGGCAATGAGCACTGAAGGAGAGAGCCATGAGTAGCTTTAGTCTCTATAGCGGTCAAAGACCCGAGCTAGAACATCTACCTTATGCTAACTTTTATCAGCTGCAGGCAACGCTTGACGGTATTGAAGCCATCGATTATTACCTGTCAGAACAGCTCATTGAAAATGTTCATACTGCCGGCTTATCAGCGCAACAGATAAGTTGCTTATTTCATCTGTTTCTAGCCTTAAGTGTGTGCCAGCGCGACGGTCATAGTTGTTTAGAGATAACGACGATTGCCAACACCACCCTTTGGGCAAGTGAACAGATGGCAGAGCAGGGCGACATAGCGAGCAGCTATGCTGAAAATAAAGTGGGTTATCACTTTCACCACCATGCGCAATTATGTGCTCTGTTAGACAAGGTGCTCGCGGCGAACGCGCAATCCGATCAGCGTTTTAAGGGTGATCGGCTATTAGTGGTATTTGAATACCAACAATTGTATCTACGTCGTTATTGGCAATTTGAGCAGGAGCTGGCGCAGTGTATTCACCGCAAAATTGGCCAGAATAGTAATGCTGATGCCCAAAGCGTTGAGCAGATCAACCACATAGTGAAAAGCTTATTTGCAACCACTACAGAGCAAGTTGATTGGCAGCTAACCGCCGTATGTAATGCGTTGAATAAAACGTTTTCAATAATCGCCGGTGGCCCAGGTACGGGTAAAACTTACACCGTAACTAAGCTACTTGCCGGGTTATTAATGCAATGCCCAGAAGCGAACATTGCCATGGTAGCACCTACGGGAAAAGCAGCACAACGTTTGTCAGAATCTATTGTTGCTGCGGTTCACAGTTTTAGCGATAGCACGCAAATAAGCACTGACATTTTAGCGCGTATTCCAACGACAGCATCGACCATTCATCGGTTGTTGGGGGTGATAAAAAACAGTCCGAATTTTAGGCATGATCAACATAACTTGTTGACCATAGATGTGTTGCTAATCGATGAAGTCTCTATGGTTGATTTACCTATGATGACCCGGGTTTTTAGAGCCTTACCTGAACATTGTCGGGTGATTTTACTTGGTGACGCCGATCAATTACCTTCGGTCGCAACGGGCAGTGTGCTCGCTGATTTAGCACCTTGGCCGGGCACGCAATACAGTATGGTAAACAAACGTTTTATCGAACGTTGTAGTGGCCAAAACCTGCCAGAATTTAGTGAACATCCAGCCATTGATTACTTGACCTATTTAACCTTTAGCCGTCGCTTTTCCGGGGAAGGGGGCATAGGTCGGCTGGCCAAATTAACCATGGCCGGTGATGCTGAGCAATCCTGGTTACGGTTGACATCGAAACAGGACGCGGAAGTGAAATTTATTGACAATAAATCTTTAACTGAATATATCAAAGAGCTGACAGAGCAATTCTATCAACCGATATTCAAAGCCAATAATATTGCACAAGCCTTTAGCTGTTTAGATAAATTTAGGATCCTTGCCCCCACTCGCGGTGGTGAATTTGGTTTGCAAAATTTAAACTTTCTGGTTGAACAGCAATTGCTTAAACTTAAATGTATACCCTTTAAGCAAGAGCTCTATCATGGGCGGCCAATTATGATCAGTCAAAATAATTACGGGGTTAATTTGTATAATGGTGATATTGGTCTGTTGTTTAACGATGCCAATGGCAAGCTAATGGCGTACTTTGCTGACAACGAAGGCTATCGCGCTATTTCCATTGCGCGCTTACCCGCTTTTGAAACGGTTTTTGCCATGACCATCCATAAAACTCAAGGCTCTGAGTTTGAAAATGTGGCAATAATTCTACCGCAAACCCGAACAAATCGTTTATTATCCCGTGAACTAATTTATACCGGTATTACCCGAGCGAAAAAACAACTGCAATTGTACTGCACTAAAGATGTGTGGACCGCAGCGGTGGCACAAAAAGTAAGCCGAGCTTCGGGGTTAACACAGCGGTTATTGACTAAGTGAGCATTTTTTAGATGAACCTTTTGAACATAGATAAACAACGTTACCGACAACATTTGAATAAAGTTATTGTTGGCTTTATTGTCAGTTTTTTGCTGTTGGCACTGGCTTTTGGTCAGTTATTAATCAGTCTTTTTGCCGAACCCGGAGGGGATAATTTTTGGTTAAATCTTAGCGGTGTTGCCATCGCCTTTATCTTAGTTGCCAGTGTGATTATTCATTTTAAACACCATCCATTCATGAATGAAGTCTTGTATGTTTGGCAACTTAAACAACAGATTAATTTCATCTATCGAAAACTAAAGTCTATAGAAGCGCAAGCGTTTACTGAAAGTAATATTAATGCCTTGATCTGCCTGAGCTTTTACTATCAGGCATGTCGGCAACTTTATCTGTTAGACGATAATACCATTACCATGTCATCGTTAACGACAGCCGAAAATAAGTTAACACTATTTATTGATGATCGCAATTTAACCATTGATAGTAAGGATTATCAGCAGCAGTTATTAAAGGCGTTTTAACACAAAAAATGGAATGTTGAGCAAGTGCTGCTTATCTCAAGCTCAGCGTAGACCTGCTAGAATTTCTAATGGGTTATAAACTCTTCCCCATTAATGGCTGTTATTTCACCCTACAACAATGCGAAAAAGCCGAACAAGCACTAATATTAATGGGTGCTTGTTCGGCTTTTTGACAAGTAAATTTCTTATCGAATGTTTGGCGAGAAAACCCAGTGATCAGCACAAAGTGATGTCGCTGGGATGAATCGCCTGACTACTGTATAAATACTTAGTAGTCTGATTGTGCGGCTGGGATAGTCGTAAGGGTTAAGCCCAAAGCGCAGCAGAAATTCCTTACTAAAACGAGAGTCTGTACGATAACCAAGTTCAGTTTAGGTCGGGATCTGCGAAAAAAGATTGAACAACTATGTTGTTCAGAAGCCCTGTGATCGGCACGAAGTGACGTCGCTGGGTAGTTCACCAGCCCCCTCTGACTTCTCTGTTTTAATTACTAAGGAGAGTGAGTGACTGAACCAGATATTGAATTTGTACTTGACGAATGGCTGATTTATCCAGAAAAATCAGCCATTAAACGAAACGACGAAATTATCCATTTAGAACCCAAAATAATGGAGGTATTGGTTTATCTGTTGAAAAATGCCAATAAGGTAGTATCTCGCGAAGAATTAACCGAACAAGTGTGGCAATCACGGTTTGCTTCCGATGAAGTCATTACCCGGGCAATATCGGTATTACGCAAAAAACTCAATGACACCGGCAAAGTTCATCGTTTTATTAAAACCATTCCCAAACACGGCTACGTATTAGAAACCAATGAACAAGTGATTGAACATAACGATGCGGTTGAACATCATCGCGAGCCAGAGCCGGTTAATACCCTTGAAATCCAAGTGAATCGCTTTATTAAACCGCTAACTGCGTTACTGGTTGCCGTATTTTCCATTGCTATTGCCATTGCTATTGTCAGTTATCAATATTTTGTTGATCAACGTCAGCCAGTCGCTAACGACAATATTACTTTACGTATTGATGATTTTACCGCCACAGATAAACTCGACTCCAGTGCCATGGTAGCCAGGGTACTTACCGAGCAACTATTAACGACATTAAGTAACTCCACGGTGACCAATGTCATCTTAAATTCCAGTATTCTGGATGATATTACCAGTAGCGGTAATGAATTTTTGATCAGTGGTGCGGTAAAAGAAATTAATAGTGAATTTCATATCAATTTGCATTTTTCCGACAGTACAACGGGCAGTATATTATGGAGCCAGTCGTTTGCTGGAGAAAAGGCGAACTGGCATCAATTAGTCAGTAATGTCAGCCAAGCCATAGAATTTTTTATACAAGTGGCGCACAAAGACAAATTAGACTTAAAAACGCTGTCTTTAAAAACTCTACAAGCCGCCATATTAATTCATCAGGCACGGGAACTAAGGTTTGTTGGCTCCGTTGAAAATTTTGAGTTGGCGATAACAATATTGCAAAATGCGGTACTAACCTATCCTGATGAACATCAAATTATCACCGAACTGGCATTAAGTTACTTGCGTACCCGTGGTGACTTTTTCAATCCTGACAATTTGCCCTACGTAAAAAGGTTGATTGGTCAGGCGGAACAAAATAATTATCACGGTGGCGTTTATTGGTTAGTAAAAGGATTATATCAATTAAATGTTGATGAAATTGATCTACCAACAGCAATTTCCCATTTGCAAAAGTCACAGAAAAAGGTGCCCGAAAATGTTGAAGTACTTACCTTATTAGCGAACCTTCATCGAATAAATGGTGATGCGGCGAAAGCCACAGAGCTTGCACAAAAGGCACTACAATTAGAGCCTGAATTTTCGTTAGCGGTATTTTATCTGGCTAAATTAGAAAGTCAGAGGAACAATAATGTACAAGCAATCAACTTGCTGACAACTTATTTAAAGAAATATCCGAATAATTATGGTTTGAGTCATTTACTGGTCAAATTATATAATGGCACAGGTAAATTTGATAAAACCATCAATTACCTAACGCAAATCAATCTGGAAAATCAAAGAGAGCGATTAAAAGAATATATCGCGGATGGTTATTTTTTTGTTGGCCTAACCGATAAAGCCATTGAGACCTACCTGCAAGTGGACACCATATCACCCACCCATCAATATCAAGTGCAATGTATGGTGCTAATGCTCGAACGTAAGTTTATGCAAGCCTCTGAAAGCTGTAAATTAGCGGACAATAGCAAAAACCCGCGGGGCAGATTCCACTACGCCAGAAATTTAATGCTGCAAGGCAAATATGAGCAAGCAAGACTTCGTTATAAACAAAGCTTTGACACCATAAATGCAGACATTAATGGCATCAATCTACAATCACTCCTCGATGAGAAAGTGGATTATATTTGGTTGTTGTCTCAGGCCGGAGAAATGAAACAAGCGCAACAGTTGGCAACGCCACTGCTTGAAGTTTTTAAACAATCAAACCGTTTGGGCTATCTCGGCTATGGCATCTCTGATGTGGTTATCTTAATTGCTCTAGGGCAAGAACAACAAGCGTTTGAAGCATTTTCAGTGGCGTTAGACAGTGGCTGGCTGCAATGGAATCATTGGCTTTATAGTGGCCCACATCCCGCGTTAGAACGTTTAAAAGCCGATCCGCGATATGAGCAATGGCATAACTACATTCAACAAGCCTTAGCGAATCAAAGAATTAAAATTAGTCAGCCCGATAACCTGGTCTCGAGGTAAATTGTTGATTGCAAGCACTCATTGGGGCGAGTTCAGGTTAAAAAAGAAAATCATCAACTACCCTTGAATTAGTTGATGATTTTGCTAATTGGTGCTTTTGTTAACTTTCTAACTTTCTAACTTTCTAACTTTCTAACTTTTAAAGATTAAAAGTTAACGTACAGTTTTTCAGAATCGTTTAACGCCACATCTTCAATGCTCACATCACCAAGGGCTTCGTTTAAGCGATCTGCCGTTTTATTGGCACCGTGGTTGGCGGCAAATTCTGAAATATTTTCACCATTACATACCACTTTTAGTGCCACCGTTTGTGTTTTTAAACGATAGCTTTTGACCGTGTAACTGAAACGAATAGTATTGTTGGATTTCGCGGCTTTACACACGTCTATTAATGCATTTTCCATATAGCTAGACATACCAGCTGCTTGTATAGAGCTTGATAAAAATAATGAAGATGCGATAACTAGTGCGCCAGTAGTTAAAGTTAATTTGCTGTTAATCATAATATGCTTTCCTTTTTAATTGTGTGTTTATTATTCAGTACTTGACTTCTTTCAAAATAAGTAGCTTCAAGTAGTAGATTGTTACCCAATCTGATAATAAATATGTTTCTGTGTTTTAATTATCAATGTCCGTTGAAGACACTTTAATTAAAGGTGTTTTTTACCTTAAAAACCTGATTAAAATATGATGAATATCTATTTAATATCTATGTGAAACATTAAATATCAGCCACTTAACCGAAAAGTTGTGTGGGGTGTGACTAAAAAGCTTAAAATTTGTTAGATCAAGCTGTGTTTTTTGTAATGTTTGTAACAAAACATGTTTTCGCCAAATTTGGCATGAATATTTATTTAGTATTTGTGAAAAGTTATTAAAGAACTGTGTTGGTAATATATTTTGTGAAAAATGGCCGGAAATTTTTTCATCTTAAAGTTTTGCCTAATGCAAATAACTGAGGTAGTTTGAAGAAGATTATTTTCCATGTTAATAAGATGTCGGCAATGAAGATGCCAATCTGGCTATTTTTAAGAATGAAGAGTAGTATCAAATTAGGTGCTAATTAATTACCGTTGTTTTTTTGAACGAAATGTTAATTAAAAACTAGATAATTTTGATTTAAATTAGGTATTTATCAATTTTAAGCTAATCTTAAAAATATACTCAGTGGTTTTTTCTGAGTGGGTTTAATACCAATTTGATCAGTCAACTTGGTATAAGTTAACAATTCACATAACAATGATAAAAGGGTGCGCAAATGCAATCATTACAAGTTAAAGATTATTTAAACCATCATCCTGTTACGTTTAAGCCAAACATGGCTATTGAAGAAGCGTCAGAATTATTAACCAAAACCCACGAACTCGGCGGTCCGGTAGTCGATGATGCTGGTAACCTGGTTGGGTTCTTGTCTGAATCTGATATTTTGGCAAAAATGCTGGAAACCGGTTATTACAGTCAACATGTGTCATCTGTTGATCAATTAATGCGAACCGAAGTATTAACGATGAAGCCTTACACCAGTATTGTTGAACTTGCGCAAACCATGTTGCAGGCAAAACCGAAAGTCTACCCAGTGACAGATGATGATGGTAACTTAAAAGGGACTATCTGTCGTAATGATGTGTTGGCGGCGCTTGATCAACACATTAGGGCAAGTTTTCATGTCAGTAAACAAGTGGGTTAACGATTAAATAATCGCAAAATCATCCTAATAAAAGGCAGCCTGATGGCTACTTTTGTGATAAAACTGTTCGATAATCTTTCATTGCTTGCGAGTATACTTACTATTAACTGCTGATTTTCTGAATCTTAACTGCTAAAATTTGCGCCATTATCAAAGTAATTTCCAACGAGTAAGTTTTGCCCAGCCAATCATTAGATCACAATTGCCAGCTTCAAACATTAGTTCAAACACTAGTACAACCGTTATTTCAACAACTGGCGCGAGTGAGAAATTGTGATCGTGGCTTGCTTAAAAAGCGCTTGCATGGCGTAAAGAAAATATCGAATGCCACTAAATTGCAGGATGCAGTTGCAAAACTGAGTGTCGCTATAGAGTCCTCGATTAAACGAAAACAACGTCTCAAAGCCAATATCCCCAACATTGAATACCCTGAGCAATTACCGGTTTCACAAAACTCGGCCGAAATTGCCAAAGCGATCAAAGATAATCAGGTGGTGATCATTGCCGGTGAAACGGGTTCAGGTAAAACCACGCAAATTCCAAAGATATGTTTGGCCCTTGGCCGGGGTATTGAAGGCTACATTGGTCATACCCAACCACGACGCATTGCTGCTCGTACCGTGGCCAATCGTATTGCCGATGAGTTACAGACAAAGTTAGGTGAACAAGTAGGTTACAAGGTTCGGTTTACCGATCAGGTTTCAGAAAATACCTATATAAAGTTAATGACCGACGGTATTTTACTGGCCGAAATGCAACGTGACCGGCTGCTACGCCAATACGATACCATTATTATTGATGAAGCCCATGAACGCAGTTTAAATATTGATTTTATTCTCGGCTATTTACGACAAATTTTACCGAAACGCCCCGATTTAAAAATTATCATTACTTCTGCCACCATAGACCCGGAAAAGTTTTCAAAGCATTTTAATAATGCGCCAATCATTGAGGTCTCAGGCCGAACTTACCCGGTGGAGATTTTATATAATCCATTAGACGAGCAAGACAATGATTATGTCAGCGGTATTATTAACGCGGTGGAGCAGCTAGATGATTTGCCGCTGGGTGATATTTTAGTATTTTTAAATGGTGAACGGGAGATTCGGGATGTTGCTTACGCTCTTGAGAAAGAAAACTTGCGCAATACCCAAATATTGCCGCTGTTCTCCCGGTTAGGGATAAGCGAGCAAAATAAGATATTCGCGCCGCATCGAGGGCGAAATATTGTCTTGGCCACCAACGTTGCCGAAACTTCACTTACGGTTCCCGGGATCCGATATGTGATTGATCCAGGTACTGCTCGTATCTCCAGGTATAGTTATCGCACCAAAGTACAACGCTTACCCATTGAGCCAATATCGCAAGCCAGTGCAAACCAGCGCTCTGGTCGTTGTGGGCGTGTCGCCGCCGGTGTGTGTATCCGCTTATATTCCGAAGACGATTTCCTCACCAGGCCCGAATTTACCGACCCGGAAATTTTGCGTACCAATTTAGCCACGGTTATCTTGCAAATGTTGGCGCTGGGCTTAGGTGAAATTCAGCAGTTTCCTTTTTTACAAGCCCCGGATAATCGTAATATTAATGATGGCATGCGTTTGTTAGAAGAGCTTGCGGCAATAAAATCGGCGACAGAAACAACGCCATCTTTAACCAATACTGGCCGAAACTTAGCAAAATTCCCCATTGATCCGCGACTGGCAAAAATGTTGCTCACCGCCAACGATTTTGGCTGTTCGCAACAAGTCGCCATTATTGTTGCCGCCTTGAGTATTCAAGACCCAAGAGAACGGCCGATGGAAAAGCAACAAGCCGCCGATGAAGCCCATAACCGTTTTAAAGACAAACAGTCTGATTATATTAGCCTGTTAAATTTGTATCACTACATCCAAAGCAAACAACAAGAACTGAGCCATAACCAATTTCGACAATTATGCAAAAAAGAGTATCTGTCGTATATGCGTATTCGTGAGTGGCAAGATATATTTTCACAGTTAAAACAAATCTTTATTGAAAATAAATGGTCATGGGCAAAGTATGATAGCGAAAATGACTCAAATTATGACATCCTTCATCAGGCGATATTGTCAGGCTTGCTAAGCCATGTGGGTAATCTGGACGAAAACCGTGAATATAAGGGGGCACGCGGCACTAAATTTTTCATTTTTCCAGGCTCGGGTTTGGCCAAAAAAACACCTAAGTGGTTAATGGCGACAGAGTTAGTTGAAACCAGCCGCTTATTCGCCAGAATGTGCGGAAAAATAGAACCTGACTGGTTAGAATCGCTTGCCGGTCATCTCATTAAACGCAGCTATTCTGAGCCCCATTGGGAGAAAAAGCGTGGTGCGGTTGCGGCATTCGAGCAGCTAAATTTATATGGGCTAGTGATAGTTACCAAACGAAAAATTAACTTTAGCGCGATTGAGCCAGACACTTGTCGAAAGTTGTTTATCCTTGAAGGTTTGGTGCATGGTGACAGCAACATCAATGAGAAGTTTTTACAGGCTAACAACAAGCTGGTTGCTGCCATCGAAGATCTTGAAGATAAAGCCCGTCGTAAAGATTTCTTAGTGGAAGAAGAAGAGCTGGTCGATTTTTACCTGGAACGTATTCCCCAAACCGTGGTTTGTCAGGCCAGTTTTTTAAGCTGGTGGAAAAAAGAGAAAGTAAAACAACCGGAGTTATTAAATTTTTCTAAACAGCAGTTATTAAAGCAGCAAGGGCAACAGCTCAGCGGCAAAGATTATCCAGAAATATGGCAACAGGGCAACGTGAGTTTAGCGTTAAGCTATAATTTTGAGCCTGGCAGTGATGATGATGGCATTAGTGTCAATATTCCGGTTGGTATTTTGAACCAGATTGATGAGCAAGGATTTGAATGGTTAATACCGGCGCTTCGCCTCGAGTTAATTACCGCCTTGATCCGTAGTTTGCCAAAACAACAACGCAAGAATTTTGTCCCGGCACCAAACTATGCCAACGCCTGTTATGAACTGATATCGCCTGAGCAAGGTAAGTTAACCGATGTTATTGAAAAACAATTATTAAGAATGACTGGCGTGAGGTTGCCTGAAAATAGTTGGGATTTCAGTGCTTTAACTCAGCACCTTAAGATGAACTTCAAAATTTTATCGAATAAAGGCAAGTTATTAAAGCAAGGCCGCTGTCTGGGCTTGTTAAAAGACCAATTGCAAGGCCGGGTGAAAGAATCGATAAAACAAGTCGCAGAAAAGGGCATCGAGCGACAGCATATTCAGCAATGGGATTTTAATGCCATTCCAAAATCGTATCAGCGTAAAGCCGCAAATATTACCATTAAGGCATTCCCGGCATTGGTTGATCATCAAAAAGATGTGGCGATTGAACTGTTTGAAAACCAGCAAAGCGCCGAGCAAGAAATGCTCAAAGGGGTAACCCGTTTAGTGCTGTTAAATATTCCTTCTCCAGTTAAGTATTTGCAAGAGAAATTACCGAATAAAGCAAAATTGGGCTTGTATTTTAATCCCTTTGGCAAGATCAGTGAATTACTCGATGACTGCGTGCTCGCTTGTGCTCAGCATTTGATTAAAACCAGTGGCAATGTGCCGTATGACCAAAAAGGCTTTCAACAAGCGCGTGATATTGTCAGAGCTGAGATAGCCGATAAGGTGTTGGCCAGTGCGATAAAGTTAGAGCAGATATTAACCATACGCCATAACATTGCCAAAGCACTAAAAGGCAAAATGGATCTTAATGTGATCCAATCTCATGGTGATATTAAACAACAGCTAGAAAGCCTGGTATTTAAAGGTTTCGTCAGTAAAAGTGGGGTCGATACCTTAGATAATGTACAGCGCTACTTAAAAGCAATAGAACGCAGAATGGAAAAATTACCGATAGACCCTAATCAAGACAGATTAAAGTTAATCGAAGTACAAAAAGCACAAGACTTGTATCAAAGTTTATTGCTCAAACAGCCGAAAAATCAGTCGGTAAGTCACGAAATCAATGACATTCACTGGATGATCGAAGAATTTCGGGTATCGGTGTTTGCACAAAATCTTGGTACCGCGTTTCCTATTTCGTTAAAGCGCATTAAAAACCGGGTAGCCGAATTATCCGTGTAATATTTGTTTAATTTTCTATTGAATCGCTTAATTAATCGCCTGATTTGATTGACAAAAGGGTTACAACTTCTTATAAAGAGAGATGTTGTGTTTTTGTTGTCATAAAGGATGAAGAGGTACCTATGCACAAGTTTGAGCAAGGGTTTGATGATAGTCGGGCAGCTTTTCGAACTATGGTCAATCAAGAAGTCACCATTATATTACTCGATGCTGAATCAAACATTGAAACCACGGCCAATTGCCGAGATATCAGTGATACCGCTATTGCCCTGGAATTAACTCACCCGGTTGATATTGGTACGTTATTAACCTTGGCATTAGATAGTGACGATCAACTGTCAATGCCACTGACCGATTGCAAAGGCCGGGTGTTACGCTGCGAACAAGAAAGCAAAGAATTGTTTTTGCTCGCCGTCGAAATCATCGACAGCGAGTAATACCAATTTACAAAAGTCTAAGCCGAAAGTATTAATCCATTTGGCAAATCAGACCTTTAAGATAATAGCCTTCTGGATAATTTAACGAAATAGGGTGGTCGCTAGCCTGCTGTAAGCGCTCGATGATCCTGCCTTCGCGTTTGGCATCTAAGGCCGCATCGGCGACAACTTTTTGAAATAAACCGACATCCATCAGCCCAGAACAAGAAAACGTAAATAATATGCCATTTTTATTCAATAACTGCATCGCCAGCATATTGATGTCTTTATAGCCTCGACAGGCACCGTTTAACTGTGCTTTTGAATCGGCAAACTTGGGCGGATCGAGGATGATCATATCAAACTTTTTGCCTTGCTCACGGTATTGACGCAAGAGTTTAAAAACATCTTGTTTGATGAAATTAACGTTACAGTCTTCCAGGTTGTTAAGTTCAAGGTTTTCTTTGGCCAAATCTAACGCTGGTTGCGAAACATCTACGTTAGTCACTTCTTTGGCGCCGGCTTTGGCACAGTGCAGCGAAAAGGTACCCGTATAGGAGAAACAATTTAATACGGTTTTATCTTTCGCGTAGCGCGCGGCGGCCAGGCGAGAGTCTCGTTGATCCAGATAAAAACCGGTTTTATGGCCTTTATCAACATCCACTTTTATTTTCACTCCATGCTCTTCGATAACACATTGGGTAGAATCGAGTGGCTCACTAATCCAGCCTTTGCTCAAGCCTAACCCTTCTTTTTTACGAACGTCGACATCAGAACGTTCATAAATGCCATGATCTGGATATAATTCGCTAAGCACCCGGAAGATACTGTGTCGATGAAAATCGGCGCCAGCACTTAATAGCTGACAACTGAGGATGTTGTCATAAACATCTATGGTTACGCCGGGCAGGTTATCCGATTCTCCGGCAATTAAACGAAATCCGGTAAGCCCGCCATCTTTAATCGGCTTTCCTCGTAATTGCGCGGCGTTGATTATTCGTTGTCTGAAAAACTCGTCGTCAACCGCTTCGCTGTTATTAAATGTCCAAATTCTTATGCGAATTTGTGAATCAGGGGAATATGCGCCTTTTGCAATCCAGTTTCCTTTACTATCATATATATCTACAGTCTCGCCACTTAACGGTTTGCCGATAACTTTATTAACGGCTTTTGAAAATACCCAGGGATGGCGGCGTAAAAGTGATTTTTCTCGCGCAGGATTTAACATTATTCGTGCAGACATACTATATTCTTAATATCAGGTGAAAAGAGCACTGATTGTAAACAAAGCAGGCTAAGTTAACAACGAGGGTTTTAAGTTGTTATTTAAGATGGACACAATCGAGTAAAAATAACAATAGGATCAATTATGAAAGTTTGCTATATCGTAAAGATTACCGGTGTTGTGCAGGGTGTTTATTTTAGAGCCAGTACGCAAAATATGGCGATAGATCTGGCACTTAGTGGCTATGCACATAATCAGGAAGATGGTAGTGTAGAAGTAATGGCGTGTGGTGATGAAGCCAATGTTTTACAAATGCTGGCCTGGTTAGAACAAGGACCTGATGAAGCGGAAGTTGAAAATGTTACTGCTGATCCCACTCACATAAGAGATATTAATCATTTTTCTATCGGCTGAACTTAAATGTTTTGCCAAGTAGTAATACCAATTCGCCTAATTAATTGTTCAATATATTAGGCGAATAGGTATTAAAGGATAAGCAGTGAAATATATAGCGGTAAATGCACAGCAGGAATTAGTTTTTAACGAAACCGATATCCCTGAAATTGCAGACGATGAGTGTTTGTTAAAAGTAAAAAGTTTTGGGGTAAACCGTGCTGATCTTCTTCAGCGCGCCGGAAAATATCCCGCGCCAGCCGGCGAATCACCAATTTTAGGGTTAGAAGTCTGTGGTGACATTGTAAAAACAGGTGATCAGGTAAATTCATTTTCAATCAATGACCGAGTCTTTGGCTTAGTTGCTGGCGGCGGTTATGCGCAATACGTGAAAATTAAAGCCGCACACATGATGTCACTGCCAGATCAGCTTAGCTATGTTCAAGGTGCCGCAATCGCAGAGGTGTATTTAACCGCTTTTCAGAGTTTATTTAGTATCGCCAAGCTTAAAGCAAACGATCATATCTTAATTCATGGTGGTGCTAGTGGGGTTGGTACTGCCGCCATACAACTGGCTAAAGCGATAGGAGCTAAGGTTACCGTCACCATAAGCAATGAGAGAAAAGCGCAAGCGTGCAAAGCATTAGGCGCAGATAATATTATCAATTACCAACAGCAAGATTTTGTCGCCTGGAAGAAACAACATGTAAAACCGGGGTTTAATGTGATTTTAGACATCGTTGGTGGTGATAATGTACAAAAAAATATTGATGCGGTAGCACTCGATGGCCGAATTGTGATGCTAGCCATGTTGGGCGGCCGTTTTTGCGACAAGGTCGATGTTGCCAAAATGTTGTTTAAGCGAGTCAATATCCACGCCAGTACACTAAGAAACCGCAGCGATGATTATAAAACACAATTGGTTGCAGACTTTACCGAGCAATTTGCTGTGGCGTTACAAGGTCACCACATTAACGCGGTTATCGATCAAGAGTTTGACTGGCAACAAGCAGACCAGGCGCACCAATTGATGGCCAACAATAACAATATTGGTAAATATATTTTAACCATTCCTCAGGTCTAACATTATTAATGTCTAATTCTAAGCATAAACTGATCAGAGCTTGCCTTTGTATTATTACGCAGGACAAGATGTATTTGGTAGAAGAAATGGAGTTGATGCGTGCCATCGCGGATACGTTAAATTGTCCTATGCCGCCGCAATTGCAAATAACCTGAACTCGGTTTAAGTGACTGTGTTAGATAGACGGATAGAGCCTGTAATTAAACACGGCTAATATCCACTTAATAAGACTGTTGAGCCAAAGACCAACGAGGAGAAACTATCAGTAACCTATACATACTATTTCTCATATGGTTAAATTAATCTACTTTGCTAAAACGTTGCAATAGCTTGCCATCACGTTCAATGGTTTCACAAAACATCGACAGTGGCCTTATCCAAATGTCTTGTTCACCATATAATGGTTGATACACGACATACTCTTCTTCGGTTTCACTGTGTTTTGCCACGTGCAGTACTTGATAAAAGTTGCCTTTAAAGTGCTGATACTTGCCGGGTTCAATAGTCATCTTTATCCATCTTTATTCATCTTTTTTCATTTATGTTGAGCGTTGGCAGGGATTATTGGCATAAATGCATAGTTTGTCTAGCGTAAAGAACCACATTGCCAACAAATTTCAAATTCTGCTTCTATCTTTTCATCGCACTTTGCGCATACCCAGTCGCTTTTTTGGGCAGAGCGGTCAAGTTTACTCTCGGCGATAATTGCCATCGCCGCTTGCTCTTTACGGTCATCGATTAACCACAGCTCTGGCCAGCACTCGGTGCTGGGAACTTCACCTGCCAAAGATGATAACCCTTCATTTCTAGTCGTACAGTCAATATTATGACTTTCCAATAAATTTTTAATATGATGAACCTGAACAAAGCTTTCATCGCTATATATTTTCAGCATAGATCTCCTAATAATGATAAAACCCACTATGATTAATATAATACCAAGTTGACCAATTATCTGCACATTTTTAATGAATCAAATTGGTATTGCTGGATCTTTAAAGAGGCAATTTAATGGCAAATACGTTCAATTTATTATGGTTATTGATGATCTGTTATAGCCTGGTGGCGGCGGTGTTGATTAAAACCGGTAAAGCCAAACCAAGTAAGCCAATTGGTTATTCAATTTCAGGCCATGCCTTAATAATCGTAGGGGCTTTGCTAAATTTTTCTGGCCTTTATCCAACAATTGGCGTGGTTGTCATATTATCTGGGGTGTATTTTCACTACCGTAAAATGGATAAGGGCAATTAGGAGAAAGGTTATCGGCTTGCTTTATCAAAGCTCTAAACAATTGCAACTTTCCGGACAGGTTAAATCACCTCACTTTTGCGTTTAATTCGCAATCTTCTACACTATATTGAACCAATCTATCAGTACTTCACACCTGTAATAGATGATTATCGCAATGCCAAACACAGGACTGTTAATATGTTAAGACGTCAATTTTTGAATAAACTAGGGATCACTTTAGGTGCAGGCTTGTTAACGTCAAAATCCGTTATTGCTAACACTCAAGCGCTGAATTCAACGAAATCGAATTCTTCAACAAATACTATTGCACCAGGCGATTGGAAAGCATTACGAAGTTTATTTCCGCTCACTCATAAATACATCCAATTATCTACATTTCTTCTGGCATCTCATCCAAAGCCAGTATCCGTTGCCATTGAAAAACACAGACAAGGACTGGATGAAAACCCCGCCGATTACTGGCACGACAGATTTGAAACGATAGAAGCCGATATCGCTAAATCCGCAGCGGCGTATATGGGCGGAAAAGCTGAAAATATCGCCTTAACCGACAGTACTACTATGGGTCTAGGGTTAATTTACAGTGGCCTACAATTGCAGCCCGAAGATGAAATCCTACAAACGGTTCACGATCATTATTCCACCGATATGTCGTTAGCACATCGAGCGCAACGCACCGGTGCTAACGTTCGACGCATCAAGCTTTATGACAAGCCGGCATTGGCTTCGGTAGATGACGTATTGAATCGGTTAAAAGCTGGAATAAACCTCAAGACACGGGTGGTAGCCGTTACTTGGGTGCATTCATCAACGGGGGTAAAACTGCCAATTCGGGCGATGGCAGATACCATAAAAAAAATTAATCATGGCAGAGGTTCGCAACAACAAATATTATTTTGTGTCGACGGCGTGCATGGTTTTGGCATTGAGAATGTAGATATCAGCACCCTGGGGTGTGATTTCTTCGTTGCGGGTACGCATAAATGGATGTTTGGCCCGCGTGGTACGGGAGTGATTTGGGGAAACGATAGGGCATGGGCACAGTCTGAGCCGGTTATTCCAAGTTTTAGTGCTTCTTATGATGTATGGTTAGGACTTACCAGCCAGCACAATGTTCCGGTTGGAGAGCATATGTCTCCTGGAGGGTTTCATTCCTTCGAGCACCGCTGGGCATTGCCTGAGGCGTTCAAATTACATCTGCAACTCGGTAAAGCCAATGTTGAAAAACGAGTTCACCAGTTAAATAGTTATACCAAACAAGGCTTGGCGAAAATGCCGCACGTAATCCTTTACACCCCAAGTTCAACTCAACTCTCTGCGGGTTTAGTGTGCTTTGATGTGAAAGGTATGGCGGCAGAAGAGGTGGTGAAAAAATTACACCGCAACGGCATTATCATGAGTAATACCCCTTACCGTAAAAGTTATGCCAGGTTTGCACCATCGCTGTTGAACAATGAACGAGAAATAGAACTCGCTTTAGCGCAAATTCAGGCACTTGCTTAACCATTTAGATTGAAAAATCCACGGCAAGTTGAGATCAAATTATTTTAGCTAAAGAAGGCTTCGCGAAGCTTTTTTTCACAGGTATATCCAACTTAGCAAAAACGATAAGGTAACCCACATCAAAATGATCAATGGAATGCCGACCCGCATAAAATCGGAAAATTTGTAACCGCCGGCATTCATGACCAATAGATTGGTTTTATAGGCCATGGGGGTGGCGTAACTTAAATTAGCGCCAAACAATACGGCAAGAATAAACGGCTCTACCGGCAAGTTAAGCTGGTTAGCAACCGATGCAGCAATAGGGGTTCCGATAACCGCAGCGGCGTTATTGGAAACAATATTGGTGAGAATGGCGAGTAACAGCATAAGCGCGGATAAAATCCCTGCAGGGGGTAAATCGATGGCCAACGCGACAAATACTTGTGCGATGTACATCGCACCTCCTGTTTTCATCATGGCAGCACCTAAGGCGAGTGAGGCGGCGACAATAAGGATCACCTGGCTGCTTAACGCCGACGATGCATCATCCCAATTGATGCAATTGGTTGCCAATAAAACTAACACTCCACAAATCGAACTGATCGCAATGGGTAAAATGCCCAGTGCGGCGACTAATATAACGGCAATTAAAATACCTAACGCTAACGGCGCCTTTTTCGAATGGGGCAAATCTGCCGCGCCATCGATGATCAACAAGCCACGAGCCGATTTTAATACCGCCACCTGATTATCATCACCTTGCACCAATAATACATCACCGGTTTGAATGGTTACGTTGCCAATACTTTTTCGGCCAATATCCATAGCAATACCACCTCGATGTAAGGCAAGTACGGAAACGCCAAAATTTTGTTTGAAGTTCACCTCTTTTAAGGTTTTACCATGTAGTCCTGATGCTTGAATGACCACAATTTCTGCCAAGGTTTGTTTGTCTTCAAGTAATGGATGATCGGCATCCAGTTTGTGTTGGCCAGAATATAACGTGGCTTTTAACACCGTTTCAAACTCTTTTAAGCGGTTAGGGTAGTCTTTTACTTTTAATCTGTCACCGGCCTTTATAACCGTATCGGGCAATGGCATCACATTGCGATAATCCGGACTGCGTTGAATAAAATCTATGGTCATTTGATTTTCAGTCAATTTTCTAATTTCGGCCACGGTTTTGCCCACAGTTAAACTGTCATCATTAATGTTTAAATAGCCACTGAATAACCGCGGCGAGGTGTCGGGTAAAATAGGCTTGCGTTTAGGCAGAAGTTTTGGCGCAATTAGCCATAGATAAATTACGGCAACGAATGCCGCAATAAGTGCCGGATAAGCAAAATGAAACATACTAAAACGGGGTAAACCCATATCACTGGCAACACTCACGACCAGTAAATTGGTAGACGTACCTATGGTGGTGGTCATACCGCCAACCAAAGTGGCTAGACCCATAGGTAACAACATTGGCGAAGAATCGGTTTTGGTTCTTATCGATACGCTGATAAGAATTGGTAAAAACAGCACGACAATTGGGGTGTTATTGACAAAGGCGCTGAGTGTACCGGCAATCAGCAAGGTCATTAATAAAGACAGAGTTGGGCTTATTTTCCACAATTTGGCCAAGTTTCGACCAATTGGCTCTAAAGCACCAGTCCTGACTAATGCCTGACCTATGATCATTAACGCACAAACGGTAATCAGCGCCTCATGACCAAACCCATAAAATAACGAGGAAGGCTCTAAATGTTCACCATCAATGTGAAAGGGAAATATGGTAAACACTAAGCCTAATATCGCAATGACCGCAAGAGATGAGGTTTGCAGCGGGATGTCTTCGCGACGAAAAAAATATAACGCTAACCCGGTGATCAATAACATCGCCAGAGCATGATAATTTGGGATGTCAGGTATATTCATATCACTCTCATTGTTATCGCATAATTGATATTGGCAAAATTGGCAACATCAATTAACTATAATTGATTTTAGCCAACCCACAGAGTTTCGATGCTATATGATCTTTAGCGCCTTGCCAATAAATTATACGGATTGGTATTAGGTGATTCATTTAAAAAGGTTTTATCTGACCACCTGTTAATGAGATAATAGGCTTAAATGGTTATACAGCATAGTTTAAGGAAAGAAATGAGCATAGTAGATACTACTGACAACAGCACCATTCCACTAATTATTGTTCGCCAACAAGACTTTGAAAATTGGTTGTTGGCTGAAACTGAACAAGTGCAAACCTGGTTACAACAAACGCAAGCAAGTAATGGCTTATCATTGATTCCAGATGCAACAGGAAAACTGCAAAAGGTGGTGGTGGTGCTTGAAAACCCAAGTCACTATTTTGCCAGTGGTGATTTAGTTCAGCAATTGCCGGTCGCGCATTATCAATACCATGGAGCAAATGAGTACCAAGAGGCATTTGCCTTTGGTTGGGCCATGGGGTGTTACCAATTTTCCCGTTATCAACAACCGCAACAACGGGCAACGTTAGTGATTGATGATAAAGCCCTGGTTGAAAAGGTATTAAAATTTACCAACGCCAGCGCTCTGGTACGTGATTTGGTCAATACCCCGGCCGCAGATATGATGCCAGAACATCTGGGACAAACCGCGCTTGCGCTAGTGGCCCAATATGGTGGTCAGGTTGAGCAGATTATTGGCGATGATTTGTTAGCGCAAAACTATCCAACCATTCATGCCGTAGGACGTGCCAGTGTCCATCAACCTCGTTTGATTGATTTAACCTGGGGCAAGGCTGGCGATCCGAAAGTCACTCTGGTCGGTAAAGGGGTATGCTTTGACAGTGGCGGCTTAGACATTAAGCCGAAAGCGGGTATGCGCAATATGAAAAAAGACATGGGCGGCGCGGCGCATGTGTTGGGATTAACGCAATTGATCATGTCGCATAATTTACCTGTGCAATTGCGTGTACTCATTCCCGCGGTGGAAAATGCGGTGTCGAGTAACGCATTACGTCCGGGTGATGTTATAACCACCCGCAAAGGATTAACGGTAGAGATTGATAATACCGATGCCGAAGGTCGCTTAGTGTTGTGTGATGCATTAGATGAGGCAAATAATGACAATCCGGAATTACTGATTGATTTTGCTACCTTAACCGGTGCTATGCGCGTTGCCCTTGGTACTGAATTGCCCGGTTTCTTTGCCAATAATGATGAAATTGCCAACACACTGATAAGCCTGGGTACGCAAATCAACGATCCGGTATGGCGTATGCCTTTGTATAACGATTATAAAAGTTTACTCAACAGTGACGTTGCCGATATCGCCAATTGTGCAAGCATTCCATTTGCTGGCGCCATCACTGCCGCCTTGTATTTGCAAGAGTTTGTAAACCCTGACACTGATTGGCTGCATTTTGATGTGATGGCATGGAATATTCGAAAACTGCCAGGGCGGCCGTTGGGTGGTGAAGCGTTTGGCATTCGCACCGTGTTTGACTATTTGCAATCACGTTACCAAAAAGACAGCAAAACAATTGGACAAATTTGATGTCTATAGAAGCCTCAGGTGCTGTAGTATATTGACCTCAGCGTAGCGATAAAACCTCTATTTTTGTAAGGTTTTATCGTTACCTATTCTTGCCCATAAAAATGGACTTTGTTTAATAAGGCGTTTATTCTCTGAGTATTAAATAAGGGTGTTTTTTCATGAATTCAAGTAATCGCACTGTTCAACCATCTATCGAATTGTTTCAAGTTGTGCTTGATGCGCTGCCTTTTTGTGTGTTTTGGAAAGATAGAAACAGTGTAGGCCTTGGTTGTAATCAAGCCCTTGCCGATGTTGCCGGACTTGATTCGCCAAAAGATTATTTAGGCAAAACGGACTATGATTTACCCTGGACAACCGAAGAAGCCGACTTTTTTCGTGAGTGTGATCGCCGGGTTATGGAATCTGGTGAGGCGGAATTAAATATTATTGAAAGTCAAAGACAAGCCAACGGACGGCTTGCCTGGCTTGAAACCAGCAAGATACCTTTAACCGATAGCAATGGTGATATCATCGGTATTTTAGGGGCATTTCACGACATTACCGAACGTAAACGACTCGAAGACGAGAATGTTGCCAATCAAAAACTCGACTCTCTTGGCACTCTTGCCGCAGGGCTGGCACACGATTTCAATAATATTTTGATGATGATCCTTGGCTCTTCTCAGCTGGCAAAAATGAAAATTGCCAAAGGAGCCGAAGACACCGAAATTGTAAAATATTTAGACAGTATTGAAGGTGCGACTTCCCGCGCCTCAGTTCTCACTGAAAAATTTATGAACTATTCGCAGCGAGGAGAGGTGACCAAATCGGTTTGTAACCTTGCTGAAATGATCAAAGAGTCGATGTCTTTTGTCCGGTCTACGATAAAGTCGCCAATCAAACTTGAGGTTGATGATAAGAGCGCTGAGCTGTATGCCGACATTAACCAAATTCACCAGGTAATGAACAACCTTCTGCTCAATGCAGCGCAGGCGTCACACAATTATGAAGAAATTATTGTATCGATCAGCAATTGTGAAATTCAGCACTCAGATCATGCTGAACTTAGACCCGGCAGCTACTTTGCCATTGCGATTAAAGATCATGGTATTGGTCTCTCGGAACAACAAAAAGGAGATATATTCAAACCCTATTTTACCACCAAGGAATATGGTCACGGCTTAGGCTTGAGCTCTTGTGAGACAATAGTGAAAAATCATAATGGTGCTATTGAAGTTGAATCAAAGCTGGGAGTAGGCTCTACGTTTACCGTTTATTTACCAATATTCCAACAAAATCAAGATATTAAACCTGAATATCTGCCATTTTCAAATGACATCATCCAAGGCTCAGGCCGCATCCTTTACATTGAAGACGATTTAAACACGCAAGCAGCAACGTTGGAAATGCTGCAAGAGCTTGGTTACCAAGTGCAATGTTATTCTGATGTGCAAGCGGCAGTTGATTACACAAAAAAACACCCGGATGGTTTTGACATTGTCATTACCGATTTTATTATTGGTGATTTTTCACAAGGAGGGATAACCATTCTCGATAATGTTCGGCAGGTGCGAGCCGATTGTCCGGTAGTTTTGATCACCGGCTACTTTGAAAATGTTGAGCAACGAGAAGAAACGCAGCCGCAGTTTTCTTATATTGTCCAAAAACCTATAGGTTTGGCAAAGATCAGTCAGATAACCAATAGGTTTATCAACTATGAAGGCAAAGCCGAACCACAAAGCAGCTGCCGTTCATTTGCTTTGCCGCAAGCTGATGCTGAACGGAGTAAGCAACAGCTTGCAGATACAAAAGAGCGAAAACCTAGCCCTGAGAAAGATAAAAAAATTCTTGTCGTTGACGATGAACCTATCATTATTAAATTTTTAGAATCTTATCTAAATTTTCATGATTATCATGTGTTTAGTGCTAATAATGGACGGTTGGCACTGGAAATACTAAATCAACAAACTGTTGATTTGATCATAACCGACCAAAGCATGCCGGAGATGTCAGGCATAGAACTCAGCCAGGCAGTTAAACAATCATTTCCGAATATTCCTATTATTATGAATTCTGGCTACAGTGAAGACGTGGATGAGCATAATATTGAAGAATTTGGTATTAGTCATTTTCATAAAAAATCGACTAACGCCGAAGAGTTGGTAAAAGCCATTTCCAAACTTTTATAACAAGTGTCTATTTTTATAAGCACTTGGGCTGATACCATAAAACTGTTTAAAAACCCGGCTAAAATGACTGGTATTGCTATAGCCTAAGGCAAAACAAACATGAGTAATTTGTTTGCCTTGTTTTATCAGCTCCACTGCCTGTTTTAATCGAATTTGCTGTTGATAGGCGATGGGCGAGCAACCTAAATGAGCTTTAAATTGGTGAAAAAACTTGCTTCTGCTCATGCAGGCAATACGGCATAAATGTTCAATGTTTAACGTTTCCGTCATATGATGATTGATGTAATACAGCGCAGCATTTAAGCCATTGTTATCAGGTTCTTGCTCACTGTGATGTAAGAGAAAACCTCTTGTCTGATGACGCAATAATCGAATAGTAAGCTCAGAAATGGCTAGGTCTATCATGCAGTTTCTATCCTGATGATTTTCGGTATAAATTTGCACTATTCTATTGAGTAATGCTTGCGTTTGACTGTTATGGTGAGTGTGTACTAAATGATGATTATATTGCCACTCACCATAGGTTTGAGCAATCGGCGAATCAGCGTTTAAGCTCTCGGCAATTTGACTGATGCGATCGGTGGATATCTCAATGGCCAAACACGTGGTAGGTTGATTGAATTTCGCCTCGGGGAAATCTATCTCTACCATTTTATCTGGTGCCATCACAAACGATTCGTGTGGGAAAAAAGCGGTTTCGAACTGGTCAGCTGGGGAATGCATGACTTTTTTGCCGGTTACCATGCCACAAAATAATAGTTGATCAGATTTTAGTGCAACTCGATTGGCTTGCTCGAACGTGTCATAAATACTCAGCTCTGTTTCAGGACCTGAAAAAGTTATTTTATTCTCAACCAAAACCTTAGGGTTTTTCCTGTTTTTATCAATGCTGCCATTAATCATTCGAACGCCTTTATTTGAAATTTTTATTTTGTCACGACCGCTCTTTATTAAAGGCTATGTTCCCGCTAAGTGTTGTTGAGCTTTAAACAAGTTGTTTTTGTTAGGGTTTTCGTTTGTATCCAAAAACCGAAACCAACCTAAGTAATTTTCTAGATACTTAGTCGCCACA
>MAAC01016873.1_pt1 | contig 91770 bp, 85 predicted proteins | sample 1115981 | NCBI WGS metagenome assembly MAAC01 (sample SAMN04961126, study PRJNA320927) | seawater metagenome | isolation source: sample BD02T64 sea water enriched with oil for 64 days | place: USA:Gulf of Mexico | collected 2013-07-27 | reverse complement strand
ACAAAACTGAAGATGATCAAATTGAAAAAGGAGAATAATACCGTTAATGAAGAAGTGGTTAAAATTCGTTCAATTCTTTTATGATCATTGATACGTTGCAATAAATCTCCTGTCATTCGAACATCAAAAAATGAAATTGGTAGTTTCATTAGTTTGATAAAAAAATCTGATATTAAAGAGATATTAATTCGTGTACTTAAATGTAAGAGAATCCAACTTCTAATAATTTCTAATGCAGCTTTACCTATAAATAAGAATAATTGCGCAAATAAGACTAAATATACAAAGTTTAAATCTTGATTTTTTATCCCTACATCAACAACACTTTGCGTTAAAAAAGGTAAAATTAATTGCAATAAACTCCCTGCCAGCAAGCCTATTATTAATTGAATTATAAACCTTTTGTATTTGAATAGGTATTTAAAAATAAAACGAAACCCAAAAGGTTCATCTTTATCAAAATCTGATTGGTAAAATAAGGGCGTTGGTTCTACCAATAAAATGATGCCTTCTTCAGTATTTTCTGTAGCATTGTTCCCAATCCACCTTGAGAGAAACTCTTCTTTGGTATAGGTTATCAATCCATGACCAGGGTCTGAAATATAAATTACATCTTTTTTAATTTTGTAAACGACAACATAATGGTTTTTATTCCAATGAACAATACAAGGTAAGGGCGCTTCTTTTAGTTTAGTATAACTTAATTTTACGCCCAAAGATTTAAAACCGATAGATTCTACAGCATCACTCAATCCAAGTAAAGAGCTACCTTCTCTGGTAGTTTCACTTAAAGAACGTAATTGTTGTGTATTGATCAATTTGCCATAATGTTTGGCAATCATTTTAATACAGGTTGGACCACAATCTTTGGCTTCGGTCTGTTTATAGTAGGGGAACTTTTTCAATTAGCAAGTATTAAGTATTAAAACCAATGTTAGAATTTAATCCAACATTGGTTCTTGATTTAAATTCAAAAGAACTCTTTTTTAAAGCGTTTTCTTGAATACTTTTAACATCCTAATCCCCAGGGATTTGTATTAGGGTTTGGATCACACCCAAAATTATCGTCATCTGGGTCAGAATTTGGATCTACACAAAGAGCTTTTGATAAATCACAATAAGAATCTTGATTATTCATACCTTGATTACAATCTTCATCTGAATAGCATTCTGGAGCATACCCTCCATTAATTTGTTTTTGTTCAGCTTTATTTAAAGCCTTACCCAAGTTTAAAATTTGTTTTTTCATTATTAAAAAAATTATAAAATATTAAAAACCTTGATCAGTTAAAGACACTCAAGGATTGTGTCTATTCTTCGCGAGAAGTTTTTTTTACTTAAAAGAGAACTCGTATACTATACAAGTTCTCTTTTTTATTGATTAGTCACAAACTCCTTGTCTACACGTAGATTCAGGGAGGTGAGCACAATGACCATCATGTTTACAGAAAATACCTAAACCTCCATTAATTTCTTTTTGTTCTGCTTTGTTTAAAGTCTTACCTAAGTTTAAAATTTGTTTTTTCATTATTAAAAAAATTTATAAATATTAAAAGCTGTGATCATTTTAAGACACTCACAGTTTATGTCTATTCTTCGCGAGAAAATATCTTTGTAACTTCATTTAAATTCTCTGTTACTTAATTACAACTAATTAACAGTATTAAAACGCCTCAGTAAGGGCTCCTTTTTTTCTACACATCCATGTTGGCGCACCTAAACAAGGGCCTTTAAAACACTCATTACCAGCGCCACATTGACTATCTGTAGAACATTGATCTGAGCATTTTAAAGCTCCTCCATTAATTGATTTTTGTTCTGCTTTACTTAAAGCTTTTCCTAAGTTTAAAATTTGTTTTTTCATACTAAAAAATTATAAATAATTAAAGCTGTGATCATTTTAAGACACTCCCAGTTTATGTCTATTCTTCGCGAAAAAATATTAGACTTCTTCTTCTATTAAATGATCAATAAAAAAAGTAATGTCTTTTTTATCATATTCTTTTGGAAATAAATAACCGTTTATAAATACTGCTGGCGTAAAATTAACAGCGTTGCTAACACACCATTCTTTTGCCTTTTCTAATTCTGGCAAGTGGTTTAAAAAAGTGGTAGATTTCCATTTCTGCAACCAGTCATTAGCTTCCATATCCGAATATATTTCATCTAAAGCTTGTAGTGTTTCTTTTTCTCCTTTATCAGCATATATGTCTACCAATTGGTTAGATATTTCTAAACTTAGATTAGATTCTTGATTTGAAGTATTGATATTAAACCTAATAACCAACTGGATATCCTCTTCTCTACTCTTTAGCACATCATGAAACACCTGGTGTGCTTCTTTGCAGAAATAACACATAGGGTTTGTTACCAAAACAATTTTTAGGGCTGCATTCTTATTTCCTAAAACAATTTCGTTAATTCCTGTAATTGTCATCTCCTTCTTCTCAGAAGATTTTAAAGCTGTTGTAAATAAACTGGTATTTCTCTTAAATTTATAATGCTCTAATTGTAACACATTAAATTCTTGTGCCTTCTTATAACTTGGTTTTAATTCTGCCCAAATGAAACTTAAAGACAGAAAACTAAATAGCGTTAGAAATAATTCATTCGAATAAACAACAAAATCAAATACCCTAAAAGAGATGAAAGCTTGTACTAATAAAGTTCCTAAAACCACCAAACATAAAGGGCACCATTTTTTGATAACCTTCCATTGATAATAAATAGAATAAGGGATGAACAGTACTGATAAAATACTTAGCGTACTTATAAGAAAATAGTTTGTATCAACAGCCGTAAAACTAAAGGCCAGAATTGTAAAAATAATTCCTAAAAAATAGACAATACCTACATCACTTAGTTTAAAAGTATTAAAAATCAATGCCCCTTTAGAATTTAATACATCATCACAACTATTCTTTTCTGATGCTTCACAAAATTTATCCAAACTTTTAGAATGCAAGCCTAATTCTTTTTGAACGAGCAAAACACTTACATACAGACCAATTAATGAAGCTATTAAATAAACAAAACCTGTTGTAGTTAAAGGGTTTAAAATTAGGGTTCCAATAATCAATAGTACTAATATTGCAATGGCGCCTTTTTTTAATACAGATGTGTTATTTGTGTTTTTTATACTATCGTTCTCATTTTTCTCTACAGCAACAATAACCCCTGTCCACAAATTAACAAACTCTTTGTAGGAAAAATATTTTGTTGTTTTTGTGTCATAAACTAATTTTAACTCTTTGTTCTTTTTAACGACTAAAACTATTTTTTCGCTATTTTCTTCTTTTATATGAGCTAAAAAAGAGTCTGGTAGTTCAGTAAGTATTGAAACTTCTTTAGGCAATTCTGCAGCTACATTTTCAATCTTAAAATGATCGAATAAATCTGTAATAGCATTTATGCTAGGAAAGTATGGATGTGTTAATAATTGTAGGTTTAGCTCTTCTTTATTAAATAGAATATTGTTTGATGAAAGAAACAATTCTATCGTTTGTTTTAATTCTTTTTCCATAGGGGACTTTAGGATTAATAGCTTATTTTTGTTACGAACATAAAGACATTTATGTCTATTCTTCGCGAGAGAATTTGTTCTAACCCAACAATTTATTGTTGGGTTTTCTTTTGTTTAAAGAAGAAACACAATTCATCTGCAATCAAACCTACAAACATATATTTCTCAAACCTATAGCGTATAGCTATAAATTATAGCAAAAAAGACTCACTGTTTTCAGTGAGTCTTTTTTGCTATAATAACCCCTGAAAACCGTTAGTTATTTATTAAAAAAAAAGTATTAATTTTAATACGAAAAAAGAAATTACCCCCTAAAAGCTATGAATACAACAATTGCTGAATTAGAAAGTATTAGAAAACGGTTAAAAAAAATTAGATTCGATAAAGGCTTTACACAAGAATTTATGGCAGATAAGTTAGATATCAGCCAGAATTCTTATCACAAGTTAGAAAATGGACGTACTAAAATATGTCTACGTAAATTTATAGATATTAGTAAAGTTTTAGAAATAGAAATCTCAGAATTAATTAACGGACCCGAGAAAACATATTCTTTTACTAAATACTACAAAACACCAATTGAAAAAGTGTTTTAAATTAATTGTCTTTTTTATATTCTATTTCAAAAATCTAATCTACTTTTGCAGCGTTCTCATAAAGGGGTGCTGCAAGGCTGAGATCATACCCAATGAACCTAGAACAGATAATGCTGTTTAGGGATTTCGAACGTTAAGAAAACATCTTATTGATGTTTTTGATGAGTACAAGAAAAAGCGATGCTTTTTCATTTACAATAACGTTCAAAACTAATTATTCAAATTATAATTCAAGAATAATTACCTCTTTTTATTCGTTTTAAATTTTTTAAAATGAAAAAAATTACCATTTTTTTATTCTTGTTTGCAAGCATGCTTGCAAACTCCCAATCTTTTACTATTTCTGGTAAAATCAATGACGAAAACAATGAACCTCTAACTGGTGCATCTGTTTTTATTAAAATCTCAAAAAAAGGAACATCGACCGATTTTGATGGAAAATTTCAACTGAATGTAACAAAAGGAAGCTACATTATTGAAGCAAGTTTTATTGGTTATGCAACTGCATCAAAAACGGTAGCTGTAACAACACAGAATATGGTTGTAAACTTTAATTTACAACCAGAAAACAATGTCTTAGATGAAGTATTGGTTGCTGCGGTTCGTGTAAAAGCAAACGCGCCTGTAACACATTCAAACTTATCAAAAGAAGAAATTGCAAAACGTAATTTAGGACAAGACATTCCTATTTTGTTAAACTATTTACCTTCTGTAGTAAGTTCTTCTGATGCTGGTGCTGGTGTTGGTTATACCTACATTAATGTTCGTGGTTCAGATGCTAGTCGTGTAAATGTAACTATCAATGGTATTCCGTATAACGATGCAGAAAGCCAAGGTACTTTTTGGGTAAACATGGGAGACTTTGCCTCTTCTACACAAAGTTTACAATTGCAACGTGGAGTTGGAACATCAACGAACGGAACTGCTGCTTTTGGAGCGAGTTTAAACATCTTAACAGATGCTATTTCTGAAAATTCTTTTGCAGAGATCTCTACGTCTATTGGATCTTACAACACCAAAAAACATACGGTGAAGTTTAGCACTGGTAAAATCAATGATCATATAGAAATCTCTGGCCGTTTGTCTAAAATTTATTCTGATGGATATATTGACAGAGCATCTACAAATTTAAAATCGTATTTCTTACAAGCATCTTATGTTGATGACAATACCTTAATCAAAGCAATCACTTTTGGTGGTAAAGAAAGAACATACCAAGCTTGGTATGGAATTGACGCTACTCAATTGGAAGAAAACAGAAGACAAAATCCATATACTTATGAAAATGAGGTAGACGATTATCAACAAGATCATTATCAATTCCATTGGAATGAAAAGTTAAATGAGAATTGGTCTACAAATATTGGATTGAACTATACCAAAGGTCAAGGTTTTTTTGAGCAATTTAAAGGTGATAGAGACGCCTCAGATTATAATAACTTAATTGTAGATGGTAGTGATGTAATTGTAAGACGTTGGTTAGACAACAAATTTTATGTTGCTAATTTTAATGCAAATTATAAAGGAGAAGATTTAGACGTTATTTCTGGATTTTCTTATAGTGAATACTCTAACAAACACTTTGGAGAAGTAATTTGGGGAGAAGATCTAGCGCCAACAACAAACATTAGAGATCAGTATTACGATAGTTATTCTAGAAAAAATGATTTTAGCATGTTTTCTAAAGCCACTTTTAAATTGACTGAAAAATTAACCGCTTATGCAGATTTACAATACAGAAAAGTAAGCTACAGAACCAATGGATTGACTTCTGATAGAGATCCAATTAATGTAGATGAAACCTTTAATTTTTTCAATCCAAAATTTGGTGCAACATATACTTTAAATGACCAACAACACTTATATTTCTCTTTTGCAGTAGCTAATAAAGAACCTAATAGAAATGATTTTGAAAACGGAATTAAAACGCATGAGAACCTAAATGACTATGAGTTAGGATGGCGTTTAAAAAACAAATCTGTTACCTTAAATACCAATGTATATTTTATGCAATATAAAAACCAATTGGTATTAACTGGAGCTATAGATGACGTAGGTTCTCCAGTAAGAGCTACAAGTGGTAAAAGTTATAGATTAGGTTTAGAAATAGATGCAGATGTAAAAATCTCAAATCAATTTAGTGTGAGGCCAAATATTGCTTTGAGTGATAATAAAAACAACGGATTGGTTTCTTCTATCGATGGTGCATTAACTAATCTTGGAAAAACAAATATTTCATTTTCTCCGTCTATTATTGCTGGAAATGCTTTTGTATTTTCTCCGTCTGAAAACATACAGTTTTCTTTCTTATCAAAATATGTTGGAAAACAATACATGAGTAATATTAAAAGTGCTGTTTCTAACAACGATGTATTAAGCAGTTACTTTACTTCTGACTTAAATTTCACCTATGTAATCAAATCAGAAAGTATTTTTAAAGAGATTGTATTTACCGGGTTGATCAATAACATCTTTAACAAAGAGTATGTTGATAGAGGGTATTATTACACCTATGATGACACATGGTCTGTTCCAAACGAAACGACAACTTTAGATGGTGCAGGGTATTATCCACAAGCAACAAGAAACTTCTTAGTTGGAGTTACCTTGAAGTTCTAGTATTTGGTAAACAAAAATAGAAACAAAAAACCCGATGCATTGCATCGGGTTTTTTAATATATAGTATCTTATTTTTCTATTTCTTGATTTTTAGATTTCCATGCTCTAAAACCGCCAACTAAATTATATACTTTAACAAACCCTGCTTCTTTATAAATTTTAGCAGATTTAGCAGATCTCCCTCCAGAAGCACAGTAGATGAGTACTGGCTTTGATTTATCCAATCCTTTAAATGCGTTGTCTTTAAAATTGTCTGCCATATAATTGATCAATAAAGCTTCTTTTAAATGCCCTTTTTCATATTCTTTTGGTGTTCTAACATCAATTAATTGAGCACCTTTTTTTCCAATCATTTTTTGGAATTCTTCAACATTTAGATCTATAAATATTTCTACTTTCTTTTCTTGACCTTTGCAAGAAATTAAGCCTATAAACATACAAACAATAAAGACTTTTTTCATGAGTTTTATTTTAAAGTTGATGGGCAAACCGCAACATCTGTTCTTACAATTCCGGTGTTTTTAATCGCTCCGTACCCACCAGCAACATCAATCACATTATGAATTCCTCTTGCCTTTAATATTGAAGAAGCTATTACAGAACGATATCCACCAGCACAATGCACGTAAAAATCTGTTTCAGAAGGAAACTCTTCAATATGACTATTTATATAATCTAAAGGTGTACTTGGTACATTTTCGATATGCTCACTATCATATTCACCTGGTTTACGAAGATCAAATACCGGGACATTGTTTTTGGTCATTTCTTCCTCTAATGTTTCTGCAGAAACAGAACGCAATGTATCAATTTCTTTTCCTGCTTCTTTCCAAGCATCAAAACCTCCTTTTAAATATCCTAACGTATTATCAAAACCAACACGAGAAAGTCTTACCACTACTTCTTCTTCTCTTCCTTCTGGAACTACCAATAAGATTGGTTGCTCAATATCTTTAATTAAAGCGCCGACCCAGGGAGCAAACCCACCGTCAATCCCGATAAAAATTGAGCGCGGAATAAATCCATTTATAAATTCTGATTGGTGACGTACATCTAAAATTAACGCATCCGTTTCATTGGCTACTTTTTCAAAGTCTTCAACAGACATTGGTGCTGCTCCAACTTTAACAATTTCATCAATATCTTTATATCCTTCTTTATTTAACTTTACATTTAGCGGAAAATAAGCAGGTGGAGGCAACAATCCATCAGTTACTTCTTTAATAAATTCTTCTTTGGTCATGTCTGCTCTTAAGGCATAATTGGTTTTCTTTTGTTCTCCAATTGTACCAACCGTTTCTTTACTTAGGTTTTTACCACAAGCAGAACCAGCTCCATGGGCAGGATACACAATTACATCATCTTCTAACGTCATTATTTTTGTTCGTAAGCTATCAAATAAGAAGCCTGCTAAATCTTCTTCAGTTAATACACCAGCTTTTTGAGCCAAGTCTGGTCTACCGACATCTCCTAAGAACAAGGTGTCACCACTAAATAGTGCGTAATCATTTCCTTCTTTATCTTTCAATAAATAAGAGGTACTTTCCATGGTGTGACCAGGTGTGTGTAAAACTGTGATTGATACTTCACCTATTTGAAAAACTTCATTGTCTTTCGCGACATACGAATCAAATTGTGTTTCTGCATTGGGACCAAATACAATTACAGCATTTGTTTTGTCAGCTAAGGTAACATGCCCACTTACAAAGTCTGCATGAAAATGTGTTTCAAAAATATATTTAATATTCGCATGGTCTTTATTCGCTCTTTCTATATACGGAGAAACCTCTCTTAAAGGGTCAATAATTGCTACTTCGCCATTACTTTCTATGTAATAAGCTCCTTGTGCTAAACATCCGGTATAAATTTGTTCAACTCTCATAATATTCTATTCTTTTTATTTGTAAGTATGATGAATATACTCAGCATACTTTTTTTGATGTTCTCTATCTCCAGTCTTATAATACTTTACAGCGGTGTAAATGTTCATAAAAAAGTGATTGATATCTATTATATTTAATATTCCTGCTCTAAATAATTCATCTCTAACGGGTCCTTTTACACCTGCTAAATAAAATGTAATTTCCTTTTTCTTATAGTAATTAATCCGCTCCATTAGCATTTCAGTACCTGTACTATCTGTTCTGTTGATACTTTCTGCATCTATTACTATCAATTTTAATGCCTTTCCTTTTTTAGCTGCCAACTCGTCTAAATTGTCTCTAAAGTAGCTAGAATTGGCAAAAAATAATTGTGCATCAAAACGGATCACTAAAATATCTTCTTCTAAAACCACATTGCAAAAACGTTCACTATTTTTATAAAAATCTGAATCAGGAACGGCACCCAAAACAGCAATATACGGCTTTGATGTTCTAAATATTAAGACGATTATTGACAAACCAACTCCGGCAAAAATTCCATATTCAATGCCCAAAAACAAGGTTGCAACAAATGTGGAAAACAACAACCAAAAATCTAAGTTATTGGTTTTCCATAGAGATACAGCTTCCTTTACATTTACCAACCCAAAAACGGCTACAATAATAATTGCTGCTAAAATTGTTTTAGGTAAATAGTAAAAAACGGGGGTTAAAAACAACAGTGTTAGAACAACCATACCTACAGAAATCAATGCTGCCATTCCGGTGGTTGCTCCTGATTCTTGGTTGATAGCTGATCGCGAAAAACTTGATGTTGACGGATATGCTTTAAATAATGAACCCGCCATGTTACCAAGACCTAAAGCAACCAGTTCTTGATTTGGTCTAATCCTATATTCGTCTTGTTTAGATTCTAAAGATTTCCCTATTGATATCGTTTCTAGAAATCCGATTAAAACCAAAGTCAAAGCAATAGGCATGAGTTCTTTTAACTGATCAATATCTATTTCTGGGACTCCAAAAGAGGGCAATCCTGAAGGAATCTCTTTGATTATTGCCACATCTTCAAATGATTTCCCAAAATATTTTACTGCAACAATTCCTAATATAACAACAATTAGTGCATTCGGAATTTTCTTATTTACTTTTCTCAATATTATGATTATAATTACTGCTACAATTCCGATAACAGTTGTACTGATACTCAATGAGTTGATGTTTTTCCAAACATCAATAATTACATATTGAATTTGATTGCTTCGTTCAAAATCGACTCCAAATAAATTTCGAAACTGGTTGAAACCAATAATCAATGCTGCCGCGGAAGTAAAACCGGATATTACTGGTTTTGATAAAAAATTGACAATAAATCCAAGGCGAAATACACCCATTAATAATTGAATAGCCCCAACCATTAATGCCAATAAAATTGCGATTTCGATATAACTATCTGAACCTGCTAAAGCCAAGGTTGAAACACCTGCAGCTACAATTAACGAATCCATTGCTACAGGTCCGATTGCTACTTGTCTAGATGATCCAAATATTGCATACATTAATTGCGGAACTAAAGCGGTGTACAATCCATAAATTGGTGGTAAACCTGCAATCAATGCGTAAGCAATTCCCTGCGGAATTAAAATAATACCAACTGTAATCCCCGCGATAAAATCTCCTTTAAATCGAGAAGTTGTATAGTTCGGCAACCATTCTAAAATTGGAATTATTTTTTTTATATTCATTTTATGCTATAAGTTTTAAACATTTTGTTTACACTTTACAACTCTTTTTCGTTTTGAAACACTTTTAAAACAATTCTCCTTGATTCAATCCTTTTTGTTTTCCTAAATGATTGTAAGCAGCTTCTGTAACTTCTCTACCTCTAGGTGTTCTCATGATGAATCCCTCTTGAATTAAAAAAGGTTCATATACTTCTTCTATAGTTTCAGAATTTTCGCCAACCGCAGTTGCCAAAGTAGAAATTCCGACTGGACCTCCTTTAAATTTATCAATTAGGGTTGTTAAAATTTTTGTATCCATTTCATCCAATCCAAAAGCATCTACTCTTAAAGCTTTTAATGCATATTGGGCTATCTCTATTGTGATACTTCCATTCCCCTTTATTTGAGCAAAATCTCTTACTCTTCGTAACAATGCATTTGCTATTCTTGGTGTTCCTCTACTTCTACCTGCAATCTCAATTGCTGCCTCCATAGAAATAGGCACTTTTAAAATATGTGCACTACGCTGAACAATAGTTGTAAGTAGTTCTTTCTTGTAATAATTCAATCGACTACTAATTCCGAATCGAGCACGCATTGGAGATGTTAATAGACCAGATCTTGTGGTGGCTCCAATTAAGGTGAAAGGTTCTAAATTTATTTGCACTGTTCTGGCATTTGGGCCAGATTCAATCATAATATCAATCTTATAATCTTCCATTGCAGAATATAAATACTCTTCTACAATAGGGCTTAAACGGTGAATTTCATCAATAAACAAGACATCTCTTTCGTCAAGATTAGTCAACAATCCAGCAAGGTCTCCGGGTTTGTCTAAAACAGGTCCAGAAGTTACTTTTATCCCTACTTGTAATTCATTTGCTAAAATATGAGCTAGGGTTGTTTTCCCTAACCCTGGAGGGCCGTGAAATAAAGTATGGTCTAAAGCTTCTTCTCTTTGATTGGCTGCCTCTACAAAAATTTTCAAGTTTTCTATTGCTTGCTCTTGCCCGGTAAAATCATCAAACGCTAGCGGACGTAGTTTTTTTTCTACATCCATCTCTTCATTAGAAAGATTGGTGTTTTCAGGATTTAAATTTTCGTTCATGATTGCAAATATAACCGAATTTAGATTTTTTGAATGTAATAATTGTTACATTCTAATTTTAGCTCTAAGATACTTTTTATAAAGCAAAAAACCTTTCCGATCGGAAAGGTTTTTTAATACGTTAACTATTTATTAAGAAGGATCTTCACCATCCTTTAACGGAGTCGTTTGTGAAACAAAATCTTCTCCATGAATATATTCTCCATTTTCATCTACCTTACTGTAATCATATGGCCAACGGTGAACTTCTGGAATTTTACCTGGCCAGTTTCCGTGAATATGCTCAACAGGTGTTGTCCATTCTAAAGTATTTGATTTCCAAGGATTCTGAGTTGCTTTATTACCTCTATAAATTGAGATAAAAAAGTTTGCTAAGAATATTAACTGAGAAACTCCTCCTAAGATTGCAAACAATGTAATTACAACGTTTACATCTGCAACGTCATCAAACATTGGAAAGTTTGTGTTTGTATAATATCTTCTTGGCAAACCTGCTAATCCAATAAAGTGCATTGGGAAAAATACTCCGTATGCAGCAATCATTGTCAACCAGAAATGCCAGTATCCTAATGCTTTGTTCATCATTCTACCATACATTTTAGGGAACCAGTGATACACACCAGCAAACATTCCTAAAATTGCAGATACACCCATTACTAAATGAAAGTGTGCAACTACAAAGTACGTGTCGTGCACATTAATATCTAAAGCTGAATCACCTAAAACCAATCCTGTTAAACCTCCAGTTACGAATGTAGAAACCAATCCGATTGAGAATAACATGGCGGGATTCAGTTGTAGATTCCCTTTCCACAATGTGGTAATATAGTTAAATGCTTTTACAGCAGATGGAATTGCAATCAATAAGGTTGTAAATGTAAATACAGATCCTAAGAAAGGATTCATTCCAGAAATAAACATATGGTGCCCCCAAACAATTGTAGATAAAAATGCAATTGCCATTATAGACCCAATCATTGCTCTATAACCAAAAATTGGTTTACGAGAATTGGTTGCTATAATTTCTGAAGTGATACCTAATGCCGGTAGCAGTACAATATATACCTCTGGATGACCTAAGAACCAAAATAAGTGTTCAAATAATACCGGCGATCCTCCTTGATAATGCAATACTTCTCCACTAATAAAGATGTCTGATAAATAAAACGATGTTCCGAAACTTCTATCAAAAATCAATAATAAAGCTGCTGATAAAAGTACAGGAAAAGAAACAACACCAATAATAGCAGTGATAAAGAAAGCCCACATTGTTAATGGCAATCTTGTCATTTTCATTCCTTTTGTTCTTAAATTGAAGATTGTTACAATATAGTTCAAAGATCCAATTAAAGAAGATGCTACGAAAATAGCCATAGAAACCAACCATAATGTCATACCCAATCCAGAACCTGGAATTGCTTGTGGCAATGCACTTAATGGAGGATAGATTGTCCATCCGGCAGATGCTGGTCCAGCTTCAACAAACAACGAAATTACCATGATGATACTTGAAATAAAGAACATCCAGTAAGAAAGCATATTTAAGAATCCTGAAGCCATATCTCTTGCTCCAATTTGCAATGGAATTAATAAGTTAGAAAACGTTCCACTCAATCCAGCCGTAAGTACAAAGAATACCATAATGGTACCGTGTATTGTAACCAATGCTAAATACATATCTGGATCCATTACCCCATCTGTTTGATGACCTCCTAAGAAAGCTTCAACGATGGTAAATGATTTTTCTGGCCATGCAATTTGCAAACGAAATAACATTGACATAAAAACTCCAATAACTCCCATAAAAATACCAGTTATTAAAAACTGCTTAGAAATCATTTTATGATCTTGACTAAAAATATATTTAGTTACAAATGTTTCTTTATGATGATGCTCTGACATATCTTATTTTTTATAATGTACTTTAAAATATCTTATTTAATAACTGCTGCTAATGTAGGTTGTTCTGAATACCACTTATTAAAAGCTTCTTCTTCTACAACTACTATTTTCATTTGCATACCGTAGTGCGATGCTCCACAAATTTTATTACATAATAATATGAAATCAAACTCGTATGGATCTTCACCGTTTTCTTTTCTAATTTCATTAATCACAGCTGTTTTGGCAACAACTTCTGATTGCACTCTCATTTCTTCTGTAGTAAACTTAGGTGTAAAACCAAATTCAGTTACCATTCCTGGTACACAGTTCATTTGAGCTCTAAAGTGGGGCATATATGCTGAGTGCAATACATCTTGAGAACGGAACTTAAAAACTACTTTACGTCCTTTAGGTAAATACATTACTGGAGCAATAGCAGAAAGTTGCTTGTCATCAGCAGCATTTAAATCTGACATATCAACACCCATTGTATTGATTCCTTTGATGTAGTTAACATTTCCTCTACCTAAGGTATTGTCTTCTCCTGCATAACGAGCTTCCCATTGGAATTGTTTAGAATACACTTCGATTATTAAAGGATCTTTAGCAGTAGATAAATCCATTATGTTATTCCATTGCCACAATCCATATCCGATTAAAGCAACCAACACAACTGCTGGAGTAATGGTCCAAATTGCCTCTAATTTATGGCTATCTGCATAAAACAATGCTTTGTTTCCTTTTTTTCCTCTGTATTTGTAAGGGAAATAAAAGATTAAAAATTGCATTAGAAACTGAACAACACCAATTAATATAAATGTGATGTTAAATAAGTTATCATCGTGTTCTCCTTCAATAGAAGCAGATTCTGGTAACATTAATACATTCATGTACAATAAACAGTAGATCATCATTGCATAGAAAAATGCACCGAAACCTAAGAATAATTTACCTTGTGTATTGTTGTCTTTGTCTGTAGCAATTACAGATCTAAAGTTTAAAATTCTTGTGATCTGCCAAAAGCTTACACCTATTGCAACAGCAATAAAAATATAAAATAGAGCTAACATATTATTTTGTCTTAATTATTTAATTATTAATGTTGATTGTCTTCTTCACCTTCGTGAGTAATATTATAATAATGGAAATCTGTACTTTCCTTTAAAAATGGATTTCCTTTTGCCAATGGTTCTGCATTCGCAAATGCTCTGAACGTAGCAAAAATGAACAAGCCAAGGAAAAACAAGATTGCGCTTATTTCTGGAATACCAATAAACCATTGATCGCCGACAGTTGCAGGCATAATCATTACGAATACATCAATATAATGTCCTGTAAGTATTACCAATCCTCCAATAACAACAAACCAAGGTTTGCTTTTATAATCACTATTGATTAATAGTAGAATAGGAAATACAAAATTCATAACAACCATTCCTAAGAAAGGCAATTTATAATCGTTAAAACGTGAGATAAAGTATACTGTTTCTTCAGACATATCAGCATACCAAATTAGCATAAACTGTGCAAACCATAAGTAAGTCCAGAATACAGAAAATCCAAACATGTATTTTGCCAAATCGTGAATATGACTATCATTTACAAATGGTAAATGGCCTTTAGAACGTAAATATATTGTTACAAATGAAATTACGGTTAAAGCACTTACTAGTAATGTTGCCAAAACATACCAACCAAATAATGTAGAGAACCAGTGAGGATCTAATCCCATAATCCAATCCCAAGACATCATTGATTCAGAGACAAAGAAAAGCAATAAGAATACTACAGATAAATGATAGTTTTTCTTGTATACTTTTATAGTTACTGCAGTATCCTCTGCGATAGATCCTTTTCTTATTAAGAAACGGTATGCATTCCAAACGGTTAAATATGCAATACTTCTAATGATCCAACCTGGCGTATTTAACCACCAGCTTTTACCATCAACTAAAGCATCATAGTTTGGGCTTTGAGGATCAAAAACTCCTTCTGCCATCCATGGAAATAAGTGATTCATGTGCATAACAGTTGCAATTAAGAATAGCAACATAATAACACTCACATAATGTAAGTTTGCTGTAATCGCTTCCATTACTCTAAATAGAACGATAGACCAACCAGCTTGTGCAACTCTTTGTATCGCATAAAATGCCAATACTAATAATGTAATTCCTAAAAAGAAAAACAATGCTACATAAACGGCTGCCCAAGGTTTGTTTTGTAGTGAATGTAAAACATGTTCTGCATGTTCATCATTTGCATGCGCATCTGTAGTTGCATGTTCAGTTGTTTTACCATGAGCATCTTTAACAGCATGTTTTGTTTCAACTTCATGAGAAGCAGTAGCTCCATGAGTATCATGTTGACTTGCTAAAATTTCTTTAGCATCATCAATAGTTTTTGGTGCGCTAAAAAAGCTATATCCAACACCCAAAGCTCCAATAATCATTAAAGCAATTGAGAATGTTTTTAATTTACCTGAGAATTGATACATATCTTTTAATTCTTTCTTTTAAAAACTTATTTTAAATCTTCTTTTAGCTTTTGTACATATTGTACTACTTGCCAACGTTCTTTTGTCAATAACTGAGAAGCATGAGACCCCATAATTCCTCTTCCGTGCATAATTACATGATAAATACTACCGTCAGTAATAACTCTATCTTTATAATTAGGTACTCCATTGAATTTATCTCTTTGTGCTAGTACACCATTACCGTCTCCTTTTTTACCATGACACGTTGCACAGTAAATTGCATACATCTTCTTACCATTTTCAAGATTCTTTTCAGAAGCTTCTATAGGAGAATTCAATTCTTTCTTAGCCAACTCATAGTCCTCGTTCGTATTCTTATATTCATAAGGAACTTGCCCTCTTGCAATAGTCCCTACAACAGGATCTCTATCTACAACACCATTATTGTATGGTGCATCAGCTCCATTTGGTTCATAAGGCACAGCTACGTACATATCTGGCATATATTGTACACTTCTTGTACGTTTGTCTCCACAAGAAACAATACCTACTAGTACAACTAAAACAACGATTATTTTTTGAAAATTTTTCATTATCTCTTTATTAGTGCTTTTCTACAATGTTAATTTCTACAGCGCCAGTTTCTTTTAATAAAGAAGTCAATTCTTCTTCGTTATCATGTACTGGAATTTCCATTAAAAAATGGTCATCTGTAGTTCTTGGATCTGGGTTTTCTGCTTCTTTAAATGGCCATATTCTACTTCTCATATAAAAAGTAATCACCATTAAATGCGCTGCAAAGAAAACCGTTAATTCAAATAAGATTGGTACAAATGCCGGCATGTTAGACCACCAAGAGAAATTTGGTTTACCACCAATATCTTGTGGCCAATCTTGAATCATCATATAGTTGGTCATCCAGACAGCAAATCCTAATCCGACAATTCCATACATAAAAGCTGTTATTGCCAAACGGGTTGGTGCTAATCCCATTGCTTTGTCTAGTCCGTGAACAGGAAAAGGACAAAATACTTCTTCGATATGATGATGCGCTGCTTTTACTTTCTTAACAGCGTCAAGAACAACTTCATCATCATTATAAAATGCGTGTATAACTTTATTACTCATGATTTCCGTCTCTTAATTTTTTATAATTCTCTCCTGAAGATTTCAAAATTGTTTTTACCTCTGCCTGTGCAATTACAGGGAAAGTTCTTGCATATAATAAGAACAATACAAAGAAGAACCCAATTGTTCCGATAAAGATACCAACATCAACAAACGTTGGTTCAAAACGCCACCATGTTGATGGTAAATGTCCTTTACTTAATACAATTGCAATAATATCAAAACGCTCAAACCACATCCCGATGTTAATGGCAATAGAAATCACGAAAGACCAAATAAAACTTCTTCTTATTTTCTTAAACCATAATAATTGTGGAATTGCAATGTTGAATAAGATCAATGACCAGAATGCCCAAGCATAAGGTCCAGTTGCTGCTCCAACAGACATATATGTGTAATTTTCGTAAGGAGAACCTGTATACCAAGCGATAAAGAATTCTGAAGCATATGCAACAGCTACAATACCACCTGTTAAGATAATTACAATATTCATATACTCTACGTGCAAACGAGTAATGTAATCTTCTAAGTTGGTTACTTTCCTCATAATCCCTAACAAAGTTTGTACCATTGCGAATCCAGAAAAGATTGCACCTGCTACGAAATATGGCGGGAAAATTGTTGAGTGCCATCCTGGATTGATAGAGGTTGCGAAATCCATTGATACAATTGTATGCACAGAAAGTACTAATGGTGTTGCCAAACCTGCTAACACTAAAGATACTTCTTCAAAACGTTGCCAATCTTTTGCTCTTCCAGACCATCCGAAAGACAATAATGAATAGATTTTCTTTTGAAACGGTTTAACAGCTCTATCTCTAATCATTGCAAAATCTGGTAATAAACCTGTCCACCAGAAAACCAATGATACAGATAAATAGGTTGAGATTGCAAATACATCCCATAATAATGGTGAGTTAAAGTTTACCCATAATGATCCAAATTGATTTGGAATAGGCAATACCCAATATCCATTCCATGGGCGTCCCATGTGAATGATAGGAAACAATCCTGCTTGGAATACCGCAAAAATTGTCATTGCTTCTGCAGAACGGTTAATTGCCATTCTCCATTTTTGACGGAATAACAATAATACTGCTGAAATTAACGTACCGGCGTGACCAATACCTACCCACCAAACAAAGTTAGTAATATCCCAAGCCCATCCAATGTTCTTGTTCAATCCCCAAGTTCCGATTCCGGTTCCTACAGTATAAAAGATACATCCAAATCCCCATAACATTGCTGCTAATGAAATATAAAATGCGATGTACCAATTTTTATTTGCCTTACCTTCAATAGGTTTTGCAATATCTTCAGTGATATCGTGGTAACTTTTATCACCTAATATTAATGGTTCCCTAATGGGTGCTTCGTAATGAGACATATTCTATATCTTAAATTTTAATTACGCTTCGTTTGTATTTGTAACTTTTACTTGATATACTACATTTGGTTTTGTACCAATATAATCTAACACGTGGAAAGCTCTTTTATCTTCTTTTAATTCTGCAACTGTATCTTCTGAGTTGTTTACATCTCCAAATACCATTGCGCCTGTTGTACAAGCTGATGAACATGCCGTTGCAAATTCATTTGCCTCAATTCTTCTACCCTCTTTCTTTGCTTTTAAGATGGTCGCTTGAGTCATTTGAATACACATAGAACATTTCTCCATAACTCCTCTAGAACGAACTACAACATCTGGGTTTAACACCATTTTACCGTAGTCATCATTCATATTAAAGTCGAACTCATTATTGTTACTGTAATTAAACCAGTTAAAACGACGAACTCTATAAGGACAGTTGTTTGCACAATATCTTGTACCTACACAACGGTTATATGCCATTTGATTCTGACCTTGACGTCCGTGTGATGTTGCCGCTACTGGACATACAGTTTCACATGGAGCATGGTTACAGTGCTGACACATCATTGGTTGGAAAGCAACAGTTGGATTTTCAGCTTCAGTTTCGATTGTAGCGAATAAATTCCCTCCACTTAATTTCAATACTTTTTCAGCGTACTGTCTTTCTAAATCTTTATTTGCAATTCTAGGGTTTTGCTTGCTAAACTCCTCAATTGTCATTGTAGCCTCTTGTTCAGTAGTTTCAGAAGAGTAGTATCTATCAATACGCAACCAGTGCATATCTCTACCAACTCTTACTTCGTGCTTACCAACAACAGGAACATTGTTTTCTGCATGACATGCAACCACACAGGCTCCACATCCAGTACATGATGTTAAGTCGATTGACAAATTAAAGTGATGCCCAAGACTTCTATCGTGTTCATCCCAAAGATCAACAGAATTAGCATCTACTTCTTTGTGATTTAAAGAAGCAGTAGCTGGCTTGTTCCAAGTATGCTTAGGATCTAATGAATGATCATTTACTTGAGCAAGCGTTGCTTGTTTTAAGATATCGTGTCTTCCTGCAATTGTTTTTTGTACTTGTGTACAAGCAAACTTATGCGTTCCGCTAACTTTCTCTATAGAAACTCCTGTTTGAATATGGTTTGAATTTGCATATAAAGGATACGCATTTACCCCTACCTGCATTTCATCTTTTAAATTTTGTTGTCTTCCGTAACCCAATGCGATTCCGATAGACCCTTTTGCTTGACCTGGCTGGATCATTACTGGAATGTTAGAAACAGTAACTCCGTTTACAGTAACATTTGCGTATTGACCATTGATTGCTCCATTGTCTTGAACAGGATTAGAGAAACCTAATTCTCTAGCATCTGGCATAGACATGGTTACATAATTATCCCAAGAAGCTCTTGTTAATGGATCAGGTAATTCTTGCAACCAAGGATTGTTTGCTTGTTTACCGTCTCCTAAAGCAGTAGAGGTAAACAAATTCAACTCCATTGTAGAAGTTTTTGTTCCTTTCACTAAACCTTTAGCAGCATCTGCAACTGAAACTGTTCTAGCAGTTAAAGTTTCTTTTACTGTATTTTTGAATGTTCCATCATGTAATGCTTGATTCCAAGATTGACCACCTAACACATTCGTAGACCAGAATGCTTTTAAGAAATCATAATAAGAAACATCACTTCCTGACCATTTTAATAATACATCTTGTAACTGACGAGAATTAAATAATGGTTGTATTGTTGGTTGCATTAAACTGTAAACATCAGATGTCTTAGAAACATCTCCCCAAGATTCTAAATAATGAGAAACTGGCAATGCAAACTCTGCTGCAGAAACTGTTTCATCATTTTGAACAGACAATGCTACTGATAATTTTAATTTTGCTAAACCTTCTTTAAATTCACTTCCGTTTGCTAAAGAATATACTGGATTTACGTTATGAGTAATTAACCCCTTTACTTTTCCAGATTTAACATCTGCGATTAACTGTGCAACATCGGTATCGTTTCCTTTTCTAACATTGTTAGTAGTAACTGTATCCATTACTTCACTTTGTAAAGCATTGTTGATTGCTAATGCAATAATTTGTGCGTTTGTATCATTCAACCCAGTTACAACAATTCCTTTAGAACCCGCTTTTTTTAATTCGGCTGCAGCCTTCTTTACCTCTCCATCTACTGGTGTAGTGTTAGATGAAAGATTAGAACCTGTTACTGCATTGTATAAATTGATCAAAGCAAATACTTGACTAGAAGGTTTCAACACCACTCTTTTGTCAGAATTTGCTCCTGTTAAGGTCATATTAGATTCGAACTGAATGTGTCTTGACATTTTACCAGTTCCGGCTTTTCTACCAGCTACATAACTTTTGTCATAACCACCTTGCCAGTCTCCTAAGAAATCTGCTCCAACAGAAACAATTACTGCTGCTTTGTCAAAATGATATGTTGGTAATGTACGTTTTCCGTAAACTGCCTCAAATGCATCTAAAGCTCCAGATTCTGAAACTGCATCATATACAACATGTTTTACGTTTGGATATGCTGTAATAAAATCAGCAATCACTTTTTCAGTTGATGGACTTGCCAGTGTACCTGTTAAAAGCACCACCGATTCGTTCGCTGCTTTTAACCCATTTAGTTTTGCACCAATTTGTTTATCAGCATCATCCCACGTTAAGAAAGACTCTCTGTTCTGAGGTTCTTTTAAACGCAATTGACTATCGTATAAAGATAAGACAGAAGCTTGCACACGTGCATTTGTTGTTCCGTTTGCATCTTTATTTGGCATTACTAAAATAGGACGTCCTTCTCTAGTTTTTACCAAAATATTAGCGAAATCATAACCATCTGCCATTGTTGTTGCGTACCAATCTGCAACACCAACTGTAATATCATCTGGTTTTACTACATAAGGAATCGATTTTCTAACAGGACCTTCACAGGCAGCCAACGAAGCAGCTGCAGTTGTAAACCCTACATATTTTAAGAAATCTCTTCTTGAAGTAGATGACGCCTCTAATGTCTCTTTGTCTCCTAAAAATTCATCTGTTGGAATTTCTTCTACAAATTCATTTTTACTTAGCGTTTCAACAATAGAACCTTCTTTAAGTTCTTCAACACTTTGCCAGTATTTTTTGCTTGAAGCCATTTATATAACTGTTTTTACTTTCTAATTATTAATAGTGACATTTACCACATTCCTTACCTCCTAATTGAGCAACTGTAACAGACTCAACTCCATACTTTTTAGACAACTCTTCGTGGATTTTCGTATAATATGCATTACCTTTTAAATCTACTTTCGTCTCTTTGTGACAGTCTATACACCAACCCATTGTTAACGGAGAGAATTGATACACCTCATCCATTGTCTCAACTGGACCATGACATGTTTGACATTTTAAACCTCCAACAGTAACGTGTTGCGAGTGATTAAAATAAGCAAAGTCCGGTAAATTATGTACTCTTACCCATTTAATTGGTTGCGTTTCGCCTGTATATTGTAGGTTATCAGCATCCCATCCTGCGGCAGTATATAGTTTTTGAATTTCTTTATCTAATTCAGCCTTACCCATATTCATCTCTGCAATCTTCGTATCGTCTGCTACTTCAGAAATATTCTTGTGACAGTTCATACATACATTCACAGAAGGAATTCCAGATGTTTTACTATGTTTTGCTGATGAGTGACAGTATTGACAATCAATCTTGTTATCTCCAGCGTGAATTGCATGTGAAAATGCAATTGGCTGAATTGGCTGATACCCTTCATCTACTCCAATCTGAAATAACGTTCCAAACAACACATAAGCTGTTGTTAATGCTAAAAAGATGGTTAGGAATACATGTAAGAATTTATTCTTTTTAAAGCCAACCCATAATTCTTGTACATTACCAGCTAACCCAGGAGTTTTTGGAGCTCCTTTTAATTCGCTGATAACCTTTAACAAGCTAGAAATTATTAAGACTCCGAAAATAATAATACCAATTAGGATATAAGTTAACCATGGTGAAGCCTCTTTTGTTGCCGTTACAACTTCTGCTCCAGGAGCAACTGCTTTTTTAGGATCTCCAACAGTAGTGTAATAAACAATATCTTCGATATTTTTATCTGTTAACGCTGGAAAAGGAGTCATTGGCGACCCTTTAAATTCGTTAAAAACTGCAATAGCATCAGCATCTCCAGACGCTCTTAATGCATTGTTATCTTTAATCCAAGATGTTAACCAATCTGCTTCTCTTCTATCAGCAACATTACCAAGTGCTGGCCCAACAAACTTCTTATCTAACTTGTGACAAGCAGCACAAAGAGCTTTAAACAATTTTCGACCTTCCTTTTGTTGATCTACATTCACAGCATCTTGTGCCTGAATAGAAAGACTCATTGTAAAAATTAAAAGGAAAGTAAAACTTTTAAGTAGTAATCTGGTTAATTGACTGTGTTTATCCACACTTTTCATACTATAAAATATAAATTTTGTATCTAGTTTGGTGCATTTTTAAAATTAAAAACACACAAAAAATGCTATTTTAGAAGCAACACAAAAGTACTACATATCTATAAATTCTGAAATGCTAATATAATGTTAATGCATAATTTATATTAATTCTAAATAAAAGCAAATACTAAACTATTATAGAACAAGTTATTACTTTTGTACAAAATTATTTACGGCATGATATTTAACAGGATTTCTTGGATTTTACTCTTTACTCTCTTTATTGGAATTACTACAACCAAAGCGCAAACAACTAAAAGCAAAGAGGTTACGAATTTAATTAAAAAGAAAAGAGCCTACAACAAACTACAGGGACATGGCTACAGAATTCAGCTTGATAACGGATTTGAAATAACCGTTAAGAAAACAAAAAGTCTTTTTAAAATTGAGCATCCAGACGTACGAACCTATATCCTATACAAATCACCAGAATGGAAAGTACAAGTTGGAGACTACAGAACGAAGTTAGAAGCTGACAAAGCCTTAAACGGTTTTAAAAAGAAGTTTCCCTCTGCAATAGTAGTACCGAGATAAACAACAATTATAATCACAAAAAAAAAGGAGCGAATTTAATTCGCTCCTTTTTTTATATATGATCTTGAAATCTTCTTATTTCAATTTCTTTTTTACTGCTATTTCATGATATGCTTCAATTACATCACCTTGCTTAATATCGTTGTATCCTTTAATTTGAATACCACAATCAAACCCTTTAGTAACTTCTCTCACATCATCTTTAAAACGCTTTAATGCTTCTAAAGTTCCAGTATGTACAACAATCCCTTCTCTAATAATTCTAATCATAGAACTTCTTAAGATTTTACCAGACATCACCATACAACCTGCAATGTTACCAATTTTAGAAATTTTGTAAACTTCTCTAATTTCAACATTTCCTAGAATTTCTTCTTTCATATCTGGAGATAACATTCCTTCCATGGCATCTTTCAAGTCATTGATTGCATCATAAATAATAGAGTAGTTTCTAATATCTACCTCTTCCTTATCTGCAATAATTCTTGCGTTTACCTGCGGACGGACATTAAACCCAATCACAATAGCATCAGAAGCCGAAGCTAATAATACATCAGATTCTGTAATTGCTCCAACACCTTTATGAATAATATTTACTTGAATTTCTTCAGTAGATAATTTTTGGAATGAATCGGTTAACGCTTCAACAGAACCATCAACATCTCCTTTTAAGATAATGTTCAATTCTTTAAAGTCTCCTAATGCAATTCTACGTCCAATTTCATCTAATGTTAATGTTTTCTGAGTTCTTACAGATTGCTCACGTTGTAATTGAGAACGTTTTGATGCAATTTGTTTCGCTTCTCTTTCATCAAGGAATACATTAAACTTATCTCCTGCTTGAGGCGCACCGTCTAATCCTAAGATTGAAACCGGCACAGATGGCCCTGCAACTTTTAATTGGTTTCCTTTGTCATCAAACATTGCTCTTACTTTACCACTGTGTTTACCAGCCAATAAGTAATCTCCAATTTTTAATGTTCCTGCTTGCACTAATATTGTAGAGACATATCCTCTACCTTTATCTAATAATGCTTCTACTACTGCACCAACTGCTGGTTTATTTGGATTCGCTGTTAATTCTAAAATTTCAGCCTCTAATAATACCTTCTCTAAAAGCTCTTCAACTCCTTGACCTGTTTTAGCCGAAATATCTTGCGATTGTATTTTCCCTCCCCATTCTTCAACTAATAAATTCATTGCTGCCAATTGCGTCTTCACATTATCTGGATTTGCATTTGGCTTATCAATTTTATTAATCGCAAAAATGATTGGTACTCCAGCTGCTTGTGCATGAGATATTGCTTCTTTTGTTTGAGGCATGATATCATCATCTGATGCGGCTACAATAATTACTAAATCTGTAACTTGAGCTCCACGAGCACGCATTGCAGTAAAGGCTTCGTGACCTGGAGTATCTAAGAATGCTATTTTCTGATCTCCAACACTTACTGAATATGCTCCAATATGCTGCGTAATCCCACCAGACTCACCTTCAATAACATTCGCTTTACGAATGTAATCCAACAATGATGTCTTACCGTGATCCACGTGACCCATTACTGTAATAATTGGCGCTCTTGTAACTAAATCTTCAGGTTTATCTACAACCTCAACTACAGATTCTTCTACTTCTGCACCAACAAATTCTACTTTATAATTGAACTCCTCTGCAACAATTGTTAATGTTTCAGCATCTAAACGCTGATTCATTGTAACCATCATTCCTAAAGACATACATGCAGAAATAACATTAATTACAGGAACATTCATCATGGTAGCTACTTCACTAACGGTAACGAATTCTGTTGCTTTTAATATTTTACTATCTAAACTTGCAATCTCTTGGTCTATTTCTGTTTGCTGACGGTGTTGATCTCTTTTATCTTTACGATATTTAGCACCTTTTCCTTTATTAGATTTACCTTGAAGTCTTTCTAAAGTTTCACGCACTTGCTTTTGAACATCAGCTTCTGTAGGCTCTGCTTTTTTAACAACAGGTCTTGCTGGACCTCTACCTTTAAATCCACCTCTATTATTTCCAGCTGGACCTTTACCTCTTCCGGCAAATCCACCTGGGTTATTTCTTTGATTGTTTGCAGGTTTTACAATCCTTTTTCTCTTTTTCTTTGGATCAATTGCGGCTTTTTTATCACCTGGTTTTGTTTCCGGCTTTTTCTTTTTAGGTCTTTCAAATTGCTTTAAATCAATTTTTTGTCCAGTAATTTTTGGCCCGTCCAATTTTTTGTACTGAGTGGTCAGTTTTTCAGCCGTTTCCACATTTACTTCTGACTCAACAGAAGTTGTTTTTGGTGCATCTTTCTTAGGAGCTACAAATTTTGTTGCTTCTTTTTCGATGGCTGCTTTTTCTACTTTAGCTTTAGGCTTTTCAACAACAGGAGCTGCTTTAACTTCAGGTTTTTCTGCTTCAACAACCTCTTTCACCTCTTGTTTCTCAACAATTGGCGCTTCAACTTCTACAACTGGTTCTTGAGTTTTTGCAACCTTCAACCTCAACTGGTTTTGCAGTTTCTTTTTTAGCAGCTGGAGCATCAATATCGATTTTCCCAACTGTTTTAATTTCAAGCTTTTCTGCTTTGGCTTTTAAAACTTCTCTTTTAGCTTCTTCTTCTAATCTCTTTTTCTCAAGCTTAGCTTCTAATTCTAAACGAATGGCTTCTTTTTCCTTTCTCTTTTCTTCTCCTACTTCTTTAGAAGCTGCCTTTTTGGTTCTATCAGTTTGAAATCCGTCAAGTAACACCTGGTATATATCTCCTGATATTTTAGTAGTTGGACGTGCATCAATTTCGTGTCCATTTTTTGACAAATGCTCTACTGCTCTATCTAAAGAAATATTCAATTCTCTTAAAACCTTATTTAGCCTCATTGTTTTGCCTTCAGCCATATATTCTATTGTTTAGCCTTTAAAGAAAATACACTTTATACGATGTATAGTTATACTCTCCGTTTAATTTATTCTTTTTAGATTAAAAAATTAATCTTCAAATTCTTCTTTTAATACTTTTTGAACTTCTAGAATTGTTTCCTCTTCTAAATCAGTTCTTTTTAGCAATTCTGCAACGTCTTTTTCAAGTACGCTTCTTGCTGTATCTAAGCCGATTTTCTTCAACTCATCAATTACCCATCCTTCGATTTCATCACCAAATTCTGTCAATTCAACATCTTCGTCTTCTATACCTTCTCTTTGTACATCAATTTCATATCCTGTTAACTGACTTGCCAAACGGATATTAACCCCACCTTTACCAATTGCTTTAGAAACTTCTTCTGGCTTTAAGAAAACGTCTACACGTCCTTTTTTACCATCTACAGGCTCATCTGCAGGCTTAATTTCCATTGAAACAATTTTTGCAGGACTTAAAGCTCTTGCAATATACAATTGTTCGTTTTTAGTATAGTTGATTACATCAATATTTTCGTTTCCTAATTCACGAACAATTCCGTGAATACGAGATCCTTTCATACCAACACAAGCTCCAACTGGATCAATTCTATCATCATAAGAGTCTACCGCTACTTTTGCCTTTTCACCCGGTATTCTTGCAACACCTTCAATGGTAATTAAACCATCAAATACTTCAGGAATCTCTTGCTCAAATAACTTCACTAAAAATTCCGGTGAAGTTCTAGATAAAATAATTGCTGGTTTTGTTCCTCTTAACTCTACAGATTTGATAACTCCTCTTACAGAATCTCCTTTTCTAAAAAAGTCAGAACGTATTTGCTCGCTTTTTGGCAATACCAATTCGTTTCCTTCATCATCTAACAAGATGACTGCATTGTGACGAATGTGGTGCACCTCTGCACTATAAATCTCTCCTTCTAATTCTTTAAAGTGCTTAAAGATATTTGTACTATCATGTTCTTGAATTTTAGAAATCAAGTTTTGACGTAATGCCAAAATAGCTCTTCTTCCTAAATCGATTAGCTTCACCTCTTCAGACACGTCTTCACCAATTTCAAAATCCGGCTCAATCAATCTAGCTTCTGCTAATTCAATTTCTTCATTATCATCTTCAGAAAATCCATCTGCAACAACAATTCTATTTCTCCAAATTTCTAAATCTCCTTTATCAGGATTTACAATGATGTCAAAATTATCATCTGAACCAAACTTACGTTTCAGTGCAGCTCTAAAAACTTCTTCTAAGATAGACATCAATGTTACTCTATCGATACTCTTGTCGTCTTTAAATTCTGAAAATGAATCAATTAAACCTATATTTTCCATGCTAATCTCTTATTAAAAAATTATCTTCACTTTTGCTTCCTTTATCTCTTCGTATGCAATAGTTGCTGTTTTCTCTACAGTAACTTTCCCTTTACCAATTGGCTTTGGTTCTCTTGCCTTCCAAGATAATACTATATTATTATCATTTACCTCATTTAACGTTCCTTCTAAAGTCGCATCATTTGTTTTTACTTTTAGAATTCTGTTAATGTTCTTAACGTATTGTCTTTTTACTCTTAAAGGCTCTGCAATATCTGGAGATGTTACTTCCAACCCAAAATCTTCTTCTTCTAATTCTTTATCAAAACCAGCATTAATACTTCTGCTAATTCGAATGCACTCCTTTAAAGAAACTCCGGTATCACCATCAACTACAATTTGTATTCTATTGCTTGGTAAGAAATCCAAACTGATCAAGAACAATGCAGGGTTTTCTGCAATTGCCTCTTCTAGTAAATCTTTAACTTTTAATGTATCCATTTATGATATAAAAAGAGGGGCTGTTTAGCCCCCTTCATTCTTCCTTTACGTTATTTTCGCTGCAAATATACTAACTTATTCATTAATACCCAAATAGGTTCGTGTCTATTTTTTTTGTATATTTACGTACCTCCTGTAACTTTTATAAAAATTTTACAACATGAAAAAAATTCTAGTTCCATTAGATTTTTCTGTTCAATCGGAGTACGCAATAAAATTAGCTTCAAAAATTGCCAATGAAACAGAAATAGAAGTTTATCTTTTACACATGGTTGAATTACCAAAAGGACACATAGACATGGGGTCTGGTACCAACTTTGGAATCCCAGAGAGCATGCTCTATATTCAAAAGGTAAAAGAAAAAATACTCAATATTAAAGCACAGCATTTTAGCGAAAACACAAAGGTAAAATACGCCATTCGTTTTGAAACCCCCTATGAAGGGATTTTAAAATTTAGCGCCAGAGTAAATCCTGATCTTATCATTATGGGACCCAAGGATAGATCTATCTTTGATGAATTACTAATCGGCTCTATTGTCAAAAGAGTTGCTAGAGACTCCAATATTCCAGTGCTAGCCGTCAACAAAGACCCAAAGGACATAAACCTCAAAGAACTTGTTTTTGTTTCTAATTTTGAAGAAGAAAACAGGAAATCATTTGAAGTACTGTTAGATTTTTCTCAAAAATTCAACAGCAAAGTCCATTTACTAAATGTAAATACTATGAATAGGTTTAGAAGCACAAAAAAGTCTAAACAAAAAATGGAAGCGTTTTTAAAAGAATACAAAAAACCCGGACATTCTATTAATGTGTATAATGACGACACTATTGAAAAAGGAGTTCTGAATTTCTCAAAAGAAATAAACGCAGATCTAATCGCGCTCTCTACCCACGAAAGAAGTGGCCTTTTTAGACTTTTTAACAGAAGTATTAGCAATCGTATTTCTAAAAAATCTTTAAAACCAGTTATTACCTTTATGATATAGGAGCACTTAATTAGAAAACTTTTTTAAAAGCAAAAATCTTCACTTAATAAAAAGTGAAGATTTTTTTGTTGGCCTACAAGGACTCGAACCTTGAATGTCGGTACCAAAAACCGGTGTGTTACCAATTACACCATAGGCCAATTGCGGGTGCAAATTTACAGTGTTTTTTTAATTCTGCAAACATTTTTTAATTTTTTTTATTTTTAACAAATCTTTATCACCTTAAAACCCTAGTTATCACATTTTACTATGTACTCTTTTGATATAAATTACTAAATTCGCCACACACTATTAAAATTGATTATGACATCGTTTGACTATAAAAAATGGGACGCAATTACCGGTTGGATTGTATTTGCTATCGCATTAATCACCTATACATTAACTCTAGAACCAACGGTTAGCGCCTGGGATTGTGGAGAATACATCTCTACCTCGATCAAGCTAGAAGTTGGTCATCCACCTGGAGCACCACTCTTTCAGATGTTAGGTGCATTTTTCGCTATGTTCACAACAGATGTGGCCAATATTGCTAAAATGGTCAACTTTATGTCTGGTTTGGCTAGTGCTTTTACCATTCTGTTTATGTTTTGGACCATTACCAACTTGGTGAAAAAACTCATCAAAAAAGGAGAAGAAATAACTTCTGCAAACGGAATTGCAATTCTAGGAAGTGGAGTTGTTGGGGCTTTAGCCTATACTTTTTCAGATAGCTTCTGGTTTAGTGCTGTAGAAGGAGAAGTATATGCCATGTCATCTTTTTTAATGGCTATTTTATTTTGGCTTGGCTTAAAGTGGGAAAATGAAATGCATTTACCAAGAGGAAACCGATGGTTACTATTGATCAGTTTTGTAGTTGGTTTATCTTTTGGAGTACACATTTTATCATTATTGGTAATTCCTGCCATTGTACTATTGTATTTCTTTAAAACATATCACACCATCAATATAAAAACCACTGCAATTGCCACAATAATTTCTGTTATCATCTTAGCTTTTGTATTTAAATTCTTATTTCCGTATACATTACAATTCTTTAGCAGCTCAGAACTGTTCTTTATCAACACCATCGGCTTGCCTTTTAACTCAGGAAGCATTATTGCCGGTATTGTTTTAATCGGAGCGTTTTACTACGGATTAAAAAGAACAAAAAAGAAAAAACAAGTATTGGCAAATACCTTAATTTTATCAATCTTATTTATCATGATAGGTTTCTCTTCTTGGTTAATGTTACCTATTAGAGCAAATGCAAACACAACAATTAACGAGAACAACCCTTCTAGCGCTAGAGAATTATTGGCGTATTACAACAGAGAACAATATGGTGATGCAAATGTATTTTACGACACCTATTATTCTATCAAATACAATACGGATGATTTAGATAAAAACACACCCTATGTAGATGGAAAACCGAAGTATGAAAAGGATGAAAAAAATGGGAAATACATCATTGTAAACGACTACAAAAAAACAATTCCAAATTACTCATCAAAACATAAAGGTTTTATACCAAGAATGGTTGATCCAGAGAGAGAGGCGAATTACAAATCTCTTGTTGGCATCTCACCTAAATCTAAAAGAAGACCAACATTTGGTCAAAATTTACAATTCATGTCAACATTCCAGTTCGGTTATATGTATGGGCGTTATTTTATGTGGAATTTTGCAGGAAGACAAAACGACAAACAAGGGAATCTAGACTTGTTTAACGGAAACTGGATTAGTGGAATCGATTTTATTGACGAAGCGAGGTTAGGCCCACAAAAAGATTTACCAGACGATGTATTACACAACAAAGGAAGAAATAAATACTATTTTTTACCACTTATTTTAGGGTTGATCGGATTGTTATATCAAATAAAATTTGACAAAAAGAACTTTTACTCACTACTTCTATTCTTTGTTTTTACTGGTTTTGCTGTAATCTTTTACACCAATCCAAAGTCTTTTGAAGTGAGAGAACGAGATTACGCCATTGTAGGATCATTCTACATTTTTGCAATTTGGATAGGCTTCGGAGTATTTGCCTTGTACGAGTACTTAAAAAACTATGGCAACAAGAGAACAATTGCCATTGCGGTTTCTCTACTATCATTGTTAGCAGTTCCTGCATTAATGGCATCAGAAAATTGGGACGATCATGACAGATCTAACCGGTACACAACACATTTAAATGCACAAGCGTATTTAGAGTCTTGTGACCCAAATGCAATTATGTTTACCATTGGAGATAATGACACATTTCCACTTTGGTACATGCAAGAAGTTGAAGGTATTAGAAGAGATTTAAAATTAGTAAATACAAGTTTATTTGCGACAGATTGGTACATCGATCAAATGAAAAGAGCTACCTACGAAGCGCCTCCAATTCCATCACAATTAACACACGACAAGTACAAAACAGGAAGTTTAGATGTTGCTTACCACGTACCACATCCACAGTTTAAAGACTCTATAATAGATATTAAATATTTAATGAGTTGGCTAGAAAGCGAAAACGAGGTTACATATTATGATACTGGTGATGAAAAACTAAAAACATACCCAACAAATAGAATTAGAATTCCGGTTAACAAAGAAAATGTTTTAAAAAGTGGGATTGTTGCTGCAAAAGATGCTGATAAAATTGTAGACTATATAGACATCACAATCGACGCAAGAGGCTTGACAAAAAACAGAATCTTAATGTTAGATATCTTGGCGAATAACGATTGGAAACAAGCCTTGTACTTTACAGGTGGTGCAAACGCTGATGAAGAATACATTTGGCTGAAGGATTATTTACAACTTGACGGAATGGCCTTTAAAGTGGTCCCTATTAAAACTCCTTTAAAAACATACAATGCTGATGGGAAACTAATCAGAGAAAAGACTATGTTTGACATGGGGAGAATAGATTCTGACAAAATGTACAACAATATTCAGAAGTTAAACTGGAGAAACATCAACGATGGAAAAATCTATATTGATGAACAAACTAGAAAGAACTCTATTTCTTTGCGTAATAATTTATTGCGATTGGCAGAAACATTCTCTAAAGAAAATAATTTCGCCAAAGCTGAAGAAATTTTAGATTTGTCTTTAGAAAAAATGCCAATTAAAGAGTTTGGACATTACAGCATTTCTTTAGGGTATCCAGAATTGTATTATGCAATTGGTAAAAAAGAGAAAGCTAGAAAAACCGCTGAAATATTAATGTCTATTTATCGTCAGAAACTAATTTGGTTTAGCAATTATGACGAAAGTTATCAAAACATCATTTGGCAAGAGGTTTATAGTACTGTTCAGATGTACATCATGATTATTGATTACATCAGTGAAAATGAGCCAGACAATAAAGAATTATTAGAAAAAATCAAAAAAGAATATTCTGAAACCGTGCAATTGATAAGACATTTAATTCCGGCAGAATAAACGCTCATGCAATTATATCTTACCAAAACGCCAAGAATAGTTCAGTATTTCTTACGAAATTATACTTGGCGTTTTTCTACAAATAAAAAAGAGATATACCTTACTTTTGATGATGGTCCAACTCCAGAAATCACTGATTGGGTTTTAGACACATTGGCTAAATACAATGCCAAAGCCACCTTTTTCTGCATTGGTAAGAATGTTATCGCAGAGCCTAAAATTTATGCTCGGATTCTAGAAGAAAATCACCAAATAGGAAATCATACGCACAATCATAAAAAAGGCTCTGAAACTGATTTAAAATCGTACGTAAACAACATTCTAGAAGCAGAAAAACATCTAGAAAACCCTTCTAAATTGTTTCGCCCACCCTATGGAAGAATCAAAAGAAAACAAGCTGAAAAAATTAAGAGCTTAGGTTATAACATAATTATGTGGGACGTTTTGAGTGCCGATTTTGACACCACTACCATCAAAGAAAAATGTTTGCAAAACGTACTAAAAAGCACAAAAAAAGGAAGCATCATCGTTTTTCACGACAGTGTAAAAGCCTCTGAAAGGCTACAATACACATTACCAAAAGTACTGGAGTATTATTCGGAAAAAGGGTATGTTTTTAAAGCAATTTATTAAACGTATTGCTGTACAAGTCCAATCAACGTATTGGCATCTTGCTCTCCTGTTTGGCGCCATTTCATTTCGCCATTTTTATAAATCATAAAAGTAGGATTCCCTTTTACACGCAAAGTATCTGCTAAGATTTCATTCTTTTTTATATCAATCTTTATTACCTTTGCTTTATCGCCTAAAGCAGCAGCAACATCCTTCAATGTATCAAGGTTGTTTTCGTCATCGCTCCAGTCGAAATAGAAATCTATCAACACTGGTTTTTCGACATTAATTAACTCTCCAAATTTTGTCATAACATAAAGTTTTTTAGGGGAAAAAACTGACAAACAATTCGCTTGTCCAACTACAAATATAGTAATTCTAAATAAATCAATTGATTATCAGCCTTTTTTCAATTCTATTACAGTTACTTCTGGCCAAATCCCAACTCTTCCAGGAAAAGCATGATAACCAAATCCTCTGTTTACATTTATAAATCTACCTGCTTCTTCATACAGTCCTGCCCACTGCTTATACACATATTGAGAAGGGCTCCAACGAAAGAAACCTGGAATTTCAATTCCCATTTGCAAACCATGTGTATGACCACTTAATGACAGGTGATAATTGAAATCATTCTCTTTCACTTGCGCATCCCAATGACTAGGGTCATGTGTCATTAATATTTTAAAATCTTCCTTTTTCACACCTTGGGCCGCTTTCTCTAGATCTCCTGCTCGCTTAAATCCTTTTCCCCAATTTTCTACTCCGACTAAAGCTATTTTTTGTCCGTCTTTTTCTATGTATCGACTTTCATTACATAACAATTCGATCTTTTACTGCTTGAAAATTCTTCTTTTTATCGGCGTCAGAATCCCAATCTACATAATCTCCATAATCATGATTTCCTAAGATTGAATATTTACCCATTGGTGCTTTTAATTTCCCAAAAACATCAATCCAACTGTCCATTTCTTCGGCTTTATTATTCACCAAATCTCCCGTAAATAAAATCACATCAGATTGCTGTTCATTTATCATATTTACACCATATTCAATCTTTTCTTTATTAGTAAAACTCCCAGAATGAATGTCAGAAATTTGGGTAATAGTAAATCCATTAAAAGCATCAGGTAAATCTTTAAATGACAGTTGGTATTTCAATACTTTGTAATTGTGTTTTCCTTTGATAATTCCATATAAAAAACCTGCAAACGGAATTGCTGCCAAACCTAAAGCGAGTTGCGAAACAAACTTTCTCCTACCTGCTAGAGGTTTTGTTTCTCCTACAGATAAATAAGAAACCAACTTTTGAAACCAACGCACAACATCTTCTCCAAACATAACAGCTAATATCACTACTTTCGGAATCAATGAGGTTAACAACAATCCAACTGCCCATTGAAATTCTTTTGTTTGCCCAGCGCTTCTTGGCGTAGAAAACAGCACATAAAACAAGTTGGCATAAATTGCTAGACCTATCAATACCCAAACCCAACGAATCGCTTTGTTTTTGGTCAATGTTTTAATGGTTTGAAAGGTATAAAACTCTACTACAAAAAGAATTACAGAGACAACTATTAGAGGAATTAACCAACGCGGCATAGATCAGATTTTTTAAAAAATTTATCAAATATAGAGTATAAATAAAGAAACTGTTTTAACATGCTGTTAAAGTTTTGTAGCTTAGCATTTACTAGCAAAAATTTCTTATGGCTGATAAAAAAAGACTATTTCTACTTGATGCTTTTGCATTAATTTTTAGAGGATATTACGCATTTATAAAGAATCCCAGAATCAATTCTAAAGGCATGGATGTTTCTGCCATTTTAGGGTTTACGAATTCTTTATTAGATGTTATAAAAAGAGAAAAACCAGATCATATTGCCGTGTGTTTTGATCGTGGTGGATCTGTTGCTCGAAAAGAAGCTTTTCCAGAATACAAAGCCAACAGACAAGAAACGCCAGAAGCCATTAAAATTGCCGTTCCTTATATAGAAGAAATTTTAAAAGCAATGAATATTCCTGCGGTTATCAAAGCAGGTTATGAAGCGGATGATATCATTGGAACACTCGCTAAAAAAGCCGAAAAAGCAGGATATACTACTTTTATGGTGACACCAGACAAGGATTTTGCACAGTTAGTTTCTGAAAACATTTACATGTATCGCCCGCGTTTTGGTGGTGGTTATGAAACCTGGGGAATACCAGAAGTACAAGAAAAATTTGGAGTTGAAGACCCTTTGCAAGTCATTGACTTTTTAGGAATGATGGGAGATTCTGTAGACAACATACCTGGATTACCTGGAGTTGGAGAAAAAACAGCTAAAAAGTTTTTAGCACAATATGGCTCTATGGAAAATCTTTTAGCCAATACTGCTGACCTAAAAGGAAAGATGAAAGAGAAGGTTGAAGCGAATGGAGAATTAGGTATTTTATCAAAAGAACTGGCAACTATTATGCTAGATGTTCCTGTAGAGCTTCGTGAAAAAGATTTTGAGTTTTGCGGACCAGACTTAGAGAAGATAAAAGAAATTTTTGGTGAGTTAGAATTTAGACGACTTACCGATAACCTGATTAAAACCTACGCAAATTCTAGCGTTGGAGAAAGTGCCACAGGCACTTCTGACACATCAACACAACCAAGCCCTCCTACTCCGCCGGGCTCTCAAACCACAAACAATGGTCAGTTTGATTTATTCGCTGCTCCAGGAACTGGGTCTGTTTCTGAAGAAGAATCAGAAAGTGGAATGAAAACAATTGCCAAGAAAAATCATTTCTACCAATTAGCAAACACGCCATTATCGAGAAAAATATTATTGAATAAATTATCAAAACAAACCTCTGTTTGCTTTGACACAGAAACTACAGGTTTAAAAGCGCTAGAAGTTGAGTTAATCGGAATTTCTTTTTCCTGGGAAACAGGAAAAGGATATTATGTTTCTTTTCCAGAAGACCAAGTAGAAACTACTACTATTCTAGATGAATTTAGAACATTTTTTGAAAATGAAAACATCGAAAAAATTGGACATAATTTAAAATACGACATCAAAGTATTGTCTAATTACAACATGCCTGTAAAAGGAAAACTGTTTGACACCATGATTGCGCATTATTTGATAAATCCAGACATGCGACACGGAATGGATGTACTGTCTGAAACCTATTTAAATTACGAACCTGTTTCTATCACTGAATTGATTGGTAAAAAAGGGAAGAATCAACTTTCTATGCGAGAAGTTGAATTGTCTAAACAAACAGAATACGCTGTTGAAGATGCAGATATTACATTGCAGCTAAAAGAACATTTTACCAAAGAATTAAAAAGCGGCAATGTAACCAAACTTTTTAACGACATTGAAACGCCACTAGTTTCGGTTTTAACAGCTATGGAGGTTGAAGGGATCAATTTAAATACAGACTTTCTAAAAGGATTATCTGTTGATTTAGCAGATGATATCAACCGCTTAGAAAAAAGTGTTTTTGAACAAGCCGGTGAGGAATTCAATTTAGCATCACCCAAACAATTAGGAATTGTCTTGTTTGAAAACATGAAACTGGTAGAGAAGCCTAAAAAGACCAAAACAGGGCAATATGCAACTTCAGAAGACATCTTGAGTAACCTAGCAAAAGAGCATCCAATTATTAGAGACATTCAAGAATACCGCCAGTATAAGAAATTACAAAGCACCTATGTTGATGCATTGCCAAATGAAATCAACCCAAAGACAGGAAGAGTTCATACAGTGTATGCACAAGCTGTTGCAGCAACTGGGCGTTTGAGTTCTAATAATCCTAATTTACAGAACATTCCTATCAGAACAGAACGCGGAAAACAAGTTCGCAAAGCATTCATTCCGAGAGATGAAAATCATGTGTTATTAGCTGCTGATTACAGTCAGATTGAATTGCGAATTATTGCTTCACTCAGTGAAGAAGAAACAATGATTGAGGCTTTTAAAAACGGCGAAGACATTCATGCTTCAACTGCTGCAAAAGTATTTAATGTTCCGCTAGAAGAAGTTACCAGAGAACAGCGTAGCAATGCAAAAACTGTGAACTTTGGAATTGTATATGGAGTTTCTGCATTTGGATTGAGCAATCAAACAGACTTGAGTAGAAAGGAAGCAAAAACATTAATTGACACATATTACGAAACCTATCCAAAGCTAAGAAACTATATGGCAGAACAAGTAGATTTTGCAAGAGAAAACGGGTATGTAGAAACAGTATTAAATCGTCGCAGGTATTTAAAAGACATCAATTCTCAAAATGCAATTGTTCGTGGTGCTGCTGAACGTAATGCTGTAAACGCTCCGATACAAGGATCTGCTGCAGATATTATAAAATTGGCCATGATTAACATTCACAAACGTTTTGAAAAGGAACAATTCAAATCTAAAATGTTATTACAAGTGCATGATGAATTGGTTTTTGATGCACATAAAGATGAATTGGAAATTATCAAACCAATTATCAAAGAAGAAATGGAAAATGCTTATAAAATGGCTGTTCCACTAGATGTAGAAATGGGAATTGGGCAGAATTGGCTAGAAGCACATTAATATAGAAAAGATGGAATTAGATTATATAGAAAACGTTAATGGTCTTGAAGAAAATGTTGTTCGCCTGTACAACTTTGACATGGCAGAAGCCATTAAGTTCAGAGACCTTATTAAGGACACAATTATTGATAAAAAGAAAAGACTCGATTTATCTGAAATAGACTTTATTGAACCTCGTAATTGTAATTTACTTTTCGGTTTATTTGAATCTGACGAAGGAATATTGACCAAAGACAATGAAACTTTTTTTTGTATTCTAACCATGGAAAGCTTTGTCAATATGGTCAAACTTTTAGAGCCTTTTTGTAAAAAAGAATCTAGAGGCTTTCAATACTTATATGATGTTGATACTCCAACGGACTTATTATTTTCTCCAACTGCTAGTTGGTAGAACAGAAAGCTCTAAAATCAATTCTCCATATCTGCAATTTTATCAGAAACAGATCCTTTTTCTCCAAATCGAATAATTTTAAACACCCCACTTACAATCCAACCAGGATTTATAATTAGATTTCCAATTTTAGCCACACTCCGATCTCTTGATTCAATAACTGTTGCTACTTTATCTTTAGATGTACCGGAAACTTCAACAGCAAACTTCCAAGCTCCATTTCTAGCTAGGCCCATGCTAAAGTCTACCAAAAAATCGTCTACTTTACCAGTCCATTTCAAAATTTTTTTAAGCGTTGGCCAAATTTCAGACAAGTCATTCTCAACCTCTTTAACCAATGAAGATAATATTTCATTAATTTTATCGAAATCACCTTTAAGCTTGTTAATATCCTGACCTTTCATCACCTCAGCGGCGGCAATTCCTAAATCTAAGTTGATATGCGCATTCATTCCAATTAGTAAATGCTGCAAGACAATAGGCCAATACTTATGAGAAAGGTTAAATGCTTTTTCCCAAGATTCGGTAACTGGTTTATTTTTTTGATATGCCTCATACGCATGAATATATCTCGAAGCAAATATGACATCTAGTCTTTCCATTCGAGGCCCATCATCAAAATAATTATCCACAATCCCCTCTTTAACTTTTATGGTTACTTTTTTATACAGCGCAGCAAAATACCCTAATGGACTATTATTTATTTTTGTTTGCTTAATAATGTTCTCTAGAATCTCAATAACATCATCAATATTTTGTGTTGATGTTACGGTATGTGTTTTGGGCTGAGCAACTACTTCCATATCAATAAGTTTTGAATAAAATTACGAAGAATCTGTAAACCATCTAGCGGTATAAACACGTGTTTTTATTGATTGCTCTCTGAAGAGTAAGAAATCACATGAATTCGTTTAACTTTTTCCTATATCTAGTATCTTTGTCAAAAAATATTCTTTTGCAAACTTATTTTCAACATTTTTCTACTTCTGTTACAGAAATTAAACTTCCAACAAAGTTTACATTTCCATTTTACTATGAACCACATCCTCTATGTGAAGTTGCAGCAAATGAAGTTCAGGAGTATTTAAAAACCCAAACCGATTTCAATCATAATTTTGGCCTAGACACTTCCAAAAAAGGGTTGGTTATTGGAAAAATGTTTGGGATTCTAGTGGTGCAAAGCCAACAAGGTGAAATCGGCTATATTACTGCTGTCTCTGGAAAATTAGCTGAAGGAAATACACATCAAAAATTTGTTCCACCCGTTTTTGATATGTTGACTAAGGATTCTTTCTTTTTAACTAAAGAGAAGAACTTAAACGCAATCAATAAAGAAATAGAAACTTTAGAAAACGACTCAGAATATCTAAAATTAGATGCCTTATTAAAAGAAGAATATATCATCTATAATAAAGATATTTCAGAAAAAAAAGAACAATCAAAAAAAGCAAAAAAAGAACGATCACTCAGAAGGGAAAACGGAAAAGAAACTTTAAACACCTCTGAATTTGATATTTTAAAAGAAACACTTAGCAAAGAGAGCTTAGAAAATAAATACTTTTTAAATAATGTTACCCGTTATTGGAATTATCGACTTGGCGAAACTAAAGATAAAATCACCGTTTTTTCTACGCAAATAAACACTTTAAAAGAAGAACGTAAAAACAAATCTGCAGCGTTACAACAATATTTATTTGACCAATATCAATTTTTAAATTCAGAAAAAATAACGAAAGGATTGTCTCAATTATTTGCAGCAACCAAAGAACAGAACCCACCAGCTGGCGCAGGAGAATGTGCGGCGCCAAAACTATTACAGTACGCGTTTTTACAGAATTTAAAACCAATAGCAATGGCAGAATTTTGGTGGGGACAATCGCCAAATACAGAAATTAGAAAGCATCAACAGTTTTACCCTGCTTGTCAAGGAAAATGCAAACCTATTTTAGCACATATGTTAGACGGAATTGAAATGGACACAAATCCGATGTTACAGAATCCCGCTATCGGCAAAGAATTCGAAATTGTTTTTGAAGACGACGACATCCTTCTAATTAACAAACCCGCAGAATTTTTATCTGTTCCTGGAATCCATATTCAAGATTCTGTATATACAAGAATCAAACAGCAATATCCAGCAATATCTGGGCCTATTATCATTCATCGTTTAGACATGTCTACTTCTGGATTGTTAATCCTAGCTAAGAACAAAACAGCTCATAAAGAATTACAACGTCAGTTTATCAATAGAACTGTTAAAAAACGATACGTCGCTTTATTAGATGGAATTGTTTCTAAAAATAAAGGAACGATCGACCTTCCTTTACGAGTAGATTTAGATGACAGACCAAGACAATTAGTTTGCTACGAACATGGAAAACATGCAGAAACAAATTGGGAGGTTATCGAAAGAAAAGACAACAAAACCCGCATTCATTTATACCCTATTACCGGAAGAACGCATCAATTACGAATGCATACTTCTCATAAATTAGGATTAAACATTCCTATTGTTGGTGATGACCTATACGGAAGAAAGGCCAATCGTCTACACCTGCATGCAGAATTTATTGAATTCTCACATCCAACAACAAAAGAAAAAATGGTATTTCATAAAGAAGCCGAGTTTTAAAACTCGGCTTCTTACATCAACTTATGATCAACTACAACATAAATCGATATGTTGCTTTGATTAAGAAAATATTATGTGCTGTTTGCCCAAATATATTATCACCTAAACTAGACAATAACTTATCTTGAGAGTTGCCAGAACGGGTTAATCCTTGAGACCAAACTAAAAATATCTCTGAACCTGGAATATATTCCCAACGAGCCACTAGATTAGATTGAAATTGAATGAAAGAAAAATCTGGATTGCCAAATGAATAGTCAGTTACGTTATCATTATTAACATCTACGTTATTTCTCCCAGTCGCAGTATCAAACTTAATTTCATCAGTTGTGTATTCTTTAAATCTATCCGTAAAATTAGCTGCTTGCGAATTCGTAATATATTTAAAGTTGGTATATCGCCCTCTTGAAATAAAAGGTGAACCGTAATATTGAATTGTCAAGTTTGGTGCAATGGTATAGTTTAATCTCAATGACATATTAAAAGTGTCTTGATCTAAACTTGCGTTTAAATACGGCAACTGTCCGTTAAAATTATTTTCTCTCTCAACACCTCCATTCACATATTGCAATTCTCTATTATTAGAATTAACACTCGCTGAAAGAGAGATATTAAACGAATTTATTGGCACGTACGTCATTGTTAATGAAGCATATTTTCTTGTAAAACTTTGATCTTCTCCTTTTGTCTGACCTCCTCTAATTCTAAAGTGCACATTTTTTCGTTGGTCGCTTCCTATATAAGCGTTATAATCAAACGATCTTGGCAAACGCAACATTGGACCTCCTCTTAAAGCTGAATCAGATTGATCTACTGTTACATAATGCATGTTAAAACCTGTACGCCAATTATTGTTAAATGTAGCATGAGTATTCGTATTAAGTCCTAAATACGTGTGTTTTCCCTCAAAATTCCATGATACATAATGGTTGTAATTTACCTGTAATCTTCTAAAAATTGAAAAAGGTTTTAAAGAACGATACGCCATCCAATTGTAATGAGTAATATCATCTGCATTACGCTGAAACCCCATGTCATTCATTTCTAATTCTGGCGATCTCCAAGTAACTCCTGTGTCAAACATAAAGGTACCTCCACCAGATTTTCCAATTTTAATGTTTCCTCCAGTTCCGGTCAAAGAAGTTCTATTTGGATCTAAACTTACATGTGTTGCATCTACACGTTCAAAGTTGTGTCTTTGGCTAATTTGAGTATTATAAATAGATTCTTTACTCCCTAATACTTTACTTGCCACAACATTTCCTTCTACATACCAACTTCTATTATTCCATTGGTGTCTAAAATCAATTCCCCCAGCATATGCAGCATCGTGCAAACTTGTAATATTAGTATCTGTTAAATTTCTGTTTGTTGCCGTTATTATTCCACCAACTATTGTGTTACTATTATTGTATTCTTTTTGCAGTCTAGTTAAAAAATAATTCGTTAATGGCTCAACCACCTCTTCTCTTCGAATTCCGTTAGCATCAATTTCTGCATATTCTTCTTGGGTAACCGCTTCTAAAACACCGATAGACAACCCCGATTGTGTTTTTCCTGAAAATTTAGCTGCTCCTAAAATAGTTGTATTTCCAGGTCTATTTTCAAACTCTCCATTACCAGAGTCTACTGTTGATCCTGCTTGTGGATTTCTACCAATCCTACGTGAATAGAACACATTATCTCTTGTAAAAGGCCCACCTGCCTGCGCCTTGGTTACCTGATAATCGAAAATGTTTTTATTCTCTACAAAAAATGGTCGTTGTTCTCTTTGAAATATTTGAAAACCGTCTAAAGCGATTGCTGATGGATCTGCCTCTACTTGACCAAAATCTGGATTTACCGTAAAATCCAAAGTCAAATTATTAGTAATCCCTATTTTACCATCAATACCGAAATTAGCATTATTTCTTTTTCCTGTCTCAAAGGGATTACCCTCTACTTTTTCAAACGTTTCCGTTTGTCCAACCGTATAAGGCTGAATTTCAATTTGCTTTTGTGGTTTGATATTTTTGATTCCATGCAACTCGCCTAGATTACTTACCCAACCTGGCAAATCCCTAGGTATGCGTTGCCAGATTGAACGCTGTTCTAACCTAAAATCTCTACGATGCATTTGCAACCCCCAGACTTGCTCCTTTTCTGAACTGAATCTTAATTGAGTAAAAGGAATTTTCATTTCTGCCGTCCATCCTTCTTCATCAATATTTGTTTTTACAAACCAAATAGGATTCCAACTTGAATCCCAATTATTTCCATTTCCAGATATTGCTTCTTCTCCTTTTACACCAGCTGCAGTTACAGTAAATGCAAAACCAGTTCTTAAATCATGGTAACTGTCTAAATTAATCTCTACCCAATCTCCACTATTTTCATCTCTTCTTGCCAATCTATTTACAATTTTAGAAGGATCTGTATCATAACATCGAATGGCTACATATAAATTCTTTTCATCATAAATAATTTTAAATTTTGTTTTTTGAGCAGGGCTACTTCCCTCATCTGGTTGCCATTGTGTAAATTCTCCATCCCACGGAACAGCATCCCAAATTTCATCAGAAATCACTCCATCAACAACTGGGGCTATGTTTACTTGTTTTGTTGTATACGTTCTTTTGGGAACTGTCATTTTTTCAGACAACTGTCCAGATGCAATTTGAGTGATACAAACAGCAATAATTATGGTAAACTTCCTATACATTTTCATTGATTGAATTCGTTAATTAAGCAACCATGTCTTGTTTTAAATTGCCTATTTCAAGACAAAGACTTCTCCTTTTTTAGAGTGTTACACTTTGATCAATCAAAATTAATGGATTCCCTTCTTAAGAATTTGTTAATTCTTCAGCTATTGTGTTAATTATCAACTTTTAAAATAAAGTAAAACACTATTGGTCTATTTAATATTTAATCGTACCTTTGCAGACCTTTTTTAAGGGAAAATTTAATTTATTAATTGACAAAAACTAATAGTGTAATGAACACATTAAGTTACAAAACAGTATCTGCAAACAAAAACACCGTTAATAAAGAGTGGTTGGTTGTTGATGCGGACGGACAGACATTGGGTCGTCTTTGCTCTAAAATAGCAATGCTAATTAGAGGAAAATACAAAACAAACTTTACACCTCACGTAGATTGTGGTGATAACGTTGTAGTAATTAACGCTGAGAAAATCAATCTTACTGGTAAAAAGTGGACTGATAAAACTTACATCCGTCACACAGGTTATCCTGGAGGACAAAGATCTCTGACAGCTACTGAATTATTCGAAAAAGATCCTACAAGATTGATCGAAAAATCAGTAAAAGGAATGTTACCTAAAAACAAATTAGGAAGCGCTCTTTTCAGAAACCTATATGTATACGCTGGAACTGAGCATTTACACACTGCTCAAAACCCAAAGGCTATTAACGTTAACGAATTAAGATAATGGAAAGAGTTCACAAAATCGGTAGAAGAAAAACGGCAGTTGCTCGTATTTATCTTTCTGAAGGAAAAGGTAACATTGTAATCAACAAAAGAGAGTTGAAAAATTACTTTACAACTTCAACTTTACAATATAAAGTACAACAACCTTTACAATTAACAGGTAACTTAGAGTCTTATGACATCAAAGTAAATGTTTTTGGTGGTGGTGTAACTGGTCAAGCAGAAGCAATTCGTTTAGCAATTACTAGAGCATTAGTAGCGATCAACGAAGAGCATAAAGCTGTCTTAAAACCTGAAGGATTACTTACTAGAGACCCAAGAATGGTTGAAAGAAAGAAATTTGGTCAGAAGAAAGCAAGAAAAAAATTCCAATTCTCGAAACGTTAATAGAATACTCGAAATTATTTCGATGTTTCTATTTAAACGTAGTAGTGAATTGTTAATTTATAATATAAATAACAGTTTAGCATCTAAATACCTAAGACTCTAAAAAAGACTACTTAGGTATTGCTACATTAAAGAAAGTAAACAATGGCAAACGTAAACATTAAAGAATTACTAGATAGTGGTGTTCATTTTGGACACTTAACTAGAAAATGGGACCCAAACATGGCTCCATACATTTATACAGAACGTAATGGTGTACACATCATCGATTTGTATAAAACAGCTGCAAAAATAGAAGAAACTTCTGCTGCATTAGAGAAAATCGCTAATTCAGGAAGAAAAATCTTATTTGTTGCAACTAAAAAACAAGCAAAAGATATCGTTGCTGAAAAAGCAAAGAGCATCAACATGCCTTTCATTACTGAAAGATGGCCTGGTGGAATGCTTACAAACTTTGTAACTATTAGAAAAGCAGTTAAGAAAATGGCTACTATTGATAGAATGAAGTTAGATGGTTCTTTTGATGCTTTATCTAAAAGAGAAAAATTACAAATCAATCGTCAGAGAGAAAAATTAGAAAAGAATTTAGGTTCTATTACTGATATGACTCGTTTACCTGGTGCTATATTTGTAGTTGATGTTAAGAAAGAGCACATTGCTGTAGCAGAAGCTCAAAAATTAAACATTCCAATCTTTGCAATGGTTGATACAAACTCTGATCCGAGACCGATTGATTTTGTAATTCCTTCAAATGATGACGCTTCTAAATCTGTAGAAAAAGTATTAGGTTATATTACTGACGCGATTGCGAACGGATTGACAGAAAGAAAAGCAGGAAAAGACAAAGCAAAAACTGAAGCTACTAAGGCTGAGGCTCCAAAAGTTGAAGCTCCAAAAGGAGAAGCAACTGAAGCTAAGACAGAAGAAGCTAAATAATTAAATGTATAATTCGTAAAACCTTTCTAATTACAAATTGGAAAGGTTTTTCAAAAAAATAAAAAGCGACATGGCAAAAATAACTGCTGCAGACGTAAAAAAATTAAGAGAAGCAACTGGTGCTGGAATGATGGACTGTAAAAAGGCATTAGTAGAAGCAGAAGGTGATTTCGACAAAGCAATTGATGTATTGCGTAAAAAAGGTCAAAAAGTAGCTGCTAAAAGAGCTGACAGAGAATCTAACGAAGGTGCTGCTGTTACAAAAATTAATGATGACAACACTTCAGGTGTTGCAATCGTTTTAGCATGTGAAACTGATTTTGTTGGAAAGAATGATTCTTTTAAAGAATTAGCTAACCAATTTGCAACTATTGCATTAAATCATGACAACAAAGAAACTTTCTTAGCTGCTGATTTTGATGGAATGACTGTTGCTGACAAACTAGTTGAACAAACCGGTGTTATTGGTGAAAAAATAGAAATTACTGCTTTTGAAAGAATTGAAGCTGCTTATGTAGGTTCTTACACTCATGGTGGAAAAATAGCTGCTGTTGTAGGTTTAACTGCTGCTGTTGATAATGCAGATGTATTAACTAAAGACGTTGCAATGCAAATTGCTTCTATGGGAGCATCTACTTTATCATATAAAGATTTTGATCCTGAGTTTGTTGCTGCAGAAACTGAAGCAAGAATTGCAGTTATCGAAAAAGATAATATTGAATTAGGAAGATTAGGGAAAACATTGAAAAATGTTCCTCAATACATTTCTATGTCTCAATTATCTGAAGAGGTTTTAGCTAAAGCTGAAGAAGCTGCTAAAGCTGAATTAAAAGCTGAAGGGAAACCAGAGCAAATTTGGGATAGAATTTTACCAGGAAAAATGGAAAGATTCATCTCAGACAACACAACATTAGATCAAGAACAATGTTTATTAGATCAAGATTTCATCAAAGATGAAAAGAAAAATGTTGCTGCTTATGTTGGTTCTTACGGAGACGTTGCTATTAGCACTTTTAAAAGAGTTGCTTTAGGATAATCTTCTATCAAAATACAATGCATTAAAAACCATCCGAATTCGGATGGTTTTTTTATTTACAAAAACGCAAACTACAAGCGTAAAAGGGTTGTCGGAATTTCATATATTTGCCAAACCTTAGTTCCCACGAAAGTGGGGATCTTTTAACTATAAAAGCAATAAATGCAATACAAAAGAATTCTTTTAAAATTAAGTGGAGAAGCATTAATGGGCGATAGACAATATGGAATTGATCCAAAACGTTTATCAGAATATGCAAAAGAAATCAAACAAGTAGTAGACAAAGGCATTGAAGTTGCCATTGTTATTGGTGGAGGGAACATTTTTAGAGGTGTTGCCGGTGCTGCTAACGGAATGGATCGTGTACAAGGAGATCATATGGGCATGTTAGCCACTTGTATAAACGGTTTAGCCTTACAGAGCTCATTAGAAGATGAAGGCGTGCAAACTAGGTTACAAACGGCAATCGAAATTAAAGAAATAGCAGAACCTTATATTAAAAGACGTGCAAATCGCCATTTAGAAAAAGGAAGAGTAGTTATTTTCGGAGCTGGAACAGGAAACCCATATTTCACAACTGATACAGCTGCTGTATTAAGAGCCATTGAAATAAATGCTGACGCCATTTTAAAAGGAACTCGTGTAGATGGAATTTACAATTCTGATCCAGAAAAAAATCCTAACGCTGTTAAATTTGAAAACATTACTTTTAAAGAAGTAATAGAAAAAGGGTTAAAAGTAATGGACATGACAGCCTTTACTTTGAGTGAAGAGAATAAATTACCTATTATTGTATTTGATATGAACACCAATGGGAATTTGATGAAATTGATTTCTGGAGAAAATATCGGAACAATAGTTAACAATTAAGGATTATATCATAAAATTTTTAGTGATGAACGAAGAAATTGAATTTATTATAGATAGTGCAAAAGAGCAAATGCAAAACGCAATTGAGCATTTAATTAAAGAATTAAGAAACATTAGAGCTGGTAAAGCAACCCCTGCGATGTTGGCTGGAATACAAGTAGATTATTACGGATCTGCTACTCCATTGAGTCAAATTGCAAATATAAACACTCCTGATGCAAGAACAATTACGGTTCAGCCCTGGGAGAAAAATATGTTGCATGAGATTGAAAAAGCAATCATGATTGCAAACATTGGTTTCAATCCAATGAACAACGGAGACAATATTATTATTAACGTACCACCATTGACAGAGGAAAGGCGTATTGGGTTAACTAAGCAAGCAAAAGCTGAATCTGAACACGCTAAAGTTGGAGTTAGAAATGCACGTAAAGATGCAAATAACGAAATCAAAAAAGTTGATACATCTGATGACATGAAGAAGAATGCAGAATCAGAAATTCAAACTTTAACCGATACATATGTAAAGGAAACTGAGCAAATATTAGTCGTTAAAGAGAAAGAAATTATGACTGTGTAATTCAGCCTTATTATATATAATATAGAAAAAAAGAGTGTGTAATAACACTCTTTTTTTATGCCTAAATGTTAGAGAACATTTATTACATTTGTATAAATTTTACTAGATGAATTTTTGGACTAAAGTTGCCGGGTTAATTTTAAGAAACAGATATATTGTTTTATTATTAATTGCAGCATTTACAGCTTTTTTAGCAAATCAGATGAAGCATATGAAATTTTCATATACTGAAGCAAACTTGTTACCAGAAACACATGAAGCCAATATTCAATACAATCAATTTTTAGAGATTTTTGGAGAAGAAGGAAACTTGGTCATTCTTGCAGTAAAAGATTCTACTTTATTTACGCCAGATAAATTTAATGCTTGGAATGAATTAACTAAGAAGTTAAATGCGTCTGAAGAGGTAGATTTTTGTGTTTCAATTGCAGACGTACAAAAATTAAAAGCAGATAGGAAAAATAAAAAGTTTGTTGTTGAACCCTTATTTAAACAGACACCAACAACACAAAAAGAGGTTTCATCTATAAAGAAACAGCTGTTTGAAAAACTCCCTTTTTACGATAATCTTTTATACAATAAAGAAACAGGAACTGTACAAACCGCAATTTACATAAATAAAGAAATTGTAAACACTCCTGCTCGTAGAGATTTTATTTATAACACATTAATTCCAACAATAGAACATTTTAAAAAAGACACAAACTTAAATGTTCGAGTTTCTGGTATGCCATATATCAGAACTGTAAACTCTCAAAATATTATAGACGAAATTCAATTTTTTGTTCTCGGTGCTTTGTTGGTAACAGCAATCATTTTCTTTTTCTTTTTCCGTTCATTTAGAGCGACGTTTATCACACTCCTGGTAGTTATGGTTGGTGTTGTTTGGGCTTTTGGTTTTATTGGATTATTGGGGTTTGAAATCACCGTTTTAACAGCATTGATTCCTCCTTTAATTATTGTGATTGGTGTTCCAAACGCCGTGTTCTTGATCAACAAGTATCAGCAAGAAATAAAAATTCATGGCAACCAGGCAAAGTCTTTACAACGTGTAATTTCTAAAGTTGGTAATGCCACCTTAATGACCAATATAACCACTGCATCTGGTTTTGCAACTTTCATTTTTGTAAAAAGTCAATTGCTAAGAGAATTTGGAATTTTGGCCTCTATTAATATCATTAGTATCTTTATTTTGGCTTTATTGATTATTCCAATCATTTATAGCTTTATGCCTCTTCCTAAAAAGAAACATTTAAACCATTTAGAGAAAAAATGGATTGACAATGTTGTAAAATGGATGGAAAATATGGTTCGTAATAAGCGAATTACTGTTTATATTACTACAGTTATTATTATCATTGCGAGTATTGTTGGAATGTACCAAATACGTGTTTCTGGTAGTTTAATTGAAGACATGCCGAAAGGAATGCAATTCTACAAAGACATTAAGTTTTTTGAAAAAGAGTTCGGAGGAATCATGCCTTTAGAAATAATGGTTGACACAAAGAAAGAGAAAGGAGTTATGAAACTTTCTACACTGAAAAGGATGGAAAAAATTAATGAAACCATTGAACAATTTCCAGAGCTTTCAAAACCTGTATCGATAACAAACTTGGTCAAATATTCGAAACAAGCTTATTACCGAGGCATTCCAAAATACTATCAATTGCCAACCTCACAAGAGCAAGCATATATTTTTGCATATACCAAAAATTCTAAGGGCAATTCTAAAATGCTGAACAATTTTGTAGATTCTACAGGTAGATATGCTAGGATTACCACGTTTATGAAAGACATCGGAACGGACAAAATGGATGTCATTTTAAATCGTTTAAAAACGGTGGTTGACAAAGAGTTTCCAAAAGAAAAATATGAAGTTTCTTTTACCGGAAAAGCCTTGGTTTTTATAAAAGGAACCAACTATTTAATCAATAATTTAGTCTTTTCATTATCCTTAGCAATCTTATTAATAGCAATTTTCATGGCATGGATGTTCCGCTCTTATCAAATGATATTAATTTCTCTGCTGCCAAATATTTTACCTTTACTACTTACAGCGGGATTAATGGGATTCTTTGGGATACCAATAAAACCATCAACAATTTTAGTTTTTAGTATTGCATTTGGTATTTCTGTGGATGACACCATTCACTTTCTTGCCAAGTACAGACAAGAGCTACAAGCAAATAACTGGAAGATAAAAAAATCTGTTTACAGCGCACTTCAAGAAACTGGGGTGAGCATGTTTTACACCTCCATTGTGTTGTTTTTTGGTTTTTTAGTCTTCACTATTTCTAGCTTTGGAGGAACAATTGCCTTAGGAGGACTGGTCTCTATTACTCTTCTTTTTGCGATGATTTCTAATCTAATTCTATTGCCTTCTTTATTACTAACATTTGAGCGTAAAATCGCGAATAAAAAAGTAATCAAAGAGCCCAAATTTAGAATTTTACCACCAAAAGAGAACGAACCACAAGAGAACGAATAATTTAAGCTTTTATTCACCGAGCATTCGTTGCTAACTTTACGTTAAAAAAGTATCTTTGCTTTTCAGCATCACATTGGTGATATTGATAATATTTATTTTAAGAAGATGACAAGAAGTAGCGTATTAGATTTATTACAATCAGACAAGTTTTTACAAGAAGTAAGCATAAAAGGTTGGGTAAGATCATTTAGAAGCAAGCGTTTTATTGCTTTAAATGATGGTTCAACGATAAATAATATTCAATGTGTTGTCGATTTCGAAAACACAGACGAAGAACTTTTAAAAAGAATTAATACTGGTGCTGCAGTTTCTATTAAAGGAATTTTAGCCGAAAGTCAAGGAAAAGGACAATCTGTAGAAATACAAGTATCAGAATTAGAGATCTTGGGTGATTCCAATCCAGATGAATATCCTATACAACCCAAAAAACACAGTTTAGAATTCTTAAGAGAAAATGCACATTTACGTATTAGAACAAATACATTTAGTGCTGTTATGAGAGTGCGTTCGAAACTATCTTTCGCAGTACATAAATATTTTCAAGAAAATGGGTTTAATTACGTTAACACGCCTATAATTACGGGTTCTGATGCTGAAGGAGCTGGAGAAATGTTTGGTGTTTCTGCATTTGAAGCAAACAAAGCCCCCTTGAATGAAGATGGCACTATAGATTATAAGCAAGATTTTTTTGGTAAAGAAACCAATTTAACTGTTTCTGGGCAATTAGAAGCTGAAACATATGCAATGGCATTAGGAAAAGTTTATACTTTTGGCCCTACCTTTAGAGCTGAAAACTCAAATACAACTCGTCATTTAGCAGAGTTCTGGATGATTGAGCCGGAGGTAGCTTTTATGGATTTAGATGGAAACATGGATCTTTCTGAAGATTTTATTAAATCTGTTTTAAAATATGTTTTAGAGCACTGTAAAGATGACTTGGCATTTTTAGACAAGCGTTTTGCAGACGAAGAAAAAGCAAAACCACAAGTACAAAGGAGCGACATGACTTTGTTAGAAAAGTTAAACTTTGTTGTAGAAAATAATTTCAAAAGAGTTAGCTATACAGAAGCTATTGACATTTTACGCAACTCTAAACCTAATAAAAAGAAGAAATTTCAATACCCAATTAACGAATGGGGAGCAGATTTACAATCTGAACACGAACGCTTCTTAGTTGAAAAACACTTTAAATGTCCAGTAATCTTATTTGATTATCCAGCAAACATTAAAGCTTTCTATATGAGAATGAATGACGATGGAAAAACAGTTAGAGCCATGGATGTGTTATTCCCAGGAATTGGAGAAATAGTTGGTGGAGCTCAACGTGAAGAACGTTTAGATGTATTGAAAGAAAAAATGGCCGCTTTAGATATAGACGAACAAGAATTATGGTGGTATTTAGATACTCGTAAATTTGGTACAGCAGTACACTCTGGTTTCGGTTTAGGATTTGAAAGACTAGTTCAATTTACAACAGGAATGGGGAACATTAGAGACGTAATTCCTTTTCCAAGAACACCACAAAACGCTGAATTTTAAAAAATCAATTCTGACTAATATTAAATGCTAAAACAAAGTTTAAACTTTAAGCTGTTACAAAAATTATCTCCTCAACAAATTCAGTTGATGAAGTTAATTCAACTACCTACACAAGCATTTGAAGAGCGTTTAAAACAAGAAATTGAAGAAAATCCAGCTTTAGACACTGAAAAAGATGAATCAGAATTTGACGAATCATTGGCTAATGAATATGAAGATGATGGCAATGAAAAGATTGAAGCAGAAGATATCAATATTGATGAGTATTTGAGCGACGACGAAATTCCAAGCTATAAAACTCAAGCTAATAATTATTCTGCTGATGATGAAGAAAGAGATATTCCTTATGCAGCAGGAACTACCTTTCATCAATCACTAAAAAATCAATTGAATACGTTTCGAATTAATGACGAAGAAAGGCTCATCGCTGAATTTTTAGTTGGTAGTATTGACGATGCTGGTTACATTAGAAGAAATGTTTTAGACTTAGTAGATGATCTGGCCTTTACTCAAAATGTCTTTACAACTGAAGAAAAAGTAATTGAATTGCTAACAACTGTTGTTCAAAGATTAGACCCTATAGGAGTTGGCGGAAGAGATTTAAAAGAATGTTTAAACATTCAATTAAAATCAAAACCAGAAAAGAAAACTAGAAAATTAGCTATAGAAATACTAGAAAGTGCTTTTGACCATTTTGTAAAAAAACATTACAAAAAGTTGATGGAAAAATTTGACATCTCAGAAGAAGAGCTAAAAGAGGTTATTCTTGAAATCAGCAAGTTAAACCCAAAACCAGGAAGTTCATACGCTGGAAATAATAAAATTGCAGAGCAAATTGTACCTGACTTTTCTATCAAGATAATTGATGGTAATCTAGACTTAACATTAAACTCTAGAAACGCACCTGAATTGCATATATCAAGAGAGTACAACAACATGCTCAAAGGATATCAAGAATCTAAAGAGAAATCAAAATCTCAAAAAGATGCGGTAATTTTCATCAAACAAAAATTAGATGCAGCCAAGTGGTTCATTGATGCGATTAGACAACGTCAACAAACATTGTTAGTAACGATGAACTCAATAATGCATTACCAGTTAGACTATTTTTTAACCGGTGATGAGCGCAAGTTAAAGCCAATGATCTTAAAAGACATTGCTGAGCAAATTAACATGGATATCTCAACGGTTTCGAGAGTTGCAAACAGTAAATTTGTATCAACTCCTTATGGAACAAAGCTCATTAAAGAGTTCTTTTCTGAATCGATGAAAAATGACCAAGGGGAAGATGTATCAACAAGGGAAATTAAAAAAATTCTTGAAACAGTAATTGGAGATGAAAACAAGAGAAAACCTTTAACAGATGATAAATTATCAGCCGTCTTAAAAGAAAAAGGATACCCAATTGCCAGGAGAACAGTTGCAAAATACAGAGAACAATTAGACATCCCTGTAGCCAGATTACGAAAAGAAATTTAGTTGAAGTTTCACAAACTCATATCGGTATTATTACATCCCATTGTTATTCCTACAATAGGAGTACTTCTTTTTTTAATGATAAGTCCAGCACCAATTTTAAGAGAAAGAAAGTATCTATTAATTTCAATTGTATTTTTTTCTACCTATATAATCCCCTTAATTGTGTTGTTAATTTTAAAAGCACTTGGTATTATTAATTCTTTAAAAGCTGAGACAATTCAAGAACGCAAAATTCCACTCTTCTTAATGCTAATTATCTTTTATATTCTTGGAGAGTTTCTATATCAAATACCCGATTTTGTTGAACTCGGCATGCTCTTTTATGGGACAAATTTAGCGTTGGTTATTATCTATTTTTTGTTTTTTATCAATGTAAAAACAAGTCTCCATGTACTCTCTATAAGTAGTGCTTTATCATTTATTTTATTTTTTGGAAATAAGCATTCTATAAATGTATTGCCAATTATAATGGTGCTTTTTTTACTTACCGGCATTCTCGCAAGTGCAAGACTACATTTAAAAGCACATACAAAATTAGAAGTATATTTAGGTTTTGTACTTGGCGTATTCTGCCAATTTACAATCTTCTTCTTACTATAAAATATAGAATATCAAGCCCATTCTTAACATCTTAGTCCCAATTGTTGGCTCTCCAGAATTTGCACCTTTAAACAAAGGCTTTAATCCATAATAGAAATTGAAATTAAAAGTTGAATACCCTGCCGACAGAGTCAATCCGTATTGCAATTTATTAAATCGATCTACATTATTATATGTAACATCTTCATAAGAGAAAGTGTTTCTAAAATTGTACCCAAATTTTATCCCTGCATAAATCCTCCAAAATTTATATTTATTTGCTGTAGAGGTTCTCCAACGAATCTCAAAAGGAAACTCAACAGCATGCGTTTTAAAGCTATTAGATGAGCTATTTGCTACAGCATCAAACACAACTACATTATCAACAGAACTCAACTTAAAACCATGATTAAATGAGTCATATGAATAACCTAAACCAAGAGCTAATGCTACATTACCTCTTTTAGTTAAAGGAATGTCTTTGAGATACCCCATATTAATTCCAAATGAAAACCCACTAGCCGAAACTAAACTTGGTTGGTTGAACAATTGATTATAAGTCAACCCAAAATACAATTGATCTTCTAAATAACGGTCACCAATACTTAATGAATCTTTTTGAGCAAAAGCATTAGAAATAAAAATCAGGAATCCTATTAAAAAATATTTTTTCATTAGACGAATCATTTAAAGTATATATAACGATAAAAATACTGTTTTTGCATAATAAAAAAGGGCAATCTAATGATTGCCCTTTTTTATTATAAATAGATGAAATCTTTTATTGATTAATTTCTCCACCTTTACGAATAGAGAGACTCAACTTTAAAGCATTTACATCTCTTAATTTTAATTTAATATCACTAATGGTACCAACACTTGATCCTTTATCAGCCTTGATTGAAGTAGTCATAAATGGCACTTCAGCTTCAGAACGTTGATCTCTTTCATTGTAGATAAAAGCAGCAACATCATCTGGCGTACCAATTTTATCATTCAATTGAATTTTATCTCCTTTTCCTAACTTAGCATCCTTAGCTTTACCAACATAAATTGTACATACCAAACTTTTGTGTTCTAATTTTTTAACTTCAGTTGCACTAGGCAATACTGGGTTTTCAATTTTAAGTTCAGTTTCTCTCATTGTTGTTGTAACCATGAAGAAAAACAATAACATAAAAACAATATCTGGTAATGAAGCTGTGTTTACAGCTGGCATTGGTTTTTTCTTCTTTCCAAATTTAGACATAATACCTGTTTTTAAAAATTAGTTAGCAGAAGTTGGTTCGGCATCTGAAATAATTTGAGGATAACTCTTCTTTATATCATCTACTTTGGCCTTTAATTCTTCGTTGCTTTTATCGTCCTTATAGTTTTGCTCCAGCTCTGTAAAAGACACATTGTATTTCTCTAAAGACAACCTGTTTCTAAGATCTCTATAAGCTCTTAAAAGTTCATTTTGCACTTTTATATACGTGTCAAATTCTGTACCTCTATCACTTTGGACAGAAATAATCGCTTTATTAGGATGATCAGATGAGGCCGTGTTTTTTGCTCCCTTACAATATGTACAAGGTCCGGTAGCAACTCCTTCTTCAACTTTTCCTTCACCTCCACCATTATCAATAAAATCTTGAGCTGCTGCCTTAAGTTCTTCAATTTTCATTGGTTCACCTTCAACAAGTAGTTCATTGTTTCTATTAATATTAACTTCAAAGATATTTCTTTGCTTAATTACTGGCGGAACGTAGTCCTTAGGTGGTTTCTCTGACAGTTTCTTAGATATACCTGAATCAACATCCATAGTTGTTGTTACTAAGAAAAATATAAGCAACAAGAAGGCAATATCCGCCATAGAACCTGCATTAATTTCTGGGGTTTCTCTTCTTGCCATAATTTACGATTTAATTAATCCTTTTAATAAGTCATATACAAAGAAGAAACCAGCAATAATACCTAAAAACATACTATACCAAATCCCAGTACTAACCCATTGATTAGTTGATGATCCTTCTTCTCCTCCTAATAATACTTTTCCTTGTGGATCAGTAACCGCGGCACTATCACTTGTGAAATAAGCCAAAGCTAAAATTACACCTAGTACAGCTAAACCAAGTAATGTTTTCTTTAAACTATCCGGATTTTTAACTAAGCCCAATATAGAAAGTATTACTGTAGCTCCAATTGCAATATACAACAGTGTTGTTGAAAATACTATAATTGGGCTAATTACGCTATTTTGAATTTCTGCATCATTTTCGATTGCAGTAACGTCTTCCATGAAGATTCTAATAAATAGAACAGCTCCTATGGCAGCTACGGCCGCAACAAAAAAGTTAAGAAATTTTGATAATTTACTACCTTTCATAATTCTTATTATTTTTTATATTTAACTAATAAATCAATCAAAGAAATAGAAGCATCTTCCATGCTGTTTACAATACTATCAACTTTAGATACTATATAATTATAAAAAATTTGTAAAATAATTGCAACTACTAAACCAAATACAGTTGTTAAAAGTGCTACTTTAATACCTACAGCAACTACTCCTGGAGAGATATCATTTGCTAATGCAATCATATCAAATGCTTTAATCATTCCAATTACAGTTCCCATGAACCCTAACATTGGTGCCAATGCAATAAATAAAGACAACCAAGAAATGTTTTTCTCTAATAATCCCATTTGAACTCCTCCGTAACCGACAACCGCTTTTTCAGCAGCTTCAACTCCTTCGTCCATTCTATCTAATCCTTGGTAAAAAATAGAAGCAACTGGTCCTTTTGAATTTCTACAAACTTCTTTTGCAGCTTCAACACCACCAGAACTTAATGCATCATCAACACTAGCAATTAGCTTTTTAGTATTTGTTGTTGCCATGTTCAAATAAATAATTCTTTCAATAGCAATTGCTAAACCTAAAATTAAGGCTACTAATACAATTCCCATAAACTGAGGATCTCCCTCAATAAAACGTTTCTTTAATTCTTGGTGGAAAGTTTCTGTTTGAGCAGCGTCTTGTGCAAAAGTTGACTGAATAGCTCCAAAAAACATGAATCCTGCTACGGTTAGGATATTTGATACTTTTTTCATCTTTGTTATAATTAATTTTTAATAGTTAACGGGTTTAAAGATATTGATTTTATTCCTCAAAAAACGATTTTTGTTCTTTTGAGACTGCCAATTAACAAAAAAATGTTGATTCACTAAAAAAAAAACGTGGTTTTTATGCCTAAACACTAAAAATTTTGTGATTTACATATTAAAACATCAACAAGTAATTTATTATCTTATCAAATTAGCAGTTTTTTTCACTTTTTAACTAGGAATTTATTTCGCCTCTTAACGAACTTTCGAATACCTTTTTAAAAGCTAAGTTTGATATATTTTCGCCTAATAAATACATTAATTTTGCAATTGCAGATTCTGTTGTGATATCTTTTCCATCTATTACTCCAATATTTTTCAAATCAACACTGGTTTCATAATGACCTAAAATAACACTTCCACCTACACATTGAGTTACATTAACAATATGTATGCCACTTTTTATTGCCTGTTTTAACAAAGCTATAAACCAAGTATATGTAGGCGCATTACCAGCACCATAAGTCTCAATAACAACACCTTTAAGTCCATCAATTTCTAGTACATTCTTAACAACTTTCTCAGTAATTCCTGGAAACAATTTTAAAATTACAACATTATCATCTAAATGTTTTCTAACAATCAATGACGACTCTTTAGTATTTGATTTATACAAAAGTGACTCGTTAAAATGCAAGTGGACGCCACTTTCTGCTAAAGGTGGATAATTAAGAGAAGTAAATGCCTCAAATTGCTCTGCGTTAATTTTTGTAGTTCTATTTGCTCTGTATAATTTGTATTCGAAATATAGGCAGACTTCAGAAATCATCGATTTATTTTCATTTCTAGTACATGCAATTTCAATTGAAGTAATTAAATTTTCTTTCGCATCTGTTCTCAAATGACCTATTGGTAATTGTGAACCTGTAAAAATAACCGGCTTCGCTAAATTCTCTAACATAAAACTTATAGCAGATGAAGTATAAGACATGGTATCTGAACCCGTCAAAACTACAAAGCCGTCAAATTTCTTATAATTCTCTTCAAGTACCTTTGCAATTGTTGCATAATAATTTGGATTCATATTTGATGAATCAATCGGCTCATCAAAAGAATAAGTATCGATGTTACATTCTAACTGCCTTAGCTCAGGAATTCTATCTAATAATTTCTCAAAATTGAAGGCCTTTAGAGCATTCGTTTCATAATCTTTAACCATCCCAATGGTTCCCCCAGTATAAACTAGTAATATGTTCGGTTTGCTTGCCATTTACAGTAATTTTTATTTGGTAAAAGTATTATTATTAATTTGATTTATAGACACAAAAAAAGCGTTTTCAAATTTTGAAAACGCTTTTTTTGTATAAAATTACGGTTTAGTCATTCAACTTTAAGACTGCCATAAAAGCTTCTTGTGGAATTTCTACATTCCCAACCTGACGCATACGTTTTTTTCCTTTTTTCTGTTTTTCAAGTAGTTTACGTTTACGAGAAATATCTCCTCCATAACATTTTGCAGTTACATCTTTACGCAAAGCTTTTGTTGTTTCTCTAGCAATAATTTTTGCACCAATTGCAGCCTGAATAGGAATATCAAACTGTTGTCTTGGAATTAACTGCTTTAATTTTTCAACTATTTTTTTCCCAATAGAATAGGCATTATCTGCATGTAACAATGCAGAAAGCGCATCTACCGGATCTCCGTTTAACAAAATATCTACACGTACTAATTTTGATACTTTCATTCCGATTGGATGATAATCAAAAGAAGCATATCCTTTAGAAACTGTTTTTAATCGATCGTAAAAATCGAAAACAATTTCTGCCAAAGGCATTTCAAAAGTCAACTCTACACGTTCAGTAGTTAAATATGTTTGGTTTACGATCTGTCCACGTTTTTCAATACACAAACTCATCACCTGACCAACAAAATCTGACTTTGTTATAATAGACGCTTTGATAAAAGGTTCTTCTACTCTATCTAAACGAGACGGATCTGGTAAATCTGTAGGATTGTTTAATATTAAAATATCATTAGGATTTTTCTTTGTGTAGGCATGGTAAGAAACGTTGGGAACCGTTGTAATAACCGTCATATTAAATTCACGCTCTAAACGTTCTTGGATAATTTCCATATGCAACATCCCTAAGAATCCACAACGAAAACCAAAACCTAAAGCAGCAGAACTTTCTGGCTGAAACACCAATGAAGCATCATTCAGTTGCAGTTTTTCCATAGAATTACGCAACTCTTCATAATCTTCTGTATCTACAGGATAAATCCCTGCAAAAACCATTGGCTTTACATCTTCAAATCCATCAATTTTTTCTGTAGTTGGATTTTCTGCATCTGTAATTGTATCTCCTACTTTTACTTCTTTTGCTGTTTTTATTCCAGTAATTAAATACCCAACATCACCAGTTTTTACAGATTTTTTCACAACCTGTTCTAACTTTAAAGTACCAACCTCATCAGCAAAATACTCATTATTAGTTGCCATAAACTTAATGCGCTGTCCTTTTTTGATTTCTCCGTTTAATACACGAAAGTATGTTTCAATTCCTCTATAAGAATTGTAAACTGAATCAAAAATCAGAGCTTGTAATGGCGCATCTGGATCCCCTTTTGGAGCTGGAATTTTATCAATAACCGCTGCTAAGATATTATCAATCCCTAAACCTGTTTTTCCACTAGCGTGAATTACATCTTCAGGATCACAACCTAACAAGTCAACAATATCATCTGTAACCTCTTCTGGATTTGCAGAAGGTAAATCGACTTTATTTAAAATCGGAATGATCTCTAAATCATTCTCTAAAGCCAAATACAAGTTAGAAATGGTTTGTGCCTGTATGCTTTGTGCAGCATCTACAATCAGCAATGCTCCTTCACAAGCAGCAATAGAACGAGAAACTTCATAAGAGAAATCTACGTGACCAGGAGTATCAATTAAATTCAGAATATATTCTTCTCCTTTATATCTATATTCCATTTGGATTGCATGCGATTTGATGGTAATACCACGTTCACGCTCTAGATCCATTGTATCTAACAATTGATTTTGTTTTTCTCTTTCTGTAACAGAACCTGTAAAATCTAATAATCTATCGGCTAATGTACTTTTACCGTGATCAATATGGGCGATAATACAAAAATTTCTAATGTTCTTCATGCTTCGTTTTCTAACTGCTTTCAACCAACAAAGATAACCTATTTACAAGGCTAGGCAAATAAAAAAACGAAAGCTAACTCTACTAAAATGACCTGACAAAAACTTAAAACAAGAACAAGTGTTTTTTACATAATTCTACAATGAAGATTTTCAATAAAAATCTGTAATTTTGCAGCATGGTAAAAATTGGTAATATCGAGCTCCCTGATTTTCCGTTGTTGTTAGCACCAATGGAAGATGTAAGTGACCCTCCATTTAGAGCTTTGTGTAAAGAACAAGGCGCAGATGTTGTATACACAGAATTCATTTCTTCTGAAGGATTGATTCGCGATGCAGCAAAAAGTGTAATGAAGTTGGATATCTACGAAAAAGAACGTCCTGTCGGGATTCAGATTTTCGGCGCCAATTTAGATTCGATGCTAAAAACTGTTGAAATTGTTGAAAAATCAAATCCAGATATTATTGACATCAACTTTGGATGTCCAGTAAAAAAAGTAGTTTCTAAAGGAGCAGGAGCTGGAATTTTAAAAGACATCGACTTAATGGTAAAGCTTACCGAAGCAATGGTAAAGCACACCGATTTACCAATTACTGTTAAAACACGTTTGGGCTGGGATCACGATTCAATTCGAATAGTAGAAGTTGCAGAACGTTTGCAAGATGTTGGCTGTAAAGCCATTTCAATTCATGGTCGAACTAGAGCTCAAATGTACAAAGGCGATGCTGATTGGAAACCAATTGCAGATGTAAAAAACAATCAAAGAATGCATATTCCTGTTTTTGGAAATGGCGATATTACTACGCCAGAAAAAGCCATGGAAATGAGAGATAATTACGGGTTAGATGGCGCCATGATTGGAAGAGCCTCAATTGGATCTCCTTGGTTTTTTAAAGAAGTAAAACACTTTTTTAAAACTGGAGAACATTTAGCTTCACCAACAATTCCTGAGCGTGTAGAAATTGCACGTAGGCACTTACAGATGGCTATTGATTGGAAAGGAGATGCCTTGGGTGTTTTAGAAACTAGAAGACATTATACCAACTATTTTAAAGGAATACCTCATTTTAAAGAGTACCGTTTAAAAATGGTTACCGAGTTTGACCCAAAAGACGTTTTTAATGTGTTTGATGAAGTGTTAGATAAATTTGGTGATACTGTAATTCCAGATTTTAGGTAGGTTATCTTTCTATAAATCTTATAGAAATTCTACTGCTAGCAATTTTCGAAGCAATGAAGCCTAATAGACTAATTGTTATTGCAACAACTAAAAGGTTCATAAATCTAAATTCTACAGGATACGCAATGCTTTCTGTTATCATAAAAAACTGAAATTGTTTTTGAAGCAATATCAAAACAGACCCAATAAATAAGCCAATAAACAAACCAACAAGCGTTAATAAAGATCCTTGCAACACAAAGATTCGTTTGATCTCTTTTATTGGCAATCCTAAATTTAAAAGCGTTTTTAAGTTTTGCTTTTTATCTATAATCATCATAATGATTGCTCCTATTACATTGAACAAAGCAATGATAATGATGAGCGTAAAAATGAAGTAGGAAATTAATCGTTCGGTATTTAAAACTTTATATGTTAGCGCATTGAATTGCACTTTGGTTTCTACCTTGTATTCTTCACCTAACGTTTTTTGCAGCTCTTCAGCTACGTCTGCATGATCAACGTTTTCTATCAATTTGACCTCTAAAGAAGAAACCTGATTTTCTGTATATCTCAACAATTGCTGAGCCAAGCTAATGTCTACAAAAACGTACTTATTCGCAAACTCTTCCAACCCAGCATACGCACCAGTAATCTGTACACTAACAGTTGTGAAAGCAGAGTTTCTACTTGTAATCAATCCTTTTCCTGGTCTTGGTGCATTTACAGAAATTGTGCTTAAAATACCTAAAGATAGTTTGTTCGATATTCCGTAACCAATTACACCTGTATTTACATAATTAGGGTCCAACCATTGCCCAAAAGTGATGGTAGAATCAATTTGAGTAATCTCATTATAATTTTTACTCACCCCTTTTATATAAGCAATTTGATCACGTTGCTTGTATTGTATGAGTACGCGTTCTTCAACAGCTCTTGCAAAGGCTTTAACCCCTTCGTTGTCATTTAAAATTGATGAAACAGTATCCGTACATAAAAAAGATTTCCCTTTAACAGATGTGATTTTAATGTCAGGGTCTGAACTATCTAACATGGAATTTGTAAATGTTGTAAAACCCGAAAAACCAGATAAAATGATAAACAATGCTAACGCACCAACAATCACTCCAAATGAGGCAATAATTGTAATGATATTTATGGTGTTATTTCCGCTTTTAGCGAATAAATATCTCTTAGCGACGTATAATGGAAAATTCAATTCTGAAATTTGATTATTATTGAATTCAAATTTACATGAATTCTTCACAACTTTAAACTTTAAGAAAGTTTTAATTTACCAATAAGTAAATCAACAAATTGAATCCCTTTGAAAATGCCGTTGCAGTTCAGAAAAGGCTCTTTTAGTCCAATAAACTAAAATCAGCTATGAGAGATTAACGTTTTTGACGTCTTGGCAATACATCTGGATTTTTAATTGGATTGACATCCTCTCCTTTCAAAGATTTATCAATTTCTTCAATATAGTCTAAAGAATCATCACCGAAAAACGCCAATTCTGGCATTCTACGTAACTGATTTCTTGTTCTCTTCGCCAATTCATGTCTAATCAAAGAAGTGTTAGACTGAATTCCTGTTACCAATTCGTCTCTTTTTTCTGACGGAAAAATACTTAAATAAACTTTAGCAATACTTAAATCTGTAGTAACGGTAACCTTAGAAACTGAGATGATTGTTCCTTGCATTCCGTCTTGTGCAGCTTTCTGTAAAACATCTACCAAGTCTTTCTGAATAACTCCGGCAATTTTTTTCTGTCTATTCGTTTGTTCCATGCTGCAAATTTACGCATAATTCTACGGAGTATAAATTTTATTTTTAATTGCATAAAGTACCAAACCAACTCTATTTCTAATTTCTAGTTTATCAAAAAGGCTGTCACGATAACCATCTATTGTTTTAGGACTTAAAAACATTTTTTCTGCAATTTCTTTATACGTCATCTCTGTACACGCTAATTTCATAAACACCAATTCTTTATCCTTAAATTCTACGATATTTTTCCCGTTTGATGAAATTGATTTCACTATAATATTTGTTACATTTTTTGAGTGGTAAAAACCAACATCCATAATTTCAATTAACGCATGTTCTAATATTTGCTTCTCTACATCTTTTAACAAATATCCTTTGGCCCCTACTCTCAACATTTTTAAAATAGTAATTTCTTCATCCTCTACAGATAAAGCCAAAGTATTAACTAATGGATGATTTTTTGTAATCCATGCTGTCGTTTCAATACCATTCATAATTGGCATATTAATATCCATCAATACAATGTCTGGAACGTTTTTAGGAGACTCTGAAAATTTACCAATTAATTCTTGCCCGTTCTTACAAGTGTATAAAACTTTAAATTTATCAAATGTATTTACCATTACAGCAATTGCTTGGGATAATAAGGTGTGATCATCAACAATTACCACTGAATATTTTATCATAACTTATAACTTATTGACAGGCTTGTTCCTTTGTTTTTTTGTGATGTAAATATAGCTTCAGCTCCAATTAACTTTGCTCTACTTTTAATATTCTGTAAACCAATCCCTTTATTTAGTTTTTCTACTTGTAAAAAACCAACACCATTATCTGAAGCAGAAATCAATAACCTCTCATCGGTATAATCTAGTATTACTTTTAAAGTTGATGCTTTAGAGTGCTTTATAGTGTTAGAAAAGAACTCTTGTAAAATTCTAAAAATAATGATACTCGATTTGTCATTAATTTTTTTCTCTTTTCCTTTTACCTCTAAACTAGATTCAATAAAATTTAAACGATTGAAGCGATCTACTTCTAACTGAATTGCTTCTTTTAATTCTATATTTTTAATTGCCTCTGGGTTAATTAACTTCGACAAAGCTCTAACTTCTTTTAACCCCAAAGAAAGAGTGTCAGAAACTTCTTTGATATTGTCTTTTGTTGCGTTTTGTAGTTGAATTTTTGCCAAGGTTAGCAACTGGCCTATATTATCGTGTAATTCCCAACTTATATTACGCAATGTTTCTTCTCTAATTTCTATTTGTGTTTCTGCAATTTCTCGTTCAAAACGTTTTCTATTTTCTTCTCTTTCAATTAAAAGTTTATTTTTTCTTTTTTGAAACACCACAAATAAGGTAATTAAAGCCAATGTAATTAAACACACTAAAATTGTAGATATTATGACAACTAATTCTCCGTTCTCCTGCTCCATAGTACTCCGAATATAAAGCATAAATGCGTTATAATTGTAATTATATTAATAATTTTAAAAAGAAACACCCCTTTGAGACCAATAAAATAGACCAATGCTAAAAAAGGAATCGTACCTAAATAGTAAAAGAGCATTCCTATAGTAATCCAAAAAGAAACCTCTCTTTTATACTCAATTATTTTATCAGAATTTAGCAATTCTTTTAAATACAAAATCATAAAAACACTTACCATTATGGCCCCAATGGTAACCGTATAATTTTGTAAAACTAAAAAGTAAAAACTAAAAAAATACACACAATTAAAAACCCCAATTAAATACTGAATAACCATACGTGATGGTTTTTCTTTATTCAAGGTGTAATAGATTAAACTTACTAAGTTAAATTCAAAAAAAGTATATATATTATAAATGGATTGATTGTCTTTTTCAAAAAAATTAGCAATTAGATATTCAAAACCAAGTAGCACCAGCACATACACAACAAAATATTTAAAATACAATTGCTTGTGTGTTTTATACTTTAATAAAGCTACAAGAACCGTAGCGAGCTCAAAATAAATGATAATGTCTTTTAAAAGCATCTACCTGTATTAATAAGGTGGTGAAATATGGGTTCTATTCGCTGCCGAGCTTTCCATATCATCGCCATCAGTAGTTGTATTTATAGCTGCCTTTTTCATAAATGTTTTAGCCGTTTTTGATTGATATCCCCTAAAAGAATACTTAAAATTTGAGTACAAGATTTCTACAAACAATTTTGGCTTTCCTATTTCAGAATACAGCGGATCAAAGGAAATATTATCTTTATCATCAACCCTTGTTGTAGGCATAAAAATCAATGTTTGATACCCTTGTTTTAATCCATACTTTTTGTCTTGTGGATATGCGGCACTAATTATATTTATACCAGTGACTTTTATTTTTTTCTCTGTAGCAATTTTTTCTACGTAGGCAATATATGCTTTTAAATCTTCCAATCGATAAAAGTTCACTCGTGTATCATTTCCACCTTTTAAAGTTGTCTTTCTCAAAGTATCTCGCTTCATTTCATCATAATACTTCAACATAGGGACAACCTCGTTATAAGTTAAAGCTTGTGCCGGCCTTTCTGTAGATTTATGATTAGAAATTCCTTTTGCTTTGGAATCTTTATTTTGAGTTTCACATGATAAAAATAGAATTGCGGTTAACAGCATAAATAAGTAATTCGTTTTCATAATATTTTCATTAATTGATTCTTTACTAAAGTACAATATATATTTACCAAAAAAAACAGGCCCGACCTCATAAAAAAACTAGCACTTTCAAAAACAGGTAATTACACATCTCGTTTACAGAAAACTATGTGATATCCCTTTAAAAAAAAAGGTGTTTTAACTATATAAACTTCAAGTAATTCACTATTACTTGCTTAAAATAATAGTTAGAACTTTGTAGCCTACATAACACGTTTACTATTTAGGGAAAATTGCTAAGAACATCTTATCTTAAAATAAGGTGTTCTTTATTTTAGCTCTATTCTAAAAAGAGTGAAAACCCGATTTTAAAAAGCCTTTTTTAATCTTTAGCACTTCGGTTCTTGCCTCCTACTTTTTTTCTATCGCAACTTTGTGACACAATGGCGAAAATTGAATATTTTCTTAAATTTATTGAGGTGATTTTTCTTATTTTTACATCATGGATAAAATAGAGCACATTGGTATCGCTGTTAAGGATATAGAAAAATCAAATGTATTATTTGCAGCACTTTTTGGCAAACCACATTACAAAACTGAAGAGGTAAAAAGCGAAGGTGTAAAAACTTCTTTCTTTGATGTTGGGCCAAATAAAATAGAATTACTGGAAGCCACAAACCCCGAAAGTCCAATCGCTAAATTTATTGAGAAAAAGGGCGAAGGAATTCATCATATCGCATTTGCTGTAAGCGATATTAAAGCAGAAATAGCGCGTTTAAAAGCTGAAGGTTTTACCGTATTAAATGAAGAACCTAAATTTGGAGCAGACAACAAAATGGTTGCATTTTTACATCCAAAAACGACCAATGGGGTTCTAATTGAACTCTGTCAGGAAATTGATTCGTTAAAATACTGCCAACAGTAACCCACAACTGTTTACTAATTATTATCTTGCCAGTTATTATTCATTTTTTCTATGTCTATATCTTTCGACAAATACCAAAAACGCAGATTGCGATCTTCATACTTCTCAGTAGTAGTAAGCATCTCTTTGGTCTTATTTATGGTGGGCATTTTAGGATTGATTTTATTAAAATCTACAAGCGTTGCAAATCATTTTAAAGAAAAAGCAGCAATGACGCTTTTCTTAAAAGACCATGTAACCACAAAAAATATTGAAGATTTACGTGCTTCTTTAATGAAGGAGGAATTTACAAAAGAGATTGTTTACATCTCTAAGGAAGAAGCGGCAAAAACACATAGCAAAGATTTAGGAGAAGATTTCATTCAGTTTTTAGGAACCAATCCTTTAAAAAATGGAATTGACTTGTATTTAAAAGCCGATTTTGTAACTCCAGAAAAAATGCTAGAAATCGAAAAAGAATTTCAGAAAAACGCTTTTGTTTTAGAGGTATCTTATGACAAACCTTTGATTCAGTTTTTAACAAAAAACATTCAAAAAATCAGCTTTTGGTTATTGATAATTAGTGGCTTCTTTGGATTGATTTCCATCATTCTAATCAACAGTTCACTTCGCTTATCAGTATATTCAAAACGATTCAATATCAAAACCATGCAAATGGTTGGAGCTACAAAAAGCTTCATAAGAAAACCGTTTATTTCGCAAGGAATTAAGTTAGGGATGATTGGGGCTACTATTGCTTTAGCAGCACTAGCTACTGTAATTTATTACACCAACAAACACATTCCATCTCTACAATTACTAACCGACTACGTTTTATTGGGCGAATTATTCGGAGGTGTATTTACCTCTGCACTTATAATTACTTGGAGTAGTACCTATTTTGCTACACAGCGCTTTTTAAACTTACAAACAGACGAACTTTATTATTAATAATATATGAAAAAAGACAATCCACAATCAGAATTTCTTTTCGGTAAAAAAAACTATGTATTTATGCTCATCGGAATTGCCGTAATTGCTTTAGGGTTTATCTTAATGGCAGGCGGTGGTAGTGATAATCCAAATGTGTTTAATGAAGAGATTTACAACTGGAGGCGAATTCGTTTGGCACCAACTTTAGTAATTATCGGGTTAGGTATCGAGATTTATGCAATATTAGCTAAACCAACAAAGTAAATGGATTTAATCGAAGCGATTATCCTTGGATTAATTCAAGGGTTTACAGAGTTTTTACCTGTATCATCGAGTGGACATTTAGAATTAGCAAAAACAATTTTAGGCGATACTTCTATACCAGAAGAAAGTTTAACTTTTACAGTAGTTTTGCACTTTGCAACTGCTTTGAGTACCATTGTTATTTTTAGAAAAGAAATTACAGAAATCTTTAAAGGACTGTTTCAATTTAAGTGGAATGAAGAAATGCAGTTTTCGTTAAAAATAATTGCTTCTATGATTCCTGCAGTTATAATTGGATTACTTTTTGAAAAAGAGTTAGAAGCCTTTTTTGGAGGAAAGACCTTGTTAGTTGGCGCTATGTTATTGATTACAGCTTTATTATTATTATTAGCGGACAGAGCAAAAAACACCACTAAAAAGGTATCTTTTTTAAATGCCATAATTATCGGTGCTTCTCAGGCTATTGCAATGTTACCAGGAATCTCTAGATCAGGAGCCACAATTTCTACAGCCGTTTTATTAGGTGTAGACAAAACAAGAGCAGCTAAGTTCTCCTTTTTAATGGTCGTCCCATTGATTCTTGGAAAAGTTGGAAAAGATATTTTAGGTGGAGAAATCAATTTTGGAAACTCAGATTTTGTTTCCCTTTCAGCTGGATTTCTTGCAGCCTTTATTTCTGGTTTATTAGCCTGCACATGGATGATTAGCCTGGTAAAAAAGAGCAAGCTTTCTTATTTCGCAATCTATTGTGCTATTGTTGGAGTTATCGCAATTGGATATTCATTATTAAACTAAGGTTATTTCTTCTCGAGCGCAGTCGAGAGATACTTATAAAGGTCTCGACTGCGCTCGACCCGACAATTAGAATCGTATAAATGACAGCAGAAGATTATAAAAACGGACAGGTTTTACTCATAGATAAACCTTTAGAGTGGACTTCTTTTCAGGCAGTAAACAAAATTCGTTGGCACATCAGACAACAATTTGATATCAAGAAAATTAAAGTGGGTCACGCAGGTACTTTAGATCCGTTGGCAACAGGTTTGTTAATTATTTGCACTGGCAAACAAACCAAAAGCATACATATTTACCAAGGGCAAGTTAAAGAATATACGGGCACGTTTACCATTGGCTCAACTACACCTAGTTACGATCTAGAAACGGAAGTAAATGAAACTTTTCCAACAGATCATATTACTAATGAATTTATTTATAAAACTACCGAACAATTTATAGGGACTATTCAGCAACAACCTCCCATTTTTTCAGCCCTAAAAAAAGACGGAAAGCGATTGTATGAACTGGCTAGAAAAGGAGAAACAACCGAGATTCCGACAAGAGAAGTTTCTATTGATGAATTTGAAATTACCAATATCGATTTCCCAAAAGTAGATTTTAGAGTAGTCTGCAGTAAAGGAACTTATATTAGATCTTTAGCATTTGATTTTGGAAAAGCCCTTGGTTCTGGTGGACATCTGTCTGCTTTACGAAGAACAAAAATTGGGGATTACTCTGTTGATAATGCGACATCAATTGAAAATTTTATAAAATATTTAGAAATGGAATAGTTCTTGTTTTGTTTGAAGAAACCAAAACATGTATATGAAAAATCTACTACTTACACTACTACTTCTTACTGCATTGTTAGTAAACTCACAAACAAAAGAAAAAGGTCCATTTTTTAGCACGAATTTACATGCAACTTTTGCATTGAATGAAAACTATGTGTTGTTTGAACCAGACGATGGAGAGAATTTATTAGATTTCTCGGCCGTATTTATTCGTACTGGTTTTGGCTATCGATTTGACAAAAATATAGAAGCCAGCATTAATTTCGGATTGGATTTTCATACACGCTTTAGAATTCAAGCAATTCCTTCTTATGTAAACTTACAGTACAATTTAGTAAATGGAGATGATTTTAAGTTCTTTATCAATGGTAGCTACGGAAACCTTTGGAGTCCATCTTCAAATTTTGAAAAAGGGAAATACCACGGATTCGGAATTGGATTACAAGGAAACAATGAAAGCACTTTAAATATGAGCATTCGATTGGATTTTCATCGCAAACGAATTAATAATTTTAAAAACGGAAATTTAGATAGTGTTTCTTTAGGAATTGGGTTTAGTTTATTTTAAAAAACGACCGTACCAGCTTTCTGTAATTGGCCCTTCCCAATAGTTTTCAAATTCTTCTTTTGAAGTAACTAAGTTATCGAACACAACAGTTTTACCTGTAACAGCTCTATTTTTTATCAATTTTTTGAAATCTTTTAAATCCTTGTATTGCACATATTCTCCCTGCTTAAAACAAACATTCATTTTATCTAACAATTCAATACTATACTCTTCTTGTAATTGCAAAATAAACTGAACAGAAACATCTATATCTGCATTCATCAAAGGGACGCTAGATTCATCAGCAAAAAAAATAATAAAACGATTGTATGCTAACTTGTAAGTTACTTTAAAATCTTCATCGTCAGATTTCCATTCATCTAAGAATGTTTTAATCTTTTGATGTAATCCTTCAATCTCATTGTCGTAAAATTTTCTATTTGATGGATAAATCCAAACCTTTGCGGTTTCAGAAATCGAATTGTAGTCTACTTGCATGGAATCTATTTAATCGCAGGTTATAACCCGGCTGGGTTTAATTCTTATACTCTTTCGAGTATATTTATTTTTGCAAATATAAGGCAAACCAAAAGACCTTTTACATAATCTGTAAAAGGTCTTTATTTATTTTATGATAATTCTTAATTCTCTAAAAAGGCTAATAAATCTTCTTGAATATTTATCCCTTTATTTTTATTGTACCATAATTGTAAATCCTTTTTAAAATCTGGATCTAAACTACCGTGCTTCTCCTTATAATCTACAACCATTTTAGTTGCAATAGAAGGTCTAGGCCCCCAAGAAGAAACTACCTCATTATTTGCATTTAACACCACCATTTTCGGAATTGACATACTCCCATTGGTTAGAAATTGATTCATCAATTCAGTATTTTCATCACGCAAAACAACTTTTAAATTAATTTTGTTATTCTCTGTACTCATTTTATTCATTACTGGTGCAATATGAGCAGCATCTCCACACCACCCCTCAGTAATCAGTAACCACGTTTGTTCTTCTTTCACCTCCTTTAAACGCTGAACTGTATCATCAGACAACTTAATTTTCTTATCTAAACGTGCCATTCTTTTATCATTTAGCATGCTGTAATTTAACAATGCATCAGATTGATTTGGTCCTGTTGATTTTCCTTTTTCCAACAAATCACTCACTAAACTTCTAAAAGTAGTATATGATGTGCTTTTTTCTAAACTAGATTTTATAATTTGTTTCATTCGGTTTCTCTTTTCTTAGTTCTTAGACGTTCAATAATTTAGAACTTACATTTTGCGTATTGCTCTAAATTCAAAAACAAAATTAACGCGTAAATCTCTCATAAAAAATGATATTTATCAAGAATTCAAAACAAAGAAAAGCTCTAAACATTTCTATTTAGAGCTTTTCTTTGTTTTAAGATGTTAAAATTTATTTCAAATTTTCTAACATATCTGTAGTCATCAAACTCAAATCAAAAGCATGATTCCAATTCCAATCTTTTCTTGCTTGAGAATCATCAATTACTTGGGGCCAAGAATCAGCTATTTCCTGTCTAAAATCAGTAGCATAAGTCATTTCAAATTCAGGGATATGATTTCTAATTTCTGCAGCAATTTCTTGTGGTGTAAAACTCATTCCTGCTAAATTATAAGAAGTTCTTACTTTAATATCAGTAGTATCTGCTTGCATAATTTGTATTGTAGCTGCAATTGCATCTTGCATATACATCATTGGTAAACGTGTGTTCTCAGACAAAAAACATTCGTATTTTTTATTTTCTATCGCTTTAAAATAAATATCAACTGCATAATCTGTTGTACCTCCACCTGGTTTTGTTTTCCAACTAATAATTCCAGGATAACGAATACTTCTTACATCTACTCCAAATTTCTCATGGTAATAGTTACACCATTGCTCACCAGACAACTTGCTAATTCCGTACACCGTAGAAGGTTCCATAATAGTTTGTTGTGGTGTATTTATTTTTGGTGAAGTTGGTCCAAAAGAAGCTATTGAACTTGGCCAATACACTTGTTGTATGTGTTTATCTTTTGCCAATTCTAAAACTCCCAGCAAAGAACTCATGTTTAAATCCCATGCTTTTTGCGGATATTTCTCTGCAGTGGCAGATAGCATTGCTGCCATTAAATAGACCTGAGTAACTTTATACTTTTGAACAACTCTTAAGATGCCTTCTTTATCTGTTGCATCCAAAATTTCGAAAGGCCCTGAAGACATCATCTCTTCACTTCCTTCTCTTATATCAGATGGAATTACATTTTCAGCTCCGTAGATTTCCCTTAATTTCTGTGTCAACTCTGTTCCGATTTGCCCACAAGCTCCAATAATTAAAATGGTGTCACTCATTTTTTATAAAATTCAAAATTTATAGTGAACAAATGTACTTAAATTAAGTATTCGCAAAAAATATTACTAATTTATTTACAACAATCAGCTCACTAGATATCAAACCCTTAACTAAAATCAAAAAAAGCCAAAGGTCGATTGCTCAAAAAAATGTATTTTTATCCCTCATATTTTTTACGATGAAGAACACTTTATTTTGCCTATTATTCACTTTACTTATATTTTCTTGTAACAACAGAAAGAAGAAACAAGAAACGAACTTAAAAAAACCTGAACTTAGCATCTCAAAAAAACACGAAGCATACACCTCTATAGAAAACATTTCTAAGAAAAATATCAGCTCATGGAAAGAATACAATTCTTTGAATGAATTTATAAATCGTTATCGTACTATTTCTGCAAATGAAGCTTTAAATAATGCTCTAGAGCTATCAATTATAGTAAAGCACCTTAAAGACAGTATACGTCCGAAGGATTTATTAACCCCCTCTTTTAGAACACGCATTAACGTTCTAGAGAATGAAGCTTTGCGTTTAAAAGACATGACATATATATCTGCAATCACCGCAAAAGAAGTAAACAATCAAGTAACAAAAGTTTTGGAGGCATACTCTGCTACAAACTCTAAAATCAATACGGTGTACAATCTTATAAAGGCTGAAAAAGAAATACAAGTCAATAAGATAGAAACGTTGAGCTTAAAGCCGCGTAAAAAGAAAAAATTTAAACAGAAATGAGAAAATCCATCGCTCTTTTTATCATAACAATAATTATTTCTAGTTGTACTCAAAGAGAAAAAATCACAGAAGTGCAAAAAGAAGAAATAACAAAAGAAATTAACATCCTACTTGACAACTGGCATACTGCTGCCTCTAAAGCAAATTACTCTAATTATTTTAATGTACTTACGGCTGAGTCTGTTTACATAGGGACAGATGCTGCTGAAATATGGAACAAGGAAGCATTTAGCTCTTTTAGCAAGCCCTATTTCGATAGAGGTAGAGCATGGAGTTTTAATGCTTTAAATAGAAATATTTATTTTAGTAAGAGTGTAGATGTAATTTGGTTTGATGAACTACTGGATACTTGGATGGGCTTATGTAGAGGATCTGGAGTTTTAGAAAAAACAGACAAAACATGGAAGATTAAACACTATGTTTTATCAGTTACTGTTCCAAATGATAATATCAATGCTGTAATCAGCATAAATAAAGATCACGACTCTATATATAAATTAAATAACTTTGAGTAATAAATTAGCTTACTATTAGCTCTTTTAGTGTAGCATAAATTAAATCATACTCATAACCTTTTCTAATTAGAAAGTCCGATAATTTTTTTTTTCGCTTATAAATATTTTCTTCACTGATAACTGAATTTTTACGTTCTGTTATCTCATAAATAGTCGCGATATACTTTTTTTCGTCTATCTCTTTTAATGCGGTTCTTATATTATATTCTGAAATAGATCGCTGTTTTAATTCACGAACAATTCGTTGTTTACCCCATTTTTTAATATTGAATTTACCACGTGCAAAACTTTTAGAAAAGCGCTCTTCATTTACAAAATCATGCTCCATTAAATGTAAAATGATTTGATTTTTAGCCTCCTCTATTAAAACAAACTCTTTTAGTTTCGTTTCAATTTCTTTGTGACAACGATCTTGATACACACAATATCTTTCTAACTTTCTTTTAATTTCTTCAATAGAAAAATATTTCTTCTCTTTCATAAATACGTATTGATAACCATAAACAATGTTACAATATTATTCTTAATAATTACTTTCAGAAAATATGTTTTGAATACTCCAATTCACAAAAAAAGGCTAAGGAATAAATCCTCAGCCTTTTTCAACTATTAAAAACGAATTATTATGCCATTTTTACTCTTAGCCACATTTTAAACTTTGTGATTAAGAAAAATAGAATTGGCACTACTATTAAGGTTAAGAAGGTTGCGACAAACAATCCGTAAATTACGGTCCAAGCTAATGGCCCCCAGAACACAACATTGTCTCCTCCAAAATAAATATTAGCATCAAATTCACTAAATAAGGTAAAGAAATTAATATTCAATCCAATTGCTAACGGAATCAACCCTAAAATGGTTGTAATTGCTGTTAACAACACAGGTCGCAAACGTGCTCTACCTGCTTGTACAATGCTTTCAAACAAAGATTGTGTATCCAAATACGCATCTTCATCCAATCCTAATTCAATTTTCTTTCGATCGATTAACAATTGCGCATAATCCAAGAGTACTACTCCATTATTTACCACAATTCCAGCTAAAGAAATAATTCCCATCATGGTCATCATAATCACAAATGATGATCCTGAAATTACCATCCCGCCAAACACTCCAATAAAACTTAAAAAAATTGCAATCATGATAATTCCTGGTTTAGAAACCGAATTAAATTGGAATATTAATATAAAGAAAATCAATGCCAATCCTGAGAAAAACGCACCAACTAAAAATGTCATTTGTTTGTTTTGTTCTTCAATCTGACCTGTATAATCAATTTTAACTCCCTCTGGCAAGTTCTTAAAATTCTTCATTTCATTCTGAATTTTCCCTACCACAGATGCAGCATCAGTTTCTCCTGGAGCTAAAGCAGAATATACAGTTACCACACGCTTAACATCTTTGTGCTTAATCGCACTAAAACCTGAATTATTTTTTTGGGTTGCTACTGCAGATACTGGAACTTCTATTACTTTACCAGAATTATTTCTAAAAATAATATTCTGGTTAAACAATGCACTTGTATTATATCTATCCTCTTTATTAAAACGAACATAAATATCATAATCTTCTCCATCTTCTTTATAAATACCAGCTTTGTTTCCAAAAATTGAAGCTCTTAACTGCTGCCCAACCTGACCTGTTGTAACACCTAACTCTCCTGCTTTTTTTCTATCAACCAACACCTGCATTCCTGGTTTATCTCTATTTACATCAATCTTTAGCTCATCTATTCCAGAAATACTTCTTGTATTGATATAATCACGCATTCTTTCTGCTGTCTGAATCAACTCAGCATAGTCATCACCTTCAATTTCGATATTAATAGGAGAACCTACTGGTGGGCCATTCGCATCTTTTTCTACAGAAATTAATACTCCTGGGTAGATTCCAACCAAAGCAGTTTGCACTTTTTGACGCAAAAGTTCACTATCTAAACCTCTTCTAAATTTGTATTCTCTCATAGAAGCAGTAATCTTTCCTTTGTGTGGCATTTCAGCTGAAGATCCTCCATCAGTTTGAGGGTTTCCTGCTCCTTCTCCAACTTGAGATACAATACTCTCTATCATAAAATTATGATCGCCATCCATATAGTCTTTGCTATATAAAACAGTAGACACTTTTTCTTCTATCTCTTTTGTAATCGCATTTGTTTTTACAATATCTGTTCCTTGTGGATATTCGATATACACAATGATTTGATTTGGTTTGTTATCTGGAAAAAATTCTACTTTAGTTCTTTGAGTACCTAAAGACCAACCAAATGTTCCAAAAGCAGCAAACAACAACATAAAAGTTCCAATTACTAATACATACGGTTTCCAACCAGACAAAGCTCCTCTCAACATTCTTTCATACCAGTTTTCTAACCTTGGTAATATTTTGTTTTGAAACCCATTTGCCCAACCTCTTAAGAACAATCTATATACCCACAACATAATTGCTGTAAACATCATTAAAGTTCCTAAAGCTCCATAGATCCCTCCTGAAAGGTAAACTAACATTCCAATAACCATCATTACACTTGTTAAAATGATGATTCTTTTTACTGGCATATCTTTATCTTCAACGCTCATAAACTGAGAAACCAAAACCGAATTAAAGAAAATAGCTACAAATAAAGATGAACCTAATACTGTTGATAACGTAATTGGTAACAAAATCATAAAATCTCCCATCATTCCTGGCCACATTCCTAAAGGAATAAATGCCGCAACTGTAGTCGCTGTAGAAATTATAATTGGAAAAGCAATTTCACTAATTCCTTTTTTAGCTGCTTCTACTCTTCCCATTCCTTCTTGATCCATCAAACGGTATACATTCTCAACAACAACAATTCCGTTATCTACCAGCATTCCAAGCCCCATAATTAATCCAAATAGAATCATGGTATTCATGGTATAACCAAGCATATTTAAAATCATCAATGACATAAACATTGACATTGGAATGGCAAATCCTACAAAGACAGCATTTTTAAATCCTAAGAAAAACATCAATACTACAACTACCAATATTACTCCGAAAATAATATTATTTACCAAGTCATCAACCTGACCTATCGTTTTTGACGATTGATCATTTGTAATTGTTACCTTAACATCTTTTGGAAAATGATCTGCTATGGCAGCAGCAACAATAACGCGTATTTGTTCTGCAGCGGCAACCATGTTTTTACCTGCTCTCTTTTTCACATCCAACATCACAACATCTTTGCCTTTTTCTCTAGCATAGGTTGTTTTATCTTTGTCCTTAAAAGAGATTACCGCTACATCTTTTAAGTAAATTGGGCTATTAGATTCTGATTTCACAACAAAATCTCCCAATTCTGATGGCTTTTCAATCTCACCAATAATTCGAATGGTACGTCTTTGTCCACTTGTGATAAAGTTTCCTGCAGACATGGTTACATTTCCATTATTAATTGCAGATGTAATGTCATTAAAACTAACTTTAGCAGCCATCATTTTATAGATGTCTACAGCAATTTCTACTTCTTTATCTTGTGCACCACGAATGTCTACTTTCTTAATTTCAGATAGATCTTCAATCTCATCTTGCAAATATTCTCCAAATTCTTTCAATTTATACACTGGGTAATCACCAGAAATATTAATATTTAAGATTGGCATCTCTTCAGACATACTCAATTCGAAAACATTTGGTTCTATTTTAGCGCCATTAAATGTTGGCCAATCTTCACTTGAAGTTTCTGTAGCTATTTCATCTTTAACTTTTTGTTTTGCCAGCTCTACACTAATACTTTCATCAAACTCAACAATTACCATAGAGTAATCTTCTTGAGATGTAGAAGTTACTTCAACTACATTACTTACCGTTTTCAGCTTGTCTTCTAACGGGTCTGTAATTAATTTCTCTATATCTTCTGCAGTATTTCCAGGAAATACCGAACTAATATATATTTTAGTCTCTTTTACCTCCGGGAAATTTTCTCTAGCCATGCTTAAATAAGCAGTAATACCATAGAAGAACAACAACGCCATTATTACATAAATGGTTGTTTTATTATTAATTGCCCAAGACGATAATTTAAACTCTTTATCTACTTGTTTTTTTTGCTTTGACATCTTTTAATGAGTTTTATTTATTGATAACTCTAACCGTTTGCCCGTTGTTTACACTACGTGCTCCTTCAAGAATAATTTCTGTTCCTGCAGGTAAATTTGCTAGAACCTCAATAACATCACCTTGAGTTTTACCTGTTTTAATTACTACCCTTTGTGCAACAGCTTCTTTATTTGCTTTTTTATTTTTAACAACGTACACAAACTGCTCTCCGTTTGCATTCTCTGAAATAATGCTTTGCGGAATTAAAATAGCTTTGCTATTTGTGTAGTCATTTATTTGCAGTTTTGCCGTTAAGTTTGGCTTGATATTACCACTTTTATTTGCTACTGGCACTTCAATTTTAAAAGACCTGTTATTTGGGTTGATAAAACTCCCCACTTGTCTAACAGCACTCATTACACTTTCATTAAGGACAGGAAACTCTACTCTTACTTTTTTATCATTTTTTACACTTGCAATGTATCTTTCTGGCACATCTGTAGAGATATACATATTGTTTAAATTAACAATTCTGAAAACCTCAGACCCTTGCCCCGAAGCAATTACAGTTCCAGGCTCTTTGAATACATCATCAATCACTCCATCAAAAGGAGCTAAAATTGTTGTTTTTTCTATTTGACTTTCTAATTGCTCTACCGCTTTCGTTTGTGCTTCATATTTCGATTTAGCCTGTAAGTATTGCATTTCAGAACCGATCTTTTGGTTCCACAATCTTTTTTGACGCTCAAAAGTGGTTCTTGCCAATTCTGTTTGGGTTTCTAATTGAGATAATTGCTGACTTAAACCTCCGTCTTTAATTCTTGCTAAAACCTCTCCTTTTTTAACCGATTGCCCTTCTTTCACAAAAACTTCTGCTAAGATTCCAGGCATTTCTGGATATACTAAAATATTTTGTTTCGTTTCTACATTTCCTTGCAACTCTAAATAGTGGGTAAACACTTCTTCTTTAGCTGTAAATGTTGTTATTAAAGGAACTTTCTTATTTGTATCTAAAGCATCTAATTTGGTGTTCAATATTTTAAGTTGGTCATCAAATCCTTGTTGCTTTGTTTCAATCTCTGCTTTTTTTGCTTTGATTTTCACAATATCGTTAGTTGCAATAACTTCTTCAATTGATTGTGCTTTTTTCTCTCCACAAGAGATAAAAAGTACTGCCGCGATTATTAATGTATAAATTGTTTTCATGCCTGATATATTATTTTAATGGTATGTTTAATGCGTTTTCTAATGCTGCTTTTTTTGCAATTACATCTAGCATTGATTGAATATAATTTTGTTGCTGGGTATACAATTGATTTTGCGCTTGAGACAAATCGAAACTTGAAGTAACTCCTTCAAAGAATTTTACCTGTTGTTTTTTCTCAATTCTTTCTGCCAATTTTAAATTTTGTCTTGCCGATTCATATTGTTCAATACTAAACTGATAATCACTTTTAGCTTTAGCAACTCCTAAGTTTAATTTCTCTTTAATTTCAACGAGTTTGATGTCAGAATTTTCTAGTTCAATTTTTGCTTGTTGCGTTTTTGATCTTCGTTGAAAACTACTAAAAATCGGAACTTTTAAACTAACTCCTAATAAAGAAGAATCGAACCATTTTTGATTGCTTTTTAAAAAATCAAAAGAGTCTGCATTTCCTGCATAACCAAAATTTACAAAAGCGCTTAAAGATGGTAATGCTTTACTTCTTTCTAATTGCATTAATAATCTTTTTCCTTCTCTATCATTTTCTGCAATTTTAAAATCTATGTGATTGTTTAAATTAAAACTAGATGAAAGAAGCGTTAGGTTAACGTTTTCTGCAATTAAAGTATCTAAATTATCGGTTAATTGAAGTGATTCATCAATTGGCCTTCCCATAGATAAATTCAACATCTTGTAACCAATAACTTTTAATCTTTTCGTTTTATTTAATTGACTTTTAACATTGGCTAAGGTAATTTGAAGTTGCTCAACATCCTCTTCTTCATTCAATCCATTTTGATAAATTTTCTGGGTATCGTTTAAATTCTTTTCTAAGACTGTTAAGTTCTTCTTTAAAATTGAGATGCTTTTTTCTGCAACTAAAACATTTCCATAAGCATTAATAACAGCTTCTCTAATAGATAATTCTGTTTTTTCTTTTGCTTGTTCAGAAATTTTTAAATACGTTTTTGCAGACTGCAGACCTACTAGGTAAGATCCATCGAAAATTAATTGATTTAAAGTTACGGCTGCATTTATCGTTTGTTTTGTTCCAAAAGTAATGGGCGCCAACACTCCATCTGGTGCAGTTGGATCGAACAGTTTAGCTGGCAATAAAGACACTTGTTGTTTTAACCAATTTTGATAATCTACTTTTGCACTAACCTGTGGCAGTCCGATTGTAGTAGTTTCCCATTTTTTTTGTTTTGCTGCGGCAATGTTATTTTTTGCTGTTTTAGCATCGTAATTGTTTATTACAGCAAATTTAACAGCATCATCTAAAGAAAACTTTTTATTATTTTCTTGAGCAGAAACCGTCGCTATAAAACAGATACTAAATAGTAGTATTAATTTATCTCGCATTTTATTTTGATTGATTATTTATAATTATTTGGTTCATTGTATTTATACCTTCTTCAGTGCAAATTCCTCTTAAATGATATTCTAAAAAATATTCCATTAAAGTATTCATCGAAAACCTTTGTAATGGAAACAGTTCGATATCCTTAATCCCGTTGATTCCATTAAAATAGATTCTAGCAACAAATCCAACATCAATGGCTTCTCTATACAACCCAGCTTCAACACCTCTATTCAGATTCTCTTCAACACAACTATTCATTACTTCAAATTGTTTTTTCTTTAAAGTAGCATATAGTTTAGGGTAGTATTTTTGTAATTGGTATTGTGGCGACGATTTCTCATCTTTTAAATGCGTCATGACAAATTTTTTGATATCATAAATCTCTTGAATCGGATTGTGATCTAAAGAACAAATCATATCAATTCCCTGACTAATAAATTCAAAAAGAGCTAAAGTCACTTTTTCAACTAAATCAGTTTTATTCTTAAAATGTGTGTAAATAGTTTTTTTAGACACCCCCATTTCATTGGCAATATCATCCATCGTAACACTTTTAAACCCTAGAGTTAAAAACATTTCACTCGCCTTAAATAAAATTTTATCTCTCATATTCGGATGCAAATGTACGAACGGAAACTTTAAAAACAAAAAAAGTTTCCAAAGTTTTAACAATAATTTAATATTAGAGTGTTCAATATAAAATCTTTGCTATTTTTGTTTTTTAAAACAATCACTTTGGACATATCAGTTTTTCAAGAAGAATTTTTCAACTACAAGGAATCTCAAGACCTAAATAGACAGCCAGAAAATTTATACAAGCCAATTAGTTACATCCTCAATTTAGGAGGTAAGAAAATTCGCCCTGTACTAACATTAATGGCTGCAGAAATTTTCTCTAACAACTATAAGAATGCATTGCCAGCTGCGTATGCTATAGAAATGTTTCACAATTTCACGCTGGTTCATGATGACATTATGGATGATGCTCCTTTAAGAAGAGGAAAAGAGACTGTACATGAAAAGTGGAATTTAAATACCGGTGTTTTATCAGGTGATGCAATGCTGATACTCGCATATCAATATTTTGAAAATTACGAAGCTACTGTATTTCAAAAACTAGCAAAATTATTTAGCAAAACAGCTTTAGAAGTTTGTGACGGGCAACAGTTAGATATTGATTTTGAAACAAGAACAGACGTTACTATTCCAGAATACATAAAAATGATTTCTTTAAAAACTTCGGTTTTAATTGGAGCTGCCTTAAAAATGGGAGCGATTGTTTCATTGGCAAATGAACAAGATGCGCAAAAATTATATAATTTCGGCTTAAATTTAGGCATCGCTTTTCAATTACAAGATGATTATTTAGATACCTTTGGAAATCCAGAAACTTTCGGAAAACAAGTTGGGGGAGACATTATAGAGAATAAAAAAACGTATTTATACTTAAAAACTCTAGAAACCGCGACAATAGAAGACAAAAAAACATTGTTAGGTTTTTATGCTGAAAAACTTGAAGACAACGCAACAAAGATTGAAGAAGTTAAGCAACTTTTTAACAAAAACAACATCACAGATCTCATTAAAGATCAAATAACTAACTACACAAATCTTGCCTTTAACGTATTGTCAGAAATGAATATTTCAAATGAGAAAAAAGCCGGATTAAAAACCTTTGGACTAGGCTTAATGAGCAGGAATGTTTAAAAAATAAAACATAAATTAAAAAAATGTTTGGAAAAATTTAAAAAAGTAGTAATTTCGCCAAACTAAAAATGGACCCATAGCTCAGTTGGTTAGAGCATCTGACTCATAATCAGAGGGTCCCAGGTTCGAGCCCTGGTGGGTCCACAATTTTTTATTCCAAGAAGTTAAATTAAAAAACTACATTTGTAATAAAATGACTATCGAAATTTAATTTCGAATTTTTAATCTGGGGGGATATAAAAATGAAGAAAAAAAATATACTTACACTAATTGTGGTTGTACTATTTACCACTATGGTAAACGGACAGGCGGTTCCGCCTCCAATTCCACCACCACCACCACCAGGTTTACCTATAGACGGAGGTGTTATCTTCTTACTTATTTCTGGAATAATTTATGGAGTTAAAAAACTAAAAGAGTAAATTATTTTCTTAATCTATTTAACCTCGTAACGTATTTACCAATTACATCAAATTCTAAATTTATTATACTACCTAATTCAATTTTATGAAAAGTAGTATGCTCTAATGTAAAAGGGATTATAGCAACACTAAACGTATCTTCTCGAGAGTTTACAACAGTTAAACTAACTCCGTTAACAGTAATTGAACCTTTTTCAATCGTAATATTATTCAGTTCAGAATTGTATTGAAAAGTAAAAATTGTACTCCCCTCATCTTCTTTTATGTCAATACATTTTCCAACCTGATCAACATGCCCTTGCACAATGTGACCATCTAAACGGTCGCCTAACTTCATTGCTCTTTCTAAGTTAACAACTTCACCTATTTGCAGCAACCCTATATTTGTTTTAGCAATCGTCTCCTTTATTGCTGTAACCGTATAAGCATCGTCATCAATTGCTACAACCGTTAAACAAACTCCGTTATGCGCCACACTTTGATCTATTTTAAGCTCTTTGGCAAAATCACTTTTCACCGTTAAATGCACATTCTCTTTTTCCTTAACTACGTTTGTAATCAAACCTAAGCTCTCAATAATTCCGGTAAACATAAATTCTAAGTTTTATTTAGTTATTTTTGCAGGAATCAAAACTAACAATATTGAACCATAAAATATGGAAAAATCAGAAAAAATAGTCGTTGGAATATCAATTGGTGATGTAAATGGAATTGGTATCGAAGTGATTCTAAAAACTTTTGAAGACAAAAGAATGCTAGATTTCTGTACACCAGTTATTTTTGGATCCACAAAAACAATTTCTTTTCATAAGAAAAAACTAAACGTTACGGCACATATTAATGGAGTAATGTCGATCAAACAAATTGTACACAACAAAATTAATCTGGTTAATATATGGAAAGAAGAAATTCCAATTGAATTGGGAACTCCAACTAAAATTTCTGGCGAGTTTGCTTTTAAATCTTTAGAAGCAGCAACAAATCATTTAAAAGAAGGCACAGTTGATGTTTTATTAACCGCACCTATTAACAAAGAAAACATACAATCTGACACGTTTAATTTCCCTGGCCATACAGAGTTTTTAGCAGACAAACTAGAAGGAGAAAGCTTAATGATCTTAATGTCTGACTCACTTAGAGTAGGGTTAATTACTGGTCATATTCCGGTTTCAAAAATTTCTGAAAATATTACTCCAGAGTTAATTGAGAAAAAAGTTGCTATCATGCATAAATCTTTAATTGAAGATTTCGGAATTAACAAACCCAAAATTGCTGTTTTAGGATTGAATCCTCATTGTGGAGACAACGGCGTAATTGGATCAGAAGATGATGAAATTATCAAGCCAACAATTGCGAAAATTCAAGAAAGCGGCAAGGTGATTTTTGGGCCATATGCTGCTGATGGGTTTTTTGGATCCAACAACTACAAACAGTTTGACGGTATTTTAGCCATGTATCACGACCAAGGTTTAGCTCCTTTTAAAGCATTGTCTTTTGGGAATGGCGTGAATTACACTGCTGGCTTATCAAAGATAAGAACCTCTCCAGACCACGGCACAGCTTACGAAATTGCTGGAAAAAACACCGCAGATGCCACTTCTTTTAAAACAGCCCTTTTTAGCGCTTTAGAAATATTTAAAAAACGTAGCGAGTATAAAAAACTAACACATAACCCACTTGCGGTTAAATAAATAGATAAAATTTCTTTTTTTAAGAAAGACTATAAAATATAACAAATTTTTATATCTTTGCACGCTCAAATTGATTCATGTAGATGAAAGACTTAAAACAATTTAACATCCAATACAACGGATTAAAAGTAGCAAGTCATTTGTTTGAATATCAAATTGACAATACGTTCTTTGAAGCTTTTAATTTTGATGAGTTTTTCAATGCAAACTTAAAGATTGAATTAACATTGCACAAAAAAAGTACAATGTTGGAACTAACTTTTAATGCTAGCGGAACTATAAATGTTGCCTGCGATGTAAGTGGCGAGCCATTTGATCAAGAGATAACTACAACACTTCCCTTAATTGTAAATTTCGGAGAGGAATTTAATGATGAAAATGAAGAATTATTAATTCTACCATATTCAGAATTTAAACTAAACGTAGCACAATACATTTATGAAATGATTGTATTATCGATTCCAACAAAAAGAATCCATCCAAAAGTAATTGATGGAACGTTAGAATCTGAAGCTTTAAAAAGACTAGATAAATTAAGAGTACACGAAGAAAAAACTGCACCAGATGCAGACCCTAGATGGGATAAATTAAAAAGTTTAATAACAGAAAAAAAGACATAAAATGGCACATCCAAAGAGAAAAATATCTAAAACTAGAAGAGACAAGAGAAGAACTCACTATAAAGCTAGTGTTCCTCAAATTGCTGTAGATCCTACAACAGGAGAATCTCACCTTTTTCATAGAGCTCACTGGCATGAAGGAAAATTATACTACAGAGGCCAAATTGTATTAGAATCTGCAATAGCAGAAGCTTAATATTTCTCTATAAAGTAAACAAAACTCTCAATTTTGAGAGTTTTTTTTTGTTTTTTTACGAAAACCTATCGTTTTAGATGATTTTTGCGTAAAAATGTGAAATAAATTTCATTTCTTTGAATGTTCGCTTTTTTAATAATTAAAGAAGCTCCTTTCAATAAAAAGGTAAAATTATGACAAAAACAACTGCAGCTATAACAGCAGTAGGGAAATACGTCCCAGACTACATTCTAACCAATAAAGAGTTAGAAACAATGGTTGACACAAATGATGAATGGATCACATCAAGAACCGGAATCAAAGAAAGAAGAATCTTAAAAGGAGAGGGTAAAGGAACTTCTTTTATGGCTATTAAAGCCGCTGAAGATTTACTTCAAAAATCAGGTAAAGACCCAAAAGAAATAGACCTAGTAATAGTAGCAACTGCAACACCTGATTTACCAGTTGCATCTACAGCTGCCTACGTAGCTACAGAAATTGGGGCTACAAATGCTTTTTCTTACGACCTACAAGCCGCTTGCTCTAGTTTCTTATACGGAATGTCTACAGCAGCAAGCTATATAGAGTCTGGAAGATATAAAAGCATCCTATTAATTGGAGGAGATAAAATGTCTTCAATTATAGATTATACAGACAGAGCAACCTGTATTATTTTTGGTGATGGAGCTGGTGCAGCTTTATTTGAACCAAACAACGAAGGTTTAGGTTTGCAAGACGAATACCTTAGAAGTGACGGTAAAGGAAGAGAGTATTTGAAAATTGATGCTGGTGGTTCTATTTTACCAACTTCAGCAGAAACTGTACAAAACAACCAACACGCTGTTCATCAAGAAGGAAAAACTGTATTTAAGTTTGCAGTTTCTAACATGGCAGATGCAGCAGAACAAATGTTAACTAGAAATGATCTTGCAAAAGAAGACATTCAATGGTTAGCACCACATCAAGCTAACAATAGAATTATTGAAGCAACAGCTAGACGAGTTGGCTTAGACAGCGACAAAGTAATGGTGAACATACACAAGTACGGAAACACCACTTCTGGTACTCTACCTCTTTTGTTAGCTGATTATGAAAGTCAATTGAAAAAAGGAGATAATATAATTTTTGCCGCTTTTGGTGGAGGTTTCACATGGGGATCTATCTATCTAAAATGGGCATATAACTCATAAAAAATCAAACAACTAAAAACTAAGAATATGGATATTAAAGAAATTCAAAATCTTATTAAATTTGTAGCAAAATCTGGTGCAAGTGAGGTAAAGTTAGAAATGGAAGATATAAAAATCACTATTAAAACTGGATCTTCAAAAACAGAAACTACAATAGTACAAGCAAACCCAATGATGGGTATGCCACAAATGCAAACCCCTGTAGCTACACCTGCCACAGCAGAAGCGCCAACAGCACCTGCCACAAACGAAGATGACAACTCAAAATATATTACTGTAAAATCTCCAATTATCGGAACTTTCTACAGAAAACCATCTCCAGACAAACCCAACTTCGCAGAAGTAGGGCAATCTATAAATGTTGGAGATACCGTATGTGTTATTGAAGCAATGAAGTTGTTTAACGAAATTGAATCTGAAGTATCAGGTACAATCATTAAAGTATTAGTTGATGACTCTTCTCCTGTTGAGTTTGATCAACCATTATTCTTAGTAGATCCATCATAAATTAGACGTTAGATTTTAGAGATTAGACGTTAGACAAACTAACGCTAAACTCATAACTCTAAACTCATAACCGAAAAAAATATGTTTAAAAAAATATTAATTGCCAATAGAGGTGAAATTGCACTGCGTGTAATTAGAACCTGTAAAGAGATGGGTATTAAAACTGTTGCGGTATATTCTACTGCAGATGCAGAAAGCTTACATGTTAAGTTTGCTGACGAAGCGGTTTGTATTGGCCCTGCTCCAAGTAGTGAATCTTATTTAAAAATGTCAAACATTATTGCTGCTGCAGAAATTACAAATGCAGATGCAATTCATCCAGGATATGGTTTCTTAGCTGAAAACGCTAAATTCTCAAACTTATGTACTGAACATGGAATCAAATTCATTGGTGCTACTGGAGATATGATTGACCAAATGGGAGATAAAGCTTCTGCCAAGTCAACAATGATTTCTGCAGGGGTACCATGTATTCCAGGATCTGAAGGAATTATCAAAGATTTTGCTGAATGCAAAAAATTAGCTAAAGAGTTTGGCATTCCTGTAATGTTAAAAGCTACCGCTGGTGGTGGTGGAAAAGGAATGCGTGCCGTTTGGAAAGAAGAAGAACTAGAAAACGCTTGGGACTCTGCAAGACAAGAAGCCAAAGCTGCTTTCGGTAACGATGGTATGTATTTAGAAAAACTAATTGAAGAGCCACGTCATATTGAAATTCAAATTGTTGGAGATTCATTTGGAAAAGCATGTCACTTATCGGAAAGAGATTGTTCTGTTCAACGTCGTCATCAAAAATTAACTGAAGAGACTCCGTCTCCATTTATGACTGATGAATTGCGTATAGCAATGGGGGATGCTGCTGTAAAAGCTGCTGAATACATAAAATACGAAGGTGCCGGAACTGTTGAATTCTTGGTAGACAAACATCGTAATTTCTATTTTATGGAAATGAATACTAGAATTCAAGTTGAGCATCCAATTACTGAACAAGTTATAGACTTCGATTTAATCCGAGAGCAAATACTAGTTGCAGCTGGTATTCCTGTATCTGGTAAAAACTACTTGCCAAAAATGCATTCAATTGAGTGTAGAATTAACGCAGAAGACCCTTATAACAATTTTAGACCTGCACCAGGTAAGATAACTACTTTTCATGCACCAGGAGGTCACGGAATTAGAATAGACACACATGTATATGCTGGATACTCTATTCCTCCTAATTACGATTCTATGATCGCTAAACTGATTGTAACTGCCCAAACTAGAGAGGAAGCTATCAGTAAAATGAAAAGAGCTTTAGATGAGTTTGTTATAGAAGGTGTAAAAACAACAATCCCGTTTCACAGAGAGTTGATGGATCATCCTGATTACACCTCTGGAAACTACACTACTAAGTTTATGGAGTATTTCGAAATGAAAGCATAAACCGTTTATTTAGTTTTATTTATAAATAAAAAATAAGGATATAGTTATATATCCTTATTTTTTTTATATTTACACCCCCCCCAAAACTAACTAAACAACCTTTTTTAAATGATTAACGGTATTAAAATAGATGGGATTGATAAAATTATCATTAAACGCTTAGTAGAAGACGCTAGAACCCCCATATTAACAATTGCTAGAGAAGTTGGGATTTCAGGAGCAGCAATTCATCAACGACTTCGTAAACTTGAGTATTCAGAACTGATTGTAGGCTCTAAAATGGTCTTAAACCCAAAAGCACTAGGCTACACAACTACTGCATTTGTTGGAATCTTTTTAGATTCAGCCAACATGTATAATTCAGCGATTAAACGACTCAAAGAGATTCCTGAAGTAGTAGAAAGTCATTATACAACTGGTAATTATGCTATCTTTATTAAAATTCTTTGTAAAAACAATGAGGACTTGATGCATTTACTAAATCAAGATGTTCAAAGCATAAAAGGTGTTGCCAGAACAGAAACTTTTATTTCTTTAGATCAACAAATAGATAGACAGATAAAAATTTAATCAAAAAAACTTTTAAATAAAGAACCCGCAATAATTATTGTGGGTTTCTTTATTGATTATTAGTGCTTTATAAAAACAAAAAAGTCTTAACTTTTTCAAGTTAAGACTGTATTTCTGCTCCTCCTCAAGGACTCGAACCTTGGACCCTCTGATTAACAGTCAGATGCTCTAACCAACTGAGCTAAGGAGGAATTTGCAATACTTTCGTTTTGCGAGTGCAAATATATATCTTTTTGAAAAACCTGCAACTATTTTTCAAAAAAAATTATATTTTTATTTCTTTAAATAACAATAAAAAAAAAGGTCACTTTTTTTAAAAGTTGTATTTTTGTGGTAGTTATATTCTTATACACAAAGTATTATATCCATATATGGACAAGTTTTCGTTCTTAAACGCAGCACATACAGGCTTTATAGCCGATTTATACGAGCAATATTTAAAAAATCCAGATGCCGTAGAACCTAGTTGGAGAAGTTTTTTTCAAGGGTACGATTTGGCAAATGAGAATTACTCGTTAACTGATGAAGAAATATCTTCAGAGATACCAGAAGAAGTTCGCAAAGAATTTCTAGTAATAGACTTAATAAATGGATATCGTACGCGAGGCCATTTGTTTACTAAAACAAATCCTGTGAGAGAGAGAAGAAAATACTCTCCAGATTTAGCAATCGGAAATTTCGGATTGTCTCAATCAGATTTAACAATTGTTTTTAACGCAGGAGATATTTTAGGTATTGGACCAAAAACCTTAGCAGAAATCATTAACCATTTAGAAAGTGTTTATTGTAATTCTATTGGTGTTGAATACATGTACCTACGTAACCCTGAAGAGTTAAAATGGTGGCAAAATCGTTTGAATAAAAACAGTAACTCCCCTAATTACAATACAGATTCTAAAAAGTACATCTTACAAAAAGTAAATCAAGCTGTAGGTTTTGAAAACTTTTTACAAACAAAATATGTTGGTCAGAAGCGTTTCTCTCTAGAAGGGGGTGAAGCATTAATCCCAGGATTAAGTGTTTTATTACGTGATGCTGCAGAGAAGTATGGCGTAAAAGAGTGTGTTTTAGGAATGGCGCATCGTGGTCGTTTAAACACCTTAGTAAATATCTTTAAAAAACCTGTTCGTGAATTATTCAACGAGTTTGAAGGAAAAGATTTCGAAGATGAAGATTTAGATGGAGATGTTAAATACCATTTAGGTTTGACATTGAGTAAAACCTATAAAAACGGAAACAGTATCAAAATGAATTTGGTGCCAAACCCATCACATTTAGAAACAGTTGATGGTGTTGTCGAAGGTATTGTTAGAGCAAAAATTGATAAAAAGTACAAAGGAGACAATTCTAAAATTTTGCCAATCTTAGTGCATGGAGATGCTGCTATTGCAGGTCAAGGAATTGTATATGAAGTAATTCAAATGGCACAGTTAAACGGTTATAAAACTGGAGGAACTGTACATTTAGTAGTAAACAATCAAGTAGGGTTTACAACCAATTACTTAGATGCACGTTCTAGTACGTATTGTACAGATATTGCAAAAGTAACGTTATCACCGGTACTACATGTTAATGCTGATGATGTTGAAGCTGTTTGTCATGCAATGGAAATGGCGATTGAATTTAGAACAAAATTCAAACGTGATATTTTTATTGACTTATTAGGTTACAGAAAATATGGTCATAACGAAGGTGATGAACCTCGTTTTACTCAACCAAATTTATACAAGGCAATTGCAAAGCATAAAAACTTAAAAGACATTTATGCAAATCAGTTGATAGAAGAAGGAACCATAACTCAAGATTACCTAACTCAGATTACTAGCGACTTTAAATCAATGTTAGCATCTGAATTTGACAAGGCCAAAGAAGATACTACTTCTAAGGTTAGAGAGTTTATGCCAACAACATGGAAAGATTTTACTCGTAGAGGAAAAAAAGACATGTTAAATACTATTGATACTTCTTACGATACAGCTAAATTAAAAAATATTGCGAAAATAGTTTCTACCACTCCAGAAGGCGTACAATTCGTAAGAAAAGCAGAACGTATTCTAAAAGGTAGAGCCAAAATGGTTTTTGAAAACAATTCTCTAGATTGGGGAATGGCAGAAACTTTAGCGTATGGATCTTTAATGGAAGAAGGATTTAACATTCGTATTTCTGGACAAGATGTAGAAAGAGGAACATTCTCTCACCGTCATGCAATTTTACGTGATGAAAATTCTGAAGAAAGAATCAACCTGTTAAATACAAACACATCCAACATAGGTGAAATGACGATTTACAACTCTCATTTATCTGAATATGGTGTCTTAGGATTTGATTATGGTTACGCCATGGCACATCCAAATTGTTTGACAATCTGGGAAGCACAGTTTGGAGATTTCTCTAACGGGGCACAAATTATCTTTGATCAATATCTTTCTGCTGCAGAAGACAAGTGGAAATTACAAAACGGAATCGTCATCTTGTTACCCCATGGGTACGAAGGACAAGGTTCTGAGCATTCATCTGCAAGAATAGAACGTTTCTTACAGTTATGCGCTGTAGATAACATGACTGTTGCAAACTGTACAACACCAGCAAATATTTATCACCTGCTTCGTCGTCAGATGAAACGTGATTTTAGAAAACCTTTGATTGTATTCACTCCTAAAAGTTTATTACGTCATCCAAAAGCAGTAAATCCTATTGAGGATTTAGCAAATGGAACTTTCCAAGAAGTAATTGATGATACATTTGTAGACAAATCAAAAGTTAAGAAAGTAGTATTCTGTATGGGTAAATTCTATTATGACTTACTTGCAGAACGCGAAAATAATGGAAGAGAAGATATCGCTTTAGTTAGAATAGAACAATTATTCCCATTACATGAAGCACAATTAGAAACAGTGCTAGCCGGGTATCCAAACGCTGAACGTTTTGTTTGGGCACAAGAAGAACCTAAAAATATGGGCGCTTGGAGCTATATGCTTGAGCGTTTTCCAAAGTTAAGATTAGAAGTTGCTTCTAGAGAATATCATGCAGTTCCTGCAGCAGGATCTAGCGCAAGATTTAAAAAGAGACATCAAAAAGTAATAGCCAAAGTTTTTGATTAATAATATTAGAAATTCAGAGAAAATTAAAATTTAGTACTGATGATTTTAGAAATGAAAGTTCCTTCTCCGGGG
>MAAC01018556.1_pt1 | contig 91918 bp, 82 predicted proteins | sample 1115981 | NCBI WGS metagenome assembly MAAC01 (sample SAMN04961126, study PRJNA320927) | seawater metagenome | isolation source: sample BD02T64 sea water enriched with oil for 64 days | place: USA:Gulf of Mexico | collected 2013-07-27 | reverse complement strand
ATACCGAAAGTAATCCGGACATAATTGACTTATAATATTAAATAACACATAGAGAAGCCCTTCGTCATTTTGATGGAGGGTTTTTTTGTAACTAATTTTTTGAAACATGGAAAACCCAGAAAACAAACCAGGACAGTTAAATATAGAATTATCAGAGGAAATGGCGGAAGGAACATATTCCAACCTAGCTATCCTGACCCATTCAAGTTCAGAGTTTATTGTTGACTTTGTACAAATTATGCCTGGGGCACCAAAAGCCAAAGTTAAATCTCGTATTATTTTGACTCCACAGCATGCGAAACGTTTGTTAAATGCCTTAAGTGATAATGTTCAGAAATTTGAACAGATTCATGGTGCCATTAAAGAAGGTGAACCTCAAGGTGGTGCCATTCCAATGAATTTTGGAGGCCCAACTACTCAAGCTTAGTGATATGCTGACTTATTGAATATTATAAAACCAAAGTTGAGAAGTACCGTTAGTGGTGCTTCTTCTTCGGGGCTTATATCTGGATTGTTATAATAATAGTTAGCGGAGATACTTAATGGCCCTACCGGGGTAGTATATGAAATAACACCCGATATTATGGCAAACCGATCTGCCCATGGTGTCCCGTAGGTTGCCGATCCATCCTCCCCTCTAATAAATGCTTGATAGGGTTGAAAAATATATCCCTCCGCTCTGAATTGGAAATTCTTGGTAGGTAGAAATACCAGTTGGGATCCCACAGCGATATATTTATCCGCATGAAAACTTTCTAAAAATAAAGTTTTACTATCGGGGGTGGGTTTAAAGGATGGTGCTTGAATGACCGTTGAGGTGTAATTGTTAAATGCGGTCATATTGGAGTAAGTTCCTGATAATTGAAACCCAAATCGTAGTTTTTCCTTCAGTCTTAAGTATTGCTGATAATCGACTCTGAATTGAAAAAATGAGTGTTCTATTCTGGAACGTTCTTCTTGAATGGAAGTACTTCCGGGGGAGTAAAATTCATTTCCAGTCGTATAAGTTATCTGTCCTAAAACATGTTTGCCTTCATACGGATATTGAATTTTATTGAGGTCATTCGATTCAATGGTAAATTTTGTATTTAGGGATTTGAAAAGAGTTTTATCAGTGGTGTCTGCTGGCAAAAAAGTTTTCGTTTGATAATAATCTGATTCCATTTGTAAATAGGCTAATTCACCGGACAATCGAAGATTGTTTCCAATACCTGTACCCGCTTCTATACCCGTGTACATTTCCCCTTCAATAATATAAATTGGCTTCTCTGTCACAAATAAATTGGATTGACGCGATTCGAACCAGTTCCATTTATGGATGACAAATTTCGGTTTAAAATAAATAGGTAATTTGGATGGGATATCAATGCGTACACTGGCGTTTAGGGCTTGGTATAATTTGCCATAGTGGGTATTAAAATTCGTTTTTAAACCTATCGTAGATAGGTTGTTATAGGATAGACTCGCATACCCAACGGATATGGGGCGGGAAGCTATATTACCGCCAATATCTAATGTCCAAGATTTAATGGGGTTTACATCTACTACCGCATCGTATTTATTTGTAGTGGGATTGAAATGTAGTTTTGTACGCACATCTTCTATATATAGTTCTTGAAAAAGTCGGTAATAATTCCGTTCAAATTTCTCTAGGGTCAAAACGCTGTCTTTTTTTCGTTTTCTTCGAATGACCGAATTAGAATATCTAGCCTGTTTTTGGTTGATTCCTTTAAAAATGACATCTCCAATTTCAATAGGTGGTGCGTTTTTTTTGAACTTTAACTCTGTGACCTCTTTATTTGAAGGAAAATGACCAATATGATGTAGAATATGATCCATGTGTCTGTTAGCGGCTACATAACCTGAATCTATGGCTTCTTGGGCGTATTCAAAGGCAAAGACACCCTTGTTAATTACCGGTTCAATTAGCTCTCCTGGAGCACAGTAAATGGAATAATCAGTGGAGCGAACTAATATGTTTTGCAATTGGCCTAGTAAATCATCTTCTGAAGGCTCATCGATATTTACAGATACGTTGCTTCCAATCACAAAATCGGGTCTGAAATCGGTACACATGACGTCTACTGGAAAATTATTGTAAATGCCCCCATCGTACATCAAATGTCCGTTTATTTTAATGGGTTTAATAAAGAAGGGATAGGACATGGAGGCTCTAAGGGCTTCTGTCAGACTTCCATTTCTAAAAGTGACTAATTCCTTGGTTATCACATCGGCAGCCACACAACGAAAAGGAATCATTAGGCTGTCAAAGTTATAACCAGCTAACATTTCTGCTTGGGCTAGGTATTTAACCGCATCAAAGTCAAACGCCTCCGATGAAATGACTTGGCTAGGAAAAAGAAGAGAGTAACCACTGGTTGTTTTTTTAAAACGAAGAGATATTAATGTGGGATCTGATTGGGGCTTTGGGAAAAAATAATTGAATTTTCTGGGAATATTACCTTGACTTGTTCTCAAAAATTCCTTGGATGTAAAAACAGCTTCAATTTGTTCGATAGGGATGCCACTGGCGTATAAAGCGCCTACTAATGCTCCCATAGAAGTTCCCGTAATGTAGGATATTTTAATATTATTTTCTTCCAGCGCTTTAATAACACCAATGTGTGCCAAAGCATCTGCCCCACCACCACTTAACACTAAACCCACTTTTGGTTCCTGAGCCAGGTTGGATACGTGGACCAAAAGAAAAAGAATGAACAAAAATATTGGCGATTTAGGCATGGAACAAATCTACGGATTGAATTCTATAAATGATAAACTCTAGTTTAACTCTTTAATAAGTTGGTTAAAGTATTTTGGAGCCAATAACAACCGAGAGCCGTACCACGAAAACATTTCACCATCCACCAAGATTATTCTTGTGGATGGAAACCGAGAATGGAAATCCTTTAGATGTTTTTCTCTAAACGGGTAAGGTTCAGAAGATAGAAATAGGAAATCAGGTTGCATTTTCTGTAATTCTGGATCCGTTATTTGTGGGTATCTGGTTTTAATATCGGTATGCACGTTCTCAAAACCCAGTTTATGGAGAATGTCATGAATGAAAGTGTGGTGACCGGCTGTCATAACCGGGTTATCCCAAATCAAATAGGCGACTTTTTTTTCGTTTTTTTTAATTGGGGTAATGGTGTCAAATTGTTTGGAAATGTTGTGAACCAGTAGTTCCGCTTGTTCGGCTCTATTGGTGGCATTACCTATGTCCATGATACTAGTCAAGGCCTCACTTAAAGTATAAATATCCGTAAGTAACACATGGTGCTTTTTTTGAAGGTACTCAATATCCGATTGGCAGTTCTCTTCTTTATTCGCAATAATGATATCTGGGGCTAATGCGTCAATTCGATCTAGTTTTAGGGTTTTGGTACCCCCTACTTTTGTAAAGGATTTCACCTTGTTTCTGGGGTGAATGCAAAATCGGGTAATCCCAATAATTTCATTTTCCAAGTCCAAATCAAATAATAACTCCGTTAAAGAGGGAACTACTGAAATTATGTTCATATATATATATATTACTTTTCCAATACAAACCTAAATAATGGGAATTAACATTACCTGGAAAAGGTTAGATTTGTTTCAATTAAATCCTTTTTTATGGTAAAAAAAATACTCTTATTCGTTGTGTTTCTAGGGATCGCTCATTTTTCGCAATCCCAAATTCTTATTTCTATTATTTTAGGAGATAAACTTAATTCAGATGGGCTGGAATTTGGCCTGGATGGTGGGGTCAATTTTTCTCAAATTAGTGGGATGGAATCCAAACAATATGCCACCAACATTCATCTGGGTTTTTATTTTGATATTCGGTTGAAAAATCAATTATGGTTTAATACAGGAGTATTGGTGAAATCTAGTCAAGGTGCCAGTGCTTTAAGTGAAAATGATGTGTATGCGCTTTATCCAGAATTAGATAATTTCATTGATTCAGCAGGCATTTATAGTCAGGGTTTGGGTTACTTTAATGTACCCTTAATGCTAAAATATAAGTTTAAGAATCATGTTTTTATTGAAGCCGGTCCGCAAGTGGCTCTTTTAATTAATGCGAACTTAAATTATACGTATGAATATGATAATGTGATCTTAAATACCTCCGTTGGAAATCGGGACTCTTTTAATAGAATTGATGCAGGCTTAGTTGGGGGATTTGGGTATAAATTAGCAAAAGGAACAGGAATTAATATTGGGGCTAAATATTATTACGGTTTGGTGGATATTTCTAAATCTGGTACGCTAAAGAATAGGAATCGCGTTTTTTATCTTAAAGTAGATATTCCTATTGGTCGAGAAAAAGTGAAATCAAACGAGAAAGAATTAGAATAATAGTTTTTTGAAAAAAACGTAATTTCGGTATGTTAAAGGTTAAAAAGTTTGGAGCTATAGATATTGGTTCTAATGCGATACGATTGTTAATTTCCATGGTGGTTGTTGACGGTGAAAATGTTGGTTTTAATAAGGTTTCCCTCATTCGTTTACCAATAAGATTGGGCCAAGAAGCATTTACAAAAAAAAGGATCCATCCAGAGAACTTATCCAAGTTTAGGGAGGGTATGAAAGCCTTTAAATCCATTATGGATATATACGAAGTGGACGATTATATGGCGGTGGCTACTTCGGCTATGCGAGAGGCCGAAAATGGGGCTGCTGTGGTCTGTCAAATAAAAAATGAAACCGGATTAGATATTCAAATTATTGACGGGAAGATGGAGGCGGATATTATTTTTAAAGCCCATTTTAAAAATCCAAATTATCGTGATGCTAACTATGTTTACGTTGATGTAGGAGGAGGAAGCACGGAAATAACAATTCTCTCTGGACAGAACATAGTCGCTTCCAAATCTTTTAAAATTGGTGCCGTACGGATGTTAAATAATATGGTTACCGAGGAGCTTTGGAATTCTATGAGAAATTGGGTAGAAGAGGAAACCAAAGATTTAGAACATGTGGAAATGATTGGTTCTGGTGGGTCTGTAAATAAAATTTATAAAATTTTAAATATGGAATATCCAAAACCTATTTTGTACCATGAATTCAAGGAAATTAAAGAAACGTTAGAAGAGATGAGTTTTGATGAAAGGGTGAGCTATTTTAAGTTGAGTCAAGACCGTGCAGATGTAATCGTGCCCGCTGCTAAGGTATATTACTCGGTTATGAAGTGGGCAGATATAAGTATTCTACATGTACCCAAAATTGGATTGTCGGATGGAATCATTCAATTGTTACATATACGCAGTTTAGAGAAAAATTAGGAATTCGTTTTTTTCAATTGGCCTTCAAATGTTTCATTTCCTTTTACCGCAATAAACGAATATCCCGTACGAGTTATACTGGTTATTTTTGTCCACATCGTATCGCTGGTGGTAAACTCTAAATCGGTATGGTGATCTGTGGAATCTAGGGTTAAATAATACTCACATTCATTTACCCAAACTACTGAATAGTAATCGGTGTATATATAACCACCTTCCCCATTTAAATTATATTCTATTTGACGATCCGAAGTTCGTTCAATTCGGATATCTTCACTACCCACATATTTGAATGTACCCGTATGAAAATAGGTGCATGTTTCAGGAGTAGGTACTTTATTATTTCCTTGGCAACCCCAGACTAGGGTTGCCAACAGAAATAAGGATAGTTTTTTGATCGTTTTCATTCTTTTAAATTCCGGTATAATTGGAAGGTGTGATTTCAGCTAACTCTGCTTTTAGTTCATTACTGATTTCCAATGAATCAATAAACTCCTTCATGACCTCACCATCAATTTTTTTGTTGGTACGGGTTAAGCCTTTCAACATTTCGTATGGGTTAGCAACGCCTTCTCTTCTCAAAACAGTTTGAATAGCTTCCGCAACCACTGCCCAGTTATTTTCTAAATCTTGCGCAATTTTTGCTTCGTTCAATAGTAATTTACTTAATCCTTTGGATAATGAACTTAAAGCAATCATGGCATGTCCAAATGGAACCCCTACATTTCTAAGAACGGTAGAATCTGTTAAATCTCTCTGAAGTCTCGAAATAGGTAGTTTAGCAGATAAGTGTTCCAGAACTGCATTCGCAATTCCTAAGTTACCCTCTGCATTTTCAAAATCAATTGGATTTACTTTATGTGGCATGGCAGAAGATCCTACTTCACCCGCTTTAATTTTTTGTTTGAAGTATTCCATCGATACATAAGTCCAAATATCTCTACTGAAATCGATTAATATAGTATTGATTCTTTTCATCGTATCGAAAAGATGTGCCATATGATCGTAATGTTCAATCTGAGTAGTTGGGTGAGAACGATATAATCCTAGATGAGAATCTAAAAATGAATCTCCAAATTGTTTCCAATCAAGGTTCTTATAGGCCACATGATGTGCATTGAAATTTCCAGTTGCACCCCCAAATTTAGCCGCCCATTTAACGGTATTTAAAATTTCGAGTTGCTCCTCGATACGAACAACAAAAACTTCCATTTCTTTACCTAAACGAGTAGGAGATGCCGGTTGACCATGAGTTCTAGCCAACATAGGGATGTGTGACCAATCGTTCGCTAAGCCCATTAATGTGTCCTTTACATTAGTGATTTCAGGAACGATAACCTCCAATACAGATTCTTTTAAAGATAACGGAATAGCCGTGTTATTAATGTCTTGAGAAGTCAAACCAAAATGAATAAATTCTTTCCATTTTTGGAACCCTAATTCGTCAAATCTTTCTTTTAAAAAATACTCTACCGCTTTAACATCATGGTTGGTTACTTTCTCGATGTCTTTCATGGCTTGTGCATGCGAAGGTTGAAAATTTTGATAGATGGCTCTTAACTTATCAAAATTAGCCGTATCAAAATCGGCTAATTGGGGTAATGGAATTTCGCATAATGCAATGAAATATTCAATTTCAACTTGGGTTCTGTATTTAAATAAAGCCCATTCTGAAAAGTACTTTGAAAGACTCGCAGTTTTCGATTGATATCTTCCATCAATGGGTGTAATAGCTGTTAAAGAAGTAAGTTCCATCTGTTTTGTTTTTAGGCTGCAAAAGTACTGTTTTAACTCAAAATCAGGGTACAAAAAAAGAGGAGAATAGCAAAATTATCCTTGAGATATGGTTTTTGTGGGTTTGGGATTACACCTATTTTGGTAACCTTATCTTGTATACGGAATCCGCTGTTAGGGTATCACTTTTAGTGGCTACCTAGAATAGTTAAAGCAGGTTTAATGGAAAGTACACAACTAATTTGATGAATATGGGTTTGGGATAGTACAACTGCGATTTCTCCAAAAGTAGAAGGAGGCATTTTAGGGGAACAGCTAATCTTACAAAGTATAACATGAAAGGTCCTAACCCTTTGGTTCGTCATGGGCGATTTCATGCGATCGTTAGGTGCCCCATGTTCTCCGTATTAATTGAATTTAAAACTACCAACACGTGTCACTAAAAACAGACCATTAATAGTTCTCTCCAGAAATAGGCCAAGGGCATGGACTTCAGCAAAATGTTAAGCCCGATAACCTGTGAAACCATAGGTAGTTAATGCCTGAAATTGCAGGCTTGAAACTACCGTTTTCGATAAGCATGGTACCTCCACATCCGTCAAGTACCCACCATCAATCCCACTAAATTCAACAGTAAGTTTATTAATGATAATTTAGTTTTAGAAGTTATTAATGAATTATGTTCGTGAAATATTAAGAATATGTTTGGACGATTTTAGGGGGGGATTTGGAAATACGCCAAGGGTTGTAAAATGGAGAATGGGATGAAATTAATATTTTTGTGAATAAATTGGCCGTTTTTACTGAGCCACAAAAGCAACCATCAAAAATAACTACGTTTAATATACGAGTAAGACGTTAATGAAGAACAAATCTGAGGATTTAAAAGAGTATATTACTCTTTGTAAAAAAGGAGATAGAAGAGCACAAAATTGGATTTTTCAAAGATTCTTTGGAAAGATGACCAGTGTTTGCCGGAGATATATTTCGGATAATGATGAGGCACAAGATGTGGTTCAGCTGGGCTTTATTAAAGTTTTTAAGAATATTGGGAAATACCATGGGGATGGTTCTTTTGAGGGATGGGTGAGACGAATTATGTCGAACTCCGCTATTGATCATATTCGTCAGAATAAAAAAATATTTGTTTCAATTGATGCCTCCGAATATGATTGGTTAGCACAACAAGAAAACGAAGAAGCAATCTGGAATACCACATTGTTAAATGAAACTGAACGAGTAATGACAGAAATTCAAAACCTGTCTCCAGCTTATAGATTGGTGTTTAATATGTATGTAATAGAAGATTACTCGCATAATGAAATAGCAGAGATTCTTGGAATTAGTGTAGGAACTTCAAAGTCCAATTTATCTAAAGCGAAAAGAAACTTATTAAGGAACTTAGTAAAGCTTAAAGAATATTAAGTATGTCAAATAAATTAAATCCATTTGAGGAACAATTGAAAAAAGCAGCGGAGGAGCATACGGTTCCTTACGATGCCAATCAATGGACTCAATTAGAAAAACACCTAGATAGTCCTAAACCAAATGGTTTGAGGAACTTGGGTATGGCAGCTATTGCTGTGATTCTTGTGGGTACTGCTGTGTATTTTTCTTTAAACAAAGAAGAAAACGTAATCGGGACCCAAGAGTTAGTTAGTGAAACTGTGGAAGTTATTGAAGACGTCCCAGTAACGATGGAGGATGAAATTTTGGTGGCAATCGAGACTTTGGAAGAAGAAAGAAAATCGACTGCTATAAAGAAGGAAACTCCTAAACCTGCTTCTGTTCAGGAACTAGAAAAGAAAGCCCCCATTAATACGCCCATGGAAAAGGTAGAAGAACCTATATCTGTGACGGAAATTAACCCAAATGAAGAGCGGGAAGAACAACCGGTGCTAGTCGATGCGGAAATTTTCATGGATGAATTGGAACTACCGAACGTAAAAATATCTAGTACATCTATTTGTGCAGGACTTCCAGTAACGGCCTCATTAAGTGACCCGACTATCGAAAATGTAGTATGGCAATTAAGTGATGGAACCGTATTTAATGGAAAGGAATTAAATCACATTTTTTTATACGGTGGAACTTTTCAAATCAAAGCTTATTTAGTGAATTATGAGCGTTTTACAGAAGCGGTTTCTATCCATATTAAACCAAAACCAAATGCTATATTTACGATTAAAGAGGAATACGAAGAAGGGATGATTCCGGTTCAAAAGTTTTCTTTAGAGGTTGAAGGTGAGGCTTCTTACTCCTGGAACCTTGGGGATGGCACCCAATTAAAAGGAGAACAAATCTCACACACCTATACCAAAGAAGGAGAATATCCAATTAGCCTAAGAGTATATAGTAAACAGGGTTGTTTGAGTGTCAATTATAACCGTGTTGTAATTGAAAAGGAATTTAATTTACTGGCAACTAATTCCTTTACTCCCAACGGAGATGGGAGGAATGACTATTGGTTTCCGAAGGTATTAAGTACGGGATACTTTGAGTTTAAGTTACAGGTTCTAGATAAGAACAGTAAACTCGTTTTTGAAACAAAAGATCCCAATCAAAAGTTTGATGGGAAGGTGAATGGGAAATTCCCTGCTTCAGGAGATTTATTTATTTGGAGAGTAACAACAACAGATCCAAATGGAGTAATGCAAGAGTTCGGAGGTACATTCATTTCCTTCTAAATGATTTTATAAATTTACTTTAGTTAGCCTGGGTATTATACTCAGGCTTTTTTTTTGACATGAAATTGGGTTTTTGGTGAAATAGATTGAAGTTATTATTTGGTGGAAAGGGTATTAATTTGTGACAAACCACTCGTTAATGATTACGAAAAAACTAGAATTTGTTTTGGATACCATTTTCTCAGGTAAAAGGGAGAAACCAGTTGATGTTCCCGTTTCCGTACTGAAATTGAAATTAGAAAGAAATGCGAGTGAACAGGTAAAGTTTGCACAGTGGTTATATGGGGATGGATTGGTTAAATGTAGCTCATTCATTAAAAAATTAATTCTATCGGAGGATCCAAAAGCGTACTTTCAATTTGATTATAGTAAAAATGAATTTACCTTTAAAAAGCCTAAAAACTTGCATACAGATGAGTTCTATTACCTTTTTGATTATTTGAAGGAATTGTATCGCAAAAATAATTATAGGGTAATTGAAGCGGCCAAAGAGTCCAAAACCGAAGCCCATTTATTTACGGAAACCGAACGGTATGTGTTGGTAAATGATATTACCAATCACTTGATAAAACTAGAAGTGATAAATGACCATAAGGGGAATCCCTACATTATTGGCTTAGGTTATCCTGTTAATCAATCCTCTTCCACAACCAATGATCCCTTCTTTTTTAGAGTTTTGAAAGAAACCTTTTAAGAATCTATTTTCTAAATTGATCACTTTACCTCAAAAAAATGTTATAATAAATCCATTTTATAGCCTGTTCATTTACATTTGTTGCCGTTGAATAATGTGTCCTTTGGATGCTTAAAACTGAATAAATGAAGAATGTATCAAAAGCCATGGCAATTTGTTTCTTTGGCGCAGGAATAATTTCGTGTCAAACGCCATCTACTGAAGAGGTTTCTTCAAAACCAGCTACGGAGGTAAGTTCTCCAAATGTTGAAAAAAATACGGGGAAATTACGGGTGATCGCCATGGTAAATTCAGATTCAATTTTAAGCCAGTATGAATATGCTTTATTTCTAAGAAATCTACTGGGGGAAAAGACCATGAAGTTTGAAGGAACTTTACGTCAAATGGAATCTAAGTTACGTACCGATATGGAGAAGCTTCAAAGTGATGCACCCTCTTTATCCCAATTTGAGGGGCAAAACAGACAGAGTAAACTAATCCGAGCTCAAGAAAATTTACAAATTAAGCAAGAAGAGTATACCCGTAAACTGATGGAAATTGAGCAGGGTTATAATCGAGATATCCATAATGCCATTAATGAATTTTTGGAAAGGTATTGTATTGATAAACCCTATGAAATGGTTCTTAGTAATTCCGATTTGGGAATTATTAGATGGGCCGATAAAGAATTGGATATTACCCAAGATGTATTGACAGGGCTTAATGCAGAATATGCAGCTCAAAACGTAACAGAACAAACAGGAGAATAAATGTTAGAAGCAGATAAAAAACGGTCGGAAAACATCATTGAGTATGTATTATATATGTTCCATACGGAAGATGTTATCAGATCTTGCCAGTTAAATTTGGGTCTCATAAAGTCAGCCATTTTGGAGCCTTCTGGTTTGGAAAAGGAGCAACAAAAGGAATTGTTGGATTGGTATAAGGATTTGGTTTCCAGTATGGAAAAGGATAATGTGGAGGATCGAGGTCATTTGAAAGAAGTGATTGATATTATTGGTGAATTATCCTATTTACATGGTCGTTTAATCTCCGATGCTAGTAACGATAAGTACAAGTCTAAATATGATGCTGCAAATTCCTATTTAGTGGAAATTTCACAAAAATCATCTGGGTCTACTTTGAATCCCATTGAGTTAGCGCTAAATGGTATTTACGGGGTGATGACCTTAAAGATGAAAAAGCAGGAAGTATTTCCTGAAACTTTGGAGGCCGTAAAAACCTTTACCGAATTTTTAACCTACCTGGGTAAGGTGTATCATTTGGCTGAAAAGGGTGAGTTCCGTTTAAATTAATGAAGTAGATTATGAAAATTTATCCTTTAAATACCGGGAATTTTAAATTGGATGGGGGGGCTATGTTTGGCGTTGTTCCAAAATCCTTATGGGAACGAACCAATCCAGCAGATGAAAAAAATCTGTGTAATTGGGCCATGCGTTCCATGTTAATTGAAGATGGGGAGCGTTTAATTCTGATTGATAATGGATTGGGTGATAAACAAAGTGATAAATTTTTTGGCCATTATTACCTCAATGGAGATGATTCTTTAGACGGTAACTTGGCAAAATTAGGGTACCATAAAGACGATATTACCGATGTGTTTTTAACCCATTTACACTTCGATCATTGTGGGGGGAGTATTGAATGGAACAAGGATAGAACATTGTTGATACCGGCCTTTAAAAATGCGAAATTTTGGAGTAATGACCGCCATTGGAAATGGGCTACAGAACCCAATGCACGTGAAAAGGCTTCTTTTCTTAAAGAGAATATTCTGCCCATTCAAGAAAGTGGTCAATTAAACTTTATTAACCGTCCGGATAGCGGTTTTTTGAAAAACTCCGAATTGGGTTTTGATATATTATTTGCAGATGGGCATACCGATGCACAAATGATTCCTCATATTCAATACCAAGGCAAGACCATCGTTTTTGCAGCTGATTTGCTTCCTTCTATTGGTCATATTCCACTGCCTTTTGTGATGGGATACGACACACGACCGTTAATTACATTGGACGAAAAAGGTGCCTTTTTGAAAAGTGTTGCTGATAATGATTTCCTTATCTTTTTTGAACATGATCATGCCAATGAATTATGTACCTTGAAGAATACCGAGAAAGGAGTTCGTTTAGACCAAGCATTCTCCTTTAACGAGGTTTTTGGTGGGTAATTACCATAGGCTCTAAATTTTTACTCAGGGTAATTTTAATGGCCCCATTTTCCTTAATGGAATAATAAGGCGTGTCTAATGAATCACAAATTTGCTGGGTGCATTGCTTTACCTTTCTAGAGGCGTTTGATCCGATGATGACGATTTTGTCTTTTACCAAGGATACCAATTTCTCTTGTTTGGGCAATTTGTAGGTGTCTATAAACAGAATATCGTGATTAAGGTTATTCCCAATATAGGGTAACAAGGAATTTTCTTTGGTAAGGAGTAGAATTTTCGTTTTCCCAAACCATAGCCAGTTTCGATATTTTTTTTGTTGGTTATTGAGTTTATTCCCATCCATATTAACCCCTCTTTTCCAGTCGTGATGCTGTACGTAAAACTGCATACGGTCCTTGTTTGAAAGTAGTTCTACATCTCCAAAAAGATGTTGTTGTATTCCCAAGTTTAATTGAATTAAAGGGTCTTTTCCCGTACTGAAAAATGTGATTTCTCGTTGGTTCATCTGTGTATACTTCTCTAGGGTTTGACTGGTAACCAAAAGAAGAATAATGCCCAGGGAATAGATCAAAAATCTGTTTTTGAATAAGGTAAGCCAAATAGTTAAAGCCAGGACTAATAAATACATGAGCCATGTTTCAAATAGGGAGATGTCTAAACCAGATATCAAAGCATAGGGTAGGACTTCTAATTGTCTAACCAAATAATTAAGGATCCAAACCGTATTTAATAAGGCCCACGAAATAACTTTTCCCAAAATGGGGATAAACGCTAATGCCTGAAAGCCAATAGCTAGAAAAATGATAAAAAATGCAGCGGGTATCACCAACAGGTTTGAAAATAAAAAGTAGTTAGGGAACTGATGAAAGTATAAAATCCCTAGGGGGGCCGTTACTAATTGAGCGGATAAAGAAACACAAGTAATTTCCCATGCCTTATCCAGAATCCAAGTTTGGAAATAAAGAAGTTTGTAGAGGTGAGAATGTAAATATATAATTCCAATTACGGCCAAATAGGACAGTTGAAATCCCACCTCCAGTAACATAAATGGTTCGTATAATAGTATGGCAATTCCAGAGAGTGCAAGGGTGTTGTAGATATTGCTTTTCCTTTTGAAGGATAGGGCGAAAATCATAAAACTAAACATGGTAGCTGCTCGAATAACGGAAGGACTTAAACCGGTAATTATGGCATAAAACCATACGGAAATAATTAACAGTATGGCTTTTATAGTTTTTCCATATTTAAATCGGTCCATCCATCCGAATAGAAAACGTAAAACCAAGTATACGATACCCACATGAAGTCCCGAAACGGCCAATACATGCATGGCTCCAGCTGTTGCATACGCTGATTTTAATTCGGAAGTCAGGGATTCTTTTTTGCCTAAAGTAAGGGCCGAGATAATGGCTAATTCTTCTCCGTTAATACCAAATTCTAGGTATCTATGGACCAACCAATTTCGCCAATTGATCGCTTTATTTTTAAGGTAATAGGGTGGACGGAACCCAATAACTTTAAATTGAGTGGATGACAAATAGATTCGTTCATAAATGTAATGATGGGATAGATACCTTTTGTAATCAAATTCATCAAAATTGGTGGGAGGTGAGATTTCCATTGGCATTTTTGAAAACAATATTTGATCGCCATATTTTAATTCGGATTGGGTTTCTTTTTTAAAATAGACCAATACTTTTCCCGAACATTCTGTCCAGGTATTGTGGCTTCGGTATTTGTTAATTTCCAAAACCACCTTTATGGAATTGGGCTTTATCTCCGGTTCTGTAACCAGCGTGGCCTCGTAACTCTGAATAGGAAATGGACCCGTTTTAGTTTGTAAATAATGATCCGGTTCAAATTTTTCAAAACGAGCGTTAGCATATAGATAGCCAATAACAAAAAAAATAAGAATGGAGAGAATACCGAAAACCCATCGAAGGTTATACGATACGTGAAGTTTTCGATAGTGGGTAAGTAAAAATACCAAGAGGGCCAGAGAAGCGGTTAAGAGGGTTAATTGAGAAGCTTGAATGGGATAAGGAAAGTAAAAACATGAAATGATTCCAAGACAAAATGGAATGACCAATCTAAAAAGGGGAATGTAATTAATCCATTTCATGGATTAAATTTATAAAATAGAATTTTATTCGGGGGTGTAAGTGGTGTTAAGTTATTGATAAACAGGTAGAAACACCCGTTACTCCAACATGTCCATCGTGCTCATATTTACCAAGTGAACTTTTTTGTAGTAGAACATTAATACCTCCTCAAATGAATATCCCTGAAGGGTCATTTTCATTGCTCCTTCTTGGGAAAGGCCTACACCATGACCGAAGCCTACCCCTGTTATAATGACGTTTCCCCCTTTTTCTTGAACACAAAAATCAGTGGACCGTAAACCAAAAGTAGAGCGTACACGAGTTAATCGAACATTGTTTTTAGGAAACATGAAATTTTGACGTTTGGAAGGACAATAAGAATTTACATATTTTCTAATCTTACTATTCTTTACATCCACATGATACCTAGAGGATAAAGTGCCCAGCCACTTTTCAGTGGGAATGGTTTTTTCCCATGCATAGTGCGGTTGATCCATACTAAAAGTGTCCTTAATAGCTCTTAAATAAGGCATTTTCCTCGTCCAAACATCTTCCGAATTTCGAGTGCTTCCTCCCGAATTGGAATGGAAAACAGCCGAAATCAAATTCATTTGATTATCCACTAAAACCAAATCTTTGGTTTGTTTGACCGCCAATAAGATGCCTTTGTTTTTGGACCTCCCTTTATAAACCTGAGAATCCACTCGATCGCATAAATTAAATCCTTGCCCTTCGTATTTATTAATGTTCTTTAATGCGTAGGTACGTGTTATTATGGCTTGAACTTTATAGTACTCTAACGAATTTCCATTTCCAGACTCCCATTGAACTACACCCGCCACGTAATTCGATAGTTTAGCATCATTTAATATTTTGAGTTTATTACCGGAAGAGTAGATTCTGAAATTATCTTCATACACCCGGTTAGCCATCTTGGGTTTACTGGATTTAATATTTAAACTACTGGTATCGTTGACTTCAATAATTTCTACCTTAGAAAAAGAACCAAATGATTTCGATAAATTTTTAACCCTTACTTTTCCAGCCACTGTACTGATATGAAACATATCGTTGGTTTTGAAGGGGATTTCAAGGGTATTATCTGCAATCAAAATGTACTCACCCGATCGTACCGAAACGATAATAGTTTCTGGTTTTTCATTCCAGAATAAACCTAAAGCTAGATGATCTCTTTGTTGGGCAATACCTGTAATGGATACCCAAATGGCAAATAGTAAAAGAATTGATTTATTCATAAACGGGTGATTCCTAATAGGTATCAAAAATAATTATTGAAACGGAGTAGCCTCCGGTTTCAAGTACTTTAACATCAATTTTGCAGTTCGTTCGGAGGCTCCCGCATTTCCTAACTCTCTTCGCAAGGCTTCATATTCATTGAGCATGTTCTGTTTGTAGTCTTCGTTGTACAAAATACGTTTCATCTCTGCTGTGGTATTCGTTAGGTTTAAATCGCCTTGAATGTATTCTTTAACCACTTCCGCATCCAAAACTAGGTTGACCAAAGAAATGTACTTTACTTTAATGAGACGTTTTGCAACGATGTATGAAATTTGGTTGCCCGCATAACAAACAATTTGAGGGACGTTAAATAAAGCGGCCTCAAGGGTTGCCGTACCCGAGGTAATTAAACCGGCAACCGAATGGTTTAATAGCTCATATGTTTTTCCAAAAACAATTTTTATTTCCTTGGTTTTTGCTACCTGCTGATAAAACGCAATATTTTGAGACGGAGCTCCGGCAATCACAAATTGATATTCCGGAAATTTCTTTGCCGTATCTAACATGATAGGAAGCATATAACTAATCTCATCGTTTCTACTTCCCGGTAAAATCGAAATAATGGGAAGGTCAGATAATTGATTCTCTGTTCTGAAGCTTTCTACACTTTCGCTTGCATTTTGAAATTGTGCAATGGCATCCATTAAGGGGTGCCCAATAAATTCTACATCGTAATCATACGCCTTGTAAAATGGAACTTCAAATGGAAATATGACATATAATTTGTCAATATACTTCTTGATGGTTTTCGCACGACTTTGTTTCCATGCCCACACCTTTGGCGAAATGTAATAAAGGGTTTTGAATTTATTATGCTTAGCCCATTTGGCAATCCGTAAATTGAACCCAGGGTAATCAATAAAAATTACCGCATCGGGATTGAATTCCGTAATTTGTGATTTACATAATTTCTCATTGCCCAAAATGGTACGGAGATTTTGCAAAACCACTAAAAAGCCCATAAAGGCTAATTCCTTAAAGTGCTTTAATATGGTCGCTCCCGCATCTTCCATAAGGTCCCCTCCCCAAGCCAAAAACTCCGCTTCTGGATCTTCCTTTTTTATTGCTTTGATAAGGTTGGAACCGTGAAGATCGCCCGAAGCTTCTCCTGCTATTACGAAATATTTCAAAGTACGTCTGTATAATATTTTAACATGTGTAAGATCAAGCCTAAAAAGGTGACTAACAATATCCCTTTACCGATATTGTCTTGATTACGCTTAATCATAAATTGACGCATCACAATGGCATTCACGGCAATTAAAACTAATTGAAATTTTTCACTGATCATAGTGGTTACATAACGATCGGCCATTTCCATTCCTAATATAAAAATGGTGTAAATGGCTACGGGTAATAGAATACCAATAATGGCACCTACCCAAATTTTATCTTTTTCCAACATGGCTAAATAGTTTATTCAAATTTTTAATAGAAGAATGTGCAGTCATATCAAATTGCGTAGGAACAATGGAAACATATCCATTGTCTAATGCCCATAAATCCGTTTCTTCGCCTACTTCATAATTTACAAAATCACCCGTTAACCAATAATATACTTGGCCACTTGGATTGGTACGTTTATCAAACTTCTCTTCCCAATTGGCATTCGCTTGGTGACATACTTTGATTCCTTTAATTTCAGAAATTGGAAGTTTTGGGATGTTTACATTCAAACAAACTCCTTTAGGAATACCATTTTCCAGTACATGAGGAATGATAAGATCTGCAAAATGTTTTGCCGCCTCAAAATCAGCGTCATTTGCATAATCCATTAAAGAAAAACCAATAGCAGGTAAACCCTCTAATGCTGCTTCTACAGCGGCCGACATCGTTCCGGAATAAATAACGTTGATAGATGCATTAGAACCATGGTTAATTCCACTCACCACTAAGTCTGGTTTTACATCAAGAATTTCAGTCACGGCCAATTTTACACAATCTACAGGCGTTCCTGATGTACTCATTATTTTTACATTCTCATAGCTAGAGATTTCCTTTACATGTAGAATAGAATTGATGGTAATAGCATGCCCCATAGCCGATTGTGGCTTGTCTGGAGCCACAACAATTACGTCACCATATTTCTTTGCAACTTCTATTAAACTGGTTATTCCCTTGGCGGTAACGCCATCATCATTGGTGATTAATATGAGTGGTCTTTTTGACATTCTTTAAATTTGCACGAAGGTAAATTTTTTGTGTGGTACTGGATTAATTTTGGGATAAACAAAATGGATTCATAAGGGCAAATGGTTCAGATGAAAATATAACAATTTTACTTTCGGCACGTTATTTGAAAATTGGCGAACAACTAAAAATGGAAATGATGAAACAATTTGGAATAGTGATTTGGGTAGTCTTATTGGCTTTCCAAGTTAAAGCAGAGAAAAAGGTAGTAGATAGCAAACTGAATGAGGTGACCGTGTATCCGATAGGTGCCATGATTAACCGAACGGCTAAAGTTCCTTTATCTGCCGGAAATCATGTCGTCATTTTAGATAATTTGACCCATGCCATCGACCCAAATACCATACAGGTAGGGGGGACAGGAAATTTTGAAATACTATCTGTGAAATTTGAATTGTTTTATCCCTATGCAAAATCAAAACCTAAGGGAATTGAAATGATCGAGGATTCCTTAAAGGAATACAGTAATCAACGTTTTTTATTAGAGGCAGAAAACAGCGCCTTGGATCAGGAAAAACAAATGATTCTGGCCAATCAGAAAATAGGAAGTGCTAATTCAAGTGTGTCGGTAGAGAAATTGACCGCCATGGCGAAGTTTTACAGATCAAAATTGGCGGAAATTAATACGCAAAAATTACATAATCAAAATGCGCGTGTTTTCGTAAACGAAGAAGTGCGTAGACTGAAGGCAACATTGGCCGGAATGAATCAGTATAAATACGAACAAGTGGGACGGATTATTGTAGAAACCAATGCCAAAGTAAGTACCACCGCCAATTTAAAGTTTTCTTATTTCACCGCATTTAGCGGGTTGGAATCCTAAATACAATATTAAAGCCACTTCGGGAGCGAAAAACTTGGATGTGGATTACCATGCGATGGTCACCCAATCTACCGGAGTGGACTGGAATAAGATAGATTTAATTCTATCTACTTCTAGGCCGACCTACAACAATCAAAAACCAGAAATCCATCCTTGGTACCTGGATTTTTTGTCGCTCGGAAAAGCGAGAGCCAAGGGAGCAAGAGCCGATGCGTATTATTATGAAAGCGCCAGTAGGGAAGAAGAAGCTTCCTCCGATATGCCTGTAGGCAATACCGTTTACAAAAATGGATCCTACCAGAAATTAAGTGCGGCTAGTTATACGCATGGGGAGGAATTGATAAATGCATTAAATACCTCTTATAAAATTGCACAGAAATATTCTGTACCTAGTAACCGGGCAAAAAAGCAAGTCTTTATTAAAAGTATTGAAATCCCTGCCGAGTTCAATCACTATTCCGTTCCTAGTAAAGAGTCGGAATCGTTCCTAACGGCTTCCATTGCCGATTGGGGATCCTATGATTTGGTGCCGGGTAACGCTACCTTATTTTACAATAATACCTATGTGGGGAAATCGTATATCAACTCAAATATTACGGAGGATACCTTGCAAATATCTTTAGGGAGAGATCAAGGGGTGGTATTGACACAAGAAAAAGTTAAGGATTTATGTACCCATAAAAAGATAGGAAGTAATATCAAGAAAAATTTCGTGTACGAAATTGTCGCTAAAAACACCAATAGAGAGGCGGTTACTATTGTTATTTATGATCGTATACCGGTATCAAAAAAGAATGAAATAATAGTCACCTTAGGCGATTTAAATGGAGCTGAATTCGATTCTGAAACGGGAATAATAAAATGGAAAATGAGTATTCCAGCGGGTGAGTCCATTACCCTCAGGTTTGCCTATGAGGTAAAATACCCAAAAGATAAACGAATTAATTTATAAAGGAATAAAGGGGGCTATTGCCCCCTTTATTATTAAATATCCCAGCCTTTTTCTGCCATAAATTTATCCGCAATCATATTCGAGCTATTGATAGATTTCATCGTCCAATCCAAAAATAAATCCTCTCGCTCCTCTTCAGATAATCGCCAGTTCACATCACTATTTCGTAATCGATTGACCAATTCATGGAGTAAAATTCCATTCGCTACGGAAACGTTGTAGCTTTCGGTAAAGCCATAAATGGGCATGGCAATGTAATCATCTGCTTCTTCCATCACAATATCTGATATCCCTGTTTTTTCAGCTCCTAAAAAGAAAGCAGATTTTTTTGTAATATCAAAATCATGAATGGTATGTCCATCCTTGTGTGGCGTTGTTGCTACAATTTGGTAACCCTGCTTTCTAAGTTCGTCAATACACATTTTTGCACCGTTCCTGATGTCATCATGTTGGGTTTTGGTGACCCATTTTTCGGCCCCCTTGGAAATAATATTGGTGACCTTAGATTTGAACGAATCTTTGGGTTCTATTACGTGAATGTTTTGAATCCCATACCCATCAGCGGTACGAATAATTGCACCCGAGTTTCGTTCGTAAAACAAATCTTCCATGGCCACACAAAAATGAGAGGTGCGGTTGTCAAGCACGCTATGGAGTTTGTCTATTCTTTCCTCTCGCATAAATGTATTCATATATGCGGTTAATTCTTGTTTCTGAGATTTAGAAAGGTGTACCAATCTATGGTAAATGTCTTTTCTGCGTTTTGGTCCACTCATGGTGCGAATTTAGAAAAACAGCGGATATAGGTAATGTTCCTATAAAGAAAAATGCAATTGCATTTAAACATCCTGTATTTAAATATATTTGAGCCATGCATAATATTTTGAAATTGTATAACAGCATTAATCAGTATGGTACTTTAAATGAATTGGATTTGGAGGTAGTGGCACCTGGTCATATTCGTTACATGATGCCTGTTAAAGCCAAACATTTGGCTACTCCTATTGCAATTCATGGAGGGGTGTTGTCAGCCATGATGGATGCCATTTTAGGGGTTGCGGCCCTTTCAAGCTCCTGTCATGAGGGTAAATTGGTTTCCACCGTGGAATTTAAAATAAATTATTTGGCACCCGCCAGATTGGGGGATATGTTAATTGGGGAAGGCACAGTTCTTCAGAAAGGAAACCGATTAATTATTACGGAAGGTGAAATTCGGCTAGTGGATTCCTCCAAAATTATTGCGAAAGGAATGGGAACTTTTTCGGCATATCCCATTGAGAAAAGTGGGATTCTGGAACACCTAACGGATGCGCAAAAAGCAATTTTAGGAACGGATTATTTCCCAAATTTAAAATAGATGATGGAAAGTGTAGGATAGCCGACAATTCGAAAGAATTAAAAAAACCACTTTTGTGGCATATATTTATCTTAGATGGTAATCGAAGTTATTATCTAGGGGTTCGGGTTAATGCGAAGCCTCAGGATTTATTCTTGAGGCTTTTTCTTTTCCACTCTTTCGGCTATTTTATTCTTTAGCTTTTCAGGGTAGAATTCCTCACTTTGCTCAATGGAATACATCACTTGAGCCAAAATAGTGTCCAAGTCATCATCGTAGTTGATATTCAAAGCAGGTTTAAAAGTCATGCTAATAGTCCCCCCTTTTTTCTTAATTAGAAGTCCTTTTTTGTCGAAAGACCTTCTAAATCCATCAATAACAACCGGGATAACTACGGGTTTGTTTTTCTTAATGATATGGGCTGTTCCTTTTCTGCCTTTTACAAAGGGTCTAGTGGTCCCTTGAGGAAAAGTAATTACCCATCCATCCGTTAGGGCTTTCCCTATCATATCGGAATCGGAGGTATCTACCTTTAAGCTGGTGGAACGGCCTTCTTTTTTCCATGTCCGTTGTACCAAAATTCCGCCTGCTTTTGTCATGACTTTGGTTAAGATACTTTTTTTCATGGTTTCATTTGCCGCAACAAAGTACACTCTGAAATTGGCGTTTAACAAATGATACAAAGGACCAATTCGATCTTTAAATCCATTTTTAGCACTCGAAATGGCGATCAGCATCATCGTTACATCCGCAAAATAGGTCTGATGATTGGAAACAAATAAAACATTCTTGGATGGGAGCTGTCTAATAATTTCAGTTCCGTGCAATTGGGTATTAAATAATTTTCTAAAACGAGCATTAGCAATTGCTCCAAACCCCATGAATAACATGCGTTTAAAGAGAATTAGATTACCTAGTGCGTCTCGTTTAAAAAGTTTTGAAGCCAATTTCTGTTATTAAAAATAGGGTGTAAAGGTAATCAGTAAGGAATTTTAACGCCAAATTTTGTAGGCTAATTAATGATTTTACTTTTGCAGCCATGAAATTTTGGTGGGTTTTAATAGTAATTGGAAGTATTCAGTTTTCTTCCTGTGTGGGTGGTACAGAAGAAAATCAAGGGGATCGCTCTGTGGTGAAGGAAGATACCCTGGACTATCAATTTAAAGAATTTGACGCTGCAACCATTTCGAAAATTGATCGATTCTTTAAAATAAAGCGTTCTGCGGGTGTTTTTAATGGCAATGTAGCCATGTATAAAGCCGGTAAACTTTATAAGTCAAGTTATGGATATTCGAATTACCTCAAAAAAACACCCTTAAATGATTCTTCCGTTTTTCAATTAGCTTCAGGATCAAAACCCATTACAGCCATTGCGGTAATGCAGCTGGTGGAAAATGGAAAATTATCACTAACCGATACGATTAATCACATTATTCCAGATTTCCCCTACCCAGGAATTACAGTGGAAATGTTGCTGAGCCATCGTTCGGGATTAAGTAACTATATGTACATTACAGATTCTTTATGGCTGGACCAGGGAATTCCCATGTGTAACGATAACCTATTAGATAGTTTGATTGTAAAGAATCCTGATCCTTATTATTCCGTAAATCAAAAATTCAATTATTGCAATACCAATTACTTTCTACTAGCCGCTATTGTGGAAAATGTTACCGGTCGAGAGTTTGGAAGTTGGGTTCAAGAAAATATTTTTGATTCCATTCAAATGATACATACACAGATTTATAGTAATATGCGGATGCGTGACATTCCGAACCTCGCTATTGGTTCGGAAAATAGAAAATGGCATATTCCAGATTATTACTTGAATGGAATTACTGGCGACAAGGGGGTGTATTCTACGACTAACGATATGTTGAATTTGCACATGGGTTTACAATCAGGTACTGTTTTAGATTATTCAACGGTCTTTAATATGTATGAGCCTAGGTCCGTCTTTAATTATCGAAACGGTAGTTACGGACTGGGATGGCGTATTGTGAAAAAACGCGAAAACTACCCTCGAATTATTTACCATTTAGGTTGGTGGCGAGGTTACCGATCTTATTTTATTCGGATTCCCGAAGAGGATATCGCAGTAATAATACTGTCTAATTTGGCTCGTGGAAAGTTTATGAGTAAAGAGGAATTAATTAATTTAATCCGCGACTAACCCATCCTTTACCATTCGTACCATCTCTTTTGGAGGTGTGTTTTGTGTAACCTACCTTTGGACACTTACGCAAAAAAATAGGTATGAAAAGAAAGAGTTTCTATAAGATTGCTTGTTCAATTTTATTTGTTCCGCAATTGGTTTTTGGCCAGTTGGATAAAGACGATTTATCGGTATTTAAGTTTCGGGAAATTGGTCCGGCATTGACCTCCGGAAGGTTAATCGATATGGCGGTTAATCCAGAAAAACCATCGGAGTTTTATGTGGCTTCCGCTGCGGGTGGTGTCTGGAAAACGGAAAACTCAGGAGGAACCTTTTCTCCTATTTTTGACGGACAAGGTTCTTATTCTATTGGATGTGTCACTATTGATCCCAATAACCCGCATACCGTTTGGGTAGGTACAGGAGAAAACAATAACCAACGATCTGTGGCCTACGGGGATGGTTTATATCGCTCTCGTGATGGCGGTAAATCTTGGGATAAAATGGGCTTGGAAAACTCCGAGCATATTGGAATGATTAAGGTAGATCCAAGAAACTCCGATATCGTTTATGTAGCTGCCTACGGTCCCTTATGGAGTGAAGGTGGCGACCGTGGTTTATATAAAACTACGGATGGTGGGGCGACTTGGAATAAAATACTGGAAGTAGATCAATACACCGGTTTTAATGAAGTGCATTTGGATCCTAGAAATCCAGATGTAGTATATGCTACGGCTCATCAGCGTATGCGTAAGGTATGGACCTATGTGGGAGGTGGTCCCGGTTCGGGACTGTATAAAAGTACCAATGGAGGAAAGTCGTTTAGAGAAATAAAATCAGGTTTACCCACGGGGAAAATGGGTAGAATTGGAATGACCATTTCTCCTGCCAATCCAGATGTTTTGTATGCCGTTATTGAGGCCGAAAATAAAGCAGGTGGTTTTTTCCGATCTACCGATAGAGGGGAGAGTTGGCGTAAAATGAATGCGTATAAAACCAGTGGTAATTATTACCAAGAGTTGTATGCCGACCCGCATAACGTGGATAAAGTATTCATGATGGATACTTGGGCGCATGTTACTTATGATGGGGGAAAGACCGTTAAAAAATTAGGTGAATCCAAAAAGCACGTGGATAACCATTGCATGTGGATTGATCCCGTAAATACAGATCATTACTTTATGGGAAGTGATGGTGGATTATATGAAACGTATGATAATGCCAAAAACTGGAAATATTTCCCAAATCTTCCGGTTACCCAATTTTATAAAGTGGTTACCGATAATAATGCCCCGTTCTATAATGTGTATGGCGGTACCCAAGATAACTTTAGTTTAGGGGGTCCCTCTGCAACCCGTAAGAAATCTGGGATTGATAATTACGATTGGTTTGTTACCAATGAAGGAGATGGTTTTGAATCGGCTAGTGATCCCGAAAATCCAAATATTGTTTATGCACAAGCCCAATACGGGTGGTTAGTTAGATACGATAAAAACTCTGGTCAAAAAGTGCCAATCCAACCCCAACCAGGTAAAGATGAAGCCGCTTACCGTTGGAATTGGGATGCTCCTTTATTGATTAGTCCTCACCGTTCGACTCGTTTATATTTTGCGGCAAATAAGTTATTTAAAAGTGACGATAGAGGAAACTCTTGGACAGCAATTAGTGGCGATTTAACTCGCCAATTGGATCGAAATACCATGGCCATCATGGGGAGTGTTCCGAGTGTGGATGCCGTCATGAAGAACCGATCAACAACCATTTATGGAAATATTGTGTCCTTATCTGAATCGCCCCAAAAAGCAGGGTTATTATATGTGGGTACCGATGACGGTTTGATTCAAGTATCGGAAGATGATGGTGCAAATTGGCGTAAAGTAGATGGCATCAAGGATGTTCCTTCTCGTACGTATGTAAACGATGTGAAAGCATCTATGCATGATGAAAACGTGGTGTATGCCGCTTTTAATAATCACAAAAATGGCGACTTCAAACCCTATATCTTAAAATCCACCAATAAAGGTAAATCGTGGGTGATGATTAATACAGGGTTACCCGAAAGAGGTTCGGTATATTGTATCGTTGAAGATTTTAAAGATCCTGATTTATTATTTTCCGGAACCGAATTTGGTGTGTTTGTGAGTAATGATGGCGGGAGTAATTGGGTCGCTTTAAAAGGAGGTTTACCCACGGTAGCCGTTCGTGATATTGATATTCAAGAACAACAAAATGATTTAGTGTTAGCTACATTTGGTCGTGGATTTTGGGTGTTGGATGACTACAGTGCTTTGCGTCAAATGAACAAAGACGTAAAGGAGAAAGAGGCTGTTTTCTTAAACAACCGTCCCGGGTTGACGTTTATTTATGATAGTAAATACGGCTATGAAGGTGCTGGATTTCAAGGCGCATCATTCTTCACCGCTGCTAATCCTAAAATGGGAACGCAATTTACATTCTATGTAAAGGAAGTCCCTCAAAGTTCAAAAGGTCAACGCCAATCAAATGAGGTGGAGGCACGTAAAAACGGACAGGATATAGTGTACCCCACTCGAGAAGCATTACGTAAAGAAGATATAGAAGAAGCACCGTATTTTATTTTTGTAATTAAAGATGCTTCGGGTGAAGAAGTAAAGAGATTCACGAAAGCTGCAAAAAGTGGAATGCAAACCGCCAGATGGGATGGGACTTGGAGTCAGTTTAACGTTTCCAATTCAGCATCTCCCTTAAGTAAAACTGGATCGGCTTATTTGGCTATTCCGGGTAACTACACGGTGAGTTTAGTATTGAATAACAATGATGAGGTACGTGTTTTGGTAGAAAATCATGCATTTGAATTAACGGTATTGAACTTAAATACACTGAGAACGGATCCTGCGAGTTTAATTACTTTTCAACGAGACCTGAACGCCTTAGATCGCTCCGCAAATGGGGTCAACTCCTTTTACAAGGATGTGGCAAAAAGAGTGAAAGAAGCCAAAGGTGCGGCTCGTGTTTCTACCAATGGAGATATGAGTGCGTTGAAAGTATTACATAGTATCGAAGTGCAATTACAAGAAATGGATATCCAATTGCATGGCGATAAAACCTTAGGTAAACACCAGTTTGAAATTGAACCAAGTACGATGGATCGTGTAGGACTGGCTGCCTGGAGTAGTTACTCTAACCAAAATGAAAGTACCCAAATTCAACGCGATGATTATTCCATTGCAAAAGCAGAATTGAATGGTGTGATTGCTGAATTAGAGCAGATTAATATCAAACTAGTGGCTATTGAACGTATTTTGAATATGAAAGGAGCCCCGCATTTAAATAACGAATTACCCAGAATGTAGGTAGGGAAATAGTGTTAACAGAAAACCCCGATGAAGTGATTCATCGGGGTTTTATTTTGGGGTAAAACCACCCCTAAAGTAACCCTGGTTTTTTTACTTTACCTAGATTTGCAGGGATCCCTTTTTTTTCTTGAATACGATGGAACTTTTAACTGAAAATCTTAACATTTTGGATTGGAAACCCTTTTTTAATTCTGCTCGCCTTGTTCTTCTTTCAGCTGCTTCTTGGGATACGTTTGATAGTCAAAGAATAAATACCGATTGTTTTTTTGATGATGAATTAAATTTCAAAATTATTATCTAATAAAGGGTTGTATGTGGAACTAAACCCAAACGTAGGAAATTAAGTCTAAGAATATGAAGAATTATTGGAAACAGCTATTTGTTGGAGGCGGAACGAGCTTCCTCCTCTTTTTGTCAATCATCTCCCTTGGTCAGGATAATATTAGTTCTAACTTTAAATATGTAAAGGAGTATAACCTGAATGCTAATTTTGGGGATGCCGTAATTAGAGGGAAGGTCGCTATGTCTTGGCCATTATTGGTATGGTTTAGTAAAGGAGATAAGAAAATTTTTATTTACAATGTAGAAACTAAAATTACGGATGGCATAAAAGTCAAAGGGGTATGGCATGAAGTATTTATCTCAGGTAATTATCTAATTGATGTAGCGGATAAAGGTGCTAACAATAAAATCTCAGTTTATTCTGCCGTTAATAACATCTGGAATATGGATTCGAGTTGGGTATCATCTTATGATATTAGCATGGCATTTGCAAATAAAAATCAATTGAAGTTGGGTTCCTTTTATATTAATGAGACACCCTTCTTGGAAGTGAATAGAAAATCCTTTAAGCTAATGGATTTTTCGTATCCAATAATGCTTCATACCACACCAAAAGTTTACATCAATTTTTCCGAAAACCTGAATATTATTTGTGATCCAGGGAAATATGAAGTAACAATATTCAACAATGAACTGGAAGAAATAGGAGCGTTTTCATATCTAAACTCTGATTTTGAAGGAATAAATGATTCTTTGTATAAATCGATTAAAGAGAACTATAAAAAGAGATCTCCGGGCAATTCTTTTGGTGCACTACGAAAACTTGAAGGTACTTCGGATAATGTTTGGACCACCGAGTTAATTAATGATACAGCTATTTTAGTGAAAAGAACGGATAACTCCGGGACGGAACCTACTAGGTTAAAGATGGTTTATGACATCTGGATTAAGGATGGGGACTGGAAATTGAATTCATCCGGCTTGTCCAATAAATACCCGGAACAAGAGGAAGTAATTGGCGAAGATTGTTCTTCATTTCAATTGGGAGAATATGGTTCCAAGTACTTTGTTGAAGATGGGAAATTATATGTTGTTAAGATTGAAATCCCCAAAAACGTTCAGGGAATGACTTATGGAGATTTTAAGACGAGGAACAACGATTGGTTTTTTGAGCATGAATTAAATTACAAAATGTATGTGTACAAAATTGTTATCTAAACTAATCTTTGGGGTGTGCTGTTTAACCTTCACTTTGCCCGTCACTGGCCAAAGTTTAAGAGATTTTGAATGGGCTGGGTATACGGGGTTTGTTGCGGTGTATAAACAGCCTGCATGTACCAAATGTTTTACAGAGTTAGCGGATTATTTTGGTTCCTTGAAATCCAATGACCGATTGGAGTTTGTGTGTGTGGCTCCTATGAATTCAGTACGCAGAAGATCGGATAGGGAGTTTGTATGTGATTTAACACATTCAAACCCTGAAAACATTAAGTTTATTACGCAATTGGAAGATATCGATGTGGAAAAAGAGGACACGCTTCTTTTTCCACATCTTTTATATTTTGAATCTGGAAAAGTGATCCGTCAATTGCAGTACAAGCAAATATTCACATCCACAGATTTGAATGTCACTTTAATAGAAGCGTTTCTAAAAGAACTTCACCCGTAATGGCATGACGCTTGGTCTAAGTTAAAACTTCAATACGATTACGTGATAATTGTACGAACCCCTTCCGTTCCATTTGTTTTAATAAACGCGAAATCACCTCCCGGGAGGTGTTTAATTCAACGGCAATATTTTGGTGGGTATCATGGATGATTGTTGAACCATTTACTTCTGCCAATTTTTCTAAATAGGCCAATAATCGTTCATCCATTTTCTTAAAAGCAATGCTGTCAATTGTATGTAACATTTCATTCAAACGCATTCCATAGGTCCGTACCACAAATTGATACCACGAACGGTAGGTCATCATGAATTTGTCCATATGCTCTATTGGAATGGAAATAATAGTGGTTTCTTCCATCGCTACCGCTCGGACCTGACTCACCCGGTCGTTAAGGGTACACACTAAAGAGATGGCACAGGCCTCATTGTTATGGAGGTAATACAAAAACAATTCGTTTGCCTCTTCGTCTTCTCTAAATATCTTGAGTTTTCCTGCCACAATTAGTGGGATGCTTTTTACATATTGCCCCACATCCATTAAATGAAATCCTTCGTTGATGGTTCTTATCGAGCCCACAGCTGCAATATCGTCCTTGAGTTCAGAGTCAAAAAACTGAGGGAATTTTTGGTCTAGTATTTTTCTAATGTCGTCCATGAGTTATAAAAAGTAACGTTTTTTATTTGTTGACAGTACAAAAATAAAGAAAGGCCAGTATACCATTTCATTCTTATGGATTTTACCCAAATTTTAGAAGTGATATATGAAAAATGGTACCAGATAAAATCTTACTTTTGTTGCCTTAATTTTTACAAGAAATGTCTCGTTACCAAATGGAATTTGATACGAAGGCTAAAAGAATTAATACCAAGTATGGACGTAAGTTCGATATGTGATTGATTAAAAGAAAAAAAGAATAAAGATGAAAGTATCACACGAAATAAGTGAAGATTTAACTGGAGTTTTAACAGTAAATATTGATGCGCTAGATTACGCAAATACAGTGACCAATAAATTGAAAATGCACCAAAAAAAGGCAAATATGCCTGGCTTCAGAAAAGGTCATGTTCCAATGGGACTGATTAGAAAAATGCATGGAAATCAACTTCTTGGACAAGAAATTAATCAAATTCTAGGGACCCAAGTTGATCGGTATATTAAAGAAAATAAAATACCCGTTTTAGGTCAGCCTATTCCTGTTTCAGATCCGTCTTTAGTATTGGATGTAAATAACATGAAGGATGCCGCATTTACCTATAGAATTGGCGTTGCTCCAGAGCTTTCGGTAGAAGTATCGGAAAAAGATAAGTTTACGGCTCACAAAATTAAAGTGGACGAAAAATTAATCGAAAAGTATTCGGATGATGTGCGTAAACAATATGGCAAATTCTCAAACATCGAAAAAGCCGGTGAAAAAGATATGCTGAATGGGGTGTTCACGGAGCTCAATGAAGCAGGTGAAATTAAAGAAGGTGGTATTTCTCATAAATCAACGATTTCAATAGAGTTTGTAGAAGATTCAAAATTGAAAAAGAAGTTGATGGGATTGACGAAAGGAAAGGACATCATTTTGAATCCAAAAGCAGTCGCTAAAGGAGATGAGGATTTGGCTAAAATGCTAAACATTGGAATGACACAAGTCATGGAGATTTCAGAAAGTTTTTCTTTTGTAGTAGAAGAGATTTTCCATGTGGAGCCAGCTGATTTGAATGTAGAGCTTTTTGATAAACTGTATGGAAAAGATACGGTAAAAACGACCGAAGAATTTCATACTAAGATTACCCAAGAGTTGGAGAAAATCTTTGTTCGTTACGAAGACATCCAATTATACAAGGATATCAAAATAGAATACGCTAAGAAATTTGATCATAAATTACCAGATTCTTTTTTGAAGGAATTCATGGCTACCCAACAACAATTTGCAAATGAAGCAGATGTGGAGACCGCATACGAAGGGTACGCTGAAGGTTTGAAGTGGAACTTAATTGAAAGTGAGATCACTAAAAAATATAGTTTAGCGATTGATCAAGATGAGTTGATGAACTACACCAAAGAAAGTTTGAAGACGCAATTTGCGCAATACGGAATGCCTGATCCTGACGATAAATTATTGACAGATTCTGCGATGAACGTTATGAAAAATGAAGAAGAGTACCGTAAGGTATACGAAGATCTTTATTTTGCTAAAATGATGACTTTTTATAAAAAGACGTTAAAGCTGAAAGATAAATCGGTTTCTTATGATGATTTCGTTAAATTAGCAACTGGTGAAGCTCCTAAAAAAGGTATTATGGGCAGTCTAACAAACTTATTCGGATAAACAATGACAGATTATAGAGAGTTTAAAAAATTCGCAACAAAAGATAAAGGCATTAGTTCCATTGCAATGGAACATTATATTGAGTCTTCAATGACTCCATATATCCTAGAAGAACGTACAATGAATGTGCAAGCATTAGATGTGTTTTCACGTTTAATGATGGACCGAATTATTTTTCTAGGTACAGGCGTAGACGATTACGTAGCTAACATTATTCAAGCACAACTTTTGTTCTTGCAGAGTGCCGATGCAAATCGGGATATTTATATTTATATCAATAGTCCGGGTGGATCAGTGTATGCCGGTTTAGGTATTTACGATACCATGCAATACATCCAACCCGAAGTATCTACTATCTGTACAGGTATGGCGGCTTCTATGGCAGCTGTTTTATTAGCGGCAGGTGCCAAAGGAAAGCGTTCGGCATTGAAACATTCCAGAGTAATGATTCACCAACCCATGGGTGGCGCACAAGGTCAGGCATCTGATATTGAAATCACAGCTCGTGAAATTGCGAAATTGAAAAAGGAATTATACAGCATCATTTCGGATCATTCAGGTCAAGAATATGATAAGGTATGGGCCGATTCAGATCGTGATTATTGGATGACTTCTACTGAAGCCAAAGATTACGGAATGATTGATGAGGTTTTGTTAAAAGCCTAAACAACAATAACTAAATTTAATTGGAGACTGAAAGGAGGGATTCCCCAAATTTCAGTCTCTTTTTTTGTCTCCGGACAAAATCTATAATTTTACCAGCATGAAAAGCGAAAAACCAGTTAAGTGTTCGTTTTGTGGGAAACAAAAGAATGAAGTAGGAATGCTAATTGGCGGAACTACCGGTCACATTTGTGATAGTTGTGTGGAGCAAGCAATGAAAATTGTGGAGGATGACTCACAACATAAACTTCGGGATACTTTGCAATCGGCTCTGTCTTTATACAAACCGAAAGAGTTGAATGACAAATTAAATGAGTACGTTATTGGGCAAGATGACGCCAAAAAAGTACTGGCCGTTGCCGTTTACAATCACTTTAAACGTTTAACCCAAGTGGTTACTGATGATGATGTGGAGATTGAAAAATCTAACGTGATCATGGTCGGTCGTACCGGTACGGGAAAAACATTATTGGCTAAAACTATTGCCAAGGTGTTGAATGTTCCTTTTGCTATTGCAGATGCTACCGTGCTTACCGAAGCAGGGTATGTTGGAGAGGATGTAGAATCTATTTTGGCGCGTTTACTTCAAGCCGCAGATTACAATCCGGAATTAGCAGAAAGAGGAATCATCTTTATTGATGAGATCGATAAAATTGCCCGTAAAGGCGATAATGCTTCTATCACCAGAGATGTATCAGGTGAAGGTGTGCAACAAGGGTTATTGAAACTATTGGAAGGAACCGTAATTGGTGTACCTCCTTATGGCGGTAGAAAACATCCGGAACAAAAACTGGTGGAGGTAAATACCAAAAATATCTTGTTTATCTGTGGGGGAGCTTTCGATGGTATCGAAACCCAAATTAGCCGTAGAATTAATAAGCAACCGATGGGGTATACCACGAATAAATTGGAGAAGGTGGATGAAGAAAATCTGTTGCAATACATTGCGCCATCTGATTTAAGATCTTTTGGATTAATTCCAGAATTGATTGGTCGTTTCCCTGTTTTAACGCATTTGAATCCGTTAGATAAAGAAGCGCTGACAAATATTTTAACCGAACCAAAAAATAGCTTGATAAAACAATATACCAAGCTATTTGAAATGGAAGGGATTAAGTTGACTGTTACCGAAGAGGTACTTCACTTTATTGTAGAAAGAGCTAACGAATTTAAGTTAGGAGCACGTGGATTAAGAGCCATTTGTGAAGCCATTATGTTAGATGCTATGTATGAAACACCTAGCGAAGCAGCGGAAAACAAAATGAGTGAACTGGTTATTGATTTAGCATATGCTACCGAGCATTTTGAAAAATCGGGAATGAGTAAGTTACGCGTAGCTTAGATTGTTTTCTAAAATGAAATGTAAAAGCAATACATGGAAGGTGAAAGCCGGAAGTGTATTGCTTTTTTTTATGCTCCAATTTTCGGTAATTGCACAATTCCCTTACGAGTTAACGAGTAATGTGGATTATTCCTTGGTCGGTTTTGGGGCTTTGACGCTAACCGTTGGCCAAATGGTTTCGACCAACGTTTCTCCTTTTACTAGGGATGAGGTGAATCAATTGAATCCCCAGGATGTAAATTCCTTGGATAGAAAAACGATTTTCAATTATTCAGAATCTTCCAATACACTTAGCGAAGGTGTTCTTTTGGGTACAGGGCTAGCTTCCCTTACGTTATTGGCAAATAAATCCATTCGTAGGCAATGGGTCATCATGGGGGTTATGGGGATGGAAGTTTTAATGGTCACCTATGGAGTCGCCTCTGTAACAAAAACGACTGTTTTAAGAACCCGTCCATACGTTTATAATGCAATGGTTTCAATGGATAGAAAGCAGGAGTTAGACGCTCGATTTTCCTTCTTTTCGCAAAGCACGGCCGCCACCGCTGGGATTGGTTTCTTTGCGGCAAAAGTTTTTTCAGATACACATCCCCATAGTAAGTGGAAGCCACTCGTGTGGACAGGAGCTATAGTTCTTCCCGCAGTTACCGGATGGGCCAAGGTGGATGCAGGAGAACACTTTATTACCGATGTTCTGGTGGGATATTCTGTGGGGGCATTAATCGGATATTTTGTTCCCGTAATGCACTTTAAAAAAGATAATTCTGGGGTAGATCTAAAAATACATCCTCAATTGAATGGTCTCGCAATGCGAATGATATTTTAGAATTTCAATTGTAATTTCAAATTGACTTGACGTGGAGTAAGGTGATTAGGTACGGCATAGTATCGATTAGAAATATCATGTACCCAGTTATAAGAAATGGTATTTTGAACCCCCAAAACGTTAAATACTTCTAAGGCTAGCCACATACTTTTTAAAGTTTTAAAACCGTTACTCTTTCCTAATTTATTACGTTTCTCAAACTTGTTTTGAAGTAGCTCTTTCGAAAACCCAATATCTACTCTACGGTAGGGTGGCATTCTAAATACATCATCGTAGCGTTCGTAACTTGGTGGGCCAAATGGTAATCCCGAAGCTAGATAAATAGTGATGTTGGTTTTGAATGTAGGGTTATTGGGTAGGTAATCTTGAAAGAAAATGGCGAAGTTTACCCGCTGATCGGTAGGCCTTGGAATATTTCCTGGTTCAATCCTCTCTGTAGTTGCAACGGGGTTAAATGGATCTCCAGGTTGTACCTGGTCTCCATTAGCATCGTAATGTTTGTAATAGAAATCATCTGTTAAGTCTTCCTGGGTGGTCATAAAACTAAGACTTGCCCAAGATTGTACTCCTTTTACAAACTCACCATTTATTTTGAAATCAATCCCAGTGGCATAGCCGTTAGAGTTATTGGTACCGTAATATCTAATTCTTACATTATCCACTTCGTACGGAACTAAGTTTTTAAGGTCTTTATAATATATTTCTGCAGAAACTTTGAATGGGCGCTCCCACATCAAAAAGTCATGCTCTAGGCCTAAAACATAATGAATGGCTGTTTGTGCTTTAATTTCAGGATTGATTATTCCCGCTACATTTCGCATTTCCCTAAATGATGGAGGTTGATGGTAATAACCCCAAGCGGCTTTAAACGTGTAGTGCTTTGTCCAATTGGGTGTGTAGGATACTAAAAATCGGGGTCCGCCTACCCATTGGTTCGTATAACTAAAGTAATTGAATCGGGCACCAAGGTTTACATTCAGTAAATTGGAGTCTAAATCAAAGGTTCTGTTCCATTGCCCATAACCGTTAAAACGGTACCAGCTTAGTTTATTAGTACTGGCATAAGATTGGTTCAATACGATTTGATCTGATGGGGTCTGGGGGGTGGAGTATCCCGTAGAATCAATAAGTTCCCACTCTTCGTATTTATCATCAATCCATTCGTAATTTCCCCGAATACCCCAGGAAATATCCGCATTTTTTCCGTAATGCTTTCCATCGTGGGTAAGGGAGGCAAGGGTAGCGACATAAAAATTTCTAGCATGATTGATAAACCCTCCAACGCCTCTATTGAATGCGACTTGACCGAAATTATCGGATCCTAAATCTTTATCCAATTCATCCAACCTATAGGCTCCTTCTATATCAAAGGTTTCCGACTCATTACTGTTGTTTAAGGATGCGCCAAATTTTAATACCAGACTATCATTAGGTAAAGCAGTTAAAGTTAATGCTCCCAAAGAGGTTTGATATTGGTCAATTTCTTGACCATCATAAAAAACAGTAAGCTGTAAGGCTTCTTGGAAAGTTCCAAATTCTGTAACTCGGGTATCAGGCACAAATCGGTATTTGTTTCGAGAGAAAGATGCTAATGCGCCTAGTTCTATCCGGTCTGAAATGTCGTACGTAAAATACCCTTGGTAGTCAATAAACTCTGGTTGATATTCTCCCTGTGTATCCAACCCTTTTAGTAAGTATTGGTTGGTTCGGTATCGAAATCCATGAATTTGGGTAAAACGTTTGTCGTCCGATGCTTGTTCAATAGCTATTTGTGCACCTAAAAAACTGGCTTCCACAAAACCCGAAAATTTTTCAGGTTCCTTATAGGTGACATCCAAAACGCTCGACATTTTATCCCCATATTTAGATTCAAATCCACCCGAAGAAAAGTTTACGTTTTCTACCATATGAGGATTAACAAAACTCAAACCTTCTTGTCGCCCCGACCGGACCAAAAATGGTCGGTATATTTGGATGCCATTTACATAGATTAAATTCTCATCAAAATTCCCACCACGTACACTGTATTGCGAACTCATTTCATTTCTACTGGAAACTCCAGACCCTTGGAATATTAATGTGCGTTCAATTCCAGATCCTGGTCCAGCAACTTGGGTGACATCCTTTACCGAAAGTGGCGTAAGGCCAGTTTCTCGTTTACGGCCCCCCTTAATAACAAGGGCTTTCATTTTTTGAGAATTAAAGTTCAATTCAAAATTCACTACCAGTTCTTTACCCGGCTTTAAGGTGTATTTGGCATAACTCGTATCGTATCCAATAAAAACGATAATGAGTTTAAACTCTTTGTTGGCCGTAACGGTTTGGGAATAGCGCCCGGTGGAATCGGTGACCGTTCCGTGTTGAAAATCGTCCACGAAAATATAGGCTCCGGGGAGCGGTACATTTTGATCGGAAACGACTTGTCCAGATATTTTTGCGTGTGGTTCCTGTGCGAATGCGAAGGAGACTAGGCCAAATATCAAACCAATAAAAACGATGGAAACTTTAAAATTCAAGTGACTGGTAGATTTAATTACTCGATAAACTAATTACCTTTTAATTTATTGCTGAGCAATAATATTTAATCCTTTTTCTTGAAATCTCCGTTGTCCCAAGCTTTAATAAACTGAGCCCAGGCAATGGGGTTCAATATACTCCAAGAAGGGTATTGCCCATTGTAATAGGATTGCTGGGCACGTTGGTAGTTTTCATATTTGAAATTTTCACTACCCGATCCAGGCATGTTTTGCATGCGCTCTCTCATTTCTGCTTGGGCTAGATTTGCATTTGCTCTATCCAAATCATCCGTAGGAATCCGAGTATTTAAAAATTCTTCTTTAAACTGTTCTCTACTTGGCCAAGGATATACCATGTGCGTACGTAATAGCATGGTGTCCGTAGACATTAACTGAATTAAGGAGTACTTTTTGGTATTTAACGTATCCGGTATCACAAAATAGGCCTCTTTAAATCCAACACTGGTAAACTTAATCGAATCCCCCGTTTGGGCGGCAAACGAAAAAATACCGTTGGCATCAGCTGTCGTACCCGAATGTCTTTGTAATACAATAATAGAGGTGAAAGGTACCGGTTGTAAACTATCCCCATCTAGAATAACCCCTGAAAATTGAATGATATCTCGATCAGGAACTTCATCTTGGGCAAATGAAACGGAATTGATTATTGCTATAAAAAGTAAGAATAGTAACGATTTCTTCATACGGTTGTTCTAATGTCACACTCGAATAATGTGCCCAAATTGAATGCGGTGAAATTACCAAATAAAATTGAAAGAAAAGGTTTTAAAATTGTTAACAGAATCACCAATTTTCACCTCTAGTAAATGTTCTCCTGGTTCGGGTAAATGGTGATCTAAATTTATCCAAACCAAATTTGTTTTGTAATCGTATTCCAGTAGGTGCCATTCGCCATCAATAAACGCTTCATATGTTTTTACTCCGCTCATAGTATCCTGTGCCTTCCATTTTAATTGACTCAATTCATGAATGTTTGTCATGCTTTTTGAAAAGTTGACGGGTTTTATTACGGGCGGAACCGTGTCTTCCAAAATGGTGTAAGGACCCATGCTTCTTGTTCTGAAACTGATCCATCCGTTATTAAATAATCCACCCTCTGGAGCAAGGGTTCTTAATTCCTTGGTCAAAGAAACAGCGAAAAATTTATTGCCTTCCGCCTGGGTGGCCTCCTTCGTTTTTATGGTTACCGTCATTTTCTTTTGCAAAGGGGTATATAAATCCTGGATATAATGAACTCTCGATACCCCGTTTTTAAGGGTGTCCGTACTGGAGGTTTTGAATTTCAAGTTTTCGTACAAACTGTATTTCGGTATGTTTACCTTGAGCTCATCTGATTCGTAGTATCCATTTTGTTTGTAGGTAAATAACGAAAATGTGTCTGTCTCCTGCTTTATTGGGTAGGATAGACTGTCAAATCCAATTTGAAATCCAACCGTTGATTTATTGCCATAGGCATCTATTATGGAATAATCTAACGCATGACCGTATTTAGAAAAGTAAACCAAACCTCTGTTTTTTACGTTTTTGTAAATCCGTAGATTGTTATAGGTGGTTAAAAAACTCTTTTGAATTTTTCGCCTATTCTTCTTTGCTTCATGAAAATCTACATGAGTTTGAATAAATCGAGAGTTTTCAAATCGCACTTCGTCCATTTGGTGGGAGTAAATAAGATGAGAATCGGCCGATAGAGAAATGTTATATACTCCGCAAACATTATGCGATCCGTTGAGCTTGTCAATAGCTTCTATCCCAAAACCTAACACGCCTCTCGCCTTGAATTGCTTTTTGCTCGAAATGGTGTAGGAATTTCCTCTTTTTACTAAGGGGAGTATTAAGGGTTCATTTTGGCCATTAATGAAACTAGTGTCGTTCATGGGATAAATCCCAATGTTTTTTAGTGTGGGAGTAATAGTATCTTGTATATCAAATCCAAATAATAGCGGGTTTTGAGGAACGGAACCAATGGTTTTCCTAATTTCAAAATGAAGATGTGGTCCTCCCGACCCTCCCGAATTCCCGGAAAGGGCAATAGTATCTCCTTTTTTTACAGGTATTTGTGAAGCGGTGAAAAAACGCTCAATGGTAAATTTCTTTTGGGAATACTGTTGTTCCAAAACAAATTTATGGATCTCTCTATTGAATCTTTGTAGGTGGCCATATGCCGTGGTGTACCCATTTGGATGCGTGATATAAAGGGCATTCCCATACCCACCTAATGAAATCTTTACCCTAGAAATATAGCCGTCTTCAGCCGCTAACACGGGGATTCCCTCGGTTTGATTTGTTTTAATATCAATTCCGCCATGAAAATGTCCCCCACGTAGTTCGGCAAAGTTTCCGGCAAGGAACATAGGGATAGGAAGTGGTGCTCCAAAGGATGGAAGGGAATCTGATTGAGCGGATGCCTTTTGTATTGTAATAGAAAGAATTACAAATATGAAAATTGGTATGGATAATTTCATGTGGACAAAAATATTGATTCTTTATTCTGAGATTAATTTTTGTTGAAAATGCTTTGCACAACGCAAGGTTAAAACTTGTTTAATCCAAGCGGGGCGTATAAATTTGTAACAGCTCAAGGCAAGAAATATAAATTAGATTTTTTTTGGAACAACAATTAGAAAAGATTCATCTTGGAATCAAAAGGTTACAAGATTTGCACCAAAATGCTCTGGTTGAAATTGAAATGCTAAAAGCTGAAAATGCGTCACTTAGAGATCAGGTATCAAAGGGTGAAGAAGATTTAACTTCTGTGAATCAGAAACTACTGCTAGATGGGATTACTCAAAAATCTGCTTCTAGCGATGTAGAGAAGAAACAAATGAAGTTGAAAATAAATGAATTAGTGCGGGAAGTTGATAAATGCATTGCGCTATTAAATCAGTAGGAGATGGGTAAGTTATCTATTAATGTAAATATTGCCAATAGAGTGTATCCCTTAACTATTGATCGAGAGGAAGAAGAATTGATTAGATTGGCCGTCAAACGGGTTAACGATAATATTAAACAATTAGGAAATACTTACGAGGTAAGTGATAAACAAGATTTGCTGGCTATGACAGCTTTGTTTTTTTCTAATAAAGCCTTAGAGGTGGACCATAAGATTGATAATATCTCAGGTGCCGTTTCAGATAAACTTCAGAAAATTGAAGGTGATTTGGATCAGTATCTTAGCAATGCGAAATAATTAGAACGTTCTTTACATAATTGTTAGCGTTTTTTACGTTAACGGAATCAATTACCTACATTGATTTAGAAAGTTTGGTAGAATCAACATTTTTATCGTTAGGAGAATGTTTAATCTTATCAAAACCGGGCCTAGGTTATCCTTGTTATTAGGAGATTTTATGCGTTGCATAAGACGGAGGAAGGTTGCGATGTATAGATGACGTCTCTGCTCTTGTACTTTTCAAGGTTTTACGAGCATCTAAGTCGATGTAGGTTTTTTTATTTAGTAAAAGGGAAGAAGTCCCTATAAAAATTATTTAATGGATATTATTAGTATTGTATCAGGAATCGCCATAGGTTTAATCCTAGGGGGTGGTGTCATTTTTTTCTTAGTCAAAAAGACCATAGAAAAAGGGAACAAATCGATCATTGACGAGGCGAAAGCGGAAGCAAAGGTGATTAAAGAAAGAAAGGTTATTGAAGCCAAAGAAAAATTCTTACAGTTAAAGTCGGATCATGAAAAAGACGTTAACAACAGAAACCAAAAAATTAACCAAGCCGAACAACGTGTTAAGCACAAGGAAACGAAATTGAATTCGAAACTTGGTGAAATCAATAAAGCAGAAAAAGCGAGTCAAGAATTATCGGGTAAGCTGGAAAAGCAAATCAAGCATAACCAGTCTAAGCAAGTGGAGTTAGAGAAATCGTTGGGCACAGCGGTATCCCGGTTAGAGTCCATAGCCGGTTTATCAGCCGATGATGCTAAAAAAGAGCTTTTAGAGGTTTTAGAAGGGGATACCAAAAATAATGCCGCTCGATTAATGCAAGACATTATTGAAGATGCTAAAATTAATGCGAATAAAGAAGCACAAAGAATCGTAATTCAATCTATTCAGCGTACGGCAACAGAACATGCTATTGAGAATTCTGTTTCTGTTTTCAACATTGATAGTGATGATGTAAAAGGTAGAATTATTGGTCGAGAAGGTAGAAATATTCGTGCTATTGAAGCCGCTACTGGAGTTGAAATTGTAGTAGATGATACTCCAGAAGCTATTATTCTTTCTTGTTTTGATCCGGTACGTAGGGAAATTGCACGCTTATCATTACACCAATTGGTTACGGATGGTCGAATTCACCCCGCTCGTATTGAAGATGTGGTTAAAAAAACAACCAAACATATTGAGGAAGAAATAGTAGAAGTAGGTAGAAGAACGGCTATTGATTTAGGGATTCATAATTTACATCCACAGTTAATCAAGATGGTAGGTAGAATGAAGTATCGTTCTTCTTATGGACAAAACTTATTACAACACTCCCGTGAAGTAGCCAACCTTTGTGCCACTATGGCCGCAGAATTAGGGTTGAATGCCAAGTTAGCCAAACGAGCTGGATTGTTACACGATATAGGGAAAGTGCCGGAAGATGAGCCAGAAGTACCGCATGCAATCTTAGGGATGAAATTAGCCGAGAAATACAATGAACACCCAGAGGTTATTAATGCGATTGGTGCTCACCATGATGAAATTGAAATGACCAGTTTATTGTCTCCAATTGTACAAGTATGTGATGCTATTTCAGGTGCGCGTCCAGGAGCCAGACGTGAAGTCGTTGAAAGCTATATTCAACGTTTAAAGGATTTAGAAGAGCTAGCCCTAAATCATGAAGGTGTTACTAAGGCGTATGCTATTCAAGCGGGTAGAGAGCTCCGTGTATTAGTGGAATCTGAAAAAGTAGATGATAAAATGGCCGGAGAAATTTCATTCGGTATTTCTCAAAAAATTCAAGCAGAAATGACGTATCCAGGTCAAGTTAGAGTCACCGTAATTAGAGAAACCAGAGCTGTAAATATCGCAAAATAAAATATAAATATTTCGTCATGAAAAACCTTATCAACTTAGGAGAACAGAACTCCATTTTTAATCAGTTTATTAAGGAAATAAGAAGTGCTAAGATTCAAAAGGATTCGATGCGATTTAGGCGGAATATTGAAAGAATAGGAGAGATTTTTGCGTATGAAATAAGCAAAAAACTCTCTTTTGAAACGGAAACAGTGACCACTCCCTTAGGCGATTGTGATATAGAGGTACCCAAAGGAAATCCTGTAATTGCAACGGTACTAAGAGCCGGGTTACCTTTGCATCAAGGAATATTAAACTACTTTGATCAAGCCGAGAATGCCTTTGTATCTGCGTATAGAAAGCACACGACAGCTGATGATTTTGAAGTACAAGTAGAATACATGTCAGGACCAACTCTAAAAGGGAAAACATTAATTCTGTGTGATCCCATGTTAGCCTCTGGACAATCCATGGTTTTGGCATATAAAGCCTTAATTGAGGAATACGGACAACCGGAACATGTTCATATAGTGGCTATAATTGCGAGCTCTGAAGGGTTGCAATATTTGGCCAAGAATGTTCGCTCAAAGGCTACATTTTGGATGGGAGCAATTGATTCAGAAATGACAGCGCAATCGTATATTATTCCGGGATTAGGTGATGCGGGTGATTTAGCATACGGACAAAAAGAATAATATGACTCACATAGCGGGAATAGCGCTTTTTTTATTTTTAGCGGGTACCAAACTTTTAATAGCTCCGAGCATTATGCTAGCTGCGGGGACTGGGATTTTAGAGACCATTATCATTACTTATATCGGTAGTCTGTTGGGAGCCACTCTGTTTTATTATTTTGGAGTTGCTATCTTTAGTTGGTGGGATAAATTGGTGGGGAATGATAAAGTGAAAAAAAGCATTTTCTCTAATAGGTCTAGAGCTATTGTAAAAGTAAAAATACATACAGGTATTATTGGGATTGCCGCTTTGGCTCCTATTATTTCTATTCCTATTTCAGCCTTAATTATTGCAAAATTTTTTCCGGGGAAAAATAAAGTAGTTGCAGTTTTCGCTGTTATTCTTATCCCGGTCGCCATAGGATTAACCTTCCTATCTAAACCAATTATTGCACCCATTGTGGAATTGGTGAAGAGAATATTTCATTTGGGGTAAATACCGAGCGCATTATGAAAAAATACAATCACATTTTCTTTGATTTGGATCACACCTTGTGGGACTTTAAAACCAATTCTAGACATACTTTAGTTGAAATCTATACGCATTTTAATCTTGAGGATAGAGGAGTTGAGTCGGAAAGGCTATTTATTGAGGTGTACGAGAAATATAATCATAGAATGTGGGCAGATTACCGCAATGGTAAGATGAGTAAGAAGACCCTTCGAACCGAACGCTTCAGACAGTCTTTGTATCATGTAGGGGTAAAAGATGTTGCGTTAAGCCTTGAAATCGCAGATTATTACGTAGACAATAGTCCGGTTAAAACAACGCTTTTCCCTGGCGCTATTGATGTGCTTTCTGAGTTGAATAGCCGGTATGAAATGCATATTATTACCAATGGTTTTGAAGAGATTCAGGATATAAAAATGACCCAAAGTGGTTTGCATCCATTTTTTAATGCCGTTATTACTTCCGAAAAAGCGGGAGCAAAAAAACCACATCCGGCTATATTTGAATATTCTTTAAAGTTAGCCAATGCTACGCCAGAGGAGAGTTTAATGATTGGGGATAATCAATTGGTAGATATTGAAGGGGCCCAGAAAATTGGTATGGATGGGGTGTTTTTTAATCCTGAAGAGGAAGATAAGTTGGTTATTCCTTGCTATGAAGTAAAGTCATTGAAAGAATTACTGAACTTTTTATAAATCTAAAACTCAGCTAAAACACTTCTTCTTCCCTGAACCTTATCATCAATCTTGCACGTTACTTTGGAATCTAAGGGAATGAATAGATCCACACGCGAACCAAATTTGATGAACCCGAACTCTTCACATGGACCTACTTGGTCTTTTTCTTCTTTGTAATGGACTATACGTCTGGCTACAGCACCTGCAATTTGTCGGAATAGAATGGTTTTCCCATTCTTATTCTCCACGACATAGGTGGTTCTTTCGTTGAGCGTAGATGACTTAGGATGCCATGCTACCAAGAATTTTCCTGGATGGTATTTAAAGTATTTTACGATACCTGAAATTGGAGTCCAGTTAATATGAACGTTAAATGGAGACATGAAAACGGATATTTGAATCCTTTCTTCGTTTAAGTACTCATCTACAAATACGCGTTCGATTGCAACCACTTTTCCATCAACAGGAGAGTAGATATTGCCTTCAATGGCGTTAAACTTACGGTCTGGATTTCTGAAAAAATAGAGGACCATCCAAACAATATAGATAGCTCCTAAATCAAGGATTAACTGTACAAAAAAGTAATCTGAAAAAAGAGAACCGATATATACCAGTATGGAACCTACAATAATTGTAAGTATGATACTCATAGTTCCTTCTTTGTGTAAACGCATAATTTGAATTTCGGCAAATGTAATTAATTGTTACTATAAATCGATAACTGAAAGTAAGTAGGCGAGAACAACTGGGGCGGTTAATAAGATCGCATCAAAACGATCAAGGATTCCTCCATGTCCTGGCATGATACTACCCGAATCCTTTACCTCTGCATTTCTTTTAAATGCGGATTCCATAAGATCTCCTACATTCGAAAAAACACTCACTAACACAGCTATTACCATCCACGTTGGTGCATTAAATGTGCCAACGAAATGATGTAATACTAAAGAAATTATTAGGGTCAGAATCCCCCCGCCTATGGACCCTTCCCAAGTTTTATTTGGTGATATTCGTTCAAATAATTTGTGCTTGCCAAATGTTCTCCCCGAAAGATAGGCTCCGGTATCGTTAGTCCAAGTTAGCAAGAAAATTGAAAATGGAATCAGCCAATTAAAAGCGACCGGACTAAAAGAGGGAATAATTCCTAAAATTAACAAGGAAATCATAGGAACTGCCAAATAGAATGCCCCTGCTACCGTTACGGAAATATCTGTTAGCGTAGTTTTAGAACCAGACCTTAATAGTTGAATAACAAATACAACGGCAAATACCATCCAGATAGAAAACACCCAAAAGGAGTGAGGTTCCGTAATGAAATATCCAATACCTAAAACGAAAGAACTACTAAAAAGAGCTCCCGTTAATTTGTACGGTAGGGATTGCTTTTTGGATAAATTACTATATTCTAGGGTGCCTATAAACGCAATGATGCTAAATAGAACCAAAGAGGAATAATACCCAATATATAACGATCCAATCACCAATGTGATGAATACCAAACCTGAAATTGCTCTAGTTAACAAGACGGACGAGTACTAATTATTTTGGATGATATCAATAGCCTTAACTTCATCATTTATATGTACATACAATGAAACGAAGTAATCCGTACTGTTTAATGAAGTAAGCATAGAATCCTGATGGTTGAATGTATTCGATTCAATACCAGCGGCTTCTAGTTTTGACCTTTTTAAATCGACATCAACCTTGTCCATTGATTTAAAAATACTAACCCAATCATTTTTATCTAAATCAGTCATAATATGTGTTTTTTGTTCCTAGTAAAGTTACAATTAATAGGTGAATTGTTCCTTAACATAAAGGACTTAGATATTACTTTTCTTCGTTCGTTTGTTTATCCTGTTTGGTCTCCGTAGCTTTTGGCTTTTCTGGTTCTTTAATGGTCGCTGTTTTTGTTTCCCTAGTTTTGGCAGCAGGACTCTTTTCTTTACTTTCTAAAATCATTTTAGCCTTGATCAAATCACCTTCGAAAGTTCTTTTTCCAAAGATGACTTCTAAATCGTCTTTAAAGATCACCTCTTTTTCTAAAAGAGTTTCTGCTAGGGCGGTAAGTTTATCCTTATTAGCTTCTAAAAGTGCGACCGTTTTTATATACATGCGCTCAATTAAATCACTTACGGCTTTATCAATTCGTTCTGCTGTTTTATCACTATACGGCTTATTAAAAGAGTATTCTTGTTGACCAGAAGAATCATAATAACTTACATTTCCAATCGATTCATCCAATCCGTAGTAGGTCACCATGGCATACGCTTGTTTGGTGACCTTTTCTAGATCACTTAAAGCGCCTGTCGAAATTTTACCGAAAATAACTTGTTCCGCTGCTCGTCCTCCCAGAGTGGCGCACATTTCATCTAATAATTGCTCGGTGGTAGTGATTTGACGTTCTTCTGGCAAATACCATGCAGCACCTAAAGATCGTCCTCTGGGTACAATGGTAACTTTAACTAATGGAAATGCATGTTCCAATAACCAGCTAGTAGTAGCGTGACCCGCTTCATGAAAAGCAATCGTTTTTTTCTCGTGGGGGGCAATGATTTTGCTTTTCTTTTCCAATCCACCGATGATACGATCCACAGCATCTAAAAAGTCTTGTTTATCAACAGAGGCTTTCTTTTTACGAGCGGCTATTAAAGCAGCTTCGTTACAAAGATTGGCGATATCCGCACCCGAAAATCCTGGGGTTTGACTCGATAAAAAATCAATGTCAATGTTCTCCACTAATTTTAATGGTTTTAAATGAACTTGAAAAATCTCTTTTCGTTCGTTTATTTCTGGTAAATCTACGTGAATTTGACGATCAAATCGTCCGGGACGTAGTAACGCGGAATCTAAAACATCCGCACGGTTGGTGGCCGCAAGAATAATTACGCCAGAATTAGATCCAAACCCATCCATTTCTGTTAGAAGTTGGTTTAACGTGTTTTCACGTTCATCGTTTGAGCCTTGCATCGCGCTTTTACCACGTGCGCGACCAATAGCATCTATTTCATCAATGAAAATGATGGAAGGTGCTTTTTCTTTAGCTTGTTTAAATAAATCTCTAACTCGAGATGCTCCTACTCCAACAAACATCTCTACAAAGTCGGAACCTGAAAGAGAGAAAAATGGCACATGAGCCTCGCCTGCTACAGCTTTAGCTAATAATGTTTTACCCGTCCCAGGGGGGCCTATCAATAATGCGCCTTGAGGAATTTTCGCTCCTAGGGCAGTATATTTTTGTGGGTGTTTTAAGAAGTCTACAATTTCATTTACTTCTTCTTTAGCTTCGGATAAACCAGCAACATCTTTAAAGGACACTTTAACGGCATCATTTTTATCGAATAATGTTGCTTTGGATTTTCCAATATTGAAGATTTGGCTTCCTCCACCAGCTCCACCACCCATTCTACGCATAATTAAAAACCAGAAACCAATCAGTAGAGCAATAGGAAGGATAAAACCTAATATATCACCAAACCAATTCTCTTGTTTAATGTAATCGTATTCTAAACCGTATTGTTCTTGCCATTGATTTAGGTTTTCTCCAAAAAAATCGGCTTGGGGAACATTAAAAACATACTGAGGTCCTTTGGGTAAAAATGAATTTTCATCGGTAGGGGAAGAAGTTTCTTTACTATGTTCTTCTTTTTTTAATGCCTCTTCGGTAAGGTAAACCTTACCCAATTCGGAATTGATGATCTCTAATCGTTCAACTTCTCCTTTCTGAACCATTTCTTTGAATTCCCCATATTTGATGTTTTCAGGTTGAGGATTCCAATTAAAAAAATTGATTCCAATTAATCCAATGGCAAAAATGGCATATAGCCAGTAAAAATTAAATCCACCAGTAGGTGTTTTTTTTGCTCCACCACTTTGAAAGGGGTTGGAGTTTTTTTGCTTAGGTTGATTTTTACTCATTTAGTAATTATTGGATTTCAGTAATGTGAGTGATTTTTCCATCTGCCCATAGATTTTCTAAGTCGAAATGTTCTCTTTCTTCTTCTTGAAAAACGTGAACCATCGTATCAAAAAAGTCTAAAAGAATCCAGTTTGCTTCTCGATAACCTTCAATATGTTTTGGCTTCTCTTTCAGTAAATCCCAAGTGATTTCTTCAACACTATTTGCAATTGCTTGTACATTGGTATTGGAAGTACCCGAACAAATAATAAAGTAATTAGCGTATGAATTTATAACTTCCGTAAGGTCCACTATAGTGATCGTTAAACCTTTTTTTTCTTGCATTCCCTTAACAATGGCATCAACTAATGTATTGTCTGAAATAGTACTGTTTTTTTTGGACATCAATATTTTTAAAAATAGTTTGCAAAGATAAGCAATTAAGAAGATTGCATAGGTTTAAATTAGGATAATAAGAATTTGTATATTCCAAGGTTATTGCCCGAAATAATTGGTTTTCAGTAGGATTAATACTAAGAAATTAATGGGGATAACGATTTAAAAAATGTTAAATTAGATTTACTTTGCCTTCTGTAATTTACGGTATCAAATATTTAAAATTGGAAACACTTTTCACCGGTAAAATTCAGTACTTTGAAGCTGAGATTGGATCTACAAATGACTGGGCAGCGATGGCTGTAAAAAACTTGAAAGTAATGGAGGGTACTGTTTTTAGAGCAGGAAGCCAACATCAAGGTAAGGGGCAAAGAGGGAGGGTGTGGGCTAGTGAGCCTAATGCCAATCTTTTGGTGAGTTATGTTTTTTATCCGGGTTTTATTCCCGCCCATAGGCAATTTGTTTTGGTTCAATTGGTCTCTTTAGCCTTAAAGAGTGTTTTGGATGAGATTTTAATTGATGAAGTCAAAATAAAATGGCCGAATGATATTTACGTGAATGATTTGAAAATTGCGGGGGTATTAATTGAGTCGACTATGAAAGGTAATTCAGTTGGAAGTTCCATTTTTGGAATTGGATTAAATGTGAATCAAAGAATTTTTGAAAATGTTCCAAATGCCACTTCTATTGCCTTGGAAACGGGTAAAGGTTTGGATTTGGATAGGTTGCTTTCCGATTTAAGTTCGCAACTTGAAAGTCGGTATCTTTCTTTGCGAAGAGATTTAGACACCTTATCCTTGAAATACAGTGAAGCACTATTTCGAAAGAATCAAAAATGTGAATATGTAATAGGGGGGCAAACAACCCTAATGACCCCAATAGGGGTGGACCAATTAGGGCAGATTGTATTAGAAGATGAATATGGGAGAGTAAACTCTTACGGATTTCACGAGGCAAGGATGGTGATTTAAGCCATTGCCTGTGGTAAGTTTTCTGACAAAGTATCGAAGAATTGCTTTAACGGTTTTTGAACCATTGCTTTCATAAACATATTGACATCCCCTTCAAATACAAAGTAGCTGTTTACACTACCTGAATTATCATGGATGAAAATGGTTAAGGTAAAAGTAAACGGGTTTTTACCATCTGATTCCAGAATGATTTCATTTGGTGAAGATATGTCTTTGATTTTCATCCCGATAGAAGACAGGTTTTTAATTCCGAATCTGCAAGTGTCATCTGTAGATTTCCAAAATTCAATTCTGTCTTGAGGCATTAATTTCTCCAGGTTGTTCAAATTGATTAGAAATTCAAAAACCTCCTGAGAGGTTTTGAGGACATCCACTTTGGTACTTTCAATAGTTAACATATGTTATACTTTAGGTGTCCAAGTAGAAGGATTTGCTCTCCAACTTTTTAAAGATTCTAGTTGATTTGGCTCTACCAAATTACCTTTAATTGCCTGATCAATCAGCGTGTTGTAATCGGAGAGAACGTGATAATCACAATCAGCCTCTGAAAAATTGTTTTGAGCAACTTCAAACCCATAGCTAAAAACAGCAACGAGCCCTTTGACGATTAATCCTACTTTTCGAAGTGCCGAAATTGCTTTCAAACTACTGCTTCCTGTGGATATCAAATCTTCGATAACGACTACAATTCGACCTTCTTCATAAACGCCTTCAATTTGGTTTCCTAAACCATGACCTTTTGGCTCTGGTCGAACATAAATAAACGGTAAGTTCATCTCTTGAGCTACTAATGCACCAATGGGTATGCCACCGGTAGCTACTCCAGCAATGATGTCTGGTTTACCATATTGCGCTTCAATTTTCTTTACAAACTCATGACGTATAAACGTGCGTATCAACGGATAAGAAAGAATTTTTCGATTGTCACAATACATCGGAGACTTCCATCCAGAAGCCCAAGTAAATGGATTTTTCGGTTGAATTACAACCGCTTTGATTTGTAGTAAAAATTCTGCTACTTTGAGCGATGAATGATCTTTCAGCATAAGGGCAAATGTATAAAGTTTTTGTAAACAAAACTCCTATTGTTTTAACGGATAATGAGGAGATTTCCATAAAAAAGAAATGTACGATTATTCCATTTAAAAATGGAAAGCAATTGGAACAAATTGTATGGGATTTAGAAAAGGGAAAATCTAGTTTACCAGTATATATAACGCATTTTGATTTGGATGAACTGTGGACTACATTTATTTCACAATTTAAATACGTACATGCTGCAGGAGGTATGGTGTTTAATGAAAAAATGGAGTTTTTGGTAATTTATCGTAATGGAAAGTGGGACTTACCTAAGGGACATCTTAAAAAAGGAGAAAGGCCTGAGTATGGAGGTATGCGTGAGGTGGAGGAGGAATGTGGTATTCACCATCTGCGTGTAGACCAGTTTTTGGATGCTACTTTTCATATGTATGATCGCAATGGTTTGGTTTTGAAAAAAACCTACTGGTATATCATGAAAACAATTTCAGGTCAGCAGCTTATTCCTCAAGAGGAGGAAGGTATTGCATTGGTGGAGTGGAAGACCAAAAAGGATATTAAACAAATGAATAAAAATTCATTCCCTATCGTAAAACGATTATTGAAAAAAGGGGTAAATCGAATTATTTCTTAATGATTTCGTAACGTTTCCGGGTGGGCTTTTTGGCGAAAATTAGCTGGAAATCGCCTATTATTTCGGAAGGTCTTTGCGCAGGAGATTGTAAAAAATACCCGTGCTTGTCTAAAAAATAATAGACCGGAAAATTCCATATTTTGTATTCTTTTAACGCAGCGTAACTTTTATTAATAAATAAGTATTTCAAATTACTGGATTCCTTGGGTAAATTAACCATTTCTAACGAATCACGGTCGCAAATCACAAATACGTAATTCACCCTTCGATATTTCGGCTTTATTTTCTGGATGACCTGTAGATCGTTTACACATGTTCTACTTTTAGAATTAATAAATCCTAAATACGTATGTCGCCCTCGAAATGAACTCAGGTAAACTCGCTCTCCTTTGGAATTTGTTAATTCAATTTCTGGTGCCTCAGAACCTTTGAGAAGGGTGTTCCTGTTTTTTTGAATTTCAAATGCGGCTAGTTTTTGTTCCGGATACATACAGAAATTGGACATTTGATTAATAACTCCGCTCCAAATATCGTTTGGAATTTCCGGGAAATTTCTTGGTCGAATACTATACAATAACAAGGCTAAGCTTCGGGTCTCATGATCCAAAAACAAGGTGTCTGTTGCTAATACCTCCATTAATTCTTCGTAAACTTTGTATTCTTTTATGGATTGCTCCACTTGTAGTTTGTTTTTCTTGAAATGATTAAATATTCGCATTCCCGTAAGGGTACTAAATAACCGGAGAAAATCGGGGTCGTCATAGAGAATGGGCTGGTGATTAATGAAGGTATTGAATAGTTTCGTTTTACTAATTTCGGATTGCAATAGGCTATTCGCTTTAAAATAGTTGAGATGATTAGAGAATTGATGATCGGCTAAAATAATAGTATCATATTTGAGCTTTATAGAGTCGAAGAACTGGGTGTAAAATATGGATATATCCATTCCTAACTCAATATGAGATTGATACTCTGCGAAATCTAATTGTAGGTTTTGATAATCAAATAACGTAGCTGTATTTACAGGTTTTTTTAAATATTTTACTCCGGTTCGAAATGGTACCTGCTGGTTATCTCCATTACTAAGGGGTAAAAAATTAATTTCTAAATGAGTATTTGGATAAATTATTACCGGAAAATCGCGCATTTCAATACGGATTAAAACTTCCTGCGGTGCGTCTAATTCAAATAGGAGTTTATAATCTCCGTTTTCCGAAATAGAGGTTTGAGTAAGGGTGTTTAAGGTGTGAGAAATCCGATTGGAATAACTCAAAACTTCAATTCCCTCTTCTGCAAAAAAGAGAGCGTTCCCTGAGATTTCCACGTTTTGTGAAATGGAAAAATAGGGCAGTAGAACAAAAAGAAAACCAATTAGTTTTCTCATTTAGTTTAATGCTTTTGGGATGAATGGACTAATATCGACATTGTGCCTTTTTATTTCACGTACTACGCTAGAAGAAATGGCTGAATATTTGGGACTACTCATTAAGAATATAGTTTCAATTTCCGGAGCCAATTCAAGATTCATTAAGCCAATGTTTCTTTCATATTCAAAATCCATAGCTGTTCTAATTCCTCTCAAGATGAATTTAGCGTTAATGGACTGACAATAGTTCACCGTTAATCCGGTGTATATTTTCACGATTATTTTAGGCTGGTTTTTAAAAACCATTTCAATCTGAGCTTTTCTTTCTTCTGCTGAATAAAGATTCTTTTTATTAGAATTCGTGCCTATTGCCACCACTATCTGATCAAATAAATCGATTGATCTTAAAATGATGTCTTCATGACCTACGGTAATGGGATCAAAGGAACCAGGAAATACAGCAATTTTACTCATTATGATTGTTTTTCAAGTATCGTAAAGTTAACGGATCCGTAACGTCTTTGTTGTTTGAAACCGGGTAGATTTTCAAAACTGTGATGGGCATCGTGTTCTATGATTAGCCAACCTCGATCTTCCAATAAGTTTCCTTGCATAATGGTTTTAAATAAATCCTCTTGTCCCTCCATATCGTACGGAGGATCAGCAAAAATTAGTCGGAATGTCGAGGCGGAAGTGTCAACATATTTTTTGACATCGGATTTCAATACATTCATCTGTTCGAAGCCTAGCTCACTAGCCGTGTTCTTTATAAACCGAATGCAATGGTGATTATTGTCGATGCTGGTGACTGATTTGGCGCCTCTAGATGAGAATTCATAAGAAATATTTCCAGTTCCAGAAAATAAATCTAAAACCACCAAGGTGTCGAAATGAAACTCGTTATTAATAACGTTAAACAATCCTTCTTTCGCCATATCTGTCGTTGGACGAACGGGTAAGTTATTGGGAGCCGTAATTCTTCTTGATTTATATTTTCCGTTTATTATCCGCATTGTAAATTAAATATGGTACTTAATAATTTAGCCTCTTTTGTTGCATCGATAGAATCGATTCCTTTGGCCTTCAAATGAAAGATGTGTTTTGAATATCTTTGAAGTGCAGTGGTTAGTTCTGAAATGTATTCAAAATATCCACCAAGATTAATTTTTGTTTGGGAAGGTGAAAAATTGAATTGTTCTAAACAATAGTAAGTATAATAGAGGATATCCTCCCATGACTTCATGTCATACACATTAAAAAGGACCATTTTTTCATCCTCAAAGAGGGCCAATGAGAATTGAGTGGAATGGAAATGAATAAATAATTGTGAACCGACTGTTTCCCTGTAATAAATATGATAGGTAGAAATTAAGGACGCAAAATGATGTCCAAATTCCGTGTGGCCAATTTTTGATTTCAATTCATTTTTTAAAATAGAAGAAACCGGAAAAATAATATGACTATCAATCTCTGGAATAAATTTACTAATGAGTTCCTCACTTTCTTCTAACTCGAAGCTGTGTACCTTCCAATCGCTTATAGTTTCTACAGTGAAAAATGCAGAAGGGACGATTGAAAATCGGGAGGTAGTGACGTAGAAAGTGTTTTTTATGGCACTCTTTAAACCTAAACATAAGGAGCTTTGAGTAAGTGTATTAATGAGTGATTGGGTATCTAAAGGTTCTCCCTTTTCGTATTGATCTATGTGTAATAGTTCACCACTTTGTGGGTCCGAAAAACCAATATCAATTTTGTTGCCGCTGATATGGATAGCAGCCGAATACAAAGAAGCAGCTTTGATATCAAAGCTGCTTCCTTTTTTTGAATATGTTATCGAAGGTGTAATGAGTCCTATTTTTCCTCTTTCCAATTACCCGAAGTAGTCGGGGCCGTCATAGATCCAACACGCATAATGTCATTTTTGTCAAATGGTGCCGTGTCCGTAATTTCAAATACTTTCACTTTTGCTCCAGAAGATCGAGTGATCTCTCCAGCATCAATACTAAACTCTACATTTTCTGAATAAGGAACATATCTTAAAGTTTTTACATCTAACGGGTAACGATTATCACGAGTTTTCATGTAATCTGGATTAAATGCCATTTCCATTGCAGGTGTAAATACCGTGTCCCGAGTAATAATACCCAATTCAATTGCTAACGCTTCTTGACCCACCAAACTATCGGGGACATCTCCGTTTTTTACAATTACGGTAATAGAATCGTTCGCAAGAAAATTCATTAAAGAATCCATGTTGTTACAAAACTCATTATTTTCCTTTTTGTAGGTGAGTTCAATTTGACGTAAATCTTTTAATGATTGAATCACAGCTGAATAGACTACTTGTTTCTGTTTTCTAAATTGAATAGGTTCATCAATAGACTGATAATTTTGGAAAACTAGATAACCACTTAATAAAATTAATACACCTGCAACTCCCATGGAGGCTTTGTTATTTATTATTCCTTTGGCATTTAAGATGGTAATTAATCCACCTACCAGAATAGAAGCTGCGGCTGCTAAAAACACTCCGTTTTGGTCTGCTTTAATTCCGAAACTTAATAAACCAATACCTAATAAGGTAATAAACGCCCCTGGGGCAAACTTTGAAATGTCTTCTTTCATAATACAAATACGTAAAAGCGATCCTTTTTATTTGAACGCGCACAAAACTACAATTTTTTTTTATCGCTCGTATACCTTGGTTGCCATGTTAAATTCAATTTATTTTGCAATTAACAATACCAATAGCACTTGAACATTGATTTACATAAATCATTCCAATTTAGTCCAACCCCTGATCAGTCAAGGGCATTTGGCCAATTGAACCAATTTATTAATTCAAATACAGCCTTACAGTTATTTATATTACGTGGATTTGCAGGCACAGGTAAGACTTCTGTTCTCGCTCATATTGCAAAAACTTTACAAAAAGTTAACAAAGTGGTATTAATGGCACCCACAGGTAGGGCGGCTAAAGTACTTTCTTCCTATTGCGGATTACCTGCTTTTACCGTACATAAAAAAATTTATTGGCTAAAAGACGCAGGAGACGGAGAAATGAATTTTGTACTTCAAAATAATAAATACAAAGACACTATTTTTATTGTGGATGAAGCCTCAATGCTTTCTTCCGGATCTGGAGGAGATCGTGATGTACTGGAAGATTTAATGCGATTTGTTTATCGTTCCCCTGGGTGTAGAATAATTATGTCAGGGGATAACGCACAATTACCTCCTGTGGATATGATCTATTCCCCAGCATTAGATAGGGAGTATATGGTGGATCGATTTCGGATGGAGGTAGATGAGATAGAACTCAATACGGTGGTTAGACAAGCACAGGAGTCTGGGATTTTAGCAAATGCTACGGCTCTCCGTAAATCTTTGCAATTGAAAGATTATCAGATTAAGTTTAGTCCAAACGATACGGATGTCAAATCTATTAATGGAATGGAGTTGCAAGAAAGCTTGGAGGAATCTATCAGTGAGTTTGGGGTGGATGAGGTTTTGATAGTTACTCGATCAAATAAGAAGGCAAATCAATTTAATAATGAGGTGAGGAATAGATTGTTGTTTCGGGAGGATAACTTGGAAGCAGGGGATGTCTTAATGAGTGTGAAAAACAATTATCACTGGTTGAAAAATGAAGAAAACAAGGATGATTTTATAGCCAATGGGGAATCTTTTGAGGTGTTGAAAGTGTTAGGTAAAGATTCTTTACATGGGTTTGAATATGCGGATGTAAATGTGCGGTTTTTGGATAATAGAATTCCGGATATTGATATTAAGGTCTGGCTCGATGCTCTTATGGTTGAAGGACCTTCTATGCCGATTTCGGACGTAAGAAACCTGTATTACAAGGTGTATGAAGAGTATGTAGAGTTGGGAGAAGGAAAAAAAGCAAAGGAACAAGCGCTAAATGATGCTTTTTATAATGCGGTTCAAGTTAAGTTTTCATATGCGGTAACTTGTCATAAGGCACAAGGAGGACAATGGTCTGCTGTATTTATTGACCATGGTTTTTTAGTAGATGATATGGTAGATGAAAATTTGCTTCGATGGTTTTATACTGCTTTAACAAGAGCCTCTCAACGTGTTTATTTGGTTAACTTTAATAAACAGTTTTTAAATGGCAAGTAGCATTTTCTATTGATTCTTTACTTTTGTTTTATGAAATATTGGTTCGCAAATTTAGTATTCAAGTTATACGGTTGGAAATTAGTTGGAAAGGTTCCTCAGGATGTGAAGAAGTTTGTTTTGATTGCAGCTCCTCATACTTCAAATATGGATTTTTTTTTAGCCATGCCTACTATGTGGAGTTTAGGTGTGCCTGGGAGGTTTTTGATTAAAAAGGAACATACAGATGCCTTTTATGGTGGATTATTAAAAGCGATGGGGGGAATCGGGGTAGATCGAAAAAATCAAAGTGTTGAATTTATTAAGGAATTAAAAAAAATTGTCGGAGCCAGTGATGAAATGGCGATGTTATTTACTCCCGAAGGGACGCGGAAACGAGTTCCGAAATGGAAAACTGGATTTTATAGGGTGTCTCTAGCTGTCGATGTTCCAATTGTTCTTGCGTATGCCGATTATAAGTTAAAGGAGGTCCACATTGGACATGTGTTTCATCCAACGGGAAATTTTGAAAATGACTTTGATTATATGGAAAAATTCTTTTGTAATGTTAATACCAAATTTCCAGTAAATTATAATCCAATTATTTTCGAAAGGAAAAATAAACAAGTGTAATAACACAGGATTTAAATAGATTATTCTTTTTAGTAACTTTGAATTAACCTTGGTGTGAAATTTTCTTTTTTTTTTAATAGGAAATGATTAATTTTAGCACCTACAAATCATGGATTAATAACAGTCTTGTTGGTCAATACTAAAATAGCAACTTTATTTTTTGTTTTTGCTCTCATTATTATGGGGCAGGTAAGTGCGTCTGATATGTCCAGGAAATTTACCCCTAGCCAAAATTCAAATAGCTTTATTGATGTTAAAGTAAATACGGAAGACGATATTCGGATTTGTTTTGAGGATCGTTTGAGTGTATCTATTGGAATTGAGATTGAAAATCTTGGTTCAGATAGCATCGGTTCGCTACAATTAGGTTGGTATTTGGCCAGTGATCAATTCGGCAGTATTGGTTGGTCTGGAAATGTTTTACCCAATACCTCTACTAAATTACCTTTAACAGTTTTAAGTTTTAACCAAGTAGGTTCGTATGATATTGTTCTTTGGGCACATCATATAGGTACCGATGTGAACCTGTTAAATGATACGACCACTATTACGGTAATTATAGATCCTCCATTTGTTTTTAGTGAACTAAAAGACACCACTGTTTGTCCGAATACATTTCTTCCGTTAAATCTTTCATCAGGTGTGAATTCATACCAATGGAATAATGGAGCGGTAGGCGAAAATATAGTGATAAATGGGGTGGGTCAATATAAAGTTAGTGTGACCAATGCAGATGGGTGTTTGGCGGTTGACTCCATGGCTTTGTTAGAGTATTTGGCCCCCTTAGATGTTGTTCCCAATGATACGGTGATTTGCGAAGGTGAAGTTTTAGTTCTTGGAGTTTCGGATGAATTATTGGGGTTTATATGGAATATTGGGGATACGGTATCTAGTATCGATATTGATACTTCCGGAACATACTCTTTTTATGTAGTAGATTTTTATGGATGTATTTATTCTGATACTATCAATGTTTTTTACGAGTCTACGACACCTCCATCTATGCCATCTGATATTTACTTTTGTGAAGGAGACTCCACCATTTTAACAGTGGCCTCTGTATATACCACATATCAATGGAGTAATGGGGCTAGTGGAAGTTCAATTTCGACCAATGTACCTGGGACCTATTATGTAACAGTTACAGGGAGTTCTGGTTGTTATGGATTTGATACTGTAAATGTATTAATGAGCCCGCTTCCAATATTGGAATTTCCTAATAGTCAAATGTGTAACAATGAACCATTTGTTTTGGATATTGGATGGTACTCTAATATTAGATGGTCTAATGGCGATTCTGTTCAAAGTACCTTAGTTTCTCAACCCGGATTGTATACGGTAACCGTTAGCGATGTTCATGGTTGTTCAACCGTAGACTCCATTACTGTAAGTAATAATAATGTATCTGTATCCTTAGGGCCGGATATGATAATCTGTGATAATACGACAACTTACATCGGCTTAGGTGTGTTTGATACCTACCTTTGGGAAAATGGAGACGTTGGAAATGGGCATCATTTTGGGGAGGCCGGAATATATTCTGTAACGGTTTCTAATGCGGGGTGTTTTGATTCTGATGAAGTCGAGGTGATTGAAGTGGCGGATCCCATTTCGGATTTTGAAATGGATATTGATTTGGTGAATAGAACGGTGGATTTCACGAATCTATCAGATCATTTTTCAAATGTCTCATGGGACTTTAGTGATGGGGCTTCTTCAACTATGATTGATCCGATTCACACGTTTACAAATTATGGATTATTTGAAGTTACGCTCACCATTTGGAATGTGTGTGATACCAGTTCCACTATTCAGGATTTGGGATTGTTTCCTTTAGCTGATAAAGCCCAAGTGGAGCAAGAAAGGTTAACTATATTTCCTACCTTAGCGAGGGAAAAAGTAAACATTAAGTTGGGTCAAGTAAATGGAACTCAAATTGAATACTTCGTTTATGACGCTTCTGGAAAAATATTAATTCAAAAAATTATACCCAACCCGCAGGTAGATCAAATTTATCAAATGGATGTTTCCAGATTTGCTTCTGGATCCTATTTTGTGAAAGTTGTATCTAAGGATATGGTGATAGGTGTTCAACAATTTTTGAAACAATAGGATTAAATTACTTTAATTCTAATCCTAACTTCTGTTCCCATTCCAATAATTTCGGATGTTGTTCTACAAAGTGATCAAACTTATCACGATTCGTGTATAAAATCTTTTTCGCCTTTTCCATACTTACTTCTGTAGTGAATGAAAGATGATTGTTTTTGAGGTTTGATTTTAAGAACTCCAGAATTTTCAAGGACATTTTATTAAACTCCATCTCATTTGTTTCGTTTCTGAAAATTAGATGTATCGTTTTTTTATCCTCTAATAGGATGGGTTCACAATTACCAATAATACTCGAAGAAAATCCGCCCAATTTACTTTTCATTTCTGAATAGTACTGTTTCCATAAAATGGTAATCTTTTCGATGACTACAGTTTCATCTCCATGGTAAATATTTACGTGTTCCTTTTCAGTAACTTCTTGTTTCTTTATCCGAATAATAGATTTTCTTCGGGTTACTTTTCCCTCCTGTGGGTTATACACCATGGTGGGTACCTTGTTCGTTGGTGTAATGGCTACAGGAGTGTTTTTAGGAATGGTTTTATTTTCTGGTAAGGATTTAGGTGAAGATATCGCTTTTGACGGTGTAGATGTGATTTTAGAACTTGGACTAGCCCTTTTTAAGGAGCCTTTCGTTAGTCCTTGAACAAATAAAGGGTAATCAAGAAACGTTTTTAATTTTTTTTTTCGTCCATTACAGAAATGGATGAAAGTTGCATGAGACAAATTTCGATGAGCAGTCGTTGATTTTTGGTGGTTTTATATCTGAAATCCACATCAGAAAGCAATTGTAATGCATCTAACAAAAAATCCTTTTTGCACTTTTGTGCTTGCTCTAAATATCGCGGTCGTAAATCATCACTAGTTTCTAATAGTACCAAGGTATGTCGATCCGAACAAACTAATAAATCCCTAAAATGAGAAGATATTCCTATTAGAAAGTTATGACCATCAAAACCTTTTTCAAGAACTGTATTGAATAAAAGTAAACATTCCGAAGGGTTATGATCTAGAATATGATCGGTAACTTTAAAATAAAAATCAAAATCCAGAATATTTAAACTGTCGATGACATGGGTATAGGTAATGTTGTTACCCGAAAAGCTGACAATTTGATCAAATAATGAAAGCGCATCTCGCATTCCTCCATCTGCTTTTTGAGCAATAGTATGAAGGGCTATTTCTTCGGCTTTGATACCTTCTTTTTCCGAAATGAATTGTAGGTAACCTACAATGTCCGAAATACCTATTCTTTGAAAATCAAAAACTTGACATCTAGAAATTATAGTCGGAAGGACTTTGTGTTTTTCGGTAGTCGCCAGAATGAAAATTGCATGCGCTGGTGGTTCTTCTAAGGTCTTTAAAAATGCATTAAAAGCAGCTGTAGAGAGCATATGAACCTCATCAATAATATACACCTTATGAGAACCAATTTGTGGTGGTATGCGCACTTGGTCAATTAATTGGCGAATATCATCCACGGAGTTATTGGAAGCGGCATCTAATTCGAAAATGTTGAAAGCGAAGTCTTCATTTTCAGAAACCGCCTCTTTTAAATCATTTTTATTTATTGTTTTAGCTAGTATTCTAGCAGTGGTGGTTTTTCCAACCCCACGTGGACCTGTAAATAAAAAGGCCTGTGCCAAATGATTACTGGAAATGGCCGTTTTTAAGGTGTCGGTAATGGGTTTTTGACCTACCACACTTTCCCAAGTGGTTGGTCTATACTTTCTAGCCGATACAATAAAATTTTCCATACTTATTTGTTATCCGCAAATTTAAAATCATTTTCAGGGTTGAGAAGAGAACGGATAGATTTTTAATGAATTGTTGAAAACTTAAAGGCATAAAAAAAGCAAGAGATTGAACTCTTGCTTTAATTATTGGTTTAGGAATTGATTTAAAAGGATACTGCAGCCCCAATTTGAAAATATTGTTGTTTGAAATTGTTGTTTTCTAATTTGGAGAGATTCATGGTGCCCCAATGATATCTAGCCTCAATGGATACGATTGCAATTTTGAAACCGACTCCTAAAAAAAGTGGGGCATCAAAAGTGCTGGTCTTTGCCTCGTCATCTAAGTCTATCTTTTCGTCATCAATTTTAAAAATATTGGAGATTCCGAAATCTGGGGCTACTCCGCCAAGCGCATATACAGGGCCTAATTTCATCCGGAGATATACAGGTATAGAAATGGAATGGCGGGTATATTTTGCAGTTATGTTTGAGGATGAAAGTGAGGTTCCTACAGTATGGTATTCCAAGCCCGCACCTAACCGTAATAGTGGCACTAATTTTTTTTCTCCAAATAAGCCAACATAAAAGGAGTTAAGATTGTCATCTGAGTTTCCATTATCGTAAAAGTTGGAAATTTGCCAGCCTGCTCGTATTCCTTTCTTTCCTCCATCATTAACTCCTGCAAATAAGTTAACCATACAAAGGGTCATTATCCCAGAAAGTAAAAAGAGTTTGGTATTTTTCATAATATTTAGTTTTTCGGTTTGTTTAACCGAAGATAAAGAATTTCTGTAAAACAAAAAAGACTGCCTCTGAGGCAGTCTTTTCTGTAATACAACCTAGGTTTTAAATGGTATTAATAATACGATTTAAGGTATCACTTGGTCTCATCGCTTCTGAAATCAATTGATCATTTCCTAAATAATATCCGTCCAATTTAACTGCTGTTCCTTGAGCTTCAAGTAATTCTTTAATAATGGCTGGCTCCTGGTCAATCATCGCTTTCGAAATGGGTTGGAATTGGGACTTAAGTTCTTGGTCTTCGTCTTGATTCGCAAGTTCTTGTGCCCAGTATTGAGCTAAGAAGAAATGACTACCTCTATTATCTAGTTCATTCACCTTACGTGAGGGAGACTTGTCATTGTTTAATAATATGCCAGTAGCAGCATCCAATGTTTTACCAAGAATTGCTGCTTTTTTGTTACCATGTGTTTCTGCAAAATGTTCTAAAGAAACGGAAAGTGCCAAAAACTCGCCTAATGAATCCCATCGCAAATGACCTTCTTCTTGAAATTGCTCCACGTGCTTTGGTGCAGATCCTCCAGCTCCTGTTTCAAATAATCCACCACCATTCATTAACGGTACAACAGATAACATTTTTGCACTAGTTCCTACTTCTAAAATGGGGAACAAATCAGTTAAATAATCACGAAGAACATTCCCGCTTACCGAAACGGTATCTAATCCTTTGATGATCCGATCCATTGAGAATCGAATAGCATCCTTGGGGGCCATGATTCGTATGTCAAGACCAGTGGTGTCATGATTGGGGAGATATTTGTTTACCTTGTTTATGATTTGTGCATCATGTCCTCTTTGGGGGTCTAACCAAAAAATGGCTGGAGTACCTGTGGCCTTAGCTCTTTTTACAGCAAGTTTTACCCAATCTTGAATGGGAGCATCTTTGGTCTGACACATTCGGAAAATATCACCTTTGGATACAGATTGCTCTATTAGAACCGTTCCATTGGTATCCATAACTTTAATAGATCCGGTTTCGTCTAGTTGAAATGTTTTGTCATGTGAACCATATTCTTCCGCCTTTTGAGCCATTAATCCAACATTGGATACGCTTCCCATTGTGGTGGGATCAAATGCGCCATTTTCTTTACAGAAATCGATACACTCTTGGTAAATACCAGCATACGATCGGTCTGGAATTACAAATTTGGTATCTTGGGCACTTCCGTCTGGACCCCACATCTGGCCCGCATTTCTAATCGCAGCTGGCATAGATGCATCAATAATTATATCACTAGGTACGTGTAAATTTGTGATTCCTTTATCCGAGTTTACCATTGCCAATTCAGGACTGTTTTGGTAAATGGTTTGGATATCGTTTTCAATTTCAGATTTTTTATCAGCGGAAAGGGTGGCGATTTTGGTGTATAAATCACCTAAACCGTTGTTTGGGTTAATTCCTAATTCGCTAAAGATATCGGAATGTTTTTCAAAGACGTCTTTATAGAAAACAGAAACAGCATGACCAAAAATAATGGGGTCAGAGACCTTCATCATGGTTGCTTTTAGGTGAACTGAAAACAGGATTCCCTGATCCTTGGCGTCCTGGATTTCTTTGGCTAAAAATGTCCGTAGAATATCGGTGTTCATTACGGATGTATCAATAATTTCGCCTGCAATTAATGCGGTTTTTTCTTTGAGAACTCTCGTATTTCCGTTGGGGTCCGTAAATTCAATCTTAACATTTGTATCTGCAGAGATTTCAACCGATTTTTCACTTCCGTAAAAATCACCCTCCGTCATATGAGATACATGCGACTTCGAATCTTTTTTCCAGGTTCCCATGGAATGGGGGTGAACACGAACATAATCTTTCACCGCCTTAGGGGCTCTACGGTCTGAGTTTCCTTCACGTAATACAGGATTTACAGCACTTCCTTTTACTTGGTTATATCTTGCTTGAATACTTTTTTCTTCGTCTGTTGAAGCATTATTCGGGTAATTTGGAATAGTGAATCCTTTGGATTGAAGTTCTTTAATGGCTGCCATTAATTGAGGTACGGAGGCAGAAATATTGGGTAGCTTAATAATATTTGCTTCTGGTAACAGAACCATTTCACCCAATTCGGCCAGAGCATTACCTACTTTTTGATCTTCTTTTAAATATTCCGGAAACAAACCTAGAATTCTTGCCGCAACTGAAATATCTTTTAATTCAAATTCAATCCCTGATTTTCGTGTAAACGATTCAACAATAGGTAAAAAGGATTGCGTGGCTAAAGCCGGTGCCTCATCCGTTTTGGTATAAATAATTTTTGCTTTTTGCATCATTATTGGATTTATGAATAAAAATTAAAATGAGGCGCGAAGGTAGTTTTTTAAGGTCTATTTGAAAACGATAATGGCGGGGTTTTTATACCCGTTTCGTGAAATGGAATGACCCTAATTATAGCCTGTTGATGTATTGGATAGCTGCGGCAAAAGAGGGATGCCCTTGAGGGAAATTTTGCTTTCCTTCGGGATCAATAATTATCCATTTACTTGCATCTTTGGCAATGAAAAGGGAGTTGTGAAAATATATTTCTCCGTATTTCTGTACTCCCTTAATGCGTTTATTGTTGATTAATGCGCTCCCAATTTGATAATTCTTTATGGTTATATTGGATGGTGTAAAGGTTTCCTTTGGCATGTCTTTTCTAAGGAAGAGGGTCAGATTTCCTTGGATGTGTATACTATCAAAATTTGTGATTTTTTGAATCTTTAAATTGTAGTTCAAGATGGAATGACGGGGTTTTGTGTGGAAATAAGTCACTGTATGTAAAAATGTGGGGTAGGCTTTTGTGTAATTTGTAATAAGAACGGGTAGGTTTTCTTTCGTATCGTAAATTAATGATTCCTTCGTATTGGGATTGTTGTAAATATAGAGTTCGTGGATATATTGGGCGGTACCAATGGTGGCATTTTGAGCTTTTGTAAAGCTGTTGTGTTCATAAATGATAAGAGGGTTCTGGTCCGTAATTAATTGAGGTAAGGAATTTGAAATTGAATAATTCACCCCAAACCAATCGAATGAATGCTCTTTAGTGAGCACTAAAGATTTTTTCTCCCCCAAATGCGTAATCCGTTTATAGGTTGGGGCAAGAAGGATTTTGAAATTTTCATTTTGTATTTCAATAAGTCCCCATTTTCCATTTACTCGAATTTTAAATATATTAGTATCATACTCAGGAATACATGTCATGGAATCTATTTCCATTTCCAATACTTGACAGGTGAGAAAGAGAAATTTGGAACTGTTTTTGTCTACAATATTTAAAGCTAAACCTCCTCCGTTTCTTGAATAAACGGAGTAACTAGGTTTCCCATCTGCTGTAATTTTAAAATCAAGGATGGCATTTGGAAAGGATTTTAATAAGTTCTGGTTCGGACTAATGTACCAATTTTCCTGACTTACTCGGTACAACCCACTAGCGTGAATTTCTTTTTCTTTATCATATTCATTATAGAGTAGCAAATCATCTGATATTTTTTCAATTCCGAACAAGTGATTAGTCTCTAGGTATTCCTGATTTTGTGAGGACTTGGTTTTGGAAAGGGGAGAATAGTCAATGAGAAGAGGCTGAGAGATGTTTTGATTCGCATGGGAGGTTATGGATTTTTTTGCCCCCGTATATTCCGTTTTGAACATCGGGATTTCATTTTCGTCTGCTAAGGCTAAAAAATGGAGAGTCCCCAATTTATTGTCGTTATACACCATATGATAATCGGTGTAAAGGGAGGGTGAAATAAAATCAAATAAGGGCGGTATCGGATATTCTATTTGAAAATAATCGGTGGATAGAGAGGCTATTCCCATTTTGTTTTCATGATTTATTATTTGAAATATGTATTTATTGCCTTTTTTTCCAATAGGGATAAGGGTCTTGAAATCTTTGGAATCGAATATGTGAAAGACCATTTTCTCGGTAGGAGGGTCGGAAGTCCATGGGGTTAAAGTTCGGTTGGTAAGAATAAATCTCCAAATGTTTAGCTTGTGGTCAATTTCAAAAATAGTGCCCTTTGGGGAAATCATAAAGATGGTATTTCTACTGGATATTTGTGTTTTAGAATTTCCGTTTATGAAAATATGATTGGTAACGTTTTGGTTGCTTCGTTTCTGCTTTTTTCCATCTGGTGTGGTTATTTCAAAGGTTTCGTCATACTTAAAAATACGAATATGTCCTCCGGTTGCGGATATCCAAAAAGAGCTAAAGGAATCAAATCGACTAGGATTGGTAGCAATTACAAAGGTTTGATGAGGAATATGAATTTTATTCATGAATTGGAGTGTGGGGTGGGTATTCCACAATCCATTAGGTAGGGTATATATTTTTAACTGGTGGTCGACAATTTGTATATAAGCATTTTGATCCTTGAATGATGTCAGGATTTTTGAACCTGTAATATCTGAAATAGTCCAACCTGTTTCGTTCGAGAATTTAAGGTTTAGATTCGCTCGTTTAGGTGTAAATGAAAATTGTCCATAACAAAAAAAACAAGTCGTAAAAAATAGTAGAGTAGCCGTTATTTCTTTGAGACGGAATCTCTCCATAACCTTTGGTTTATAAATTGAGACAGTAAATATAGCGTAAATTAATGATCCTTAGACTGATAATGTTAGTTTCTCTGTTAATTTTATTTTTTGTTTCTCATCCTTACCTTTTATTAGGTAACTATAATGAGACTCCTTGTTGTGGACCAGATTCTCAATATCCTTTTCGCTTAGTATTATTTTTTTGTATTCAAAGGGAATTTTGAATTTACAACCCTGTTTCCAATCAGAGCAACCCCAGGCAGTTTTTCCCTTTAGTAAATGCCCAATGTTACATTTTGGGCAGGGTATGTTTTTGGCCTTCGGAGATTGATGTTTGACCTTGTGAACCAGGTTGTTGACCATTTCAAATAGTTCGGCTTTGAATTCCTCTACCGAAAATTCACCCTTTTCAATGTCTCGTATTTTCTTTTCCCAAATTCCTGTAAGTTCTGCCGATTTTAAGGTTTCATCTTCGATCAAGGAAATTAAATGAACTCCGGTTGAGGTCGCCAAAATCCTTTTCTTTTGCCGAATGATGTAGTTTCTTTTAAAGAGGGTTTCAATAATATTTGCACGAGTAGAAGGTCTTCCAATTCCGTTTTCCTTCATAATATCACGCAACTCTTCATCATCTACTTGCTTACCTGCAGTTTCCATCGCACGTAATAAACTCCCTTCCGTATAATAACTAGGTGCTTTTGTCTTTTTTTCTTGTAACTCAGGAGTATGCGGACCTATTTCTCCTTTTTCAAAAACAGGCATCACCTGGTCTTCTGGTTTTGCTCCAGATTTACTGCTAGATTTCGCTTCAGGTTTTGTTTCACTTTTCGCTTTTGGGTATACCACTCGCCAGCCTGGTTTGAGAATTTGCTTACCGGATGCTTTAAATTCAATTTCGGCAGCTTTCCCTATAACCGTGGTATTACTAACGATACAATCCGGATGAAAAACGGCAATAAACCTGCGTGTAAGAGTGTCGTATACTTTTTGGTAGTCGTCCGTTAATCCGGAGGCTTGGACTCCAGTGGGAATTATGGCGTGATGATCGGTTACCTTTTTGTTATTAAAAACCTTTTTTGATTTTACAATAGGTTTCCCTAATAAAGGATTTACTATTTCTGCGTACTGCGTAAGATTCCTTAAAGTTCCTTCTACTTTTGGATATATATCATCACTTAAGTAGGTGGTGTCCACCCTGGGATAGGTAACTAATTTTTGTTCATAAAGTTTCTGAACTATATTCAGTGTTTGCTCTGCTGTAAAAGCAAATTTCTTGTTGCATTCTACCTGAATGGAAGTCAAATCATATAAGGAAGGGGGTAATTCTTTTCCTTCTTTTTGAGTGTAGGAAATAATTTCAAATTGCGATCCTTTCATGGAATCTATTAATTCCGTTCCTTTTAATTTTTCAGTGATTTTACCCGATTCTGCGGAGAATAATACGTCTCGGTATTTGGTCTTTAACTCAAAATAGGTGTCGGAGTTAAATTTATTGATTTCATGTTGCCGTTCTACAATCAAAGCTAGGGTAGGAGTTTGTACCCTCCCAATGGAAAGAACTTGTTTGAAATCGGCAAACTTCAGTGTGAAAACTCTGGTTGCGTTCATCCCTAAAACCCAGTCACCTACTGCACGAGCAATTCCAGCTGCATACAGGTTATTGTATTTGTTTCCGTCTTCTAATTTGGTAAAACCTTCTTTAATGGCTTCTTCGGTAAGTGAAGAAATCCATAAACGTTTTAACGGTTTATTAAATTTGGCTTTAGCCAATACCCATCTTTGAATTAACTCCCCTTCTTGACCCGCATCCCCGCAATTGATCACCTCTTTACATTCTTGGGTAAGGCGTTCTATGGTAGCGTATTGTTTTCTTATTCCGTTATCATCTTTTAGTTTTATACCAAAATTGGTAGGCAACATGGGTAATGCATCCAAGTTCCATTTTTTCCAAACCTCGGTATAATCTCCAGGTTCCTTTAAAGTACATAAATGTCCAAATGTCCATGAAACCCAATAACCATTACCTTCGTAATAACCATCCATGCGCGATTTTGCCCCCAGAACTTTTGCTAAATCCTTGGCTACACTTGGTTTTTCTGCTAGACATAATATCATTTAACTGGAATTTTATTTAGACCTTACGCTCAAATATATTTAATGAAGCTTTCGGTACCTTAGCCAAAAGTATAATTTGGGTTAAATTAAGCTTACAGAAAGGCAACCATTTTATAAACATTTTAGTCATGGGGTTGGAATAAAATAAGTACGATGAGAAAGAAGATTGTTGGAATCCTACTAGGATTAAGTGTTGTCGCCATTATGGGCCATGGTCAAGAAAAGAAGGTGTTGTTTATTGGGAATAGTTATACCTACTATAATGATTTGCCTGAATTGCTGAAAGACATGGCATTAACCGCAGGGGATAGCATGGTTACGGATCAATCAACTCCGGGTGGGACGCGATTTTTAAATCATGTGACCAATAATCAAACGCTCACAAAAATTGCAGCCCAAGATTGGGATTTTGTGGTGTTGCAAGCCCAAAGTCAAGAACCATCTTGGCCAATTGGCCAAGTGCAATCGGATGTTTATCCGTATGCTAAAACATTATGTGATTCTATTCGATCGGGATCCGATTGTTCGATGCCCATTTTTTTTATGACCTGGGGACGGAAAAATGGGGATGCATCTAATTGTGCTTTTTGGCCACCGGTGTGTACCTATGAGGGTATGGATAGTTTATTGAACGAACGCTATCAGGAAATGGCGGAAGATAATGATGCTTTGGTCTCTCCGGTAGGGGCGGTCTGGCGTGATATTCGAAATAATTATCCGTTGATAGAACTGTATTCACCTGATGAATCACATCCTTCTCTCGCTGGATCTTACGCGGCTGCCTGTGCTTTTTATGTCACCATATTTAGAAAAGATCCTACCCTGATTACATTTGATGGCGGTTTGACTGCTTCGGAGGCCTCCACCATTAGAATGGCAGCAAAATCAGTGGTGTTTGACAATATGTTGCAATGGAATATTGGGGAATATGATCCCATTGCGAATTTCTCTTTTAACCAAAATCAGAGTACGTTTGATTTTACCAACAACTCGACACAAGCAGATGATTATGTATGGTTTTTTGGAGATGGTGATTCTAGCTTAATAGAGAGTCCACAACATATATATGGTACACCAGGAGAGTATTATGTAACACTACAGGCCTCTAAATGTGGTAGGCTGGATACTTATTTGGATACGGTATCCATTACCTTAGGAGTTTCTGATTTTGTAAGTAATGCGCATTTATCGGTGTATCCAAATCCATCATCTTCCTATGTAAATGTGGAAATAACAGGTTTGAATACCCCATCAAATAGGGTCGTGTATCTGTACAATACTACGGGGCATTTAATGAGAACCAAAGTGGTTGGTCATTCTCAAAAAGTAGTGTTGATTTCTACTTCAGATTTACCCATTGGAGTTTATTATTTGAAACTATATGATGGAGGCGAAATTGTGTCCGTACAGTCTTTGGCAGTGAAACGTTAAATTCCAATTTCCAGTGCTTTTATGGAAGTTTTCTCAGGGTTCCATGGGTCTTTATACGATTGTTTAAAGAAGAATTCTTTGATATAAGCAATCGTTCTTACGATACGTAGGTAGTATCCATGGTAGAAAACCATCAATGGCACATACAAAACGAAGTAGGAAAAGGGGGTGTTTTTCCGTTCTCTAAATATATTGAAAACCAAAAGCTTAAACATATTTGTGGTGGTGTAAAGAAAAAAGTTCATGACAATAATAAACGGGAGTACGGAAGCAAAATTATAGATCATATCACTCGCATAGATGTACCATTTTATATTCAGTACAAGTGTGTAGGTGATGTTTTCTATAAAGGAAATGAAATTTGTTAAGCTAAAATTTTGAGAAGGGAAAAATACATCGGAGTGTTTTCTAAGTCTAAATCGGATCAGAGATTTATCCCAGCGCAAACGTTGCTTGGTTAATTTTCTAAAACTATTGGGAACATTGGTTTGACAAACAGCTCGGTCTTCAAACTTTATTTTGTAACCGAGTTTTCTAAATTTGACAGTAATGTCACCATCTAACCCGGGGCCTATATCCCAGCCCTGAACCCGTTGTAATATATCCATTCTAAAGGCACCAAAAGCACCCGAAACCACACGGTAAATCCCCAAGTAGCTAGCTACCATTCTGCCAATGCTTATGGCATCTGTATATTCAAATGATTGTAGGGTGGTGGCTAGGGATTCTTTATAATTCCGAACCATTACGTTGCCTCCTACGGCACCTACATCGGGGCTTTCATAAAAGGGTATGATAATGTTTTCAATGGCATCAAAGTCATAGGAACAATCAGCATCTAAGTGGACCACGTATTTTCCTCTGGCTATTCGAAGGGCCGTGTTGGCGCCTGAAGCCTTTCCTCCACGAACTTCGTTTCGTATGAAATAGTCTATTAGCCCATTTTTTTTTAAGCTTTTACAAATGATTTCGGTATCATCATCTGAACCATCATCTACAATTATCAACTCGAAGTTTTTGTAGGTTTGTTCTTTTAATGAAGTGGTTAATTTATAGATGTGTTTTCCTTCGTTTTTACCGGGAACAACAATAGAAACCAAAGGGAGTTCTAGCCACATTCTTCGTTTGGCATCTTCGTAGTTGTTTCTATTTCGTTTTCGGTCCCACATAATGAAAACGAGCGAAATTAAATCGACAATAACATAACGAAAAAACTCAAAAAAGAAGAAAAACCAAAAAACACGAAGTAATTTACTAAAACCTACGGATCTTAGGTAATGAAAAAACTCTTGTATTTCCGCTCCGAAAACATCCATTTGAATTTACATTTTTGTTAACGGAAATACCATAGAATTGACTACAGATTCTACCTCACCTCCTAGTTTTAATGCGATAACATCTGTACGGACTTCAATATGAACCTTTTCAAATGATTTACGTAACAACCTTTCTGATAGGTCTTTCATTTCTTCGATGGCCTCTTTGGCTTCCTTGTGTTTGGTATTTACAAATGAAAAAACGATTGTTGATGAGTTGTAAAAACTTACAAAATCCGAAGGGTTTAAATTACTTTTCAGCATTTGAACTAAGTCATTCATTAAGGCTTTTTGTTTTTCAAGCCCTAAAACACCGGCTACAGCAGCGGCATGTTGTACATGGATGTAACCAATATTGGATTGATAGCCTTGCGTATGTAGTCGCTGAATTTCGTAAGTCAACAGTACTTTGAAAATGGCCATAGTTACCGTACCTTCCAATGACTCTAATTGTTTTTCGATATTGATATATCCATTAATCGCTACATTTTCCCCTTTTTTGGTCATAATGTATTTCTTGATGGAAAAAGGAACCAAATGTTCTACATCATTTTCGGTACCACAAGTGATACATTTAGCTTTGGTATAATAGTCTTGGAAGCGGTGATGACAACTGTTACAAGTATACAATACCGATGGTTTGTCATAATCTACTCCAATATGGCGAAGCGTTTTATTACACTTCGGACAGTCTAATTGGTCATCAATATTGTTTTTGAAATCTTCAATAGGCCCAACATAGGCACAGGGGAAATGGTGAACTAAATCTTGAGATATTGAATCTGAAGAATTGCATTTTGGACAAACTTCCCGATAGTTTAAGTAACTACCATTGCAATTATTACAGCAATAGACACGTTCATGAAACTCGGATTGAAAAAGTCCTTCTTGTTCGGCTATCTCCAAAATTTTTAATGCGCCACTTTCATCCCTATGATCGAAATTGATGGATAGCTCGGGATAATAATACCCAATTCCAGAATGGAAATAGGGTATAGGATTTAAGACCTTTTTATTCCTGGTATACATTAAGTTCAAAGTTCTGTTGATCATTTGGGACTCAAAACTTAATACTTTAGGATGATTGATTCGTTCAATATTGGCCTTAATGTCCAATGCTCTTGGTTCAATAGAATCTAAATGGTTAATGGAAGGTAAAATACCATCCGTTAAATGGGTGGTAACCACTTCATGAAAATCTGTGGTAGAGAGTAGAAATATGGGCATCATATAAATCCTCGGATTTATATGAGTTCTTATCTGTTTAACGACATAAGTAACCAGTTCATCTTCTTTAATATCAATTAATAGGACGTCATATTTGATTAGGTTATCTGGTCGAAACTTGTCATTTAACTCTACAATAAAGTATTTCAAATCGTGGTAGGTTACCACATTCTTGTCGACAATAATTTGACCTTTTTCAAAATCTTCTACCATTGGAAACGATTTTTTCGGATTTGAACTGGAATTTTATAAAATTTCTTCCATTCGGATAATTGTTCATCATCCGAAGGGTAAATATCAACTGCGATGGATCGGGTAGTTGACTCGTACTTTTTTTGAAATTCAGTGGGTAACCTATACGTGGCCGTATACGTACGCCTGATGAGTCCGTGACTAGTGGTGCCATCCGGGAAAATAAGGGAGACTTCGCTACCTACCTCAATAGCCTCAAGGTCTTCCGGATTGAAAAAAGCTTTGATATAAATGCTTTCTTGTTGATGCACATTCATGATCTCTTCCGATTTTAAAGAAACTTCATTGGGCCTTTTATAGATTCGAGTAATTACCCCGCTCATCGGACTTACATACAGTCTTTTCATGGACATGTAGCCAGCCCCACCACCAGAATAGGGAGTGGGTGCATGTTCAAAATCGTCTTCTATGGATTCTTCTGACTGTCCTCCCAATTCAGTAATCATCTTCCTAAAAACATAAATCTCACTCGTGTATTTTTTGTTTTCAATGGTGAGTTTTTCAAGTTGACTTTCGTATGATTCTAGTTTGTTTTTAGAACTTATTTCAAGAATAACTTGATTTCGAAGTTTTTGAATTTCTGACTGGTACCAAGCAATTAGATTAATGTTTTCGCCAATACGTAAGCGATTTAACACGATGTTTTTATTTAGTTGGTATACTTCTCGTTGTTGCCACGAAGTGGAGTTGTCGTTATTGTCATCCTTGATTTGAAAAGCAAATGCTCCCCGGCTTTGTTCGTCTCTTGCGGCTGTATACGCAAAAAGAGTATCTCCATATAACACTGTATCACCCTCCTTTACTTTAAAGTAATGAATGGTAATATCATCTGGTACTCGAATTTTAATGCTATTAAAGAGAATTTGTCCTTGGGCATGCACATAGAATACTTGATTAATAAAATAGCGGAAAATGAAAAAACTGATCAAACCAAGAACAACATAATAGACAATTTTGTCCCAGTTTTTGGTTCTACTCGATACTTTTTCCTCTTCCATGTTTCTCAACATGGAGGCTTTTCTATTAAAGTTTAATGATTTCACAAAGTATAGTTTGTAATTTAAATTATTGGTTGTTTAAAGAATTATGATCAAATTCCAGCAATGATCCTAGATCATGTACTAAATAGCCAGCCACCTTTGTTGACAGGTTTAGCTCTTTAAATTTATTCTCCATCTCTAATCTATTGTTAAAGTCATTGGTGCGTAATGCGATATACGTTTTTTCGATGGGATATTTATTGGTTTTGCGAATAATAAATTCTGTTTTTACATTTTCGTAACACATAAAGTATACTCGGTCAACAGTTTCGTAAATTTTAAAAATATCTTCTTCGGGGTAATGAGTTGGGATACTCACGCTTAATTGAAGCCCTTTATTGTTACAGTACGCACGAGCCTCAGCTAATAAAGCGTGATACTTTTTCATGTAGCTTGCTTTGTTTTCATGCCAATCTTTGCGTGTATGTGGTTCTACATCCAAACTAATGGAGGTGATTTTGGATAGGTCAAATTGGGTATCCAACTTTTGCAGGTGTTGGGTAAATCCGCCTTCAATTAATGAATTTTTCCCAATCATTAATTCGATATCAATACCTTCTAGATGTAAGTGATGAATAAACTTATTTGTTCTGATTTGGGCATCGGGATTTGAATTGTAACTAATAGTGGCTCTATGAAATGGATTTAAATTGATATAGTGTGCTAATACTGCAGGTTCGTGTTTCAATATGGTATTACTCCACACATAAATGCTGTTAAAATGTCCAGAGTGTCGGTCTTGCCTTTTCATATTAACCGGATGGATCAGTTTTTCGGCATTACTAAATGGCAAGTCGGTGTAAATGTTCAGAGCTTTTAGATACATCTGTTGTTTGGTATCAATCATTTCAATGTCAATCTGCATCACATTGTCCATTAATTTTAAGGCTCTGATTGGATTAAAAGTAAGGGGGGAAATATCATGCTTTACCTGTTCTTGTCGTAATAACTCCGTGTAGCTTTGTCTTTTGTAGTGCAGGTTAGAGTATTGTTTTAGTTTGTATCTAAACTCGTAAAACTGGGTTAAAATGTCTTGTTGGATTTCCGGTCTACTACTGGTGGGGAGCAGGGCTAATTGCGATCTTGCTTCTCGTAAATTTGCTCTATTTTTTGAGTTGAAATTTAATGGAGCTCCCACCGTCAACCCAACGGAAAAATAATTTCGATTCGAGGGATTATCACTTACCAAATCGTAAAAATTATAAGCCACAAAAGGTTTTAATTTGAATTCGTTAATGGTTTTATCCCTCAATTCAATATTCTCAATCATCAAAGACGAAATGGAATCTGGTTCTTCTGTCCCTAATAATTTGTAAGAATAGGTATAGTTAATGTCAATGGGAGGGAATTGGGTCGCTACTTGGCTGTTGACTTTTAATTCCGAAGCAAGTTGATAATTATAACTTTCGTATATGTTTAACATGCTTTGAATTTCTGCATGACTAGAAATAGCATGTATTAAATCCTTTTGAGTTACATGTTTTAGGAAATTAAGCTGGGTAGCCATTTGAACCCTATGTTGGGCAAGCCTTTCTCTTGCTCTTAAAACTTCGATTTTTTTTAAGTTAAATTGGTAAATGATATTATGCCATTTTAAATACCGATCCTGTTTTTTTGCCTGTTCAGGTGATTGTAACCTGCGTATTTCTAGTTCATTGTATTTTATTCTCGAAGCCGTATTATTGGCAAATAAACCACCACTTAACAAATTCATTTCAAGACCGACTCTAAATTTTTGAGTGTAGAATAAGTTGTCTTCAAATCCAATCCCTGGATCTAAGTTGTAAGCATAATCAGCTCGCATATTTAAACCCATGTCTCCGTCAATAGTTTTTGCCTCCTGCAAGAGTACTTGTTGCTCTAGTAGTTCTGGGGTAAGGATGCTGAGCGAATCTTGGACTTGAATAGGTGTCTTTTTTAATAAATTGATGGCATCAATAGAATCACCTGCATTATGAGATACAGAATAGTTAATATAGGTAGAGTCCCAAATAATATACATTTGTTGGATGTATTTGGAAACCTCCGAATTTTGCGCATTCAAGGAAATTGCAAAACTTAAAATACCACAAAATATCAATAGAATACGCCGCATGATTATTGTTTTAATGCACCACTTTATGGATCACGTCCTCTTTATAGTTAGCAGATAAAGGTACGCTTTTGTCACTATTTAATCGAACTTCTCCATCACCCAAGCTTTCAATTTTTTTTACATTTACAATATATGAACGGTGTACTTGTAAAAACATATGTTCCGGTAGTAGTTCCGAGAAATTCTTTAATGTACTTCGAACCAAATGTTTTTTACTTTCCAGGAATACCTCCACGTAATTACTATCTGATTTTACGTAGAATATTTCGGATAGTTTAATCTTGTAAAAAATTTTATCCACTTTTAGATAAATGGTTTGATCATTCCCAACGGAGACATCTGTTGAGCTCGTTGGAAGTGGTTTGGTACCACCGTCTAACTCTTTGCTTTGTAGCTTTGGTTTGGCTTGAGTTTGATTGAAATTATTTAAGGCTACCTCGATAGCCGTATAAATATCTACTTCATTAAATGGTTTCAAAAGGTATCCATTTGGTTGTGTTTTAACAGCCGTATTTATAGTCGATTTATCTCCATAGGCAGTAAGAAAAATAAAAGGAATGCCGATGTTCTCCCGTATTTTTTTTGCTAACCAAATGCCATCTTTTTCGCCTGCAAGATTTATGTCTAGCAAGGCTAAATCAACATCCATACCTTGGAGATCTTCCCATGCTTTTTCTGCAGTGTCCGACATACCCACCACGGTATATCCAATTTCTTCTACATTGTTTTTAAGAACGGCCTGAGTAATGTACTCATCCTCCACAATATATATTTTGACCTTATAACTCATTCGTTTTAATTTTAAACTTTATGGAGAATTCCGCTCCTGAATTATTTCTGTATTTAAGTTCACTTTTAAGCTGTTTTGATAGCATATTCACCAATTGTAGCCCAAGTGTGTTCGTACTTGTAATATTAAAACCTTCGGATAAACCAACACCATCATCCGATACAATTAATTCGTAATTATTGTCAGAATCACTTTTCAGCCAGACATCTATTTGACCCTGGCTATCCTCAGGATAGGCATATTTTACTGCATTTGTTAAAAGTTCATTTACAATTAGGCCTAAAGGTATAGCAGTTTCCACATCTAAATATACATCTTTTACAATAATATTGATTTTGATTCTATTGGAATCAACCATCAATGAACTCATTATTTGAAGATTTAATTTGTGAACATATTGTTTAAAGGCAATGTTTCTAAAATCTTCATTTTGATACAACATTTGATGAATAAGAGCCATAGATTGGATTCTATTCTGGCTTTCGTTCATAATATGCTTAATTTCCTTGTTTTTGCTATGTAGGGCTTGAAGTTGTAGAATTCCAGAAACAATTTGTAAATTATTTTTTACACGATGGTGAATTTCTTTAAGTAGGTATTCCTTTTCATGGAGTGATTTCTCAACTTCAGATGTTTTTTGCTCATGACTAACTAATAGCTTTTTTAGCCTGTTTTTTGAAGCACTTTGTTTCCGGAGAAGAATTAAAACGGTGACAAAGGAAATAGCCAATAATACTGCTGCGGCAATGATCCAATTCAAAATCTGTTTGTTTTTGTCAGAACTTTGTTTTTCCTTATGCATTTGGACCAAGGCTTTTTGCATGATTTGCTCCTTATGTTGAAGCTCAGCCGATACAGAAAGCTGAGCCGATTTTTCAATGTTTCGGGTTGCCTGAATGGAGTCGGTGAGTTGGATGTACCTTTTGGAATACCAGTAGGCCGAATCGTATTGTTGTAACTTTCCAAATGTTTGACTTAAATACAGGGTGTTGGTATACATAATATCGCCATCTTTCAGCCTATTGGTATGGTTTTTAACGGCTTGTAAATGACGTAAGGCATTATCAATATCTCCCGTTTTTTGTTCGCAATGGGCTAGTAAATTCAATGTCTTAGCCGAGTTTGATAGATCCTTTTCTCTTAAACTAGTAACATAGTTTTCTTTTAAAAGGGGAATTGCTTGCTCATATTTTTTTTGTTGGATTAAGGTTTCAGCCGAATTCCCTTTGATTAAACCGAGGAAATATTCTCCGTTTTCGAAATTTGAACTTTCTACAATTCCTCGGGATATATTGTAATAATGTAAGGCACTATCTGGTTGTTTGTTTGCGCTAAAATATCGGCCCAAATCAAAGGCGTCAACGGCATATTTGTAGGGGTCAGAGCGAACCATATTGATCCCCTTGGATTTTTTTTGTCTAAAAACTCTAATGGCATCAGAATACATCCCTAAATTATAGTATAAGCCATCCAATGACATGACGTTATTGGAAATTCGATCATATTCTTGAGGGTTTTTGTTCATTAAATATTCGAGCGTACTTACATATTGTACGGCCGAATTAAATGCGCGAATCTCCTTAAATGCAATGGTAATATGATTGTAAAGTAATAAACTATCCGAGTATTGGAGGTTGGGTACATTGTCTAGAGCGCTTTGTAGAGGAGGGATGGCTTTGATGTAGTTCTCTGAATTGAAGTACAATATCCCTAAGTTATAACTCGCATTAGCCAGTAATCCAGGGTTTTCATCCTTAATCGCACGTAATTTTATTACTTGGAAATACTGCTCTACAGCGATGTTGGAATCAATATGGCTCGTTTCCATTTGTTCACGTAACCAAATTAGACGATCCATTGCCGTTTCTTTCTGTTTAGGAAATGGAATACGGTCTGCCGGTTCACTTGCCTGAACAGCAAATGAAAGAATACAAATGAATACCGTTACCAGAACGATAGTGATATGATGTAGTCTCAATTTAAACATATACTAGTGTCGTCTAAATGGGGTTTTTTTTGGCCCCAAAAAAAATAGCGATTATACGAAACACCAAAGAAAAGCTAACTAGCTGAACTCCCATCAAAACTTGTGATAAGGTAGGTTTATCCTGTGACGAATGTACCTATAGACTGTTTTACCTAAAATTTGAATACAAGTATACTGCAGAATAGTTCTTCTATTTTGGTTTGACACCTGAAGGAAAAATATGGACAACTATCATTCCTAGAATGATACGAAGCTGATATGGGAGGTGAAAATTTGAATAAATAAATGCCGTATGCTTCAAATGCCTGTGGATTGACCTTACCTTTGTCCCATAAATAAACACCGTGATAGTTCGACAAACACATATAGTTCCTGAGGATACAATAGAAGTACGATTGTATGATTATGTATCTTCAATTTTTCCGGAAATTCCCTCCCGAAGTGCCATTAAAAAAAGCATTACTCGGGGTGAAATTTTAGTTCAGGGAGAGAAAGCCAAAACAGGAACTTGGATAAAGCCAGGGCAAAAAGTTGAATGGATTGATTTGGAGCGAAATGCACCCAAAGAATATCTTTTGAATTTTGATATTGTTTACCAAGATGATCATTTTGCTATTGTAAATAAACCAGGAGGGATCCCCGTTTCCGGGAATCAGTTTAAAACCATGACCAATGCATTGGTTGATAAAATTAAACCTTCTTCAGAAGCAGATGCTTTACAATGGGCCAAACCGGTGCATCGATTGGATGCGGCTACTTGTGGGTTATTAATTGTTGCGAAAACGGCCAAGTCCTTGATGTTATTAGGGCAAATGTTGGAGCAAAAAGAGATTGATAAAAAGTATTGTGCGATTGTAAAAGGTGAGGTTCCAGAGGAAGGAGAAATCAACTCACCTATTGAGGAGAAAAGATCGCATACGGAATATAAAAAGGTGTACACGGTGCCTTCCTTGAGAAATGAAGCATTAACCTTTGTAGATTTATATCCGAAGACGGGTAGAACACACCAGTTACGAATTCACATGGCGGAACTAGGGCATCCAATAATGGGGGATATTATTTATGATCGGGCCGAGGTAGTTTTTAAAGGAAAAGGTTTGTTTTTGTGCGCAGTAGGCTTACGATTTAAACATCCAATTACCCAAGAAGATTTGACAATTACAATCGATGAACCTTCAAAATTTGATGCATTAATGAATCGTGAAGAAAAACGATTCCATAAATTTAATTCGAAAAACCAAGAATAATGGGCTTAACAAATAACGATATTATTAAAAAATTACGCGTAGCTTTATCGTTACGTGATGACGATATTATTGAAATTCTACAATTAGTAGATTACAAAATTGGGAAGACGGAATTAAGTGCTTTCTTCCGAGCCGAAGATCATGCCAAATACATGCCTTTACAAGATCAAATTTTACGTAACTTTTTGAACGGACTCGTGATCTATAAAAGAGGTCCCAGAGAAAAAGAGTAACTTTTAGGCTAAAGTAACGCGAACTTTCTTTTTCTTGATTTTGGTGTTGTTTAATTTTTGAATCACTTGAGCTGCTTTGGACTCGGGTACCGAAACGAAAACACAATCTGTTTTTAGTTCAATGGTACCTAGTTCGTTGGGTTTTAACTTTCCTAATTTAAAGAAGGCTCCAGCAATATCACCTTTAGATATCTTATCCTTTCTTCCGCCTGAAACGAAAAGTGTGATCCAATTAATGCAGTCTTCAATTATATGTTCTCCAGTAACATCAACAGCATCTGGAAACAACTCCTCAATAAATCCAGGTAATCGTTCTTCTTCCCAAGTTAAAACGTAAGCTGTTCCGGTTTGGTTCATTCGCGCGGTTCTTCCGTTTCTATGGGTGAACTCCTGTTTCTTTAAAGGAAGATGGTAGTGAATAATGAATTTAATTTCGGGAACATCAATTCCTCTTGCGGCCAAATCTGTAGCCAGTAGTATTTGAAATGTACCGTTTCTAAATTTAATCAACGATCGTTCTCGATCTCGTTGTTCCATCCCACCATGGAAAAACCCATGCTTGATGCCATTTTCAGTTAGGAAATCGGAAACTCGTCCGATAGTTTCTTTAAAATTACAGAAAACAATTCCGGGTTCGTTTCCTACAAAACGGAGTGCGTTGACTAATGTTTCTAATTTATCTTTTTTAGGAGAGGATATTATTTTCACCTGTAATTGAGGCGTAGATTTCTGTAGGAAGTTTAAAGATGTTGGATTTCTTAAACGGACAAACCCAGGTATTTCAACTCCTTGGGTCGCAGATGTTAATACTTTTTTGTAAATAGATGGTAAAAGGGATAGAATCTCACTCATATCATCTAAAAATCCAATTTCTAGCGATTTATCAAATTCATCTAAAACGATTGTTTTTATTTCTTGGGTGTCAAAAGATTCCCGTCTTAAATGATCGGCAATTCTACCGGGTGTTCCTACCAAAATGGCCGGTCGATGTTTTAGTTCTTGTTTGTCCTTGGTGAACAGACGTCCCCCATAAACGGCATTGGTTTTAAAACCAGAACCCATTTGGCGAGCAACGTTTTCAATTTGAATAGCCAACTCTCGTGAAGGGGCCAAAATAATGGCTTGTACTTCGATGGAGTTCGGATCTAGTTGCGATAGAATAGGGAGCAAGAAAGCCAGGGTTTTACCCGTGCCGGTTGGGGATAACAGAATGATTTCAGGTTGGGCTACAATGGTATTAAAAGCTTCGACTTGCATCGGATTTAATTCCTTAATTCCTAGTTTCTGTAATATTTCCTTTTGATTTTTGACTCCCTTTTGCATGGCCGCAAAGGTATCATTAAGAAGGATTAAAAGTCTAGTCCAAGACTTAAATGTCCACGGGACTTTAAGAATATCCCATCTTCCATTCCATACGCATGATCATACCGAATATAATACCCTAAAATCTTTGTTCGAAACCCAAATCCAAGTGCGCCAACCAATGGGTCTTTTTTGTTATTTAATCGTATGGTCACATCCGATCCGCCAGAGGTAATGGTTTTTGTATTAAACGCATTTTCATCACTATAAGGGTCGGGTCCATTCCATGCGGTACCAATATCTCCAAAGCCAATTATCTGGAATTGTTTTATAAATTCAGAACGAATGGGTTTGGCAATTAAATATTGGAAAATTGGAATTCTAAGTTCAGAGTTTAATACGACAAAAGTATTCCCGTTTCGAATATTTTGTTGGAAGCCCCTCATATTAGTCGCCAAAGCTTGCCAATAATAGCCTTGATCTCTTGCGATGTTTTGATCTGTATTGAATCGTTCGCCAAAATTTATCCATTCGTCAACAGAACCTAAATAATACACCAATTTACGTTGTCCAAAAGAGGTGCTACCGGCTAACCTATTGGCCCAAACAATGTTTCTATGTACTTTGGTATAGGTACGGAAATCCGCTCCAATTATATTGATTTCTTTCAATCCTTCATTGAGTTCAACATACGATTCTCCAAATATTTTAAAACGAACTCCGTTTTTAATATTTAGACCGATATCTCTCGTGTCATCGAAAATAAACTCAAATTTTAATCCTCCCCAATTATTGCTTACGTTTTCATCTCGTTGCGAAAAATCATCGACACTTTTGGTGATTATTTGATCGTTTCTTAAATTGAATGTGGTTTTTAAGGCAAGCACTTCACTAAAAGGCCATGAAAAGGCAACCTTAGCTTGATTTGTAATGGACTGAGCCGGATAAATAGCACTATTTCCTACATTATCGAGAATCACCGATTTTTGTTGGTCTAAGGTTTGTCTTTGAAAGCTATACTCCTTATCCATTCGTTTCTTACGGTTCAAATACGTCATAAACCATTCCTTACTCGCTCCATTAAGCCCGTATCGAAGTCCGCCTGTAATATTATGGTCTTCCATGATATCGAAAAGACTAATTTTAAATACCATACCGGTTCCAGGATTGTTATAAGGGCCTGCATTAAATGGCTGGTATAATTGGTTCGCAAAATCAAATGTTACTGCCGTAGTTATATCTGTAGCTTTAAATGCTAAACGATAGTTTTCTTGATTGGGAGCCTTTTCTTCTTCTGGTTTTTCTTCTTCCTTTTTTATGTTTGCCGTTTTAAGAGTAATCATTCGAGAATTGGTAATTGGGCCATCTCCATTTTTCTTTCTTACCAAAGGAGCATTTCCAAACGTGTAGTTATTAATATTCAAAGACAAGGAGTCTGTATATATCTTTTGATCACGAAGAGGAGCTTCCACCACTGCAAATTGAGTGGCATTTTCGCCTTCCAGTCTTTTGACGGCTTCTTTTTGATTCGCAACTGATTTTCCAAATACGGTATTGACAACTTCTTTTTTGTTTACATCCTCAAAATCTTGGAGGTAGAAATGGTATTTACCTTGGTATTTTATCATCTCAGCGTACTTTTTGCTTTCTACGCTCATGGATTGATAGATGATATTCCGTTTGTAATTGGAGATGGGAGTTGTCTTTGTAAAGTATCTGTAATGAATGGTGGTATCTACATGGCTAATAACGCTGTCTACTTCACCAATGTATCTATTTCTAATTCCATTTTCACCACTTAAATAAGCAAAATATTTTTCGGTTAATGCATAAGGCTGACGTTCATCAAAGTCTTGAGAATTAACTAACCTTTTATATACTTTGGGTTTTTCCTTATAGTCGTATATAAACAAATCTGTTTTTTCCATCATCAGCGCAATATCGTTTTTTACTCGAACAGTATCCGAGGCACGATTGGATGCAAAAATGATCTTGTTGGTATTTGGAATGAAACTCGGAGTCAAATCATCATAAATATCATTTGTAATTTGGCGCATCGAGTTTTGTAACATGTTAAACACAAATAAATCGGATTGACTGTTTTTTATTGCGGAAATAACAATTTTCCGTCCATCATGAGAAAAATTAAATCCCAACACTTTCTCTACCCGAACCAATTCGCGTTTATCCCATTTCTTGGTTTCCATGTCGTACAATTCCAGTAAAACCTTCCCTTTTTTTTCATAAATTACCGCTAGAATATTGGAGGTAGGACTCCAGCTAACAATCGGGTAACTTTCATCGGCAATTCGCTCCAATTTGTGATTTCCCTTTAATAATTTTTTTGTTTTTCCTTTGGTCACATCATGTAACCAAACTTTGTATTGTCCAAGTTCATTTGAGGTATAGGCGACATAATTTGCATCCGGGCTTAATGTGATTCGTTGGTAAGTTCGCGTTTTTTTAGTTTTAATTTTTAGTGGTTCGCCCGCAGGTAACTCTCGCTGTGCATCATCCGAAATGTATTTGGCTAAAAAGTATTTCTGAGCAGATTCTACCACCCCATTCATGGATTGACCGAGTACAAAAAGAAAACCACTTTCGACACTACGACTAATTTTTGACATGTACAGAATGTTAGGAATGACTTCTGGACCATATATTTCGGATATGTAATACCATAAGGCATGACCGGCAAACGTAGCATCCTTTCCCGTGAGTCGGTTAATTTTTCCAATGCGACCATCCAGTACTAAATCACGTAAGCGATCATCAATATCCACACTCCAAGGCTCGGTAGAGTAGGATACCAGCCCATCAATATACCAATTTGGAATGTTCATTAAGGCCGCATTTTTAACCATCTCTCTCCAGCTTTTCCCATAGAGTAATTGGCTGGCTACCACCTGTGTAAGTCCGCCATGGATTTGACGTTGCAGGTCGTTATGACTTCCATTAAAATATACAAATAGTTTATTGCCTTGTAAATGCGTTGTTCCACCAATATTACTTCCGTCTGGGACTTCTAGTCCAATATTACTTTGTTGAAATTCAGATTGGGTATTGAAAACTAAAATATACACCTTGCCTCGAAAGCGATAATCGAGCATTTCTTGGAGTTTAGCTAAGGTCTTTTTACTTTCTTGAGCCGCAAAATCGGCTAGTGGACGTCCAGTCCCGTAAAAATAAATATTGTAATTTTCGTAGTCTTGATGCTGCCAATTAGGTTGGAAGAATTGCATCCTGTTTTTTCCAAATTCTTGATACGAGCCTCTATAGAATTGAGACATAGCCAAATGCGAAATAAATAGCATAGCTAAAACAGTAAATAAAAAGCGGTATTTTGAAATTGTATTCATTAAGGTTCGCTCTAAATTTGCGAATCGAAAAGTTTAATGTTAAAGGTGTAAAAATAAGATTTATTGTGCGCTTCAATAAATTTAATTTCGGCCATTCTAAATAGTAACGTATGTTGACAGTACACAAGTTGGTTTTTAATCCATTTCAAGAGAATACTTTTATTATTTCAGCTGCAAATGGCGACTGTTTCATCGTTGATCCTGGTTGTTTTAACTCGGAAGAAAATCAACGATTAAAATCCTTTATAGAAGAGAATAAACTAAATCCAGTAAAATTGGTATTGACTCATTTTCATTTAGACCATGTTTTTGGAAATCAATATGTAAAAGATGAATGGAATTTATTACCTACCGGTCATAAGGATGGAGAGTCAACGTTAAGTGGAAACGAACGGGCCTGTTCGGTTTACGGATTACCCTACATTCCTTCCCCTCCCATTACGCATTTTTTGGAAGATGGTGACAAGTTGACTTTGGATGGGGAGGTGATTAAAGTTATTCATGTGCCAGGACATAGCACCGGACATATTGCTTTGATTTCCGAAAAATCGAATTGGGTAGTTGCTGGTGATGTATTGTTTCAAAATAGCATTGGTCGAACGGATTTACCGGGGGGTGATTTTGATGTTTTGGAAAAATCCATAAAAGAAAAAATGTATTTATTACCGGATGAAATGATTGTATATTGTGGTCACGGTCCAGAAACGAGTATTGGAAATGAAAAATTTGCCAATCCATTCGTACATCTATAACCTCGTATAAATTTGACATGTCATCCCTTTAGCAGGATTGATTTTTAATTAAATGAAAGTCTCCTTGCGGAATGTTTTATACTTTTTTGTGGCGGGTGTAAAAGTTTCGTTGCTCTAGAATTTGTGCTGATTCGATCCTTTTTTTTGTTGGGTGGAAGTCAGGTTTTCGTTCTGTAGGTTTTATGAAAATTACAAATCAATTAGAAGTGAGATTCTCATATCGAGATGGGATTTGGGTAAAGAATTAGTTTCGAATGCGGTTGTTACAATAGTTGCCTTTGCTTGACGATCGGGAATATCGAATGCGAATCCCTGAGGTAATGACGTAAATAGCTATGTGTAAGATATTTAAATTGTTTATGGGTGAGTTGAATTAAATTTTCATGTTTTTACAAATGGTGTTATATTTCAGTCGTGAACCACGTATTAAAAAAAGTAATTACCTGCCTATTTGGAATGCTAATGTTATGTAGCTCTATTGGCTTTACTGTTTCTAAACATTTTTGTGGGGGAGAATTGGTGAAGTCATCTTTGGGTTTTGTTAAAGAAGACCTTTCCTGTGGGATGAATCAAATGGAAAATGTGTGTCCCATTAAGGGAGAAAGCATGACTTCTAATTGCTGTGAAAATGGGTATGAATATTGCCACCTAAAGGATCAGGTTAAAAAAGAATCATCCGAGATTCGTTCTTTACTGGATTTTGCATACCGAGGTAATAATCGCATAAATGAAAAAAACCATACCCTTTTAGCGCAGGAGGAAACAAACTATTACCCTCCTCAAATCTATGTGAATATAAAAATTGAATACCAGGTTTTTAGAATTTGAAACTGTAGTATATAACCTTAAATACACTTTTAACCCTAGTGGTCACATTCTTCTTATTTTATTTGAATATGGTCATATTCATCGAATGAAAGGGATGTTCACTAATCAAATTTTTTATTAAAAAATCAATGTTTTGCGAAAAGTGAAATGTTAGGTATTAAACTGTATTAAAGATGAAAACTTTAAAGTTAATTTGGGTATTTGCAATTGTAATAATAAGTTTTTCAGGATTCACTCAATGTCCCACTGGTGAAGTATCCGTTGAATTAACCGTTTCTACGGATCAATATGGTTCTGAGGGATATTGGGAAATTGTTCCTACTGGAAATTCATGTGGTAATGGAACCATTGCTTCAGGAGGTAATGCTGCTGTAGGATGTAATGGCGCAGGTGCGCAAAATCAACCTTCTGGAGGTTACGGAGGTAATCTTCATATTACAGAAGGACCTTGGTGTTTGCCGGTTGGGAATGAGTATGACCTTATATATGTGGATGATTATGCCGATGGAGGATTTGAATTTGAAATTACGGTAAATGGATATATGGTGAATTCATTTGATGCGATTACAGGTGGCTTTCTAAGGTTTCATTTTACGGCTGAAGAACCTCCTATTAGAGATGTATCCCTGTATAGTATTTCATCTCCAAATGTGTATGAGGATTTAGGAAATAAGAGCGTAAAAGGGGTCTTTTTTAATTATGGATCGGCCGTAGTGAATAGTCTTGATGTGAACTATCAAATTGATAATGACCCTGTTCAAACCATGAGTTTAACGGGTTTAAATATTCAAAACTTTGAAACTGGTAGCTTTGATCATTCGTCATTATGGAATGCAACTTTGGGTAATCACTCCCTAAAGATTTGGGCTTCAAATATAAATGGGGGGTCAGATTTAAACCCGAGTAACGATACCCTTTTTAGAGATATTGAAATTGGAGCGGGGATCCCGAATATTATTGATTATTATTTAACCAGTGAGATCCATTTTCAGGAGGTAGTTAATTCTTCGGATTTGGTTTCGAAACCTACGGATTTAGACTTCCATCCTGTTCTTTCAAAGAATCAGTTGTGGGTTGTAAATAAAAGAACAGAGCAAGTAGGAGGGAGCACAATTACTATCGATAATCCAGCAGAAACGAATCAAACGAATATTCATAAGGTGGATGGAAATGCGTGGCATTTTATGTCATTACCCACTGGAATTGCTTTTAGTTCGAATGGAAATTTTGCCACTTCGCTAGGCGTATTTGATGCTAATCATAATGGTGGTGCGCCCTTTACAGGACCGTCTCTTTGGTCCAGCGATTTATCAATTTATGCAGAGCCTTCTGGGGGAAATGGAAGTCACTTGGATATGCTTCATGTAAGTCCGAATGCACAGGGGATTGCGAGTGAAAATGAAAATGTATTTTGGGTTTTTGATGGATATAATAATGATATCGTAAGATATGATTTTGTGGATGACCATGGACCCGGAGCCTCTTTTCATGGAGATGCTAAAATCCTTAGGTATTCAGATTTTACAGTAGCTAAAGATCCAAACGAAAAAGTGGTGAGTCATTTAGTATTAAAGGATAACTGGGTTTATGTAGTTGATTACGGAAATAAGAAGGTTTTTAGATTGGACAAGAATACGGGTAACTTGGGAGGGACTCCTACTTTTGGTCCCTTTGAAAGTGTGGTTCAATATCGATATATGACAGGATATACCACTGAAGATGTAGTAAACACGGGGCTAATTGAACCCGCAGGAATAGATATCGTTGGTGACAGAATGATTATTAGCGATTACTCTTCGGGAGATATTATCATTTATGATATTTCTACCATACCCGCAATTGAATTGGGAAAGATAAACACTTCAGCTCAGGGGATTATGGGTGTGAAAATTGGTCCGGACGGTAGGATTTGGTATGTAGATTACGATGCAAATACTGTCAGTGTTATAAACATAGGTGCACTGAATATTTCCGATGTAGCTAAGCAAAATGTACTTAAAGTTTTTCCTAATCCAGCGAAAGGTCAATTTACCATTGTCAATCCATCCGATTCGCAAGAAAGCGTAAACATAAATATTTATGGTGCTACAGGGAATTTAGTGTATTCATCTAAATTTTCAGATTCCAGAATACATATTCAAACTACGAATTGGGCCAAAGGGATTTATAAAGTGATTGTTCATTCTGAGGATCAAATTATTTCAAATAGTTTAATTGTTCAATAACGAGATTCAAATGAAAAAGGTACTCTTTTTATTTTTTTTGACTTTTGGTTCCAGCATAGGAATTCAAAGTTGTTCAGATAATACGACAGGTTCAAAAGCAGAAAATGAGGAAATAAGTGAATATTATTGTCCGATGAAATGTGAAAATGATAAAACTTATAGCACGAATGAATCTTGTCCTGTGTGTAATATGGATTTGATTAAAAAATAATTTTGCTTTACAATTGGCCCCATAAACGTGTGTTTATGGGGCCGTTTTGGTTTTATATCAGATATAGAATCCCCGGAGCGTGTGAGATTTTAAATGAGATTTATTCTTCTTTTAATGATTTCAATCCGTTTTAATAGAGATGGAATAAACCGTGTAATTACCACCCAAAAAGGAAGCGTCCCCATACTAATACCGCCAACAATGAAATGGCAACGCCAATTAAATTTAAAATTAATCCGGTTCGAATCATATCTTTTATTTTTATTTTTTCAGTACCATATACAATAGTGTTGGGTGGAGTCGCTACGGGGAGCATAAACGCAAAGGAAGCCGACATCACTACCGGCATCATTATTATCATGGGATGAATATCTACGTTTTGAGCTACAGGCATTAGAATAGGTAATATCAATATAGTAGAGGCCGTATTAGAGGTTAGTTCCGTAAAGAATGTCATAAACAAGGCTAAGCCAATAACGACAACCACAGGGTTGAACTCTTTTAGGAATACCAACTGATCACCTAGCCATATTCCTAGACCACTCGTACCTATTACTTTGGCTAAGGCGAATCCTCCTCCAAATAGAAAAATAATGCCTACGGGGATTTTTTTAGCAGCCTCCCAATCCAGTAAATTTCCTTTTTTAGTTTGCGATGGAGTAACCACCAAAACAAAAGCGGATAACATAGCAATGGTACTTTCTTTAATGTAGGTTGGATTATTGAAAAGAGCTAACCAACCGGGGAAATGGAAACTTCCAATATCCAAATTTTTGGCGGTAAACCAAAGCACTACGGTGACCCCAAATACTAAACTAACTACCCATTGATCTGGGGTGATTTTACCGAGGTCTGCATATTGCTTTCTGATTTCACTTACTTGAAATAAGCTCGAAGAGGTATGCTTTAAATACCTTTTCTGAATAACCCAGAATGCGCAAAAAACAAAAACTAAACTAGCAGGTAATCCGATCATAAACCAGCCTCCAAATGTAACGGGCTCGTAATTGGTCATGTTTTCATTAAAGAAATCCATAAAATACAAATTGGGTGCGGTCCCTATTAAGGTGGCGGTACCGCCAATACTTGCAGCATAGGCAATTCCTAAAAGAAAGGGGGTGGAAAGATCGTTGTTTGTATCCTTGTCTTGAATTTGTTTGAAGACCGCCATAGTAGCCGGAAGTAGCATCATCACAACCGCAGTATTCAATATCCACATCGATAAAAAATAACTAGTGAGCATAAAGCCCAGTAATAATTTTTGAGGAGAGTTCCCGATCACCAAAAGAATTTTTAATGCAATACGTTTATGGATTTCCCATTTTTCTAGTGCAAAGGCCAATAAGAAACCACCTATGAAAAAGAAAATGATGTCGGGCATATACATCGGCCCGAGTTCTTTCATACTGACTACCCCCAGAAAGGGAAGGAAAGTAATCGGAATTAAAGCCGTGAAATAAATGTTTACCGCCTCGGTAATCCACCAAACAGCCATCCAAGTTCCAATTCCACCGGTCGCAGCAATTTTATGATCTTGGGTTTGATTCATTAAAAGGTAATAGGTAATCAAACCCAATATTGGACCTAAAATAATCTTAATGGTTTTTTGCATCGTATGATTTCAAATTTTCGAACAATTCTAAAAAGAATTAAAGGGCTAAATGTAATTGAAATTTAGGAGTTGTAAACCTTCTATTAATTGAAAAGATGCAACGAATATTTCGCCATACATGTTGGGAAATGCAAATGGTTATTTCCTTTTTGAGTTTGATTCCATCCATTAATTGGGATAAATACACTTCGAATATTTACCTTTAGTTTCTTCTTTGTACGGGGTGAAAATCTCGTGATATTTGTCTCATTTTCTTTTTTTTAGGTGGCTTGTTTTGCGAAGTACAGGTAGCGGATTCAATATTCGGTAACGTATTTCAGAACGGGTAGGGTAGGGCTTTTGTGTTTTGGGAGACATTTACTTGGGATCTCTTAAGCTCGTGTTCAACTCACCCCTTTAAACGTTTGTTTCACACCATTTCTTAGGACTCGATAACTTTTGATTTAAACTTTGTATTCGAAGAAAATGAATTGAAAGTTAAAAGGGTGGATACGAATGAAAAAGAGGAATGGTTTCATTTATTTAGGTATGATTTTGATTTGCCTGAGCCATTATTGGTTCGAGAACAAAGTTAAATCACCTGAAAAAATGGAGGGGATTAAGCCCGTAAAGAGTGAGTCAGATACGGTCCAAGAAGCCTATGGAACTTCCCGTAATAATGAAAATAAGGGGGGGTATTTAACAAAATATCCAGATTGAAATTTTATTCTTTATCAAGAATGAAATATAAAAAAAGCATAGAAGATTTAAATTTTGGAATTGTTAACAGAATTGCTCAACAATCGAGCTAATAATGATAATTCTCTTTCGTTAGCTTAGAATGCATTCAAAAATCGTTAACATACTTACCGTCAGTTTTACCTTATTTATACTCTGGATCATTTACACAGCCGATACCGGAGGAACTATTGTTTTTACCAAAATGGTTCGTTTCTTACCCTATCCGGATAAATGGGGGCATTTTTTTCTATTCGGAATCTTAACCCTTTTAATAAATAGGTCGCTTAAAAATAAACGACTTTCCATAGGGAAATACAAGCCCTTTTTAGGAACGATCCTAGTTTCTATGTTCGTCATTGTAGAAGAATTAAGTCAAGGGTTTTTAGCCACACGTAACATGGATTATTTGGACTTAGTAGCCGATGGCTTTGGGATTGCCGGATTTACATGCATTGCTATGATTTGGAAACGAAAAGAACTTTAATGCAGAGGTTGTTTTCGTAATCAATATCCAATTTTAATATTCTTTCTTCTTCTCTTTTCTAAATGATGGAATTTTAACTTAAAATTGGGAGCATTCAACCCATAAGAATGTAGGTTTTTAGGCCCAGGCTAATGATGCACGTGTCTAAACGTATTGACAGTCAGCGCCTTATGGTTTTGTTTGTTTTTTGGCATCTGTTTAGGGGAAATTATGAGATAGATCAGGAGAAATCAAATTAAACTTGGGGAGTGAAATTTAGACGAATACCAGTGAGACTAGGGAATGTGTTGGTCTTTAATGAGTTGGTATTAGGTTGTGATTGGAGTGGAATTGGGTTTTTATGGGGTAAGATGCTGGTTTTCTTTAGGATAACATTTATATTGTAGTAATCTATATATACTAAAACTAAATAAAACATGAGAAAAACATTACAAGTTTGGCTGCAAAAAATTGTGCCTATTGCGATTTCTATTCTTTTTTCAGGAATAGTTAGTGCGCAATCCATTTCGGGTACCGTAACCGATAAAACTACGGGTGAAACCATAATTGGGGCAACTATTGTCTTAAAAGCAAATACCACTACAGGTACCACCACCGATATAAATGGAAAGTTTACATTAAATGCCTCCGGTTCGGATACCCTTATTGTGAGCTACATTGGTTATGCCTCCCAAGAGGTGGCCGTGAACAATAGAACAACTATAAATGTACTTTTAGTATCGGCTGATATTAAAATGGATGAGTTTATGGTAGTTGGTACACGGAATCCAAACCGAACGCAAACAGAAAGCGTTGTGGCTGTAGATGTTTTAGAAATGAAAGAGTTAACTGCTTTAGGTTCACAAACATCTGTTAATGATATCCTGAATATGGTTGCACCTTCATTTTCATCGCAGCCGCAAACAGTTTCAGATGGAACGGATCATATTGATCCCGCATCCTTAAGAAACTTAGGTCCGGATCAAGTATTAGTTTTAATTAATGGTAAAAGAAGACATACCTCCGCATTAATAAATATTAATGGAACCGTAGGTGCCGGATCTGTGGGTACAGATTTAAATGCGATTCCCACTGCTGCTATTGAAAGAATCGAAATTCTTAGAGATGGTGCTGCGGCTCAATACGGTTCTGATGCGATTGCTGGGGTTATTAATATTGTTTTAAAGAAAGGAACAAACAAATTGGATTTAGCGGTGAATACCGGTTCTAATATGAGTAAAAACGC
>MAAC01018162.1_pt1 | contig 91979 bp, 84 predicted proteins | sample 1115981 | NCBI WGS metagenome assembly MAAC01 (sample SAMN04961126, study PRJNA320927) | seawater metagenome | isolation source: sample BD02T64 sea water enriched with oil for 64 days | place: USA:Gulf of Mexico | collected 2013-07-27 | reverse complement strand
TGGGGTTAACATCCACCCATGGCATCAGGTTACGTTATTGTGTGTTCCTACTCCAATTGAGCGGGCGGGACACACCGTAACCGCCGACCAGTTTGCACTCCCTCCTATATATCGTCAAGTTCATTTCCTCTTTGTGTGAAGCTTCTTTTTTATATTTATATTGACCTAGCCCCTGGTAATTATCGTGACTTGTTAGCTACACTCTGAGCAGGTTAAAAGTTAAACATTTCAGGAATGAGATGCTGGGGTTAATTGATGGTGGAGTTATACGTTAACTACTAGTTAAAAAATATGGAAATACGATGAACGAAGATGAAGAATGTATATTGGAAGCAATAAAAAAATGGATTTGGTCTGGTTTCTATACTGAAAGTAATGTCAAAGAAATGATTTATGACATACTCGAAGAAGGATGTAATGAAACCATAGGGTCCAGAATGTTTTTACCAGAAATAATATGGCAGAAAAGATCTATTTAGCACTGCCTCTTTAGCGAGCAAGGTGAATAGGAATATTTGAACCGTGGTGGTACGTGATCCATATGCCCGGTGGTATGGGAGGGGTGGCTCTGCGATGAGTTCCTCATCCCGATTAAAAATAAATTAGATAGTTATGTAATGTCTAGTTTTGAGAATGATGGGATGCGAGAAAAAATGGAACAGAAGTTAAAAATTAAAGCTGAGCACCTTTCTACTTTTTCATTAGCGGCACAGCAAAATGCTTACCCGCTTTTTCGGAATCTAAGCTTGCATTATACGACTTTAGAATCTGACTTGGCAGAAGATCATGGGCCTTTGAGGCAGCTTGTCGTTAAATTAACTTCTGAGCCTGAACTTTTCTCTTCTGAGGAATGGCCAATTGATGAGATTCGCTCTGGTCAGGTCATATCACTTCAACAGCGCCCTCTGAGTATCCCACATGACGTCCTCTTCAATTTGACTGAAGAGATGAGAGTTTCGGTCATTCTAACTGCTTACTATCTTGATGACCCTGAAAACGTACTTACGACAAAAATGATTTCAATAGCGGTACTTCCTGCTAATTTTTGGGGTGGAGAGAGTCGACAGCCCGATCTCTTAGCCGCATTCGTAAAGCCTAACGGGGTTTATGTAGAATCACTTGTCCGACAGGTGACTGAAGTTCTCGAAAAGGGCGGGTACGGAAGGAGTGCGGATGGCTATCAGTCCAATACAAGAGAAAAGCCATATTTAATGGCCGCAGCACTGTGGAATGTCATTTTTTCTCAACGAATCGCGTATGTTTCCCCTCCTCAAGGCTTTGCGCAGGAAGGGCAACGTATACGATTAGCTGCTGATATCAGCGCTTCGAAGATAGGCGCGTGCCTTGATACTTCTCTGCTGTTTGCCAGCTGTATTGAATTGATGGGTCTCAATCCTGTCATTGCCTTAGGTAAGGGGCACGCTTATGTCGGTGTTTGGTTGATTGATGAGCGCTTTCCTGTTTTGACGAATGACGATCCAATGGATCTTCGAAAGAGAGTTGATGCGCGTGACTTAGTGTTATTTGAAAGTACTTTGGTGACCAATGATACGCCAGTAACCTTTGAGCAAGCCAAAGCTCATGCACGAGACTTAATTGGTGAAGATAAGGAAGATGACTTTGTCTATGTAATCGATATTAAGCAAGCCAGAGCGCGTAAGATTAAACCCTTATCTACAATAGAGGAAAAATCGGAAGAGAAAAGCTCTGAGTCAGATAATGCATTAAGTTTGCCCGTCGTTCCTCCTTTACCACCTGTTAGGGCAGATGAACAAGTTGTTGCTGAAACGCCTGATACTCGCATTGATGCTTGGCAGCGCAAGCTGCTTGATCTAACCAAGCGAAACTCATTATTAGCATTAAAGGATCGAGCGGTAGCCATTAAGCTATATTGCCCAGATATCGGTTCTATGGAAGATAGTTTGGCTGACGGCGCGTCGTTTAAGTTTCTGTCGGCCGAAGAAAGTCCTTTAAACGATAGCCAGCGAAGTGAGGAAGCTTTTAGATTACAGGCTGGCTCAGATATCCATAAAGAGTATGCGTTAGAACAGCTTAATGGAACCGTGCTTCTTGCGAATATGTCTAAGAAGAAGCTCGAACAGAATGCAATTAATCTGTTACGGAAATCCAAAAATGACTTGGAGGAAGGTGGATCGAACACATTGTATCTGGCGCTTGGAATGTTGCGCTGGAAGGAAAATCCTGATGATGATCGTTCCTATCGCGCGCCTCTAATATTGATACCCGCAGAACTCACCAGAAGCAGCGCTAGGGCTCCGGTCAAGGTGCGTCAATTACCTGATGAGACGCCTATATTTAATATGACACTGATTGAGTTTTTATACACCGAGCACAGTATAGATCTCAATCAGTTTCGAGACACATTACCTGAAGATGAGTCGGGCGTGGATGTAGCTCTGATTTGGAGTACTGTTCGGGCAGCGATAGCGGAACAGCCAGGTTTTGAGGTTGTAGAAGACTTAGTTCTAGCGTCTTTTTCCTTTGCCAAGTATCTGATGTGGAAAGATCTCAAAGATCGACTTGATGATTTAAAAGACAATCCTTTTGTTAAGCACTTAGTTGACCATCCCCAGAACGCATATGTTCAGGATGCCAGCTTTGTATTGCGTGATGAGGTTGACGAAAAGATTGACCCTGAGAGGGTATTTACACCTCTTAACTGTGATAGCTCTCAACTCGTGGCGGTGGAAGCTTCTGGGCGGCCTCAGGATTTTGTATTGGAAGGGCCACCAGGAACAGGGAAGTCAGAAACAATTGCGAATATTATCTGCCATAACATGGCGCTTGGAAGAAAAGTGCTTTTTGTGGCAGAGAAAATGGCTGCGCTTCATGTTGTTTATCGCCGAATGGAAAAGGTTGGACTCGATCACTTATGTCTGGAGTTGCATAGTAATAAGGCGAATAAAAAAGCGGTACTTGAACAGCTTAGGGTTGCAACCGATAGGCGCACTGAGGCCAAGAGTGACGGATGGGTAGAATCTGTAAGGGCGTTAAAAGAGAAGCGAGACAGGCTTAACAGTTTTGTACAAGCACTGCATAAGAAATCTATTTATGGGCTATCTGCACGAGATGCAATAGCTCGTGATGTTCTTTATAAAGACAAGCACTCTTTATCTTTAGCATGGTCTTTGGGTTTTGAAACTGCCCCCGTTAGTTCTAGTGAAAAACTAGATGAAATGCTTGAGACCGTTAAGTTGGCGGCCTTGGCTTATAACGATATATCGCACCTTAATCCTTCGCAGTTTAGTGTTCTTAAGGCTAGGCGATGGTCTAATGCGTGGCAAAGCCAAGTGGTGGATTGTCTAAATCGTTATAAGTTAGCGGTCAACAATCTCTATCCTAGTGCAGCAATACTGGCATCAAATTTTAATGTTGGTCTGTCAGAAAATACGATTGTTAATGTAGTGCGAGTGAACTCATTGGTAGAATTAATTGAGTCTGCTGAGTCAAACCCTTTAAGTTACCTTGTTACTAAGGGTGTTCGAGATTTATTGGGTAGCCTCGAAAAATTGAGTGAAACCAAGAAGGAATTTGACCAAACGCTTAACACCGTTGGACATAAGATCTCTCCGGAAATTCTGGCCAACAGTCCGGTTGCGGAATGGGTAGATACCTATAGAAGAGTAAAAGACAGTTGGTTTAAGCGCTTCTTTGCAAAATTTAAGATTAATAGCGTCGCTAAAAAACTCGGATATGACAAGTTTAAAGACTTGGCTGTGTTATTAGATATAGCAAGGGGGTTCCGTCTACAAGAAGTTATCATGCCGTTAGCCGCACCATTTGAAGAGGATAAGATATGGCAAGGATGGGATACAAGTGCTGAAAGCCTAAGTGCTGCAGCCATTAGAGGAAAGGCTGCTCATAAGTCGCTGTCAGACATAATAGGTTTGTCTGATGATCCCTCTGTAGTTCTTACTGCGGTGAAATCGAAGCTTATTGATGGGCGCGACTTTCTCGATAATTCCAAAGTTGTGGGTCATAAAAATGAATTTAAGCAGTGTTGGAGTGCTTATATTTCAGTAGCAGATGAAGCCAGGAAGCTGGAGTTGGAGTTTAATGAAAATTCACCCCTCGAAACTGTTAACCCCGCCATCGATGAATTAATAGCTAGCGCTTCTAAATTTAAAGCCTGGAGTGAGTGGTTGGCAGCTAAGGGGGCTGCGGAGGAATATCAGCTCAAAATGTTAACAGAAGGGCTTGAAGCTCGAACCATATTACCTGATGACGCAGAGGATCAGGCATTAACAGCATTTTGCCGCTGGATTGCTCCGCAATTAATTGATGAGAGCGATGAACTGCGTCAGTTTAAGGCTTCAAGTCATGAGCAGTTGATCCATGAGTTCAGAGAACTTGATGCTGAAGTATCGAATACTACCAGTGATTATGTGGCAGCGATTGCCGCACAAACAGTTCCAGACCCTTTTGCAAAAGATAGTCCCAAAGAGTTTGGTGTATTGGCCAGAGAGCTTCAGAAGAAGACTCGCCACAAACCCGTGCGATCTCTATTTAATGAAATGGGGAATCGTTTATTGGATCTGTGCCCTTGTATGATGATGTCGCCTCTTTCTGTTGCACAATTTCTTCCTTCGGATTTTAGTGGATTTGATTTAGTGGTCTTTGATGAGGCTTCTCAGATGACTACCTGGGATTCGGTGGGGGCAATCGCCAGAGGCAAGAACGTTATTGTTGTCGGCGACCCTAAACAGATGCCACCGACCAGTTTCTTTAGCGGAGCTGTAAATGTTGATGACCCTGATGAAGAAGATCTAGAATCTATTTTAGATCAGGCACTGGCTGCGCGTTTGCCGCATCTTAGGTTGAAAGGGCATTATCGAAGTAGGCATGAAACCTTGATCGCATTTTCTAATAGTAAATATTACGAAAATTCTTTGGTTACATATCCATCTTCAGATACTAAAGTATCTGCGGTTACCCTACACCAAGTCGATGGAGTGTATTCGAAGGGTAAGGGGCGTAATAACCCGATCGAGGCGGTCGCCGTGGCTAAAGAGATCGTTAAGCGCCTTACTGATCCTGCGCGTTGCCATCAAAGTATTGGGGTTGTTACGCTAAATACAGAGCAGCAGCGAACAGTCGAAGATTTGTTAGATGACGCCCGCCGAAAGAACCCTCAAATAGAACTCTATTTTAAGTCCACTGATACATATGATGGTGTTTTTGTAAAAAACCTAGAGTCTGTGCAAGGTGATGAGAGAGACATCATCATTTTAAGTTTAGGCTATGGACCGACAGAGGCAGGTGGTCGAACCATGAGTATGAACTTCGGTCCGCTAAATAAGACTGGTGGCGAACGAAGATTAAACGTTGCTATAACCAGGGCAACGAGCGAAGTGATGGTGTTTTCGAGTTTTAATTCATCGATGATTGATTTGAGTCGAACATCAGCATTAGCAGTAGAGCACCTTAAGCATTATTTGGAGTTCGCAGAAAAAGGCCCTATTGCTTTGGCTGAACAATCGACGGCCGCATATGGTGTAGATCAATTCGATAGTGATTTTGAGCAAGCAGTCGCTTGGGCCTTGCGAGATAAGGGGTGGAAAGTTCAGACTCAAATCGGTGTTAGTAAGTTCAGGGTTGATCTTGGAGTGATTCACCCAGACCATCCCGGTGTCTACTTGGCTGGTGTAGAGTGCGATGGTGCTACCTATCATAGCTCTCCGTCAGCAAGAGACCGTGATCGTGTTCGTCATTTGATTTTAGAAAATCTCGGGTGGCGGTTAGTCCGCCTATGGTCAACTGACTATTTTCAGGACCCTGAAGAAGCACTAGCAAAGATTGATCGTCGTTTGAATGAGATTCTAGAAGAAGACAGAAGTAAGGCCGAATTGGAACAACACGAAGAGGTTGTCTCTTCAGAATCACTGGCTTTAGACGATGTTGATGAAACTAGCAGTCCTATTAGTAATTCCGTTGATGTCGAAACTGAGAAAGCTTCTACAAATGAAATTTCTTCTGAGTATGATAATTCTCGTTATTTTGACGCGGACTACAAATCAACACTTATTGATATCGCTAAGAGTATTCTTGCAGAAAAAAATGGTATCACGCTGCATGAGTTGGCTTTAGATATTGCTAACCTTCACGGATTATCTCGGACAAGTAAAAAGCAACTTCAATACATTATAGATTTAGTACAGCCGTGGGCAGGTTTAACGCGGGATGGCATTCATAAGCCAGTAGTTTGGTCGTGTCCTGAAGATATTGTAGAGGAGATGCCATGGAGAGGGCTTGCTCCGTGGGGTGATGAGCGTGATTGGGGTGATATTCCTTATCCAGAAGCTAAAGGGTTGGCTCGATTGGCGCTACAGAAATCACCCAACGATCCTGTTAGTTACATTTGCAGTGCTTTTAAATTAAAGCGGCGTCATGAGAAGACATTGGGGCAGTTTCAATTGTGGGTAGATGAGATGAGATGAGATGAGTCTGACGTTGAAATAGGTTTAAGGGAGGGGTGTATTTGATAGGTTAAGGGTTTATTTTTCGAATACGCAGACCTATTGATATCTGCAAAAGCCATATAAAAGCTGTGATTACCCGTTAGTGAGAAATGTAATATTGATAGTAAAAAATTATAAAAAGGCTATCAAAAAACGTTAGTTTCACGCGCTTGACTCGCAACAAGTAGTTGGCCCTTTATGATGGTCTTAGGCGAATAGAAATTGGCTATAGGATCAATGTTCACATTCATGGTCGAATCAAGCTTGATAAGCATCGCTCCTTACCCAGATAATATATTAGAGCTTACTCAATCCGCTTTGTATGGCCGAAAATCGAGAGTCATTGTTACTCTAATCCTTTACACTGGTTTAATTGTTTATATTCTTCGTGCAAACTCGGAAGTATTTCCGTTATCTTATTGTTTGTAGAGCGAGAAAAGGCAAGAATGCTTGGATGAGTTAATGAAACGTTTAGATGTTATTGAAAGTTGTTCTGACCCTGAGAAGGATAGTGAATGGCTGCCAATTCAGTCAGTCTTCGATGGCTATTCTAACAACTAGAGCATTATATGAAATACATACTGATAATACTGGTTATTGTAATTACATTGGGTTTTCTACAGATAGATGAGGATAAGTCTTCTACTGCCAAAGAGTGGACTACAAAGCTGGAGAATGATCGGGCTAGTAAAAGCGAAGCCTTTATCTATCTTAATGGAATTATGGCCGCTGAGAATGAAGATGTAATGGAGGTGGGGGAGAACAGGTTTTCTGCTTACAAAAAAGCTGAAGAGGTCACGGAGCCATATGATGATGAAATTGTTTTTGATGATTATCCAAATGATAAAATGCTTCCAAAGCCTCATGAAGATAACGAAATCTACTGCAAATTATGGGAGAGTGATTGTCTTGGTATAATTATAAAGAATAGCAGTAAATGGGAATCTGAACTCAATGACCACTCCGTGATATTGGCTAGATACCGAAAATTCATTTCATTTTCGGAATTTACAACCTTATCTAGGCCGTCTGCAATAGAAGTAATCCCAAGCTATAAATATATAGGGTATGGAAATAAGCTTGCTCTATTAGAAAGCTTATTTCTTGCGGAGCGTGGTTCTCCCCGTGATGCAATGGCGTCATTGAGTGGCGATGTTAATAAATTACGAAAGCAACTAGCGGTTGCTGACAACCTGATACATAAGATGGTGTTTGTTAATCTAATAGCAAACAACCTTGATGTGATTGCTTATATTGGTAATAAATACGAGTCGTATCAAAAATTGAACATATCCTATTTAACATTGGATGAACTAAGTATTGCTGAGCCAATGATAAGGGAATTTGGCATGATGAATGACTTATACACGAGCCTGGACGGCAATCCGGAAATTTTTGAGATTGGCGGTAATATGCCATCTTGGTTTGTTCGAGCCGTATTTAAGCCAAATATGACTATAAATGAATCTATTTTTTTATATGAACGATTGATCTACATGGCTACTTTATCCCAGGATGTTTTTCCTACTCTTAAATTACCCGATGCTGAAGAAATGAAAAAAGAAATCAATTATCTTAATTATGTAGGTAGCGTATTAAACTCTATAGCTTTTCCAAACTATCATGAATATGTCGCGAGGCTTTATGATCTGAATTGTAAGATATCTCTCGTAAGGTACGTTCTAAGTGATAAGAAAACTCCACTTGAAAACCCCTATTATCCGAACTCAAAATCATATGAGGCTAGTGAAACCGAAATTTGTTTCAATGGGCCATATGACGATACTAGAAGGTTGCGCTGTATTAGTACAAAGGTTTAAAGTAAAAGCCATGAGAGGGTGCACCTCCATGGCTGCGCTCATTTATCCTGATTTTCCTCTGCACTAAATATTGGAGTCTAAAACCTTGAATAGTACTGTATCGAGTGAGTTGAGCCCTGTTTCGAACTATGGGGCAACCACCGGAAAACTTTTGAAGTCAAAGAAGTTAAAGGTCTGTGTGGCAGAATCGACAACGGGCGGGCTGATCTCTGCGAGCCTTGTAGCGCAACCCGGGGCTTCACGATTTTTTATCAGTAGCTGCATTTTATATTCCAAGGAAGGGATCCAGCAATTCTTACCGCCAAGTGTTATCGAAAGAAGTAACGTAATGGATGTGACGTCTAATTATAAAAACAAAGAGAACTATATTTCTTCCAAAGAAACCTTTGTTAAAACGGTATCAGAGTATTTGAGAGAATTGCACGATTGTGACTATTGCCTTTGTGAGTCAGGTACCAGTGGGCCAGAGTTTTATATTCCAGGAGTTACTAGCGGATTTACTGCGATTGGTATTGCTGGAAGGGACAAGACTTATGAGGAAGTATTGCATACTGGTGTTACCAATCGAGAGTGTAATATGTATAATTTTTTGGAACGATCACTTGAGATACTGAACAAAGTGATTATAGAGGAGCATGGTGAGCTCTAACGGGGTTTGGGACTTGAGCTATCCAATCAAAATTTATGAATATAAATTCTACAATATACGAAAAAGCACAAGATCTAGCCTGTAATTTGGTGAATGCATCAGCGTCAGGTGACACCAAAGCGTATTGGGCGATTTACCATGAGCTTGAAGATTTATGCGTATCCAATGAGAGCAGTGATAAAAATCATCCGTTTCAATGGGAAACATTGGGCGATTTCACAAAGGATGATGCTGCTTCCGTTTTAATATATGAAAAGGCTTTTAAATATTCGAGTGATTTGGGCGCGTATGAATATATGGCTTCGATAAAGCTAGCCTTGGCCGAGAGATATTGTTCCCTGGGATTAACGGATATTGCTCGTTCAAATGCAGTCGAAGCAAATGACCACGCTATAAAAACAGATGACCTTGAAATGCGCCAAGAAATTAGTGAGTTCTTGCTGAACGAATGTTAATGGCCGTTAGTGAAATCAGGTATTACTAAGGCGTGCAGGTTTGAATGTTACTTCAGCAGAAAACTGGAGAGTTTGTGAATGGATTTAACCCTATTAGCGGTTTTAGCCGCAATGATTTATGGAAAGGAACGCTACCAAGTTTAGAGTATGGGTATGAGGAGAAGGGGCCGATTATTTTGGAACAACGAAAGGGTTGGTACAGAATAAAGTTGGCGGCAGGTAGTGGTTGGGTTAAAGCCTCTACTACAAATAAAATGTTGACTTTTGACTCTATGTGACAGTTTGCTTATATGTCTTTGTGCTTTTGATTGAAATACGACGCTAAAGGTAGTTACTATCGATAGGACATTGAAAAATAAGAAATGAGGAATATTATGCGCGTATTACAAGTCACAAAATTTGGAGATCCGTCTGCTCTAAAAGTCGCTGAGGTTCCAGAGAGAGACCCCTCATCATTAGAAATAAAAGTCCGGGTAGAAGGTGTAGGGATCGGATATTTTGATGGATTGCTCATCAAGGGGGAATATCAAATTAAACCCCCGTTACCCTTTGTACCTGGAAGCTCTATTGCAGGTACGGTTGAGTCGGTGGGAGATAAGGTGACTAATCTCAAGGAGGGAGATAAGGTAGCAGCTTTCGCATTTCTGGGCGGTTTGGCGGAAAAAGCGCTGCTTGCCAGTAATTCTGTTGTCCTTTTACCCCCTGAAATTAATTTGCAGGATGCGGCAAATTTTTTCATGTCTTATGCAACTGGTGTGCTTGGATTAAAGCAGCTAGGGGATGTTAAGGAAGGCGAAAGTGTTCTTGTGCTCGGCGCTTCTGGTACAACAGGGGTGACGGCCATCGAAATATCGAAAGCTCTGGGTGCTAAGGTTATCGCTTGTGCTTCAACGGAAGAGAAAAGACAGCGATGTATAGAAGCCGGTGCTGATCATGTGATTGATTATACTGCTGAAGATTGGCGTAAGCAGGTTAAGGCGTTATTTCCCCAGGGTGTTGATGCGGTTTATGACCCTATTGGAGGAAAGTGGGCAGAACCAGCGCTGCGTTGTCTAGCTCCCGGTGGTCGTTATCTCGTTGTAGGCTTTGTTGCAGGTATTGCTTCTATTCCTCTTAATTTACCCCTGTTAAAACGTTGTTTAATCATTGGCGTCAATTGGGGGGCTGAATCAATGGCTAACCCTGAAATCGTGGCACCTATCATCGAGCAAGTTATACAGTGGTCATTAGCGGGAAAGTTAAAAACCCAGCCTGATAAGGTCTACGGGTTAGAGCAGGGCGGAGAGGCATTTGGTGCTTTGTTTGATAGAACCTCAAAAGGAAAAATAGTGATTAATCCGAGCTTGTAAACGATAGCGCAGAGAAATTGCAGCAGTTATTCGAAAATAGGCTTACTCAATGATGGCTTGGGGAAAGGCTTTGGTGTTAGTCACTTAAATAATATGCTCCAGTTTTATCGATTGTTTCCAATTCGCCACGCAGTGCGTAGCGAATTGAGCTGAACCCACTATCGTACTTTGATAGACATGGGGTTAATGTTATCTGCGGGTTTTGCCAGTGTGGATTACTCGCACTGAGCACCTTCAAAGGGTAATGCAGTATTCAGCGCTAAATCCCGCGAATGAGAGCCGATATAAACTTGATAGCAACCATTTGCCATCTCCCAACCTTCATTCGCTTCGTTCCAATAAGAAAGGCTTCGGGCATCTAGAGAAAACTCAACCTTGGTGGATTCACCAGGGTTTAAGGTGACCCGTTCAAAGCCTTTTAACTGACGGGGTGGCTGACGATTGTCCAGGGATATATCCGGTAGGCCAACATAGAGTTGGGCTGATTCAGAGCCTGTCCTGTCCCCAGCGTTGGTTAGGGTAGCGGTCACCGTTAGGTTAGGTAATGTGCCGCTTACTTGTAGGTTGCTATAACTGAAGTTGGTATAACTAAGGCCAAATCCAAAAGGGTAGGCAACAGCCTTATTTTGATCATCAAACCAGCGATAACCCACCATTACCCCTTCATCATACTCCACATTAAATAGAGAACCTTTAGGGCCGCGGTGAAGCATGCCTGGGTAGCGGGAGAAATTATTCGCGTAGAGCGTGTCATTGGCACTTTCTGGGAACGATAGAGGCAGCTTTCCACTGGGGTTTATGTCACCAAACAAAATACCCGCAATGGCTGGCCCACCAAACTGCCCTGGAAACCATGCTTGTAACAAGGCAGCAATATCATCTCGCCACGGGGTTAATGACGCCGATCCGGTTTCTAATATCACCGCCGTATTGCTATTGGCTTGTGCCACGGCGTTGATCAAGCCGTCTGGATCCTGGCCCGCTAATTTCTCCTCAAAACAGGTTAGAGAAAGACAGGTACGATCCTGACCTTCGCCGGAACTTGTTGCGACAAACACTAGGGCCACATCACTGTTAGACGCTACGTCAGCGGCAGCCGTTAGGTCGTTGCCATCATGGTAGTTAACCGTAACTCCTGCGGCAATGGCACGTTCAGTGATGGCCTCTCTCGGTGTGATTAACCTAAAGGGGAATACCGCAGAAGATCCACCGCCATTGATAAAACTATCAGACGCATCACCAATGATCGCAATACTATTAACCTTTCCTAAATCGATCGGTAGCAGGTTATCGTTTTTTAATAATACGGTGCCTTGTTCTGCTGTTTGTTGGGCAACTAGGGCGTGAGCTTCTTTATCAATGGCGTCGTCATTGGAGGTATAATTAGGGCGATCGATAACACCATGATCAAATAAGGTATGAAGCACATTGCCAACCCGTTGATCGATGTCTTGTTCCGTCACTTCATTGTTAGCGATGGCCTTTGCTATTTTCGAGCGCGTATAGTGAATACCGATAGGCATTTCTAGATCATTGCCCGCATGTATTGCATCCACGGTGTCTTTTTGGGCGAATAGATAATCGGTTAACACAAAACCGTCAAACCCCCATTCATCACGTAAAATCTCGGTTAATAAACGCTGGCTACCACAGGCAGACTCATAGTTTACATAATTGTAAGAACACATAATGCTATCTAACCCGCCTTGTTTTACTAAGACTTCGAACGGCGATAGATAGACTTCACGCATGGTGCGTTCATCAATAACAGCATTATATAAAAAGCGTGCTCCCAGGGCACCGGGGAACAAGGGGATATTGGGTATACCAATCAGACCTTCCTGAGTGTAAACCCCATAGTGTTTTGCATTGGCAATGATACCTTCACTTTCAATACCATACATCCACTGTAAACCCATTTGTGAGACCAGATAAGGATCCTCACCAAAGGTTTCAAATACCCGACCACTGGTATAGATACGAACCACATCCAGCGTGGGTGCATGTATTACATCATTGCCTTTATTTTTTACTTCGTTACCGATTGCCTTACCAACCTGGCGGGCTAGTTCTGGGTTAAAAGAAGAGGCAACGGCTAAAGGCGAGGGGTGTGCTGTGGCGTTGCCTTCCCGAACACCCAAAGGGCCGTCAGAAAAATACACCGTATTGAGGCCAAGCCTGGGAATACCCTTGGACGTGCCGTTGGCAGGAACGCCAATGGCAGCACCAAAAATGTCATCGCCTTGCATCAGGCTAAGTTTCTCATCCAAGGTCATTTCATTGAGTAGCAGAGAGGTTCGTTCCTTGGATGTATAAGAGGTGTCGCACCAGGGCCTTTCTGTGGGATCACCGCAACCATCACCGACACAGCCTGAAAGAATGACCGTAGTGCACAGGCCAAGAATGGCGTTAATACGTGTAGAAAACCTCAACATTGCTTCTATCCCCCAATATGTAAATGTAGTACACCCTTCGTGATTCTATGCAACGATAGGGTTGACGTTATGGAGGTTAACACCGCTAGATCGGGTATGCTGTCAAATGCTTTACATTGAGGGTAAGTGATTAACCTCGTAACAAATTTTTGAGGGCGTCCATCTCTTCCATTACCTCGCTACTGGTGAGCGTTTTAAGCGCGTCATAATCCAAGATTTCTAGTTCACCCTGCTGGTAACAAATCCAACTTTTTGTCTTCCATGCTCCCAAATATTTATTCACGGTTTGGCGGGATGTGGATAGCATTTCAGCTAGTTGATCTTGTGAGAGGTTGATTGATAGTTTAACTGAGGGTTTGGTTGAGTTTTCTTGCTGTACTCCTTTTTGTATTCTCTTTTGTGATCCTTTTTGCTCTCCCTTTTTATCGGCCAAAACCAATAACAAGCTCGCAAGCTTATTTTCAACAGGGTGCTTAAAGAGGTGAGCCATCGCCAGGCAGGAGAAGCGGGAAGTCATCGCTAATTGTTTTGCTAACGATTGTACAAACTGAATTTCTGTATTGAAAAGATGAACAAAATTTGGCCTCGGTATCAACAAAACTGACACAGCCTCCATCGCAGAGGTTCGCGCAATACTTTGAGCGTTAGTTAATGCCTCATGGTCGCCAAACAATGCAGTTTCCGGTATTGGCCCAACAAAAAAAGCCTCACCATCCGGTAATGGGATCTCCAGGCGAACAAAACCCTTTTTCACTACAAAAACATAATCGGGTACATCGCCGACATCATAAATTGTTTCCCCGGCTTCATAATGTTTAAACTTGGTATTGACTAAACATTGTTGCAGTACGGCTTCTGGCAAATTTGTAAATAAAGCGCAGCTCTTTAATGTGAGGTGTTTTTCGTCGGTTATGCTGTCATTATTTTTATTGTTATTAGCGCTAGTTCCCGTCACGGTTGCCTCTTATGCTTGATGTTATTGTTTGCCAGCTACAGTGGAGGCTCTTCAATTGGGCATTCATCCCATGAGCTTTGACCGAATGATGAGCTACCCATTGAGAATGGCTCTTCATTCATTTCCTCGTACAAATCATAAAAGCCTGAGAATTCCAACACAGCTCTTACATAAGTATTACTGTTGCGATTAAGCACATCATACTCATCTTTGCAGGAATAATACTTTGATTGGTCTAAAATAAACTCTGCAATTTGATTAACGTCTTCGCCACCACGAATCTCGCCTAACGAGTAAGGATCTTCCAGTTTATCAATATTATCTAGACCATTGCCATGGATGGATCTGATATAACCGCATTGTTGATAAGTGGCGTTTGGGTTAATGTTGTCAAACGGATCGCAATCAAAATCAGGATCAAAAGCCTCAGAAAGCTCGAATGAGAATAATTCTTCTGAATAGCTTCTTTTTACCACAATAGAAGGGTGTGTGAAGTTATCTTGAATGAATTCTCCACCTTCGTACAAGTTACGTTTATAGATTCTAACGAAGGCGTTTTCATACCATCCTTCGCTGCTCTGATACTCTTCAAGCGGTGGAAGTTCTTTGTTGATCTTGTCAAAGCATCCGGTTACCCCCGTGAGGGCGAAAAAAATCATGATGAATCGAGAGAAAGACTGTCCTGAAGAAAGACAAGATATAATTAAGCGCATAACCCAAATTCCATTTAGTTTATTAATATCCATATGCTAGCGTGCACTAAAGTACAGTTTTTAACCTTCCCTTGTCAATCTCTAAATAACCCTGGCAAACCATAGCAATGATCGCCATGTATGTGCGTAATGAATATAGCTTTTAGGGTTTGTAGGGATAAGTGAGTATGCAATAACTGATATTGCGGAGTCATTTGTTGCATTGCATTGATGATTAGGAGATCTAGTATATGATAACGCGGTTATTCTTGAATCAACTATTTATAGGGGAGTGCTACGGGTGAGAGAGAGCTTAAGAAAGAAGATGGTGTTGGCCATCTAAAAATATAATGAGCGTGAAGTTTTTATAGATTTATAATATTTTCTTGTTTTTATTCAAATGGTTATAAACATTTGGCTCTTCTGTTATGATCTTGCTTGATAATAATAAATTGGAGGGACCCCAATGTTTTCATATCATAAAAGACGAATCTATTCTTTTTTCCTTGTAGCACTATTTCTTAGCCTTACGACCGGTTGTAAAACAACGGTGCCGTTGGAAAATAGTGAATTACAAACTGATATTTCTGGTAAGGCCGCAAGTAAAAAAACATATTCAGTAGACATAAAAGAAAACACTTCTGCGCTCTATGTGCAGTCATCGGGTAGTAATGATATTACTCTTGAGTTTCTCGATTCTGATGACAATGTTTTGTCCGTTTGTTCTTCAGGTACTTCCTGCTTTTTGAGTTACCCTGCTGTAGGAAAATATAAAATTAATATGGTCGGAAGTTCCGATTATACGGGTGCTAATCTGGTTGCTTCTTGGGTAGACAGTAGTAATTCTGTACTTAGCAACGGTGTTGCATCCACTGAGATGTCTGGAAGCACAGGCATCATGCATGTGAAGTCGATCAATATACCGGTTAGCAATGGGGCTGTCACTTTTGCGGCCAGCGAAGACGGTGTGGTAAGTCTCGATATTTTAGATAATTCAGGTGTGGTTGCTTATCAGTGTGATGGGACTCCGTGTGTTACAGATAGTTTGACTGATGGAAGTTATTTTGTGCGAGCAACAGGCTTGCAAGATTTCACGGCGTTAACACTGACGGCAAGCTGGGGTGGTATCGGTAGTGCGACCTTAGAAAATGGCGTAGCGACAATTTTATCAGGTGCGGAAAATGATCAATTTGTAGAATCATTTTATGTTCCGTCAAATACTGATGGTTTTATGGTGAATATGTCCGGCAATGGGGGTTACTCATTTCAGGTGGTGGATGATAGCGGAGCTCATGTAGCCAGCTGTGGTTCAGCGGAGTGCTTTTTAGGAAACCCTTCTCCGGGACTTTATTATATCCAAGGTGTTTTTCATTCGAACACTGTTAATGCTCGGTTGACTGCTATTTGGGGAGGGGCGACCGAGTCGACTCTTGAAAATGGAAAGCCGATATCATTGAGTGGTGTAGGTGAACAGATTATTTTGCAATCTATTTATGTGCCAGCCAATACGACGGGATTAATGTTATCTGCGGGTTACGCCAGCGTGGATTTTACCCTTTACGATCATGACGGTGGCTATGTAGTTGGGTGTGGCGGGTTTGATTGTGCCGTACCGGATCTTGCAGAAGGCGTCTACTTTGTTCAAATTCACTTATTTGAAGATATTGTTAATTTTAATGTGAGCGTTGCTTGGGGTGGGGCATATGGCGGAACGTTCGAGAACGGAAAGTCGATATCCTTGAGTGGTGTCGGTGAGCAATATCTATTGCAATCCCTTTATGTGCCGGCCAATACGACGGGATTAATGTTATCTGCGGGTTACGCCAGCGTGGACTTTACCCTTTACGATTATAACGGGGGTTATGTAGTAGGGTGTGGCGGGTTTGATTGTGTGGTACCGGATCTCGTAGAAGGCGTCTACTTCGTTCAAATTCACTTACTTGAAGATATTGTTAATTTTAATATGAGCGCTGCTTGGGGTGGGACGAATGGCGGGACGCTTGAAAACGGAGAATCGATATCCTTGGGTGGTGTCGGTGAGCAGTATCTATTGCAATCCCTTTATATGCCAGCCAATACGACGGGATTGATGTTATCTGCGGGTTACGCCAGCGTGGACTTTACTCTTTACGACCATACTGGTGGCTATGTGACTTCGTGTGGTGGGTTCGATTGTGCAGTATCGGATCTTGCAGAAGGCCTCTACTTTGTTCAAGTTCACTTATTTGATGATATCGTTAATTTTAATGTGAGCGCTACTTGGGGTGGGACGAATGGCGGAACGCTTGAAAACGGAGAATCGATATCCTTGAGTGGTGTCGGTGAGCAATATCTATTGCAGTCCCTTTATGTGCCCGCTAATACGACGGGATTAATGTTATCTGCGGGTTACGCCAGTGTGGATTTTACCCTTTATGATCATACTGGTGGCTATGTGACTTCGTGTGGTGGATTTGATTGTGCGGTATCGGATCTTGCAGAAGGTCTCTACTTTGTTCACGTCCACTTATTTGAAGATATTGCTAATTTTAATGTGAGCGCTGCCTGGGGTGGGGCGTATGGCGGAACGCTTGAAAACGGAGAGTCGTTATCCTTGAGTGGCGTAGGCGAGCAATACCTTTTGCAATCCCTTTATGTACCGGCCAATACGACGGGATTAATGTTATCTGCGGGCTATGCCAGCGTGGACTTTAGCCTTTTCGATCATAGCGGTGGCTATGTGACTTCGTGTGGTGGGTTTGATTGTGCAGTATCGGATCTCGCAGAAGGTCTCTATTTTGTACAAGTTCACTTATTTGAAGATATCGCTAATTTTAATGTGAGCACTGCTTGGGGCGGGGCGTATGGCGGAACGCTTGAAAATGGAGGGTTAATATCGTTGAGTGGTGTAGCTGAGCAATATCTATTGCAATCCCTTTATGTGCCGACCAATGCGACGGGGTTAATGCTATCTGCGGGTTTCGCCAGTGTGGACTTTAGCCTTTTCGATCATAACGGTGGCTATGTGACTTCGTGTGGTGGGTTTGATTGTGCGGTATCGGATCTCGCAGAAGGCCTCTACTTTGTACAAGTTCATTTATTTGAAGATATTGATGTGTTCCATCTCGCTTCCGCTTTTGGTGGAGAAGGTGTTAGCTCTCTCGAAAAAGGGGTGCCACTAGCGGGCCAGTCTCTTGTTGCAAATCAATTTTTAATTCAGTCACTCAACGTCCCTGTGGGGACAAATAGTTTTTCCCTGGATGTCTCTGTAGCCGGCAATGTGGGAATAGAAGTGCTCAATGAACAGGGGGCTCTCCTTACGTCGTGCGCTCCTAATGTCCAGTGCACCATTGCTTTGGATGATCCTGGCGCTAAGTTCATTCGCATTTATGCTTTTGAGAATGACGTGGCTGACATGAGTATTTTGGCGGATTGGTAATTAAGGCACAATACAGATACTTTGTAGGTTAATGTGTCTAGACCTGCATTCGCTAGTCGGCGGATGCAGGTGAATTGCAGCAGTTATTCAAAAACAGGCTTGCTTAGTATGGGGTTCCAGTGCCAATTCTTTTTATTAGCGCTAATGTGTACGCCACCTACATGCCTATCATCAGCGGGTTGTCTGTTCTGCAGTGTAAGCAAGTTAGTATTTTTTTCTAATAAGGATCGACCGAGATCAGTAATCGAAAGCAACGTTTGTCGCATTGGGTTTTTATCTGGAAATTCTTCAAGCACGGTGATGGCGGGGTGCTCGGCCTCCCAAAGTGGGCGCAAAATTGCCAAAAGCATAATATCCCCTAGAAAAGGCTGTGGATCTGATTCGGTCATGAGCAGACTAAAAATTGCTCCTGGACGCATTTCACCTTCTCTTGCCAAAATGTCCAGCGAAAGGTACTCCGTTAGACTCAATCCGTTCCCGGTCCAAGGCAATTCCATTAGCATACGTTTTAATGCTTGCTGCATATCACTAAAGGGTGTGTCTTCTTCTGTAAGGCGCCATAATTCCAGTGGGTCATCCTTGGTGAAGGCTAGCCAGCAACGTGCTCCATAGGCAATCATGGCAGGGGATATAGCTTGGCGTTGTGACCACAACGTAAGGATGGCTTCAGGCATGCCGCTGAGCTGTCCAATGCCAATAAATTTCTTTACTCCGGGGAAGCTGTTGATCTGGATGCATTCAACAAGGGCGTTATCCAGATTAAGTTCTGCCAAGTGGGCAAGTACATAGGCTTTAGAGAGTTGATCAAATGCATCATGTTCGTACCACAGCACGATACGTTCATAACGCTCAGGTGCATGACGTAGAACATCCTCAACATTGCGTATTTCTGCCTCGGTATTCTGCATGCGATCTTCGGGGACGTAGCTTCCATAGTGTTGCGTTAAAAATGTTGTCCGTATTTGAATAAACGCTTCCAAAGCATCAAAGTGCGGAACATGCCCTTGGGGAAAAGGGTTGCTGATTTCTAGAAAATCACCTTTAAAGCCAGCGCTGAGTAACGCTTGTTCAATATCATTGCCGCACCGAATATGCAGGGTGCTATATTCAGCATCAGGGGAGGAGGGTGAAGAAGAAAGTGAAGAAGGTGAGCGTTCAATATGCTCTCGTGCATCACTCATTGCTGCAATATGATGTTTGAGTTTTGCCCAGCTAGGCAAGCCATTTTCACGGGCAATAATATATTGGGCATCTGCCAGCTTTAACGTTGCTGCCTTTGTATGAAGGCGCGGATCTAGTCTTTCTAATGCTTCAGGTGCTGCTGCTTTAAGTTGTTTTAATAAATCTTTGGATTCTTTCTTTAGTTTCTCTAAAGACAACCTTCTTGGAATGGTGTTGTCACTGGCAACAAGCAGTCTTGCATGAAGTAGCGATGGTTTATAGTCAGGTGAGGCAGCATCAGGAACACGACGATGGAATTTCTCTACCGCGTGAGGATCTCCCTTGTTATAGGCATCAAGTAGTTGTTGGGCTTGTTGTTGATGCTTTAATCGAACGGATTCAACACTGTCTGAAAAGGGGAGGTCTAGGCGTTCATCCACGCTGGAAATGGTTTTTGACATACGATTCTCCTATATTCCGTATCCGCCTAACGGTTAAAAATCGTATCGATTATGTGGGTTTTATAATCTTACTTATCTCGATAGGCTCAGCCCTTTCTGCGGATTAGGTGCATTCGAGAAATGCATAGTCAATCTAATCGTTGATGATTGATAAGTCAAATCGTTGTTTGGTTATCGTTTCATAGTCAATTCCTCATAGAAAGACATGCCGCCTATAAGTGGGTTATGCTCTCTGTATATTTCAGAGAATATATTTCAACGAGTTACTTGAATGACAAAAAAACCAACCGTTGCACAATACACTCAAGGCAATATTTTACTGGTTCCTGAATCCCTATTTGCTATGGCGGATGTGAAGACCCTGCTGTGGGATGGTAATTCAGTGGTGTTTTTTAAGGATCTAGAAAATGATCTAGTAGATATTGAGTTTTGTACCAATGCCCCTTGTCTAGTATATTTACAAGCTGGTCGGGAGTTGATTACCACGCCAACAAATGAGCAGTTGCCGCTAGAGCCGCGAGATCTTGTTTTTTTTCCCAAAGGACTGAACCTTTTTTCTGATTACCATGGAGAAGATGGCCAGCTGAAGGCGTTCTTGGTGTTTTTTAGTCAGGATGTGGTGAGGGATTTTCTAGCGTCCAAGAAAAGCTTAGGGTCAGTTAAAGGCTCGGAGGGGGCTGCTTTCAAAATAGTATCGAATAGCTTGTTTGATACTTTCTTTACCGGATTACAACAAAGCTCCGATCAATTAGTCCATTCCAAACCCCTTATTAAATATAAATTACTGGAGTTGCTGCATCTGGTCGATCTACAAGATAGCGATAACTTGCTTCGTAAAAACTTAAGTGTGGATATTAAAACGTCGACCAAAAGAAATATCGTCCGATTAATGAATCAGTATGCCCTAAGCAATCTAACAGTCACTGATTTAGCGGCTTTGTCTGGCCGTAGCATTGCGAGCTTTAACCGTGATTTCAAAAAATCGTATTCCACAACACCGAAACGGTGGCTGTTAGATCAACGATTGGAATACGCGAATACATTGCTAACGCAGACGGATCAAACCGTTACCGATATCGCTCTACAAATTGGCTATGAGAATGTCTCTCACTTCATCAAAGCTTTCAAAGACAAGTACGGTGCTACGCCAAAACAGTTTATGAACAGAAAACGGCATTTTTGATGGATTGTGAGTAGTGGCTCTTGGGTATTCCTGATTGAATAGCATTTCAATTTAAGGAGAAATCTATGACTGTTAGTTTAGTGCAAGTTACCCCTGTCATGGGGGTACATATATTTGTTGGTATCGGTGCAATATTTGTTGGTATCTCACAAATATTTTTAATACCTAAAAACACAGAGGCTTTCAAAAGAGTAGGGGTTCTTTGGGTACTGTTAATGGGCGCGCTGGTTATGACCTCATTTGATATAAGGCTGGTTAATGAGGGTGGATTTAGTCCGATTCACGGGCTTTCTCTGGTTGTATTAGTACTTTTGGGTCTGGGGATTTTGGGGGCAAAGAAAGAAAAAGAAGGCGTACAAAAATTTAGTTTGTATGCCTCCTTTGGTGTCCTTATGTTCGTACTCGTTGCGTTAATCGCGACCCCGGGTGGGGTGATGAATCAGTGGTTTTTAGGCGCTTAATGCGGTTCTGTCGAAAACTGTTCGGTTTTTGTGAAGGCAGCAAGGCGGTTTTCGACTTACGCAGCTAACGAGTTGAACGATGATGGATCTCGGTGTGTGACGGCCTTTACACTTGTTCCCCCACAAGATCCTCAAAGTTATATTGTTTGTGCTACAGGGGGCAATTTAATATAAGAAATGTATTGCGTGACAGGGTCACAGGGATAAAATTAAGAGACGGTGATATCAACGTTCAGCAATGGAGCTTAGATCATGGCCAAAGCAAAGTACAAAATCACTAAAGATGACAGTCTAAAGGCATGGATGTACATTGAAAGCAAACTCAGTGATCAAAATTATCCAGACGAAGAGTTCAATTTTGAAAATAAAGAAGAATTTCAAAACATACAACCCAATGCAAATAACAAAATAAATAAATGGTGCGAAAAACATCTAAACAAAAAACAGTGGCAACAACTAAAAGATTCAATACGAGCCAATCGGTCGAGGGCGGCAAGTGATAAAAAGTCAGTCGATTTGGAAAGACACGCATGGGAGATGCTTTCAACGATCGCGAAATCGGAAGGTGTGACGTTATCACAAGCGATAGAAAAGCATCTTAAGAATATGTATATGAAAATTCAGAAAAATAACGCTGAACTGTACGACAAAATATAACCATCAGAAAATCCCACAATGATGCGCCGTAAAAGGAAAAGGTTATGAGTCCTACTCCCGTTTTTTTACCTCAAACCATCCATCTAGGGAAGAATCAAATAACTGTGTAATCCATTGCGATACTGACTTTATCGCGGGTACTCTGGATGAATTGCGGCTCAATACAAGCCATACATCTTGCTTGCAATCATCCAGCACGGGAGAGCACTGCGTTAATTCACTGTGCATCGTCGCCACAAAACAGGGTAAAACAGCTAACCCTTGACCATTCGACACTGCTTGCAATATCGAAGTTAAGGTGGTGCACCGTAATTTTATTTGATCAGACTTCACATGCTGTGATAACCATTGGTTCGGTGGCAGCGGCCTGTCCTCATCGCAATAGGAAATCCAACGACAGGCATGTAGGCGCTCCTCTGTCATCGCTGCAGGATTCTTAGATATATAGTCAGCAGTTGCATAAACTGCATAGCTACACTGGCCAAGAGACCGGGTAATTAAATTCTGGCTTGTGGGCTTACGTGAACGAATGGCAATATCGACTTCGCATTTTTCTAGGTTCGAAAAATCAAACCCAGTTTCGATGTGCAGAGAAATATCAGGAAATAGATCGGTTAATGATGCCAGGTTACACGTTAATAATTTTGCGAAAGATTCACCACAAGCTAGCTTCACTGTACCAGTAGGTTGATTTTGTAATGTATGAGCATCTGCCTCAAGTTCATCACAGGCAAGTTGCATTTTCTTAGCGCTGGGCATTAACGTTCGGGCATGCTCAGTGAGTTCGTAACCGTAAGGTGTGCGTATAAACAATGTAACTGCTAGTTGTGCTTCGAGCTTTTCGATGCGGCGTCCAATAGTGGGTTGGGATTTGTTTAATAGATGGGCAGCTGCCGATAAGCTGCCGCTATTGGCCACCGCCAAAAAAACCTTAATATCACTCCACTCGAAGTCCATTCCATGCCTATCCGTAAGTTATATAGAAAGGGCTATTCATTTTTGAATAACCCTTTGAGGATTATAGAGGATATCAACACTCAATTCATCTCGTTATAGTTGCGCTACAAACTCACAGCGGTGGTAAACGTCCAAGGATGCAAAAATGAGCGAAACTGTTTTATTGAGAGCCAAAGTAGAAAAATCCAAAATCGATCGATTTATCTGCTTTATAGCCGAACTTTTGTCGGAAACTCGTGGTTTTATTGGTTGTATTAATATTGATATCTATCAAAATTGTCGCAATCCAGAAGAATTTACCTTTTATGAAAACTGGGAGTCCATTGAGCACTATGAGTGCTATTTGGCTATGCGGTCTGAACAAGGCGTCATGGATACAATGGCCTCCATGTTACAGACACCACCTGATATTCAGTACTTTACGCGTCTGAATATTTAATGCACAGGCTACAGAAAATAGGATTTATCGAATTTCATTTTCTGTAGCCTTGGCGTGCGGACGACCGCATTGTGGAGGGAGCCACCCACCTATTTGGCTACCTCTATCCAATCTCCAACTTTTACATGATGGTAACCATTACCAAATTTCGTGTTGAAATATTCAATAGCGTCATCGCTAGTGTCGTGACCTCCTAACGCAATAAAACGTAATCCCAACCCTTGTAACAAATTGAGTTCATCATCCATCGTTTCGAAACTTATCGGGTTATGGGGGCCTTCGCCGGATGCTAGATATTTCTGGAGGTTTATTCCAAGAAGGTTTAGTCGTCCTTCTGGAATCGGGTAATGTAAATCTCCAACAAGCCCATAGATGTCTTCGTTAAAAACCTGTTGAGCGCGCGTTAGAATTTTAGGAACTGTCTGATGCCCGCAACCAACAATGAAGACGAGCCCTTTATTTTCTACATTGATCACAAGCGCTTGTTCTTCTATTCTTCCTAGAAACAATTGCCTCGATATTGCACCGAGGCTAGCTATCCCTGGGCCGATGACGGTCGCTTCGGGTATGACGTTAACCTTATTGTTGGGGTAGGTTGTATGGGTTGCGGCGTATATATCTTTACCGGCGAGGTCTGTCTGTTCTAGTCCGATAGAGAACGTATTCTGGTTAACCCACTGTTGACCACCACTATGATCCAAGTGCGCGTGGCTCATAAAAATGGTGTCGATACTATCGAGCGTCACAGCCAACTGTTTCATGTTGTGTTCTAAGGGAGAGGGAGACTCTTGATTCTTGTTGAATCCCACGTCGAATAAAATCGTGTTGTTATCTGTCTTTATTAAATAAGAAACACCGGCTTCGCCTTTTAATGCATCATTGGCAGTGTGCCAGTTTACCAAAGGTAAAATTGACAAGGATTTTGTAGAACCAAAATTAACGATAGGGTCAGGTTTATAGGCCTTCCAGTCTTGCTCGATAGCAGCCGAGCCTTGTAAGAAAGAAACGACCCGGTAACTCACTAAGGAGATAACAACGAGAAATAAGAATAGTGATGTTCGTATTACAACTTTTTGATTTAGCATGGTTAACTCTTGTTAAATTACTCAAAATAAACCTGTAAATCACGGGGGATTTTCATCGGTTTAATTGGGTTAATTCGAGCCCTGCCGGTATTCCCTATGGGCACAACTCCCACTAGGGATCCTACGCTCATAATGATTCTCACAATCTGGCCAAGAGCCTCACGCAGATCTGTGGTTTTTACAGCCACCTTATACATCCAATAGTGGTTCCTAACGTGTGTAATGTAGTTTCTTTGGCCCAGGATGTGAGCGCGCTCTAAATGCTCGAAGCATTGTGAATAATTGTTTTCTTCATACTTTTCTCGAGCCAGTCTCATTTCGTTCTCAAAGGCATTTCGTAATTTTTTCTTCATTGTTTGGTACTCCCAAAACGCTATTTTATGTGATTCTATTCTTACTATAGTATCGGTGTTCTCATCTCAGAAATTGAATAAACTGGCTATTTTGAGTGAAAATATTCAGCTATACCCTCTAAATTGGGCCTAACCTGATAAGTTTTGGCCGGTGGGTCTAGCAATAGAACCAAGAGACTTCGGTCAAGAATCATCAGCGATGAAAGCTTTCGAATCTTGAATACCAAATTCCGGCTGTAACAACGAGTGCGATATGTCGAACTTATCCCGCAAGACAGCGCTCGCACGTTCAATGACCTTAGAGACTTCGCTTAGCCTGATGTCTTTACTAAAGTCCAAGTGAGCCTCAAGGTGGATATCTTTGTCATTTAGCTGCCATATATGCAGATGATGCAGGTTGGAGATATAGGGTAATGCTAGTAGTGCTTCTTGGATTTCATCGGGTTGAATGTGTGACGGTGTAAATTGCATCAACACCTTTAGCGTTTTAACCAATAATCCAAGGGCGGAGATTATGAGGTATATAGCGATTCCGATCGATAATAGACTGTCGATCCAAAACACTTGGAAATAGCTCATGTAAATGCCACCAACGAGCACCGCAATTGACGAAATAAGGTCAGAGAGCAAGTGTAAGTAGGCTGATTTCATGTTCATGTTTTCTTTGGCCTCATTTTTTATGAGGAACGCACTACCTCCGTTTACCAATATGCTTAATGCTGCCAATACAATGACAATCAACGAATCAATGACGACAGGTTCATTAAACCTAATAACGGCTTCTTTTGTGAGCATTAAAGCGATTGCAATTAGGCTAGCTGCGTTGATCAATGCGGCTATAACCTCAGCACGTTTGTAGCCAAATGTTTGTTGAGGTGTGGCTTCTTTCTGGGTCAGTATTTCAGCTATATAGCTAATTATCAGTGCAATAACATCACTAAAATTATGCAGTGCATCTGAAAGTAAAGATAGGCTACCAGAAACTAGTGCTCCGATCCCTTGAGCAACCGTGATTAGTATATTTAACAATATAGAAATACCTAATTTCTTACCTTTTATATTTCCGTGATTATGTTCAGCTCCCATCATTATTCTCCGATAGTCCAAGGGGTAAATGTTGAAAATACTCGTAGGCAAGGTAGTGTAGTTCCTTGCTTTAAAGAATGGTTAAGGTGGAATGATTTCTAGGGAGAATTAATGATTATGTCGCTCTAACGCATCATCGGTGATAGATTCTTGATAACGATGCCGTAGCTCCCCAACGATGGCGGTTGCGGTAAATAGGCTGATGGCGACTAATGTGTTCATGTTTTGTCCTCTTCTTGGTTGAGTTCAAGAACAGATTAACGGTTTGCTTAGAAGTAAACTTGAATAAACTAGCTATTTATCTTGGATCAAATATTTTATAAGGAGTAATGCTGATGAGTCTTTTCGATAGCACAACCATTGTTGAATTTATGCGCAATAACATTGTTAAGTGTGGTGTAGCGAATCCAGAGGGGCGACTTATATCTGATCGAGGAACTGTAAAAATTCGCCCTATTGAAGCAATGGGTAATATCGGTGGAAAACCATTAGGTAAGGTCTATTGGTTTGAATTTGTAAATGCTGCTGATGCTTCGGATGACCTTCTTGAGATATATTGGGCGCCTTACTTTGGTAACGATGCTGCTCCTCCGACAATTCTTGGCAACGATTCGAACTTTATGTTTACCGCTGTAATGAGTGGTTGTAGTTTTGGTGTTGGTTCTTCTCCTGGTAATGGTGTTGTTGGGGTTTCTCATGCCAATGCAATGAACTCTGGTGATAAGTCCAATACTGGGTTGGAGGGAGATGCCGCAATGTCGCAACAAAAGAACGTACAACAGCATATGCTTTATAGCAAAGATGTATCGCAGCGCGTTATTAGTTACGATGCGTATATGAAGGTAGACGGTGCTCTTGATTTGGGTATGCAGTCAACGACATTTGGTGTGCACGAGCTTAATCAATCTTGGTCGTTTTATACGCTTAAATACAAATATTTAGGCGGTGGTAGTTATGTTCATTTTGGGGTGGAGCGCCAGATATCAGGGGTTGTGTGACAGCCTGTATCGCAGCGTGGAGTATTTGATGAGAGAGAGTTTAAGTAAAAAGATCATTGAAGTATGTGACAAGAAAATAGCCAGTAAAGGTGAGGGTGTTGGCCTTTCATTCTATGCGTTCTTCGCAAATAAAAATGATGACCCTGAGTTACTCATGGAAGCCGCAGAGTGGTGGATCATGACACATAAGCTTGATCACTTTGAAAAGGCGGTAAAGATAAAGAGGATGGTTTTGGCCAGTTGAAAATAGAATTGATCACTACATAGCCTTATAATTCTTTAAATATAGAAGAAGATAAACCCCTTAGCGAAATCATTTAATAAGGAGTAAAAAGTGGCTCTGAACACACTTAAAACAACATTAGGATTTCTTCGAACTCTTGTGGGAAAGTACACGCCAATAGAGTTCAGCTCAGATTCGCTACAAGATATATTCAATTATCTCGAAATTAGTGAAAGTATTACCACGTCAGGCCAGCCAACAGAGAAACAGTTTGCTTTAGTTAAAGCGGCTGGATTTGACAATGTGATTAACTTGGCACCTCATAACGTTGAAAATTCTCTTGCCAATGAAGCAGGGGTTTTATCCGCGCTGGGTATAAACTACCTTCATATCCCTGTAGATTTTGGTAATCCTACTGTCGATAACTTTAGCGAGTTTTCGAGCTTCCTGAAGAGTCTTGAAAACCAAAAGGTGTGGGTGCATTGTGCGGCGAATATGCGAGTATCAGCATTTATTTATAGATACCGCTGCACGGTGCTAGGCGAACAGAGGAGTAGCGCAAGAAAGGAATTATCTGAAATATGGGAGCCTTTTGGTGTCTGGAAGGATTTTGTGTCTTAGGTAGATATTCATGATTAGAGGAATGAGCTGATTTGAATATCGAAAAAAATGGATTTGAGATCCACACCAATTTTATAAATGATGAATCTATAAATGAGATCATTAATGAAATCGAAGCTTTAGCGCCTGACTATCCTAAACACGGCATTCGCAATGCAGAAAAAAAGTTAGTATTGGTAAGGAAACTTGTCGACTCAAGCTTACTCCGCAAAAAAGCTGAAAGCTTCTTGTCAGGTTGGCCTGAAATAGTTCGCGTAATTGTCTTTGACAAAACATCTGATAAAAATTGGTTTGTAGCGTGGCATCAAGATAAGACGATATCAGTCAGTGAAAAGGCCGATATTCCTGGTTGGGGGCCGTGGTCTGTAAAAGATGGTATTAACCACGTCCAACCAGACTTAAATGTCTTGGAAGATATGGTTACTTTTCGCATCCATCTTGATGATGCTAATGAGAGTAACGGTTGCTTAAAGGTTATTCCAAAAAGCCATGATTTAGGCATTCTTAGTAAAGGTGCGCAAGATCGAGTGGTAAGTGAGTCTGAAGAATATATTTGCATAGTAAAGTCTGGTGATTTACTGGTAATGCGACCACATTTACTCCACTCATCCAGTAAAGCTGTTGTGCCATGTCATCGTCGCATAGTTCATGTTGAGTACAGTAGCTTTAAGTTACCGATGGGGCTAGCATGGGCTTGAAAATCCCCTTTAAGGAGCACAAAGAGAGCATGGAAGGGCTTAGTGGAATGAAAAAGTACTTATGGATATTGTTTGTGTTGACCCCTCTTGCTTATGGAACTGGATTTGATGAGGGCGGCGGGTGTACTTCAGGAAATTATGACTCTTGCTCAGTTGAGGGATGGAAGTCTCTGGCTAAAAAGGGGGATGCCACGGCTCAGTATAACCTAGGGATTATGTACCTCTATGGGCAAGGGATTGCGCAAGATTATGTTCTGGCAGAGAAATTGATTAGAAAAGCAGCCGAACAAAAGGATGCAAGCGCTCAGAACGGACTTGGTTCTATGTACCACTTTGGATTGGGGGTTACGTTAGATTATGTTGCTGCCGCAAAGTGGTATCAAAAAGCTGCTGATAATGGCAGTGCGTTAGCGCAGTATAATCTCGGTTTTATGTACGAAAATGGCCAAGGGATTGAGAAAAACTACTTCAAAGCTGAGAGTTGGTATTTAAGGGCTGCGGAACAAGGGAGCGCTTCAGCACAAGTAAGCCTAGGCATTATGTATTCAGAAGCGCTAGGTGTGACGTTAGATTATGGTCAGTCCCTAAAATGGTTTAGCTACGCGGCTGACCAGGGAAATGCTTTGGCACAATATAATTTGGCTATTATGTATGCGACAGGGAAAGGGATAAAGCAAGATTATAGCGAAGCGGCTAAATGGTACCGAAGGGCTGCATCACAGGAACTTGGTCTAGCACAATTTAATTTGGGCCTATTTTATGAGCGTGGAAGGGGGCTAGAGCAGGATTTTTCTGAGGCAGAAAAATGGTACTTAAAAGCGGCTGAGCAAGGCCAAGTTCAGGCACAAGTTAACCTCGGCCTATTGTATGAATCTGGTACGGGGATTAAGCAGGACTATAAAACTGCGGTAAAATGGTACCAAAAGGCTGTTGAACACGGCGATAAAGTTGCTCAAAACCTTCTTGGAGGTATGTACTTTAGTGGGGAGGGGGTGAAGTTAGATTATGTTGAGGCGATAAGGTTATATCGAAAGTCTGCCGAACAAGGAGGAGTGGAAGCTCAGATGCGACTTGCTACTTTATATGAAAGCGGGATAGCGGTAAAAAGGGATCATGATGAGGCTGTGAAATGGTATCGACAAGCTTGTACTAATAATTCAACAAGCTTGTGCATTGAGCTAAAGGGTCTAATTGAAGATGAGACGAAGGAAATATTAGTAGTAGTTCCCGCTAACGGAGCTGGTTTGAAGGAAGGGATGATAATAACAAATAAAAATATGCAAATAAGAAAATTAAAGCTTACCAGCCTGCCGGGTGATTACGTAACCCCTGAGCGATTTTCTGAAATTGAGGGTAAAGCCGTAAACAAAAATATAGAGGAGGGCGCTGCAATAGGGTTTAGTGATGTTTCGCCGTGAATGGTTGATCTAAACTTAGCGGATAGTAGTATTTAACTTACCGTTTAGCCCAATGAATAGACAAATGCTCCGGCGAAGCAGCTGTATAGTAACTATGGATTCATAATCACTGATGAATTTGAAACTAAGTATAATGGCGTATCAGTTTTGGCTAATAAAATGGTTCGTAGTGTAAATAATGGTTAGCAAAGGAATAGCGCTAGCCTAAGGCAAAAATTGGAGAGGTTGTGAATGGATTTAACCCTGTTAGCACTTTTTGTTGTTACTTTTACCTCAGTTTTGATATTACCCGGGCCTAATGCCGCATTTTCTGTGGCACAGTCCTTAAAATATGGGTTCTTAAAATCAATCTATATCCCTCTAGGTTTTATGAGTGCTACAGGGTGTCATGCCATTCTTGTGTTTTCGGGTTTAGGTGTCCTTGTTCAGGAATATGCCTTTTTGTTGGTATTATTGAAATGGATTGGTGTGGCATATCTATTGTTTTTGGCTTTCAAAACCTTTACGAATCAACCGTCAAAGGTGGATAGATCTCCACTGGTGGCTTCAAAATTCAAGATGTACCAATCTGCACTTTTGGTATCATTAACAAACCCCAAAGCTTTCCTCGCTAGTGTATTGATCTATCCGTTATTTGTTAGTGATGAAGGTTCCTATTTGTTTCAAGCCTTTGTACTAACCGTGTTTGCTATGGTTATATCGTTTTCGGTTTATAGTATGTATGGTCTGCTATCGTCGGTATTTAAAGATAAACTCGAGGGTTCAAGTTTAGCGAATAAAATTGTCGGCGGTTTGTATGTGGGCGCAGCTGGCATTCTTGCTGGGAAATAAAAAAAGCGTTAAACGTTCAAATTCAGTGGAATAAAATGATATAGACTCATTAGACAAGAAACTCACTTACGGAATGCTTTTTGTTGGGGGCGTTGCAGCAATATTTAATCCATTGATTGGGGTAGGTATAGCGGCAAAAGCGTTACTTCCCGGTGTGGCAGGGTTAGCAAATAAATATGGATTGCGACCTGCCGGAGAGAAACTTAGTAAGCTTCAGATTGATAAAGAAATTAAGGATGCTCAAGATAAAGTCACAAGTGATTTTGAGCATTCAAGTACGCTTCGCGTAATAAACCCGATTTTACAGGAGCTAGAGTTCGCGTTGAGGACTACTGAATCGGAGCATGATCCGTTAGTTGACCCAAACTTAGCGCAAGGTAGTATTCCGGAAATTGAGCATGAAAGATGGCGTGAGTTAACTGAAATAGCTGTATGTCACGTGTATAAAGAGGCATATGACAACCCAGCGTTACATCAAAAAGCGGGTTTGGGTCCCGAGGACATTAGATGGCTCAAAACTATGTTTGATGTACGGACGCGATGAAAGCAACTGGACTATTAAGTGGAATGAGCTGGTTTTATTTATTCCTCTAGATGATTCGAAGGTTCCATCCTATTCATGTTTTCGTGTTACCCTCGGATAGTAGATACAGTCTATAGTTAGATTCCATCAACCGTATTTTTTTGTTCAACTAATCTCAGGATAAGACCATGTCGTTACGCATTAATGATCAAGCACCAAACTTCCAAGTAGAGACGACTCAAGGAAAAATTGATTTCCATGAATGGATTGGAGATGGGTGGGCTGTATTGTTTTCTCATCCTAAGGATTTTACGCCGGTTTGTACTACTGAACTGGGTTATATGGCTAAAATTCAGCCTGAATTTGAAAAAAGGAATACCAAAATCATTGCGTTGAGTATTGATTCAACAGGTGATCATGACAAATGGCTTAAGGATGTTGAAGACGTTGGTGGTTCTGCTGTTAATTACCCGGTTATCGCGGATACAGACCTAAAAGTGGCAAAGCTATATAATATGTTTCCTGCTGATGAGACAGGCTCCGCTGACGGTCGTACAGCCATGACAAATGCTACTGTGCGGTCTGTATTTGTCGTTGGTCCGGATAAAAATATCAAGCTTATGATTGTTTACCCTATGACAACAGGTCGCAATTTTGATGAGATTCTTCGCGTTATTGATTCGATGCAGCTTACAGCTAAGCACAAAGTAGCCACTCCGGTGAATTGGAAACAAGGTGAAGATGTGATTATCGTACCTGGAGTCAATAACGAAGAAGCGGCGAAAGTTTACCCAGATGGCTGGGAAACCGTAACGCCTTACCTCAGAAAAGTAAAACAGCCGAGCTAATAAATAATGCTGCAAATTCAGCCGACGCCAAAAAGTGGCGTGGCTGACTGCAGCGAAAAAATGTGAATATGCGAAAAATAATTAAGGCACCACAAGATTGCTCGAAAAAAGAACTTCTTCTTTTTAAACAGTTAGTTCTTGAAGGAGGGGAGGTGCAATCGCAAGGATTGCTGAGGCGCATTAAATCGGCACATAGGTTGATTTTTATAGAACTCAATGGAGAGTACGTTTCTGTCGGTGCACTGAAATGTCCAAATGAAAATTATAAAAATAAAGTATTTCAAAAATCTGGTGGGCCCGGTAACGTGGGGGATTATCAGTATGAGTTAGGCTACCTTTACACATCCCCAAATTCACGAGGTAATGGCGTAGGGAGTTTTTTAATGCAATCCGTCTGTAGTGCTTTAAATGGCAGCAGCTGTTTTGCTACAACCCGTGAAGATAATGGTGTTATGCATCACCTATTTGAAAAATACTCCTTTTCAAGGTTAGGCTCTGCATATAAAAGTAACCAAGGTGATTATTATCTTGGCTTGTTTGTTACCAAATAGTTCGGTCTAGAGGTTCACAATTATCTTGCCCACCTGCGGATCTATAAGAAGTTAGCCAACTAGGTGAAACTGACTGATCATGCCCTGGTTGCGAAGCGGGATTATGTCTTGATAATCCTTGGAGGCATACCAATTTACGGCACTGTCACGGTCGGGAAACTGAATCACAACTTTGGTACTGAATTGCGCATCACCATGCAAGGCTTCGATAGGGCCTTTGCTCAGGAATTCACCACCATAAGGCAGTAGGGTTTGAGCCGCCTGGGTACTGTAGGCGGTCAGCTTTTCTCTATCGATTGGGGTTAGGTCAACAATAATTAGTGCGCTCATGGCGTTCTCCAGGTGTTAGTTAAGGTAAGCTGTTTGTGCGTCTTGATTAAGTTGACTCAGCATATAAAAGCTGCAATTATTTAACAATACCCAATAAGTGAACTGTTTGTTTAAAAATATGAACAATATAAAGAGACTCCCAGCTCTGCTCATCTTTGCCGAAGTGGCTAAGCAACAATCCTTCACCTTGGCCGCCAAGCAGATAGGCATGAGTAAGTCAGCTATCAGTCAACAGCTGAAACGATTGGAAGATGACATAGGCCAGCAACTGTTATCACGACACACTCGTGGTATGTCACTCACTGCAGCCGGAGAGAAATTATTGGGGCGTTGTGAATTGCTGCGCGATCAAGTCGATTTGGCGATTGAAGAGCTGGATAGCAACAGGGAAACCCCCTCCGGCACCTTTGCACTGACGATTCCCCATTCCTGCGAAAAAGACGTGGTGGTTCCTGCCCTAAGCCAACTGTGTACGGAATTTCCCTTGATCCAGCCGCAGCTTCACGTATCTGATAGCGCCCAGGATCTGATCCAAAATAAATTAGACGTGGCCATCTACGGAGGTGAATTAAAGGACAGTAATTACCGTGCCTTGCCCATGGGTAGCGCTACTGAAATTTTTTGTGCTTCCCCAGTCTATGTGCAAAAACACGGATTACCCAGCCAGCTAGAGCAGCTACAAGATCACAACATCATTGCTACCTCTTGGCAAAAAAACACACTGGCGGTTTACAGTAATCATGATTTAACGGAAAGAATTGCTTTGGATGTGAACTTTTTCGCTAATACCAATACTCTTCCCAGCACTCTAGAAATGGCGTTGAATCATATGGGCATAGTACTCTTGCCTGAGTTCTCGGTTCAGTCGGCATTTGCCAGCGGGCAGTTGGTGCGAGTATTACCTGAATTTCAGGGCTGGCAGTGGCCATTTTATATGGTGCACAGATTCCAGGGAGAAAAGCCCATCCACATAACCCGATTCTATCAGCTGGTGAAACATTTTTTCGCAAAGGCCAATGCGAGGGTTTGATTAAAATATCAGCCCATCATGAGACGGGCCTTAGGCGAATAAAGAAATGACGATAGAATCCATATTCACATTTATTGTTGCATCAAGCTTAATAAGTATTGCCCCTGGTCCAGATAATTTATTTGTACTTACTCAGTCTGCTTTGTATGGCAGAAAGTCGGGAGTTATTGCTACTCTAGGCTTATCTACAGGTCTAATTGTTCATACCATAGCGGTAGCCTTAGGCGTTGCAGCTATATTCCAAGCTTCTAGCCTCGCTTTCAATATTCTCAAATTCGTGGGAGCTGCTTATTTAATGTATTTGGCATGGCAAGCATTTACCGCACAACCAACAAATCTCCATTCTTCTAGGGGCTCTTCCTTGGCCACCAAAGATTTATATTTTCGTGGCATCATTATGAGTATCACAAACCCCAAGTTATCAATATTCTTTTTAGCATTTTTACCGCAATTTACAAATCCATCCGTTGGAAACTTAGCTGCTCAGTTTTTTATTCTTGGGCTCATATTTATGGGTGTGGCATTAACAATTTTTTGTGGTATTGCAGTTTTGGCGGGTTCTTTAGGTAGCTGGCTTGCAAACTCACCAAAAAATCAAGTGTACTTAAGTCGTGTTGCGGGTATTGTTTTTTCTGGTCTAGCATTGAAGTTGGTTACATCCACTGTCAATGCGTAACAAGAGCTAAGGATAGATTTCGCAAGAATGAATCTAGGATTAAATATGAAATCCAACAAAAATAAACTGACAATTCTACAATTGCTTCAAAGTGTATTGGCCGCACTTATTGGCATTCAGTCTGAGGAAAAGTTAAAAGAAGCCTTTGAGAAAATAACTCTAGGTCAAATCGTGTTCTGCGCCATAGTTTTGGTGGTTTTATTTGTTGGCACAGCCCTTACCATTGTAAATGTTGTGCTTGCCGTATACACCTGATGCATATTGTAGAAGTAGCGTACAAGCAGTGAGACGGTTGTGAGACGAAGCTGAGGCATACTCTGCTAAACAACCTAACGATAGGTTTTTTACATAGCTCACTCACTTTGTATAAGGAACGTCTAATGTATACCGAACTTAGCAACGAAATTAGCCATTGGTGTCGCGAAGCAGTCTCGCAGGAAACCGCTGAATTGTTGGACTCTGGAGAGTGTTCGCCGCTCGCGCTGTATCAGGAGATATGTCAAAAAGGATGGATGAATTATGCCAATATCTTTGAAGATAAGCAGAATTTTTCCCGCTTAGCGGAAGTATGTAAAGTTGCCAATGCCTATTCTGGCGTGCTGGGTAATATGATCTGTGTAAATGCGGCATGTGCAATGATCTTGGGAGCCTTTGGTAATGCTGAAGCCAAGCAGTTTGCGCAAGGTATTCTTGAAGGCAAAAACATGGCTGCTTTTTCGCTAACGGAACCGCAAGCTGGAACCGACGTCAATAACATTCAAGCTAGCGCAACACTCGATGGTGACGACTGGGTTATTCACGGCGAAAAGTACTTGGCGACAGGGGCCATGTTGGCGGATGCCATTCTAGTGGTTGTTAAAACAAATCCTGACGTTGCGACCAAAAATGGCACCTCAATGCTATTGGTTCCGGCCAATTCGAAAGGTATGGAAATCACTCCTATTCCGAAGATGTCTGCTAACGGTTACGCAAGCTGCCACATCCGGTTTACCGGATGTCGAGTCTCATCTGATAGAATCATTGGGACGGTTAATGGCGCATGGGCTGCAATGTCTATGGCGGGCGGTGTAGAGCGTGTTCTCGTAGCAGCGTGTTGTGTTGGTTTATGCCAACGCATTGGTGAGTACTTATACGAGTATACCAATGACAGATTAGTTGATGGCAAGCCGCTTTATGAACTTAGCAATATCCGACACCAGATTGTTGATATTGCCATTAAGGTTCGCGCTGCGGATGCTTTAGTTGGTCAAGCGATTTCAGCGTTGGCAAGCGGCACCAATGCAACGAATGCTGTTTGTGCAGCAAAAGTTTTTGCGGCACAAATGCAGCAGGAGGTTTCTATGACAGCAATGAATGTGATGGGAGGAAGGGCGTATTTAAAGGCGTATCCCGTTGAGCGCTGGTTGCGAGAGGGGCTTTTATCCCTTTGGGCTGGAGGGACAAATGAGCTTCAGAAAAACTTAATGTCCCGTAAGCCCTTTGACAGATAAATTGAGATATGGCATTTATGAAATACGACCGCAATAACAGCACCCACGTAAAACTCTTTGGGTCAGTCGCGATTGAGAGCAAGGGGATTAAACAGACGTGGAAGCGGAAAAAAACCTTATTGCTGTTGGCCTATTTAATGGTGGAACAGAGAAGTTTTAATCGTAATCAATTATCGGCTATATTTTGGCCGGACATAGAATTGCCAGCTGGATTGAAGTATTTACGCCAAGCAATCTACGAGATTAAGCAGCTAATACCCATTAGCGCTATCTCAGTAGATAGACAGAGTATTCGTATTATTCCCTCAAGTGAGCTTTTATGTGACTTCTGGTACTTACAAGATGTTTCTTCCGATGGTCACAAAAAAAATCAATCTCAGGGAATAGATGTACTCCTGTCGCTTCTCTGCGAGATTGATGGCATTTTTCTTGAAGGCATAAACATTGATGATTTGGGATTTTTTGATAATTGGCTCTACACAACCAGAGAGTCGACAAAACGAAAGGTTTGTAATTTACTTAACGAATGCATTATACAAAGCCTAGTTGAGCATAAGACTGAGCAAGCCCATGTGCTTCTCGAAAAGTGGAAGGTTATCGATGAATTTGATGAACATATTTACGAGTATCTAATCGATTTACATTGTCTTGCTGGTGATAGCCAGCGTGCGCTCAGCGAGTTTAATGCCTATTCTGCCAAGTTGCTTCAAGAGTTAGATATGCAGCCGGGCAATGATCTTTTACAAAAGATAGAGCAGATTAAAAGGGGGCAATTACGGCGAGTAGAGATTGAACCTAAGAGTCCGAAACTCAATGTTGTTATTCCAAAAACCCAATATCTCAATCGAGATGGTGTATACATTGCCTACCAAACATTTGGACAAGGGCCCAAAACCCTCGTTATTGTAAGTGGCTTTATGTCTCACATTGAAGCCTATTGGGAGAATAATTCGCTTAGTGCTTTTTTTGCGTTGTTATCTAAGAGCGCAAGATTGGTTCTGTTTGATCGTAGAGGATCTGGTATGTCGGATCGGCTGCAGAAACCCGCTACTACTTCTGAATTTGTTGCAGATATTGGAGCTCTGGTCGATGAAGTTGGGTGTTCATCGGTGTCTGTGTTGGGTATATCCGAAGGTGGGCCAGCGGCTATACAATTTGCCACATCTTTTCCAGATAGGGTCGACAATTTGATTTTATATGGTACATCTCCGATATGGGTAAAAAATGAAAATTGGCAGGCGGCACTCACTACCGAACAGTTTGAATTATGGAAAAATAAGTTGGTCTCACACTGGGGAGATGGTTCCAGTATTGCTCAATTCGCTCCGACGAGAGCCAAATGCAACGACGACGTCCAATGGTGGGCGAGATGCATGAGGCTGTCATCTTCTCCTAGTGAAATATTGAAAATTTTGACGTCTATAGAAAAATCGGACGTGTCACATCTATTGGAGAGAGTATCTACACCGACGTTAATTATCCAAAAAATGGGTGACAGGGTGGTGCATTTCTCGGCCGCTTTGAACATGCATCATAGGATTCAGAATTCCCAGCTTATGCAGCTCGAAGGTGAGGATCATTGGATGTGGACAGAGCAAAGCGACCGTATAACAGCCGCAATAACGGGGTTTCTTGGTGGTAAGTTGAGTAGATAGCATACTTGCTGGGAAATAAACAGACGTCGCACCTACAGAAATACCTTCTGTAAACTGTAAAAAACGTTATGCTTACTGACTGGGTAAAGAATTGGAATTATTACATTCCATCTAGATATATAAGGCTATTACGTGAAACAAGTGATTGTTGTTAATGAAGAGCTTAATCTGCCGCGTGGAAAGCTTGCGGCTCAAGTTGCGCATGCATCCGTTGCTAGTCTTGTGGCGTCGGAAGCAGAGCAACAGCAAAATTGGTTTAACGTTGGAATGCCTAAAATTGTTTTGGCTGGTGAAAACCTATCTCAACTGCAAGTGTTATATGAGAAGTGCCAAGAATTAAAAATACCCGCATACTTAGTGCAAGATGCAGGAAAAACGGTTGTAGAAGCTGGTACCGTAACTTGTTTGGGCATTGGGCCAGCAACTCCTGAAGAAATCGATAAAATTACAGGTTCTCTAAAATTATTAAAATAGGTGAGATTAATTCATTGGCTAGAGTGAACGCATTGTTGAAAAGAAAACCAACAGCCGCCTAGCCTGGATGGTAATCCCTAGGTATATATTCATGCGACTTTTAAAAACTGTTTTTCATCCAGATATCTCTCCTGTCGATATCTCTCCTGCCAGTGAACTTAAGCTCATTGAACGCCACGCTGCACGGGCTATTGTGGTGAGGGGAGATAATATCTTACTGTTATATACCCAACGCTATCACGACTATAGCCTTCCCGGTGGCGGTATAGACGAAGGTGAGGATGAAATTGCGGGTTTGATACGTGAACTAAAGGAGGAAACGGGGGCGGAAGGCGTACGCAATGTAAAAGCCTTCGCACGTTATGATGAGTACCGTCCCTGGTATAAACCCGATGCTGATATTATTCATATGATCTCGCATTGCTATGTTTGTGAAATTGATGAGGAACTGGGCGAGACTGCTTTTGAGTCACATGAGGTGAGTAATGGCATGACGCCGAAGTGGATGAATATTTATGAGGCTATTGCTCACAATGAAGCAGAGATTGCTAATAGTGATAAGAAGGGGCTTTCGATTGAGCGGGAGACGTTTATAAGGGTTTGATCGATTCAATTGACTTAGTGGGGCATAAATAAGCTAAAATAGCGGGCTATTATTTTAGCTTTGAGTCCCTTATATCAATGAGTATCCCCACAACCCAAGATGTTCCGTCAGTCAGCTTTACAGAGCTTGGCCTTATACCCCCTTTATTAGCTCGATTAACTGAGCTGGAATATCAGCAACCAACGCCTATTCAAGCGCAAGCTATCCCAAGTGTATTAGCGGGGCGTGACCTCATTGCAGGGGCAAATACCGGTTCAGGTAAAACAGCTACCTTTGCATTGCCCTTATTGCAGAAACTGCACGCTGAAAAATCATCGAGTAGCAATAGTACTAGTAATAAGGGTAACTACGTTGCTGGACTGGTTTTGGTGCCTACCCGTGAATTAGCCAAACAAGTTGCTGACAACATCAGATCTTATGCAGTGCACTTTAACGGTAAGATTAAAACGGTTGCTGTTTTTGGTGGTGTATCAGCGAATACTCAAATGCAAGCATTACGCGGGGGCACCGATATTTTGGTGGCAACCCCTGGACGATTACTCGATTTAATTTCAAGTAATGCCATTAAGCTCGATAGGGTTAATACCTTAGTGCTTGATGAAGCGGATCGAATGTTAAGTTTGGGTTTTACTGACGAGCTATCTGCGCTGTTGGCATTAACGCCAAAGAAAAAACAAATCTTATTATTTTCAGCGACTTTTCCTGAGCAAGTACGGGCTTTAACTCAAGGGTTACTTAACGATCCTGTTGAAATACAAGTGCAAAGTGTTGATGCCAGCACCCTGGTGCAGCGTGTTTTTACCGTTAACAAAGGCGAAAAAACTGCCGTATTAGCGCATTTAATTAAACAGCATCAATGGCGGCAAGCGCTTATTTTCGTCAACGCCAAAAACAGCTGTGAGCACTTAGCTAATAAACTCTCAAAGCGTGGTATTACCGCTGAAGTGTTCCATGGCGATAAAGGCCAGGGTGCTCGTAGTCGTGTGCTTAACGCGTTTAAAGCAGGCGAGGTTGAGGTTTTAATTGCAACGGATATTGCTGCTCGTGGTCTAGACATCGAAAAACTGCCTGTGGTGATCAATTTTGACTTGCCAAGAAGTCCGTTAGATTACATGCACCGAATTGGTCGAAGTGGCCGTGCAGGTGAGGTGGGCTTGGCTTTATCGCTTATCGATCATGAGGATTATCATCATTTCAAAGTAATCGAAAAGAAGAACAAGATCTGGCTTGAGCGTGAGCAATTTGTGGGTTTTGAAGTTGATGAGGTCATCACCGATGCAGCTTTAGCTGCAGATAAACCGATGGCGGCGCCTGAAGGCAGTGGTAAAAAGAAGGCTAAGAAAAAACGCCAAAATACAACACAAATGAATGAAGATATCTGGTCGAGATGTTCTAAACCGGAATAAATTAGGAGAAATACGTGCGAGACCCGGACTATTTTAATGAGTTATGTACGAATAAATTACCTGGCCTTTTAGGTATCGTTGTGACGGGCGTGAGTAATACTGAAGTCCGAGCAGAAATCGAGGTAAAGGAGTCACACATGGCTCCGAATGGCTTTTTACATGCCGGCAGTGTTGTTACTTTGGCGGATACGTCATGTGGTAATGGGTGTATCGCGAATCTTCCAGAAGGTGCGTCAGGCTTTACAACCATTGAACTAAAATCAAACCATTTGGGGACGGCTCGCGATGGCACTATTGAGTGTGTTGCTACGCCAGCCCACATGGGTAGAACCACGCAAGTCTGGGATGCGGTCGTTAGTCATAAGCAATCGGGTAAAACCATTGCTTTATTCCGTTGCACCCAAATGATCCTTTACCCTGCTGTGAGTACCTAACTATATGTTTCAATTGTTTCGAGCAATAAGTGTGTTGGAAGGGTTGTCGTATCTTGCGATTTTGAGTGTTACGTTAGGCTTGATTAGTCGAGATTATGTTTCTCAAATTGGTATGGGTCATGGCGTTTTATTCATGATTTACCTGTTCTTATCTGTTTCAGTCTCTGATAAACAACGCTGGTCTTTGAAGGTATGGGTTCCTATATTTTTAGCGTCTGTCATACCTTTTGCATTTGTGTTAGTGGAGCTTTATCTGCGAAAGGTATTTGAAAATAAAACGTTGGCTGAGGCGTAGTAAGGCGAAGGTCTGTTGCGGATAATCGCCATTTTGTTGCCTCAATGAACCCTTTTCAAATGGTGAGAATTGCAATGAAACATGCCAGTATATAGAGCGGATTACTGTTTATTATGACGATGGAAATAATCAATGAAATCTTCTCAGGAATGGCGAAAATACGTGAAAGCAATCGATCAGGCTAACAAGGCTCGATTGGAGGAATTTATTACCGACGATTGCGGTTATCAGTCTTCAGGAAAGCGAATATCGGTACGAATTTCCATTGATTTTGAGGTGCCGGTTGAAACCTTATTTGAGATATTCACCAATCTAGATATTGCCGCCAAGCTCTATTGGCCTATTCGTATTGTTCACCTTAAGTCCAGCTGGAATAATGAAGATCGATATGGGGTGAATTCAGAGCGTGCTCTAGAACCTTTGCCTTTTGTTCGCTATAGCGAGCGCATTGTTGAAAAGAAAACCAACAGCCGCCTTGCCTGGACGGTAATAGGCACTGCACCGGTAAAAAATCAATCTGGTGTGATGGACTTTACTTCTTTGGATAATGGCCGTTCACGTATGGTAGAAACGGTTTCTTTGGATGTACCTTTCCCTTTTATGGCACCATTTTTTGCCAAGGAAATATGGAAGAGCAATGTCTTGGCGTTCTTGCGCGCACAAACATTGATTAATGAAGACCCGAATTTTCATAAGGCGGTGGTCGCCTTGTTACAGGATGAATCTAAGGGGCGACAAGCGGTTCGTGGGCTGCGTAATACATAAAGCGTAAAGATTACCGAAAGTTAAAAAATAAATGTCCTGTTTTGTCCTTTAAAACCGTCTCTATAGATAAGCCCCGATAAACATAACAAATAACGGAGTAAGGGATGAAAATAACAATCACAAAACTTGGCCTTTTATTAATGGCGTTTATATTAACTGGCTGTAAGGAACAAGCGCAGGACATAGGCTCCGGTAACCGCTTTAGTTGTGCCGAGCACAATAATACGATCTCCTGTTGGGGCGACAACCTAACGGAAGGTCTTGTTTCCGGCGATTTCAAATTCGTATCACTACTCACCAAAAGAACTTTCACGGATCCACAGTTAGCGGTAGGTGGTTATCACTACTGTGTGCTGGATGAAGGTGAGGTTCAATGCTTTTTAAACAATGAGCACCAACAAACAGAAGTCCCTGAATTAAGCAATCCTTATGAAATTGCATCTGGAGCAAGTTATTCTTGTGCGTTGGATGATACTGGCCTTGTTTGTTGGGGTGAGGTGCCATATTTAGAGGAGTTGCCAGAATCGTTAGAGAACCCCCGAAATCTAGTGGCTGGGTTCTCTCACATTTGTTTGAACGATGATAATGGCACCCAGTGTGGCGGGTTTAGCTGGACCGGTGATGCCTCTGTTAATCCTCCAGAATCTTTTAGCAGCCCTACCTTGTTAACATCTTCACCTCTCTCATTATATACTTGTGGGTTTCAAGATAGGTGGCTTTGTTGGGGCGGCGGATATACTTATGAGTTACCTGAGGCCTTAGCAGGTGCAGATACAACGGTTCCCGGTTACCTACATGCCTGTAGCATTACGGACGGGGTTATCGGCTGTTGGGGGGATGGTTCCTTTGGCCCATTGAAAGCGGATGTGCCTGTTAATATTACTAACCCCAAAAAAGTCTCAGTCGGGCTGCTACATGCATGTACCATCGCTGATGAAGGGGTTGTTTGTTGGGGGGAGGACTTTGATAGCGATGATCCAGCCATCAACCCACCTTTCTACTTGTGAGTTGTAAATCAGAGGCTATCAACGGCCGCTCTCTAGGTAAATTGCCTTTGTGTGGTGGGTTGTCAGCGTTCACTTTGCATAAATGCAAGAATGTGTTTGCTGACCTCGTCAGGTCTTTCTTGGTGAACAAATAGCTTGCTGTGTGGGACGGTCTTTAGTTGTACGTCTGAGCCGAAGCGAGTCATCATCTTTTTAGCGGCATCTAATGGGAATGTTTTATCATTCGCCCCCCAAAGAAAAAGTGTTGGAGGCTGGAGGTTTGGATGCAATTTATCCATAGCATCAAGCAGTTCCCAATCAGTGATGTTGTTAAAGGAATGAACCGCATCATTAAATCTTTTAGAGGAGTCTAGTAGAGGCTGGATAAAATCTTGTTTGAAGCTTCCGGTGAGATGGGATTTGTCGTAAAAAACGCCCCCTAGGAGCATGGGAGTTGCAACCAAGCTATCGATGCCGAGTATTTTTCTCATAAAAGAGCCGACACCTGGGATCTTTAAACTTTGCCTGTGCAATGGCAGCCAGGGTGGTCGCTGAAAGGGGATCTCGGTATTCGACAACATAAGGTGGGTAACATTGTGTGGGGCTTTCGCCGCTAGATGGCGGGCAATCATACCTCCGCTGTTGTTTCCATATACCGCGTAGGATGAGATATTCAATGCCTTCATCATTTTCAGTAGAAGTGTGGATTGCCCCTCTGGGGTTAGATCGAGAGTCTCGTGCCAGGTGGTCTCGCCTAAACCAGGAAGGTCTACCGCAATACAGGTGAACTTATGACTGACTCGATTGATGACTTTTTCATAGGTAAGGCTATTTAGTGGCCAGCCATGGAGAAACAATAGAGTTGGTGCAGATTTAAGTGATGTACGATTGACTAGTCGATAGGCAATTTGCAGGCCGTCGATATTAATTGACTGAAGGGGAGCGTCTCGTAGCGGCGTATTGGTATGCTCAATTTTCGCTGGGGCGGTCATAACATGTTACCTTTGAGTTAGTTGTGTAGAAACGGTTGCTAACAAGTATGCCGGAGCTTCGAGCTAATGCTTGTAAAAACCGGAAGTCCGGGCCGCTGTGAGAACGAAAGGATAAGTATTGACTATGGATTCAAATTTACTCGTGGTGAGTAATCAAATTACGGTATTTGCAGGGTATATGCCGGATGTTGGTTTGCACTCTCATTACACTGCTGTGCTGGTATTTTCTCTGGATGGTGCGCCGATCGGGGTAGGGGGAGATGAGATAAGTTGGACTGATCATGCTCAATATTTTCTTCATCCTGATGAGCGAAACAAAATGCGTAATTATGATCACCCAATTGGATGCGTATTTTTTGAACCGGAGGGTTCGCTATACCCTTTGTTCGTTGAGCAGAAGCGTCTGGGTAATAATGGTTTGGTCGACTACATGGAATCTCTTGATGCGCTAGTGAGGCTAATTACTGTGTTTTCTAAGGAACCAAGTAATGCCGATGAGTTTATTCGGTCGGTTGTCTGTTGCCTACTGGGGGAACTTGCTAGCGGAGAAGTATCGAGCAAAGATTCACGGGTTGTTGAAGTGTTGAACTTAATCAAGGCTGATCTTGGAGCTAACGCAGGTGCAGCTCAGCTAGCGAGTCGAGTTAATATTTCTGAGCGCCAATTGTCCACGTTGTTTAAGCGTCAGGTAGGTGTCCCTATTAGAAGGTATCGGCAATGGCTGAGGTTGAAACACGTTGCGCGTTTGACATTTCAGGGTCTAAATTTAACTGATGCTGCATTAGATGCTGGCTTCTCGGATTCCGCTCATTTCTCCAATACTTGTCGAAAAACGTTGGGGGTTAAGCCAACGGATCTTCTTTTGACTAATAAACCGTTAATGTTAATTGCGAGTTCTGATTACTGTTGAAATTCTCAGTCAGTCTTGATTGTATTCATTGTGTTGACCAAACGTATAAACGTTGCGGGGAATCCATGGTCTAGTAGTTTCCGTGTTTAGTTAGACATGCGGGCTGACATTCCTGCACTCGCGATCAACCCTGGCAAGCCATGGGAATGATCGCGATGTATGTGAGAAACTTAACCTGTGGGCCTGATTTAGGCGTAAGCGTCTTCTATTATTTTGCGGCTGATATTAAGGGTCAGGTCACCGGTTTCGGACAAACCTGTCATCCCGTGTTTTTCTAACGCATTCACAATGTCGTCAATTTGATCACGCGTTACGTCATATTCTGATAGGCGTGTTTTTACACCTAGCGACTCGAAGAATTCCTGTGTTTTAGCAATAGCAGAGTCAATACGCTCATCGTCATTGCCTTCACGAATGTCCCAAACTTGCTCGGCGTATTGCAGTAGTTTTGCGTGCTTTTTGTCTTTGCGTAGCTTCCATACTGATGGTTGGATAATTGCCAAGCTTTGAGCATGGTCAATACCAAACAATGCCGTTAATTCGTGGCCAATCATGTGGGTGGTCCAATCTTGCGGTACGCCGGAGCCAATAAATCCGTTTAATGCCCAGGTTGCACACCAAACAAGCGACGAGCGTGCTTCATAATTCTCTGGTTCTGCAAGCGTCACAGGCCCAACTTCAATCAGCGTTTTTAGCAAACCTTCTGCCGTGCGATCTTGAACTGGCGTATTCGCTGGGTACGTTACGTATTGCTCAAGGATATGAACAAATGCATCGACCACGCCGTTCGCCACCTGCGTTTTGGGCAGGGTAAAGGTCACGCTTGGATCAAGGATTGAGAATTTTGGGTAATTCAATTCGCTCATCACTGGGTACTTGCCACCGTTGTAGGAAACCACAGCGCCCTTGTTCATCTCAGAACCGGTTGCTGGTAGCGTTGCTACTGTGCCCAGCGGAATTGATGTGCTGATGGGCAGCGCTCCGAACCCATGGGTAAGTAAGTCGGCTTCATTGCCTTCATAGGGTGCAGCGGCGGCAATGAACTTAGTACCGTCCATAACGGAGCCTCCGCCAACCGCGAGCAGAAAGTCGATCTTTTCGGCACGAACAATCTCAACCGCTTTCATCAACGTATCAAATTGAGGGTTTGGTTCAATGCCGCCAAACTCAAGCACACTGCGATCACCCAGGTTACTGAGTACCTTATCCAAGGTGCCAAAGCGTTTAACGCTACCGCCGCCGAACAGCACCAGTACCTTGGCGTTTTGTGGTACTAGGTTGTTTAGCTCGGCCAGGCGATCCTGACCAAACACGATGTGCGTTGGGTTGTAATAATCAAAATTCTGCATGAGGTTACCTTTAGGGTGTATTGTAGATGTCGTGTACAGATTAACGATTTGGTGGGGTAATAGAATGGGCTAAACAGTCAATATCATGCCTAAAACTATCACTTGAGGTATAAGTGAGAGACTGGTCGTCCAGTCTTAGGTACACTATAGTCATTGAAATAAGGCGGAAACACCGATGAATTCACTGATCGAAAACCTAAGTGAGCTAGCACAGCGAGAGGGCTATAACAGAACTGCTCTAGATGGCGTTGGTATTTTTAAGGCTAGCGAGACATCATCCAGAATCCCCATGTGTTACAGCCAGGGCATTATTATTGTTGCCCAAGGGAGTAAGCGTGTATATCTGGATCAGCAAGCCTACGATTACAATCCAGATAACTATTTAGTGTTAGCGTTACCACTGCCAGCGGAATGTGAAACTGTGGTGGAGCCGGGCAAGCCGTTGTTGTCGTTAATGATTGATATAGAGATGAACCAGCTTAACGAGCTAGTACGCCTTTTTGATGAGCATTGCCAAGGAAACTGTCGTGGCAAGCAAACAGAGAGCAAAGGTCTTTTCGTTAGCCAATGCAACGAAGAGCTGTCATGCGTGGTGGAGCGTTTGGCTCAGTGCTTACGCACACCCTTACAGGCGGCTATTTTAGGAAAAGGACTATTACGCGAAATCCTTTTCCATGTATTAAAAGGTTCCCAGGCAGCGCCTTTATTTTCATTGGTGTCTCACAATACACACCTAGCTAGGTTGGAGCGGGCACTAAAATATTTACATGAAAATTATGCGGAAAGTCTCGATATTGATCAGCTTGCTGGAATGGCGAGTATGAGCCCCTCGACGTTTCACCGAAACTTTCGACAAGTCACTGCTTCGTCGCCCATTCAGTACGTTAAAAAACTACGTCTTAGCCGGGCGCGGGAGCTGTTAATGGATAGAGGAATAAAAGTGAAGCAGGCCGCGGCGAAGGTCGGATATGAAAGTCCCACTCAGTTTAGCCGAGAATTTAAACGATACTACGGGCATAGCCCGCAGGATGTGTTTGTGCTGATGGAGAATGGAAGAGGCTCAGTGGAAAGCCTAGGTGAGTGAGATGGAAGTTGAGTCTATCAATGAAAGTGCAGGGAACGGCTTGGCGTAGTTGTTTTGAATTAGGGAGGCTTTTAAAATTGGAATCCTTCTCTTTTTAGTTAACAAAACCTCTTTCTATATTGTGATGGCGTAAGGCCGGTTTGCTTTTTAAATAACCTTCGAAAAAAGCTTATGTTCTCGTATCCTATATTCAAAGATACCTCTTCAACAGGTTTATCTGTGTTAACCAGGCTGATCTTTGCGGCATCAACCCTTATTAGCTGGAGATAGCTGTTAATAGTTTCGCCAGTTGCCGATTTAAAGCGCCTATTGAGTTGGCGAATACTCATTTCAGCTTCACGTGCCATATCCTCAATACAGATTTTATTCTGGAGTTTATTCTCCATCCACTCTTGAGCCTTAAGGATTTTACTATCGCCGTGGTTTTTTTCTGGAGTAAACATGGTGAAAGGAGCTTGGGAGGTACAATCTAAATCAACCATCGTACATCGAGAACTTTGTAATGCTATTTCTCGCCCACAGTATTTTTCAATAAGATACAAAGACAAGTTTAAATCTGCAGAAATGCCTCCACCACAGAATAGGCGCCCTTCATCGGTAACCAAAAGATCCGTTCTTAAGTCTACATCTGGAAAGCTTTTCTTAAACTGTTTTGCTAATCCCCAGTGCGTTGTTGCAGTTTTACCGTCAAGCAACCCTGTTGAAGCCAAAGTGAAAGCCCCACCGCAAACACTGGCGAGATCTGCTCCCTTTTCATACTGGGCTTTGAGCCACTCAATTCTGTCAATATGCCCTTTATCCTGTGGATTAAAAAGAAAGCCCTGAGAAGGGAGGATAATTAAGTCAACATCTTCGATTTCATACATGGAGCAGGTAGGAATAATCGGGATGTTATTGATAGCGCTAACGGGTTCCCCATCTGCGGTGACGATTTTCACATCAAAAAGCGGGGAAGGTCTTTCCCCCATGGTTACATTCCAGAGTACCCCCGCTTGCAGAAACATATCCATTGGAGAAGCAATGGTCGAGAGCAATGAGTTTTCAGCAGCAAGAATAGCAACCTGCTTCATTTAGATACCTTCCTGATCAATGTCCTGATAGGACCTATTTTGTCTAGTTTAGCGCTTATTAGATCACAAATCATGGTGGATAATTGTTTTAACTTTTGAAACTGAAACTGGAACTGGAACTGGAGCTAGAGCATGAAAATTATCAGTAATTACCAGCCTGAGAAGGGTTAGAGATAACTGGTAAATTCTTTTAGCCCAATCAATATTCATCCCCCTAATTAGGAGCTACAAATATGAAACTTCATGGTGCAATAATTTCACCCAATGTTCGTAAAGTTGTCATTGCCTGCATGGTTAAAGGCATTGATTTTGAATCTAACATGATCATCCCTGGCCCAGCACTTAAAGAACCAGAATTCCTCAAGATTAACCCTCTGGGGCAAATTCCAGCGCTTGAGGATGGAGGTCTAATCATCGGTGACTCCAATGTTATTCTTCAATACCTTGAAGAGAAACACCCCGAAACCTCTCTTCTACCTTCAAGCCCAGAGGATCGAGCCAAATGCCGTTGGCTGGCAGAATATGCTGGCGCAGCGCTATTCCCATGTTGTGGCACTATGTTTCGTGAGGTTTTGGTAAATCCTAACTACTTTAAACAGCCAACAAACCAAAAGGTTGTGGATGAGACAGTAAAGGAGAAGTTTCCGCCCGTTCTTGATTATCTAGAAGCCCAGATACCAGATAATGATTTCCTATTTGGTGACGACATTAGCATTGCGGACATTAGCATTGTTTCAATGTTTATTACCGCAAGTTATGGCGGTTTTAGTGTTGATGCGAATCGTTGGCCAGGTCTAGCGGCTTATGTAGAGCGTGTACGTTCTCATCACCTGGTTGCCAAGTGTGTGGAAAGTGAGAAAGAAATGATCAAGATGATCATGGGATAAAACAACCACGATTTGTCGATTGCATCTTCCAATAGATGTGGTTGATGGATCGTATGATTTTCTATTATGTAGACAATAACAATATCGGATAAATTCATGAACAACTTAATTTCACCTGAACTGTTTTACCTTGTCCTAACCGCAGGCTTAACCGGTACATTATGGTTAGCTTACATAGTAAATCGAATACTTGAACAAGGAATATGGGCTACTTTCAAAACGCCAAATTTAGATCATCCACCACAAGAAAATTGGGCATATAGAATGATGTGCGCCCATCGTAATGCGGTCGAAAACTTAGTGGTATTTACCGCATTGGTGTTAGCTGTTCAGCTCAGTCAAACAAACAATGAAATGACTGCAATGGCAACGATGATATTTTTTTATGCACGATTGATACACGCAGTTACCTACACGATGGGTATACCAGTGTTTAGAACATTGGCATTTTTAATGGGGTTTGTTTGCCAGGCAGTTTTGTTTTTTCAGTTCATTGCCAGTTAATGCAGAGCACAAAGGCCCAAATGGAGAAGATGAATAGATAGTAGAAATGGGCGAAGAAAATCACGTAAGGCAATCGCTATGTAGTCATGAGATCGCAATAGAATACTGCCCGTTTTGTGGAAGTAAGAACGCCTAGCGACAATACCCCACTCCGTAAAAAGCAACCGGAGTGGGGCCTAGGATGATGATTATTTGGATTAGTTTATGGATAGATAATAGCGCTGCCAACATGCGTTGGTATATCCCGAAATCCCTCGTAACGAGCGCTTTGTCGGCAAATCACTTTCCCAGTAGATGCAACGCCACAAAAAGCGTAATCTTTGATGAATATAAGGTCAGTAATTTTATACTGCTTAATAAAAAGTTCATTGTTATCAGGATATGATGGATCGCTGTATGGTCCAGCACAAGAAATTATGCCTCTACTAACTTCTGCGCATCCATAGTTCTCATGCTTAGGTGCATAGATACGTTTGTATTTGCCTGCATGCTCATTGAATGTTGCGGTGAAATCACAGCTGGCAATACCGTCGGTAGTAACCCAGCAGTATCTCCAATCGAGCTGCATTTTTATATAATCTTTAACCCCAATTGAGACGGGGGGCGTTTTAGAAGTTATGCTGTGAAGGCCTGATGCATTGTCAAAATCTACGTCGAAGCAGTCTAGATTACTGCCATGAAGCACACACAGCGTATCGTGGTATGTGTCGATTTTATTGATGTTTGCGAATAAGATGCCTGAAAGATTCGAAAGGCTGAAAGATGTGTTGTTCGCAAAGCAGTTTACGTCAGTATCCGTGGAGGCACAAACGCCATCGTTGATCATTACAAGTTGCTCAAAATCGGTATCACCAGCAAAGTTTGAAATATCGGGTAAGAGTACCTTTGATGAGGGTGTCTGGTAGCACTGTAACTGGCCAGGCGCGGATTTTTTACCATCTTTGTGAGTAATTACGCATACTCTTGAGTTTGTTGCGGCGATATCCGAGATATATGAATCAGATAAATTCGCTAAATAGGTTTCAGCTCCCTCGTAATAGATTTTCTTTCCATCTGTTGTTTCATATTGTAATGGCGATGCAAGATCCCCCAAATATCTGCCAAAACAAGAGAGAGGATAGGCCGAAGCAGAAGATGTTTCGTGAACAGCACAAACGGTACCAGCGCCGTTGGCGATGAGCGTTTCTTGTCCGCCACATCCACTAAGCAATAGTGCAGGAAAAAATGATAATATTAGAAAACGCATTGTAGGATCCTTCCTTAGGTTGTCGTGAGTTCGCAATAATAGCACTTACGTTTTGGCTAGTGAATAATATATTGGTGTAGATTGCCAATAAAGCCTCATCTTCACGGTTTGGGCTGTTGAGATTAAACTGAATTGGCAATTGAGTTTATAAAGCTGTCAGTGATAAAGAATGCATAAATGAGTACATTCGCCCTAAACCGGTCAAAGCTCAAAGTGCCTGAGATTATTAGAACTCCTGCAAAATTGGCATAATGAGAGTACGGATAAATAGATAGGAATTGAATTGCTAGTGTTCATACTATAGAGTACAAATATTAGCTTGCAGGAATGAATCCGCAGTATGAATACGGCTTTTTACAAGGATGTCTGTTTTCATTTGTCTCCCTGGAAAAAGAAGTAAATGCGAATCCAATCACACCCTAATGCGCCCTGTTTGAGATTAAACTTCTGATCCGTAAAGTTACAAGAAATAGTAACGTTGGATCACTTTATCAGAACAACATAATGGATATTACGATGCCTGATTTCAAAAATACCTCTCAAGTTAAATCGTTGTTTCAAATAATGCTTTTTGTAACAGTGATGTTTCTTGGTGGCTGCAAAATCTCTGACATAGAATTTTCCGATGCTAATTTAGCTGCTTGTGTTGCAGAAACCGCACTCGAAGAAAGTTGGGTTTATAAAACACAATTTGTGTCCCTCTCTTGTTCCAATAGGTCGATTGTTTCACTAGATGGAATCGAGGAGCTTAGCTCAATAAGAACTCTGATTTTACGAAATAATGGAATAACCGATGTGGAACCTCTCTCTGACCTGAACAAAGTGAGTGTTTTAAATCTTTCAACCAATCCATTAACCGATTTGACTCCGTTGAACAATATGACAGGGTTAAAGGTTATGGATCTAAGCTACCTGCAAATGAATGATGAGCTACTAGCCCAGTTGTCGGGACACCAAAAGCTGTTTTCCCTAAGTATATCCAATAATGATATTACCGATGTCACGCCATTATCTTTAATTACGAGTCTCACACACATCTACATGAATAATAACCAGGTAAATGATATCGGGACATTGGCGAAACTGCCTATCCTGAATACGCTAATTATGTGGGAAAATGAGCTTAGTGATTTGAATCCGGTTTCTGATTTTGAAGCTCTCAAGACATTAAATATTGAAGGTAACTTTGTGAATGACATTTCCGCCTTAGCGGAACATAAGGGTCTTACTAGATTATATATGTCTGACAATCAGGTTTCTGATCTGACACCACTTTCCGCGTTGCCAGAGTTAGTTGCTTTGAGTTTGACTAGGAATCTAGTGGAGGATTTAACTCCGTTGGAGAACTTACTACAGTTAGAAAGTCTATTGCTGGGCAATATGTCATTCAATGATGTCACTGCACTTTATGGTTTGCAAAATCTAGAATATCTGGATCTACGTGGTAGCAATTCCATTCCGTGCAGTCAGCTGGATAGGTTGCTAGGAGTTTTACCCTTGATCTCCACGCATAACAATATTGATTGCGTCAAAACTACCCCTATTGGTAGCGCGACACTAAAAATGGGGGTGAAGTCAAACACTGTATTTGAGGTTTTTACGTTCTGGCTAGTGATAGGTAATTCAGGTAAAGAATTTGAGATCGATTTTTATGGCAACGAAACCGGACAAACGTATGACTTGGAGCCGGGTGACGAAGGATTCGATGACTTAGCTTCAGTGCTGTCGAATGGAGATAACGACGTATTTCAATCCGGTTTCAACATTGCACACGGAGGCCCATACCAAACTATAAATGAGGCGTATTTTTTCTTCGATGATCGTACAGGTGATTCTGGGGTTGATTTTGAAGGCTATAACGTCACCTCGATCGAGTTAGTTATAGATAGTGTATCGCTAGTACAAACGCCAGGATGGTCAGATTTGAACTACGAGCACACACTGAACGTTTATGGTGAATTAATTGAATAGAAGTGAGCTATATTTGTTGATCGATTGCTGACTTCGGAGAAGGTTTGTTCATGCTTATGTACGGATTACCACGATTACTATGTACTATTCTCTGTGTTAAGGCTCTACATACCCTGTATTAACCAAGCGTACAAATGAAGCATTGCGATAAGGCAGCTTTGTTAGGTTGCCATTAACAAAATCAACGGCTAATGTGCCTTCTTTTAAATATTTAAATGTCCCCGTTAACCGTTGCTGGGAATCTTTAGTCCAGTAGTCTCCGCGTTTAGTTTGTGGAAAGAAATCTATCGCGATTAGTGGTTCTCCGGGTTTTGTGTCGCGGGAAACCAGGGAGAGAAGTTCTTTGCTGCTGGGTAATTGCCAGTTGTCGAGGCCGCAGGTTTTTTCGCTATTGACTCGATTGATCAAATCCAATGTATCGCATCGCTCTTTTTCGAAATAGCAGTCGCCTTTGTTTTCAACACCCCGAGTCCCGTCGTTCCAAGAGTAGGTCCAGTAACCGTCGTGTATTGATTCATTATCCGTTTTTGTTTCCCAGAGTAATTGGGTTTTTGTGTCGTAGACACATGCCCATGGCCCAGACCAGGGGCTCATTACTTGCCCCTGCGCATCGATTTTTAACCAGCGTGATGGCGATGGTTGTTCCTGGGGTATTGGGTTGAATAAGGCGATGAGCGAGATTGTTATCAGTAACCCGACTATTCCTATCGCGCGTTTAATCATGGTTACCCTCGAATAGTAAGCGAATGGCTTGCTGGTGGCGGGTGTGTGCGACTTGGCTATGATCAAATGCAGAAACCCATAGGCAGGTACCGGTTTGCAAGATAACGTCATGCTGGGATTGGGTGTTTAACGGCCTGGCGAGTTCCAATGTCCACATGCCGTCTTTCCATTGCCCATGGGCCCTCACGTGGGCGCGGTCACCTTCAAAGCGATTGGAGCGGTACATGACGGAAGGCATCACTGTCCCGATAGGGTAGTGGTCGTTTTCTGCCAGGTAGGGCCTGTAGTCAAACCAAGATATCACCCACTGTAGGTTGTCACTTGTTTGTAGGTTATTATTTTTGTGGTCTAGTTGATTGTTTGGTTGATGGTCTACCTGATAAGGCGCAATCAGCTCGTTATGTTTAGGTAGGCGCTTAGGCACAATCACTTCGGGTTTATACCACTGCCAATTCATCACATAGGCACCGGACTCCTTTCCATCAGCGATATAACCAGCACTATAGCGACGTTCCCCCGCCCTTGGCTTAACGGGTGGGCCAAAAAAATTGTCGTCTGCTAGATACATACTGTTGGTACGCACGGCTTTCCAATGCCAAATATCCCGAACCTTGCCATCATCGCTATAGTGATAGCCTTTACCATGAAAATTGGCAGGCTGATCGGCGAGAGGTTTGGGGCCTAAATGAGCGGTGCCTCCACCGCCAGGAGCACATTGATCGGCGAGCATGATGGCAAGCTTATCTTCGTAATAGGCGGTTTCATCGAATTGGTTAAAGCCATCCTGTTTTATCTGCCACCCCTGATTAGTTTTAACGAGAGGTAAGTGTTCTAGACTTTTGCTGGTATCTTGCCAGGTAATATTAAAAAAGGCTTCTGCGCCGTTTTCCAATACTTTGATGGTTACGAGGGTTTCACCATTCGTGAAATTTGCGCCGCCTCGAGTCAGTACCGTGATTTCTTGCGCGTTGTTCCATTCCGGTTCATTGGTTATGCCATCAATGGTCACTAGTGTGGTTAGCGGTATGCGTTCTACAAGAAGGTCATTGCTTGGTTGATAGCCCATGTAGTACCAGAGTAACAGACCGGCGACTGCAGGCACGACGATATTCCAGGAGGGTTTTGAGTCCGCTACACTAGGAACAAACGCGCGCTTAATCGCGGGCCATCCGTATTGAATAAAATAACCACCAGCATGAACTACCAAATACAGTAAAAAGCCAAGGGCTGCGTAGAAGTGAATATCAACCACTGATAGCGCACTATCAAAGAACTGCAGCCAGCCGGTTAGTAGGGACAGTATTACCAATGGGTAAGCCAGCCAGGTAATGATGCGGTGATATTTGTCGCTGAGTGTTGCTGTAGTTCGTTGTGACCTTTGATTAAATCGGTAAATTACGTAAGCCATAGCAGTGGCCGATAAACCAAAGGCTCCCGCGATATGAAGCCAGTGCAGCGCACCTTGGGGTAGGAGTGCTGACAGTTCGAGCAACCAGGGTCTTGATAGCGTTGCAATGCGTAAACCGGTAGCGAGATTAATAAGTACAAATAAAATGGCAAAAGAGTGAAGTAGTGTCCAACTTAATGTAGGTTTTACTACCATTGCTATTCCCCCCATACCTATTAAAGAAAGCCTATTTAAAAAACTGAATACAACTATTGTTATTTTAATACAAAAAACGCCCAACGAAGTTATTCATTGGGCGTTTTAAGTAATCAATGGTGAGGTGTGCTGTTATGGGGTGGTGTTTTTCTTCAGTGTTAACGTACCGCTGTTAACGCCAGCGGTATCAACAGTGATGGTTTCACCGCTACCGGCTAATCTAACATCAACCGTGTCTAGATTGACGGTGAAGTTCTCCTCGGTTGGGGCTTCTCCTCCGCAAGCTGCCAGCATTGTCAGTGTCACGATCATTAATACAGTTTTTAAGTGATGATTCATTTCATATCTCCTGGCAAATGCCTAAAGCTGGTATGTTACTAAGAAAGCGTTACTGCCCAGCTGTAAAGACAGTGCAGTGCCAAAATTAAATGAAATGTTGCCGTTATCTACCGTGTAGTTTGATAGGGCTATTTCTTCATCTGCTTCGGCTTTTCCATTGCCATTAGTATCTTGGTAAAGTTTTACGCCATCAATATCACTGACTTCATCAATCTCGCCATCAGCGCTGAGCGATAAACCGTGTAGCTCCGCATCTGCAAAACCACTATTGAGAGTAAAGCGGAATACCACAGTTTCACCATCGCCTGCATTGATAATGCTCTGGGTTAATGCCCCTGATGCTGCCTCTACACTGCCTTCTGGTATGCAGCTTTGATTATGGTCGTAATTAACCTTAAGTACCGGGCCGCTGCCGGATTCTTTGGAGTGGAAATCAACACCATTACATGAGAGACCATTACAGTCGCCAACATGGGCAATGACTAGGCCGTGGTTACCATTGGTGCGCCAGTAATCAATAATGTTGCTATTAGACAGGTCCACTTCCAGCATGCCTGTTTCTATCGGCTTAAACGTTGTTAAGTAAGTCCCTTTAATGGCTTCGCCACCAACAGAGTTCCAAGTCGCAGTACCTTCTTGCCAATCAGCGTTGGCAGCGTAGATTTCATAGTTGCCAGTAGAGTCATCGGTGATCTCAATACCCAGCTGAACCCGGCTGGTATCCGCACAGGCTGACATGTTTTCAATATCGAATTTGATCAAGCTGATCATTTTTCCGTTGCTAATGTCATAGCCGTCAGCCAACAATCCGTCGTTGCTGCCATTGAAGTTGCTGCTACTTTTGTTGGATGCGATATAGGTATCTTGTGTGGCAGCAATGGATATCTGGTTGGTACCACCACTGGATAAATTTTCAATCACACTAAGTCTATTTGCGGCTTGAACCAAGTTAAGTGCTTCACCAACATTATTCGCGTGCCACCAATTAACACCGGCGGGTAAGACGGTTGAGTCAGCATCACGTTGTTCTCTAGTTAAGGTTTCTGCTGTTTCATCAAATTGGGCGGTGCGTACGATTAATTTATCGCTGGTTACTTGCAAGACTTTAAATTGCTGAATGCTGGCTAAGTCAATTGACCAGGTCTTAGGGTTGTTAGCTGAGCGTGCTGGTGCACCCCAGCTACCTTCGCCCACAAATACCGTACCACTTTCACTGGCGATAAAATCATCCCCGCTAGGTGCTAGCGCCTGTGTCATTTTGTTGATGTGTGTATCAGACTCCACGACAAGGTTCATGCCGTGATCGTAAAACGCTTGCGACCACCAAGTAAATAGCTCGGTGTTTGCCGACTTACCTGAGTAATGCGGGAACATGGGTTTATGGTATTGTGCGATTCGCCACGTTACAGCAGGGCCGTTGTCCGCTAAATCGGTATAGAGCCAGTTATTCATCGTTGCCGCGTGTGAAGACCAGCCACTATTTTGGTATTGGCTGTTAAGGGTGTACGCGCGCAGTAGGGGCGAAATGTTGAATGCGCCGTACGTGTCGGATTCATCACATTTTCCATCTGCGTTGTAGTCAACGCCGAATATTTTACACAAGGTTTTGAAGTTACCGTCCTCATGGTTACCGTGGGTAGGAATGATGGGGTAGGTTCGCTTGTATTCAACGCCATCAATAACATCGTTTGAAAAGCTCAGCTCCCAATCAATAAAGAAAGAGGAAACTTCAGCGGAGCTATTTAGGTTGGTGTAATCTCCTCCGTGCATCACAAATAAGGGGCGTATTTTACCAACCAATGCGTTACCTTTTTGACGGTTGGTCCAGCCGCTACGGGTATCACCACCAGCAACCACGACATAAGGAGAGTTGTCGGTAGGGGCAGTTTTAAAATAAAAACGATCGCCGCAGCCATCTTGATCGCAAACGCGGTAGAACACGTTTGCATTCGGTGTTAAACCGTTCAAACGTACAAAGGAGCTTTTGATATAACCCAAGAAGGTCACAAAGTTTTCAGAGGATGAAGGTTCTTGTGTTGTCCATGAGGCTTCATCAGTATCAAAGCCATATTTCACGTAAGGGTCAGTACTAATTCCCTTAGCGGAGAATGCGACGACTGCTTGATGAGCGGGGTCTGCATCCCATACCAAACGGTGGAATTGGGTTTCGGCAGTTGCCTCTAGCGCACCCAAAGAAAGTGTTGCCGCAATTGCAGCTAAGATCTTTGTTTTCATGAGTATTAACCTAATAAAATTATTATTATGCAGGTAGATTTTTATGGTTGAATCCTGCCTTAATTAGCACGTTTATACCAGTTTAACATTGCAATTTTATGCAACCGAGCAGAGTAACGAGGCTGACTTTGTTATAAGCAAAAAGAGGGGGGTGCGCCACGATTAGCAATCGCTGGTTGGTGTGCTAGCATAACTGTAATAAAAACATGCGCTTATAGTGTTCAGCTAAAGCTTCTAGGCAAAAGAAGGAGCGAGGGGGGTTATAAGCTAGCAAGTGGCAGGAGGTTAGTAACTGTATGTCGTACGAAATGGTAGTTGGTCTTAATGTATTGGATGATGATACATATCAGGAATACCGTATTGCAATGAAGCCAATACTATTAACCTATGGTGGTAAATTCGGCTACGACTTCAAGGTATCTGAAGTATTGCTTGGTGAAACAAGTGATGACATTAACCGGGTCTTTACGATAAATTTTCCGGACAGCGATAGAATGGACGGTTTCTTTTCGGATTCTGATTATATCAAAGTAAAAATGCGTTACTTTGACAACTCAGTGAGCAGTACAACAATAATATCTAGTTATGAAAAAACATAATAAATATGACATCGAATCTAGGTGGTCTATAAGGACTTACAGGGGTTTCTAGATCCATTTACAGCACCATTTACAGCACCATTTACAGCACAACCATCAGACCTCCATTCTTGATCATTCAGTGTGCCTTTTTAAACTCCATATTTAAAACACATTTGGTGCACATTCTTCACTTACATTAAGGATTCCTATAAAAAAATATCTATCCATTAGAGAATTCCTTATGAGCTTCAAGCAAATATTTATACCACCACTATTGGTTTTGCCCTTGATATTAACGGGGTGTGGGAGCAGCAGTAGTGATGCCACTGATGTTACTGAGGAGTCCGCTACCGACACCAGTGCGGATACTTCAACAGATACTAGCACTGACATCACAACTGACAGTAGCGTCTGGATAATCAATACCACAGATGAGGTGTCTGAGAATTTGTATGACAGCGGCACTAACCAAGGTTCTCTTGTCAATGTGCAAAGTGTCGAGACTGAAACGGTAGATGACCTTGAATATACCGTAGTTTCTGCCACTGGCATTGCTAATTATCAGGTCACCCTTAGCCAAGACGAAATAGACACCTTAAATGCGCGCCCTAAAGCGGCCACCGATTTTTTATCTGGCGCTACCACCGCTGAAGCCGGTGAGGCTTTTGAATTTGGTGAAGACATTGGTTACAACAGTAACAACGACTGTGAAACCACGGGTGGTACAGGTTACTGGCCACCTGGGCCGGTTTGCCCTGAGAACATATCTCGCACGGGTTATTTCCCTAACAGTCCAGAGCCTGCCACGGATGATGTGGCAAGCGGCTTAGGCGCCATGGGTTATTGGGTAAACGGTACTTCTGTTTACCAGTGGGGCGACGGACAAAGTTATAATAATGAAGGGGTTTGGCAAACGTTGGCACCTGTGGCCGAAGTATATGATGTCGATGTTTGTGGTGGTCATGCTGCCAATGGTGATTATCACCATCACTTTAGCTCAGACTGTTTAGGAAAATTGGTTAACGACGAAGGTAATGGTCATTCACCTATATATGGGTATGCCGCCGACGGTTATGCTATTTATGGCCCTTGGTACAGCAATGGCATACTGGCAAAAAGCAGCTGGGCAGTGCGCGATTATGATGATACCAGTTCCGCTACTGGCTGCGGTACTGCAGGCGTACGAAATTGTGTGTTAGTTGATGAATTTAATGTGGCCGCAGGGTTCGTTGCAGCCGCCGATGGCCCGACTACCTCCGATGAGTACAACTCTCTTTCAGGCAATACATTTATCGCCAGCGCAGGTTTCTTTTATGAAGACTTCTATTGGGACTCAACCTTAACCAATTTATCAGGCGAGTATCTTGATCAATACAACGGTCACGATAACGGCGATGATTTAGGTTATCACTACCATGTCACGGTGACTCAAGATAATAATGGCGTACAAACTCCTGCGTTTCCTTACACCATAGGGCCACGCTTCTATGGCAAACTCCAGGACAATAGCATTGCATCAAACGGTGCTGATGTAGGCGGCCCTCCAAATGATGGGGCGCTCCCCGATCTACCTTTCTGTGAAGCAGACCAAGAGCCTGAAATGGGTGTTTGTATCCCATGAAATTAAAATACACTTTCAAAATATGCAGTTTGGTTTTTACTCTGATGTTTTTGCCCTTAATGGCCCACGCTCAAATGGACGTGCCTGAGGGCATGAAGCATAACCATCCACCTAAGGCTTTACCAAAAACAGCCTTAACGCCTCAGTTAAAAATTTCCATAGATGAAGATGATATGTCTGGGTTTAATCTGCATCTGCAAACCAATAATTTTCAACTAGAATCTCCTCGCCAAGAAGGTGGTACCCCCTCAAATATTGTTGAGGGTCATGCCCACTTATATATTAACGGTACAAAAATACAGAGAGTGTACGGGGAGGATGTACATATACCAGGTAAACATATTAACGAGGGGGTTAATCAAATCAGCGTCACCTTAAACGGCCATGATCACGGTGCATGGCGTAAAGATGGCAAAGAAATTATATCCACGATATTTATAAACACCCATAAAAAACACATAGTATCTCATCAGTTTTCATCTTTCCCCGTTCTGGTTACCAACCTATAACCGTTAGAATATCGTCATTCTTATTGCGTATTAGGGCTGGTGCCAAACGCCTTGTATATTTTCCCGATGAACAAATCTTTTTGTTTTAGGTTTACTAGCTGTTTTAAGGTTGTTACTGCAAAGGGCAGTTGCACGACACCTCGTTTTTGACCGACGGGGATTAGAGCCATCAATGGGTTGCGTTTATAGGCTTTGCTGGGCTTACCTTTGCGTTTTTTGATGATGCTCTTTGCCACGTAGTTTCCTTGTTCTTGCGCGAGATAGCCAAGCTTGGCTTCGCCAATATCGGCAATGTCACCTAAAGCGTAAAGGTTTTTGTAATCAAGCACTTCAAGGTGTTCATTGACACTGACAAAACCCTGCTCGTTAAGTATCTTAGCCATGTTTGGTTTTAAGAAATCATTATTGGGTAAGACACCCGTGGCCTCAAACACCAAGTCAGCGTCGCTTGCAATGCCAGAGTTGCGGTTAACGTATCGCCCATCTTTTTGTTGATAGCGGCTGTTGAAAATAATGTTGACGCCTAGGTCTTCTAACTGTTGCTGGGCCTTCTTTTGCGCTTTTTCTTTAAAACCATTCAGTAATACATCGCTATTATGCGCCAAGCTTACTTGCGCCTTGGGCATGGCATAGGCAATTTCACCGGCCAATTCAACTCCCACCACACCGCCGCCTATTACCATGATCTTATTGGCTGATTTCAGTTGTTTGTGGTAATTCAGTAGTTCTTGGTTGCGGGAGTGTATGTCTATTGCGGTGTCTGTTTTGGCCATAGGCATGCTCGGATAGCGTGTGCCGGAGGCGATGATGCCTTGCTCAAATGTGATTTCCACACCGTCACTTAAATGGACGGTATTGTTTGTCATGTTGATAACGCTGTTTTGTATAAAGCGGCCGCTGAGAAAATCTTTATAGTTCTTTCTGGCTTGGTTTTTGGTTATTTGTGGTGCGGTGGTGTTACGCAAGGTGGCGAAGGTCACTTCGAAATAATCTTTCCTATCCACCAGGGTTGTTTGAATCCCTTGTTTTTCGAGTGCTTGTGCGACGGATACACCGGCAAAGCCGCCCCCTATGATGAGGACATCGGTTTTAATGGTCATATTCTGTTTTACCTGAGTGTCAGAGCTATCGTGAACTATCGCCTTGGAGTCCTGAAGTAACTCCTCTTTTGGGTTATATTAAGGTATAGCATTTTTGTGGTAAACGAGCGAAAATGAGACGTATACGTGCATATATGCAACGATTTGGGCAGTGTTTGTGGATAAATGGAACGAAATAAGAACCGCTTATAAGTTGGCTAAGTTGGGCACGCTCAGTGCGACGGCGGAAGACATTGGTGTGCATCGCTCGACGGTTATGCGCCATATTGATAGCTTGGAAGAGAGCCTTGGTATCACCTTGTTTCAGCGCAATGATAAAGGTTATATCCCAACGGAAGCGGGGTTGGATATCATGCGTTTAGGGGAGGTAACAAATAGCCATTTTTCCCAACTGGCGTCGCGCTTAAAAAGCAAAGAGCAAATATTGGAAGGCACACTGGCCATAACGATGGTGAGTGAAATGGTTGGCATCATCTTGCCAGCGATCAACGCTTACCAATTGTTGTACCCTAAAATGAGTATCGAACTCATTGGTGACATTCGAAACTTTAAACTTGAATATGGGGAGGCTGACATTGCCTTTCGTGCTGGTGATAAACCCACGACGCCAGATAATGTTGTATTGCCCTTACTGCAAATCGATTTGGTTTTGTGTGCTCATCAAACATACATTGATCAGTATGGATTCCCTACCAAGGCTGAGTTAAGTCAGCATCGTTTTATAGCCCTCAACGACAGGCCGGCGCATTTAGATTGGAATGAATGGATTTATCAACATATTCCCAAACAAAATATCGTCGTGTCTGCTTCTAATCAGCAATTATTAACCCAAGCCTTGATGGCTGGTTGTGGTATCAGTGTATTCCCAAGGCAGGCCGTGTTGGAGCGCAAGGACTTGATCGAGATTCCAGTGAATACGGATTGGAAAATGTCCGTTTGGATATTGGTGCATCGCGATATGTTTACGATGCCCAAGGTGAAAAAGTTTCTGGACATCTTAAAAGAAAAAAAGAATGAATCGATGAAACTTATCTAGCATGATCATTTCGATAGGCTGTAGGGCTGTAGGGCTGTAGGGCTGTAGGGCTGTAGGGCTGAAGCGGGTGGCTTTTTTAAAGGCGCAATTAAAGTTCGCCGCATCGCTATAACCTAAGGTTTCTGCGATGTTATCGATCCGTTTTTTACTGCTGAGTAACAGAACTTTGGCCCGTTGGATTCGATGTGCACTGACTCAAGCCTTTGGCGCCGCTATTAGGCTTGGGTTGTTCTTTGGTTGTCTATTTAGTACATTGGTTCCAAATAAAAATAAATGGAAGTATCAAGACAATGAAAAAACGTTTCTTTCCTCTTGTTGTTATCCTTTTTCTCCTTAGTGCGTGCCAAAAAGATGAAAGTAAGCGTGTTCTGCTCATAGGTATTGATGGCCTCCAATACGAGCAGATGCAAGCAATACCAACGCCTAATTTAGATCAGCTCAATTTCACTAAAGCGTATGCCGGTGGAATCACGGGCACAGGAACTGAGCAGCCAACCAGCAGTGGGCCGGGTTGGGCGACACTGTTGACGGGGGTTTGGGCGAATAAGCATCAAGTGTGGAGCAATGACCTTTATATTGCGGATTACCATTATCCCAGTTTTATGTTCCGAACTAAGCTAGCAGTGCCCAGTTTGTCACTGTCAGCGGTGATGAATTGGATTGTTCCTTATTTCGTGTTTTTCATTCAGGAAGTTCCTACCTTGAGTTACTTGTCGTTAGGAGGTGACGAATCCGTTACTAGCCAGGCAGCACGTCGTATTGTTGATGGGCGAAGTGATGTGACGTTTGTTCATCTTGATGCGCCTGACCATGCTGGTCATGCTCATGGCTTTTCTCCTGAGCATACTCAGGCCGTGGTGGACTCGGATCGTTTGATAGGGGAATTATTAGCCGCGGTTGCTCAGCGCCAAGCTGAAAAACCGGCTGAGGATTGGTTAGTAATGGTAGTTACTGATCATGGGCGGCAACCGGTGTCGGGGTTTGGTCATGGTAGTCAAACGTTGGAGGAGAAAACGGTTTTTATTGGCGTGAATAAGCCCGACATGAATGTAGCTTTTTCTTATCAGGGTGAAGGCCTGCTTTATGATGACTTTGATGGGTTATATGGGTATCCGTCTCAGGCTGACGTGGCACCAACCATTTTTCGACATTTAGGTATTTCAATTCAACCTCGGTGGAAATTGGAGGGTGTGCCGTTAATGGGCGATCTGGGTGTTATTAGGCTGATGTCGGTGAAGGACTCAGATCGTGATGGCGTGTTGCTGCAATGGATTAACAGTGCTGAGGTTGGTGGTGCTGAGGTAGGCAGTGATATCAAGATTCAACGTAATGGTTTACTTGTCGCTACGCTGGCTAGTGATGAGACGCAATATTGGGACTCATCTCCAGATGAACGTGTGTTGGATTATGTTATTAGTGCAAACGGGGTTGATACACAGATACGTGTAGAGTATTGATGGGCCTGTGTTTGCTAGCTGTTGCCCACCCATAACGGATAAAAAACACATAGTATCTCATCAGTTTTCATCTTTCCCCGTTCTGGTTAGTAACCTATAACCATCAACTTTTAGAGTTTTCTCATTCCGGTGGAAAGTACACTCAAGATGCCTTCCTCGGATATGAACATCTCGTCTTTACAGACAAAGCGGTGGCTAAATCCAATGCTGGTAGGTGTCTTTTTTTGATGATAAATGATCCAGTGCCTGCCGTCTTCTTCGGTCAGCACGCTGTGGTGCCCTGGACTATATACTCCTCTGTCAAATAGGCTGTTTCGAGTGTGAATGATAGGGTTGTTTTCTACCTTTACAAAGGGCCCTAGTGGGTTGTCTGACGTTGCATAACCAACGGCGTATGTTCCAAACATTGCCTCATTACCGGAATACATCAGGTAGTAAGTGTTGTCATTTTTGAACATCCAAGCTCCTTCGACGACATCCAGCATTATGCCTTTTTCCCAGGCCGAATCAGGTTCAATTAATAAAATGGCCTCGCCTATCTTTTCCGTTGGTGTGCGCATTTTTTGAACTAAGATGTTTTCTCGTGCTTTGTCGTTGGTACCAGTGATCAGTCCGTTGATGAAACGAAATATCATGTCGAATTCATCAGATATCTCGATGCTAGAATAGTATAAGTAGTATTCACCGTTGTCGTAAAACATATGGGCATCAATCGCATTTTCAATGAGTATGCCTTTATCAATAAACGGGCCTGTAGGACTCTCTGATATCGCTACACCGATAGATAAATCTTCTGAGTAATAGAGGTAAAAAGTATTGTTTGATGTGTCATAGAAAACATCCGGGGCCCATAATGTGTCGGTATTTTTAGAGAAAATATTGTTAGTTTTCTTCCAATTAGCCATGTCATCAGAAACATACACGTCATAGTGGTCGGATCCACCTTTGAGTGAACCATCAAGAAAGGTGCCATAGAGGTAATATTTACCTTGGAACTTAATCATATGAGGGTCTGCAAGGTTCTCCATTTGCAGAATTGGGTTGTGATAAAATTTTTCTGGTAGTGACCCCATCGCGTAAGATGCAGGGCTAAACCATGCAACGATTGCGAGAATTAAGAGAGAGTAGAGTACTTTTATCGACATGGTGTGGGTTTTCCTGTGTATTCTATGGTATGCAAACCAAATTTGAATGTGTACAAGGAATGTAAAGGAAGGGGGTTATTGAATCTGTCTGGTTTGAGACAAAATGTAAAATCACTTCTATCAAGCAGTTTTTGCTAGAAATTGATTCATCGACTTTTCATCTAGCACTGTTATTGTGTTGTATTTTGTTTGAATCCAACCATTATTCTTGAAGTCTCCCAGGATCCTGTTTAGTCGCTGTCGGGGGATTCCGATATAGGAGGCAAGTTCTTCTTGGGAAAGGCTCAATTGTATTTCAACCCCTTGGGGTGTTGTGTTTCCAAATCGGTGGGATAGGTTTAATAATACTGAGCATAAGAGCGAGGTGTCGTCTTTTATTAACATTATTCTGGTTGCTTGTTGTAGGCGCCGAGAATATATTTTAAGTAATTTTTCAAAAATTATAGGATTTTTCCTACCGGTGCTTAAGAATATTGATTTAGGTAGGATCGCCATTTCGCAGGTAGTCATGGCTACGGCTCTTGATTTTCTTGGGGTGGGGTCAAGAAGCTCCATGTCCCCGATGACCATGTGTTTGCCCGCAATACTAAGCGATACTTTTTTTCCATTCAGTGCGTAGTATTGAAAGCTAACATAACCTTCGATGAGCAAATAAAGCTCTTCTGATGGGTCGTCAATATCAAAGATGCAAGCGCTTGATGGTATAGATTTTACCTTACTTGAGGCGACCAGATGATCTAGTGTTGAGGTATCTATACTAGAAAATAATGAGCATTTGGCATAAGCGTGCTTTACATTTTTGCTATTCATTGTTTTTTATCTCTTTTTAAAAGAGTATCGCATATTGATGATTATTGGCATCAGGTAGTTTTGCAGGGTTCCAGCTTCTTTTCTGATACTTTCCCCAAATCAATTGATATCTTTGCATTTATTGATGGTGATCCTGTGCGCAATCAACGCTTGATGGATTTTTTGGGGGGGGCTGATGTTGTCCATCAAGGGATACTCTAAGGGTAGCTAGCCATCTAAATATATAGCTGTTAATTGATGATGGGGTTATGCATTATCAGGGTAGCGGATTAATTACTAATTTGGTGAATAGGGAATATATAGTGAAAATGAATTATTTTGTCTTCGGTACTAATGACATGCCAAAGGCAGTTGGATTTTACGATAAAATTTTTGAAGGGGCAGGCGTCAACAAAGTTCAAGATGAGGGTCGTATGACGCTTTGGATGGGCGACGGTTTTATGTTTGCGCTTGCAGAACCATTTGACGAAAACGATGCAACGGTCGGAAACGGAACTATGATCGGCCTTAATCTTGATTCATCTGCAGAAGTCGATCTAATACACAGTAAAGCAATATCACTGGGTGCGAAAAGTGAGGGTGACCCTAGTATCAGGTCTGGTAGGTATTCAGCGTACTTTCGTGATCTTGATGGTAATAAAGTTTGCGTATTTGAGTGAAAAATGCGCTTGATGAGTTAAAACAAAACACATCGTCGAAAGCGGAAGCAGGCCCCTCCTGGTATAAGGGGGGGAGAAGGTTAGTAAGGCAGCTGAACTAGTGGTGTGGTTCGGCAATAACATATGAGGAATATTCAATCGTTTGAACGTGAGGAGCTTTAAAAGTGGTCGGAAACCCGTAGAATACAGGATCTTTATTAAGGGGCCTATATTAAGGACCTCTACCTTTTCTTCACTTGTAACTTCAGGGACGAACCATGAATAAAACTAAAGCCCTCTTGCTTAGTGCTCTGTGCATTCTGCTATTGACACTAACGGCTTGTAAACCCTCTGCGACTTCGGATCGCTACGGTACAAGAGTCAATACTGCTGTTCAAATAACATTAAAAGGTAACGATTCAGACAATGACCCGTTAACTTATAGTCTTGCTAGCCAACCTTTATTTGGATCCCTTTCTGGTGATGTGCCCAATCTAATCTATACACCTGGCGAAGGTTATATTGGCGATGATTCTTTCACCTTTTTGGTAAACGATGGCAAAGATGACTCGGCAATTGCCACCATTGAAGTGGTTGTTTTTGAAAAAGCGGGTAAAGCTATTTTAGGGCCAGTTGTTAACGCGGGTGTGAAGGTATTTGCCATTGGCGATACAACAACACCTATTTATGAGACCCAAACAACCAATAGTTCTGATCTGCAATTAGCGGGGCTTATTCCGTTACCATCAAACAATATCGTTGATGAGAACACCCTTTACCTTGTTACCGTTTCAAAGGGAAAAGATATTGATGCCAATGATGATGGCGTTTTGGATGCAAAGCCGACCTCGGTTAATGGGGCATTTCACGGTATTTTTAAGGGCAGCCACATCCTATCAGGGAATTGGAATGTCTCTGCAGTAACCGATGCTATATATTATCGAATTAAGCTACTTCTTGAGTTTGGGGCATCAGAGCAGAGTATCCTTGATGAAATTAATTATCGAACCAGGCTATTGATTGGAGAAGATATTACGGGAGACAACCGCATCGACATTGATGACCTCATTCAATGGCACCCCATTAATAATAGAAGTGCATTCCGTAGGTCGGATAATCAGCTCAATAATCTAATAACAAAAATCCACAGTAATGGTAATGCTGAAGAAGCGGCAGGTCAGCTTACCAAGTCCAAATCAGACATATCGAATCTAACCTTTAATAACCGTGTTTATGCACCAAAAATAGAAAGCAATCACCTATATGTACCTGGTTACGAAGGTTTGTTCGAATATGATATAACTATTCCAGATGCCCCCGTATTTGTTAGATTAATGCAATTTCCACCCAGCAATTTCAGCGTTAGCCAAGGGGTCGCTTTAGCTTACGATTATGTTTACATTGCCATTTCTAATCTTAACGAAGACGGCATACCTGCAGTTCAACAAATTGAAACAAATGTTGAGGTGAGGTTTGCAACAATAATTAACCGTACGTTAATAGTTGCGGATATGAACAATTATATTCACATTTATGAGCAGGATAATAATGCAGAATATAAAATTGTTCGATCACACCTCCTAAGTGTTTCAATTACGGATATTACAACAGTAGGAGCTACCGCTTTGATGGCCGATGGTGGCAAGCTTCACACTGTCCCTATCGATATGTTACTCAATGCTAATGCGCTTGAAATTGAAACATACTCGCTTAACAGTACAATTAAAAATCATTTGTTGACCGAAGGAAGTACTCTTTACTTTACCGAGAAAAAGGTTCTTACCGAAGTCACCTTCGAAAATGGTGTTATTACGAATTCATCTGCAATTGAGTTGAGCGGGGATGACATTGCTGTGACATCCAAGTATATCTACAGCGCAAGTGAGGGCGCTACAACGGTTAGCATTTATAACAAAAACAGCAAAGAGCAACTCGGGTCATTGCCTCTAGTGGGTGGTATTGATGGCATCGAAGTTTTTGGTGACTACCTTGTGGAATATGGCATTGGCGTTGAAGATAAATACCACGTCATTATTTCGGATGCTCAAGCCCCACCGGTATCGAGTATTTTTTCTGAGTTTTCTGCAGATCAACCCGGGTATGTGCGTAATATTACGGGCAACGAATCTGAGCTTTATATGATAGGTTATTCAGGTATTAAACGAATAGACTTGGATGAATCGGGTGCCGCGATCAGTAGCCAACAATTATCCATAGAGAATCATAAAGATGGCCTACTTGTAGATGACCTTTTGGTTACCAGCACAGAAGAATCATTAGTGATTTACAAAACAAACAAGGATGCCGCCTTAACGCAAATAGGTACTTTTCAATACCCATTTAAAGCTTATCAAGCTCGTATCATGAACGTACAAGATAACTATGTACTTATTCGCTTCAATTGGGATCTTTTGATCGTTGATATAGCTTCACCAGAAACCCCACAGCATGTGATTTTAATGGACGACCTATATTCCTATAGAGGGGCAAATTTAAGAGATCAAAAGCTAGCAGTATCTAGCTATGATGGTCTGCATCTCTATGATTTTAGTACTCCTGCATCTCCGGCTTTACTTGGTCAATGGCAAGTTCCTTATAACGATCATAATGGAATTCATTGGGCTGCATTTCATAACGAATACTTCATAGTTAAAGATGATATGGATGACCCAACGTTTTTTACATTATCGCTTGATCAAAATAATGTTTTTCATCAAGAGTCTAAAAATGGAATGGGAAAACAAGGGATATTTGACACATTTATCTTTGAAGACAACCTGTATGCCGTAACGGGGAGTACATTAATACTGAATAAACTGGGGGGGAGTGGAAAGGTACTTACGACAGGCGAGGTAACGATATCAAATCAGGTGGATCAAGTGTTTTCCAACACAAAAGGTATCTACATGACAAGGCAAGGGTTGTTAACGTACATTAAGTTTCCTGAATAGCCTGAGATAGTAGGGCCAGCCATCGAGGCGGCGAGAGTTAGCAGGAAGGAAGGTAACTAGCACCGCTAGCTACCTTCCCGGTTGGTTTCGCCAAATATTTTGTTTTAGCAATGTTTGCGGGCTAAATTCTTCCCATTACATACCTGAAGGGGTAGTTACATTGTGAAAGTAACAATATTTGGCTCGACTGGCGACTTGGGTATCCAATGCTTGATGCAAGCATTAGATGCAGGGCACGAAGTAACTGTTTTGGTACGTACTCCAGAAAAACTACCAAAAATTTTGGCAAGTAAAATAACCGTCATCACGGGTGACGCACTTTTATTTGATGACGTAATGCATTCGATATCAGAAAGTACAGATGCGATATTATTTGCAATAGGCGTTGATGAAAAAACTTCACCACAGGATCTTTGTACAAACGCAACAAAGAATATTATTAAAGCAATGCGAAGCAATGATGTCTCTCGGTTTGTTTGGTGTGGTGGTGGCAGTAATATTCTTAAAGAGGATGTGATAACGTTTGGTTCAAAGTTTGTACGTTGGTATGCAGAGGTATTTCTCAAACATAGGCATACAGATAAAGAACACCAGATTAGCTTGTTAGAAGAGAATGATGACTTGGACTGGATCGGAGTGCGGCCGTTACAAATGAAGCATGGTATAAAAAAAGAGAAGTATCAATTGGGTTTTAATGCATATAGCGGTTTTTCAAAAATCACCTTTTCAGATTGTGCACATGCCATGATAAATATGCTTGTAGACGATACTTGGATTAGAAAGTCACCGATAATTCAGTATTAAGCTCGCAGTTAAGCTGATCGTCTGCTCCTAAGATCCAAACGATGTTATTGTTTTCGCTGGATTTTACAACCATTTTAACGAAAGGCATCCTACACCTCGCGAATCGATGCTACAAACTCAATGGAGATGTTATGAAGAATGGATTGATAATACTGTTTTTGTCGTTTTTTTTGTTAGCTTGCGGCGGAGGTGGCGGCGGTAATAGTGATGGTACGCAAGAAACTGATAACAGTATAAACACCCTCCCTGTAGATAGTGTTATTGAAGGGGATTTAGAAATAATCAGAACAGGGCTTTCATCTTTATCTGGGCTTATAAACCTAGAAACAGTCAAGCAAGACCTGATAATAAAATACAATAGTAACCTCACAAGTCTAACTGGGCTCGATAACCTTAAGGTTGTTGGAGGAAGCCTGGTTTTAGATTTAAATCGCAATCTGGAAGCGTTGACAGGGCTTGAAAATCTTCGGTCTATTGGTGGCGATCTGTACATAAATGCTAGTCATAGCCTAAGTTCTCTTGCAGCTTTGAAGAATCTAAAATTTATTGGTGGTAGTCTAATTATTTCTTTAAATTCTGAACTAACAACGTTGGCTGGCCTGGAAGGTATAGATACTATCGAAGGCGGGGTGCGTATTGAAAACAACATAAAGTTAGCCACTTTGGATGGTCTTAATAATCTTGGAGGTGTTGTTTCGGAGTTATCTATTCAAAGTAATGCTGCGTTATCTACGCTAACAGGCCTAGAAAACCTTCAGCTTGTGGGGGCGTTATTCATAAATAGTAATATTGAGTTAACTGCTCTGACGGGACTTGAAAATCTTTACCTTATAATGGGGGATGTGGATATATTCGACAATGCTACGCTGGATAGCTTATCTGGGCTGGACGGTCTTGAAATTGTTGGTGAAAATTTTGATATCCATTCTAATAGCAGTTTAGTTACTTTGGCTGGGCTTGAAAGCCTTCAATATATAGGGGAGGATTTTCAGGTCGCAGAAAATGACAGTCTTGTTTCGTTGGTTGGCGCTGAAGAACTACTCTCAATTGAAGGAGGGTTAGCGATAGTATCCAACCCTAATCTTGAATCACTTGAGGGTTTCGGAAATCTGGAGTCAATTGATGGTGGCTTTCTTGTCTCAAACAATGAGCGATTAATCTCTGTGATGGATATGCTTCATTTGACATTTGTTGGCAATGATTTTTCTATAATCGGTAACGAGGCGCTATGCAACTCAAATTCAGCAGCATTACTAAATCAAGTCGTAGAGCATGGTGGTGTCGGTGCGCTCATTGAAATAGATAACAAGAGTTGTTGATGTAACGATTACTAACGGAGATGAAAAGTGAAAAAATCAGTGATTATTTTTCTAATATTGTTTCTGGTTGATAAAGGCAATGTTGGCAGAGTTATTATTAGATACACCAATATCTCTAAGATGTAGACTAAGCTATAGGAATAGTTAGAAAAGGGTATCTCATGACGTCGAATAAACCGGGTGTTAGCAAGCTGGATCGAGCGCTCGCCGAGCAGCGTATTTATAGCGCCCAGCGAGAGAAAGGATATAGAGAGCAGGCGCTAAAGCTCTACCCGTGGGTTTGTGGGCGTTGCGCTCGGGAGTTTTCCCGTCCCAACCTCAGAGAATTAACCGTGCATCATGTTGATCACAATCACGGCAATAACCCTCCGGATGGCAGTAACTGGGAGTTGCTATGTCTTTATTGCCATGATGAAGAGCACTCAAAGTATATTAACTTTGTACAATACGGCAGTGGCCGTGATACGGAGACTGCTCAGGCTACCCACAATCCGTTTGCTGACCTAAAAGACATATTGCAGAAAAAGGAGTCCTAGCCTCATTATGGGAACCCTGATTATTGACCCTTCACTGGCAGTGTAGTTGGTTTTAAATCAGCATCTTTTAGATTTAGTCTCAGAGACCTCCCTGTGTTCATCAGGAAAGGATGCCGGTATTAACGGTAAAAACTTAACGTCTAACGTTTACTTCATATTGATGCTACCGCTCGCTTTCTGTAAATTGGATGCTAAACTATGGGTAAATTATCAATCTAAAGCGTTGAATTTATTGGGGATAATCGTGATTGTAATTGGAATGTGCAAGCTGCGAAATACTTTAATATGATAGCGATAGAATGTGCTGCTAAAAGGTATAACTAAACGTGAAGAAACTAAAGAACGAGAAAGAGCTGGTAAAGAAGGCTGTCGCCGAAGGGATGAGATATGGCGAAGAAAGGGGTGTTGTTAAATTCGAGCCTACAGATTCAGCAAATGAAAAAATAGAATACATTTATCGTTTACTGGTACACGATAAGATAATACAGCCGCTTCCTCAGGATCAGGTATCTCAATTGACCATGAAGCACAAACTTGCCATATGGGCATCAAAAATCAAATGAGATTGAAGAATGAGTGAATATTTTGATGATGCAATAATTGAATTGTTGGCCCGTGAAGAAATTCGTGAGTTACGTTACCGATATTGCCGTGCTATTGATGCGAGAGACTTTGAGGTGGTAGAGGCGTGTTTCACACCTAATGTTTGCATAGATTATGGTGTCGTCGGAAAGTTTGAGTCTCGTGATGCGCTCCTGAGCATGATGCGTAGTTATGCGGAATCTAATTCCATCATCGGCCTTCACACGGCACTTAATCCAATCATTGAATTCACCAGCTCTGATAATGCAATTGTCCATTGGGTATCTCAATTCTCCTCCCATGACCCAGATACTGGAACGTCAGTGAAACAGTCAGGTACTTTTACGGATCATTGCATCAAAACTGAGTTCGGTTGGAGAATACAATCGGCAGCGTACAATATGCTTTTCCATAATACGCATTCCTCCGGTCAGGGTTCAGCGTTCTAGTGAAGTAAAAGTAATATCTAAGACTGAAATAGCCTACTCAGTCATTCCATGCGTACCTTCCTCCCTCGAAATCACTTTTGGTCTTTCCTTTGTTGTAGAAGGAGGGGGGGGGGAGTAAAGCTATCGTCGGACACTAATTTATCATAAGGGTTTTCATGATCCGGTTTTCTGCTTCATAAGAATCAACTAAGAATCACTAGTGATTCTTAGTTGATTCTTAGTTGATTCTTATGTTGACAGCTTTGTTTTGTGGTGGCAATATAATGAAACTTAATCGATTCACATGAAATCAAGGTGGTTCTTTCTATGAAGCATGATCTAACCGAACGAATGAAACAAAAGATTCTCGATGCAGGCACACAGGATGGTGAGCCGAAACCACTAAGTTACCCGGAGTCGAGTTTTGAAGAATTTAATGAGGCTGGACTCTGTAAACCTTTTTCCACAAGAATCCCAATTTCCACCATCAAGGCACTAGAAGTACTTACCAACGCTACGGGAGAAAGCCGGTCAGAGGTGATTAATGCGTTGGCATTGGAAGCCCTAGCCGCGATTACTGAAGATGAAAGTATGGCCAAGCTAAAAGAGGCGATGACAACGGCGGCGAACGCAGCCATTCAAGAGGAATTAGAGACCGCTTGTAAGAAGAAACCACGAAAGCGACATAAGCGTCGCCACTCAAACGACGACGAGTAAGGAGAAGAGCATGGGTCACGTACTTATCATTCTGGGAACATTCATAGCATTTAACTTTGGTGTTGGCCATACGGTCGCAGATAACGTATATGAAGATGAAAGAACAACAGGTGTGGTCGAGGTTCAAGAAGAAGTAATACGGTAATAAATGGTATTCTTAGGGTAAAAGAATCGTTGATGTGTCGACGAATTTTATGGGCTGGCGATTAGTAATCGCTAGCCCATTTTTTGTTATTTTTTAGACGTGTTTAATGGTGTTTTTTCAGTATACGTTGCCATTCTGGATCATCTTTGATGTTACTAAGTAAGGGAGTGATATGATCGTAGATGGCTTTGTTTTTGTGGGGTATTAAAACGTGGCGGGTAAAAATATCGTGAGGTTTTAATGATAAGTGAAATTTATCCTCCCAATTTTCATTTGTTGATAAATAGAGATACGTTGAGCGGCTGACAATTCCCAGGTCTACTCGTTTGGACAGTATCATTTTTAAAACGGATGTCTCGCTGTGGGCATTTTTGCGTTTAATTTTTCCTTGAGATACTAAGGAATCAATCCCCTGATAGTAAAACCCTAATACACCTCCTAGGGACTTATCGATTAGTGATTCGGGGCCAAGGTATTCGAAGGGTTTGGTAGCGAGAGAAATGATTTCGTCTTGATCGTAAAATACAGGGGTAGACCACAAATATTTCTTACGTGCTTGGTCTTGAAACCAGGTGGGGTTGACCCCTAGTAGAATGCCATCAACCATCTTTCTATTGAGGTAAATGTCGACTCTCTTACGTGGAAGATAGATAGTGTAGAATTCATATCTTTCGGATTTATGGCTGAGATACCGCGAGAAATCATAGTAGAGGCCAGTTTCATTTTCAATATCAAGTATATAGGGTGGCTTTAAATGGTAAACGTAAACGGGGACGAGTATTTTGTCCTTCGCCGTCAGAGGAGAAGAAAAAACAAGAAAGGCCAACGTTAATATGATAGATCTTTTAATATACATTCGATGCTTGACTTCAATGTATTACTGCTAGAACTATTAGTTAACCACAATAAATAGGGTGGGTATTCGCTCTGTTTAGATTAGTTTATTCTATGATTACAATATTATCCAGACTCTTACCGCATAGGTGGCGTTGATTCGATGTCGCTAGCCCCTACGGTCATTAGGCTTAAAGTAAGTTTTCTTGGTGAAAACGGGGGCTAGTAAGCTAGTATTAAACCTAGTCATTCCCCCGGTTATTGCTAACAAGAATGTTCTAACATGATTACAAAAGGTTATGAGGAAAAAATTGCCTACGGCTTTATTATTTTTACCCTCCTATTGCTATCGTCTGGTTTATCCTCTCTTTGGAATCTTTGGGGTATAAGTCAATCTAACAAAAGGGTGCATCAATCGGCGCACCCAGTTGTTCGAGAAACAAATGTAATCCAAATTCAGCTATTAAAATTAGCGAATCTTAGCTCCTTAGCATTTAGCGAACAGGATGCGCAAAGGATCGAAATCTACCAAAAAACGTTCTATGAGAGGGCGCTACTGTTTTCCAAACAGTATTCTGACCTAGAGGTTCTTGCAGCAAATGATTTGATTGATAAAAAACAAGTGTCTGAAATTAAAGCAGATTATGAGAGTTATTTGGCGTATACGAGAGATATGTTTATCGCCAAGATTGCTTTGCAAAACTCGAAAATAAAAGTAGATGAAGAAGTTAATGAGATTATTTCTCTCGTAGATCAAGTTGGCGCATCTTTTATGGAGATTGTTTACGCCCCTGTGCCGGATCAATATGAAAAAGAAATGAAGTTGATATCAGGGAATATTAATTATGCAGATACTCTAATGGTGGCGATCATAAGAACTGCAGAGGAGATAAAGCGCACGAATGACCCCGAACGACTAAAAACAGGACCTGACGAATTCTCGTTTATTGTTAGGGATTCTATGAGCTGGTTTGATAGATCCGTGAACCAATTCAATAAAATTGATGATAATGGCCTTGTAGATTCTACGTATACTCGCGTAAAAACTTTAGAACGGAGGTTGCAAAACTCACCAAACTTAATGGATTTCAAGAGCAAGCAGTTTTCACACATGGCTGATGTTCATTCAAGGCAGTTGGAGGCGAATGAGGCAGTGGGGAAGTGTATTCTGCAACTCGATAAGTTGTTGGATTCTGCAGATACCCGACTTGAGAAATTACAAGCTGAACTGGCTGAAAGTGTAGAGTTTGGTTATAAAAATATTTTTGGAACAATATTGGTTTTAATCGTGTTGGGATTGTTCCATTTTAATACTGTTAGGTTGACGATAAACAGGAAGATTAATGACCTGGCCGCTATAAATAAAATTGGAAGACTATTAGCTTTGGTTCAAAATCAAGAGTCGGCTTTCGAGGGCACATTGGATACCGTGTATGAACAAACTGGGTTGAATATCTGTTCTGTTGTATTAATGAGTGAGTCAGGAGAGTTGATGCCCACTGGAAACTATTCTATCGCTATAGGGCAATCAAAAGAGAAGTCAGCAATTGATATACCCAACACTGACTTGTTGAAACGCGTTAAGAATACAAAAAAATCGTTATTTCTTCATGATATCTCTGTCGAAGGAATAAATGATGAAGGAAGGGGTAGTAATCATAAAGCGTTGCTTTATATCCCTCTGAAAGATGGGGAAGAATTATACGGTATTTTATGTTTTTCAGGATGTCCTACTCGTACTGCTAATAGAGTATTGAACGATGGTGAGTTTGAGTTTTTTGTATCGATTTCGAGTGTATTAGTCTCCACTCTGAAGAATATTAGTATGCAAGAAATCATTAAAAAGCATAACCGTTCATTAGAAGCGACGGTGAAGGATCGAACCGCAGCACTTAAACAAAAAAGTGATGATATTACAGGAATGTTGAGCAACTTACATCAGGGGCTTTTCGCTATTACCGAAGGTGGTTTAGTACACTCAGAATACGCCCCGTTTTTAGAAAAAATATTCGAGACACATTATATTGCAAATAGAGATTTCTCAGACTTATTATTTAAACACTCTCAGTTGGATGATTCTGTTATTAGTGGCGTAAAAAAAGCAGCTTTGGGAATAATTGGTGGCGAAATATGTGATTATAACAGGTTGTCTCCTCGCTTGATTAAGGATGTGTACTTGATGTTTTCTGATTGTCGTTCAAAGAATATAGAGTTGTCTTGGGCGCCATTTATGAATGACTCTGGCCAGGTAATTAAGCTCTTGGTGACTGTTCGCGACGTGACTGAACATCATAAGGCCGAGGAACAAAAGGAAATACTCGCAGCAGTTTTTAAAAATAGTTCAGAGCCTGTTGTGGTATTTGACAATTCACTTTACATTCAAGCGGTGAATGCAGCGTTCAGTTCCCTGATGTCTATGGAAGACGAGTACCTAGTGGGTTCAAATTTATCAATGGTGTTAAGGAATACACACGACGGCACTTTTTTTGATGCCATGCGCTCTCAAATTAAGGCGTGCGGGAGCTGGGATGGCGAGATTCATTGTGAATCCAATAAGTCCAATGACAAGGTCCGTTGGTTGACTATCTCAGAAATTGGACACTCTCAATCGCTAAAAAATGCTACCTTTTTGGGATCATTTTCAGATATCCTTCGGCGACAAAAGGTTGAAGATGAATTACGTTATCTTGCTAATTACGACGCGTTAACCGATTTGCCCAATCGTCGATTATTCAGTGAGCGCGTTCAGCATGCTGTTGCTATTGCCAAGCGGAACAATGGTGGAGTCGTCCTTTTCTTTATCGATCTAAACCGATTCAAACAGGTAAATGATAGTTATGGACATACTGTCGGCGATGAGCTCTTGGTTCAGGTTACGCAGAGACTAAGTGGTTTTGTTCGAGACTCCGACACGTTGTGTCGGTTGGGAGGGGACGAATTTACCATTCTTATCGAAAACCCTGCCTCTCGTGATAATATAGAGAAATTTGCCAATAGACTGTTGCAGCAATTTACGCGCCCTTTTATTGTTGACAGCCACGAGCTGAGGACTGGTGCAAGTATTGGTATTAGTGTATATCCAGACGATGCGGACACCGTGGAAACCTTGATGGTGAATGCGGATGTGGCAATGTACTCGGCAAAAGAAAAGGGGGTGGGCTATCAGTTTTTCGAAACGAAAATGAATGAAGCAACGGGTAATCGGCTAGGGTTGGAAAATGATCTTCATAGGGCTCTGGATAATGATGAATTATTTCTTACCTATCAGCCGAAGATTGAACTCGACACTGGTAAAATGGTTGGCGCAGAAGTTCTTCTACGTTGGCAACACCCTGTACTCGGTTTAGTTTCTCCAGTTCAATTTATTCCTTTGGCCGAAGAAACAGGATTGATTATTCCTATTGGGCATTGGGTGTTAGAAACAGCCTGCCGCAACCTTGCGCTGTGGCGAAAAAAAGGGCTTTCACCCATTAATCTTGCGGTGAATGTTTCTGTAAAGCAGTTCCAGTCTGTTGATTTTACGAAACAGGTTAAAGCTGTGCTTGAGGAGACTTCTATCGATCCTAACAATTTGGAGCTCGAGGTAACGGAAAGTCTTTTGATGGATACCGAAAGTACCTCAATTGAAACGATGACTAGCCTTAAGGAAATGGGTATTAGTATTTCGATCGATGACTTCGGAACAGGTTATTCTTCATTACAATACCTTAGTAAATTTCCAATAGATTATCTTAAAATTGATCGGTCTTTTGTTATGGGCCTTGATACTGATGGGAAAAGCATTGCGATTATTCGAGCGATTATTGCTATGGCTCAAGGGCTTGGCCTTGAAGTCGTAGCAGAAGGTGTTGAATATGAGGCTCAAGCGCGTTTACTTCGAGAATTTGGGTGTCAACTAGCACAGGGGTTTCTTTATAGTCGCCCTTTGAAAGAGTTTGATTTTGTCAAACATTTAGCGCCCCAGCGTCTTACGGATGACAACCTCACTTTTTTAAAACGCTGAGTAAATTTGGAAAATACGAGAATTGATCTTAGGTTTTTTGCAGTGACATTAGGTTTTTGCAAAATTAACATAGTGTGATAAGCAGTTTTTTAGCACATTGAGTTTAAGTGGCTTTTCCAAAAAATCATTCATCTTGATTTCCGTGCAGTGCGCTTTATCTTGATCCATTACATTTGCCGTCACGGCAATGATAGGTATATTTTTATAATCCCAGTCAGATGTCCTGATGGCTGATGTACAGGTAAAACCGTCCATAACCGGCATTTGCAAATCCATTAGAACCAGTGAAAAAGAGTTCTTTTGTAGCGCCTCAAGAGCTTCCTCTCCGTGGTTGGCGACTAAGCTTCTAAAACCAAGCTTCTGTAGCATTTTTGCAATAACCTTTTGGTTCACTAAATTATCTTCTACTACGAGTATGGGTAGATCTGCAGAGGCCAATTTGGCAGGGACGTGAAATTGAGTAGGTTCACCAACTTTAAGAGGTACTCTTAGCGTAAAGTGACTTCCTATCGCTAACTCAGAATCCACGGTTAATGTACCGTCCAACGAGCTGGCTAGCCGGCGACAAATCGATAAGCCAATTCCCATTCCACTATGACGTCGAGTAAACCCTCCTTCTACTTGCATAAATGGATCGAATATTAACTCTTGTTGATCTTTTGCTATTCCTGGGCCGCTATCTGATACAGTGCAGATTAGTTGAGCTGGGTTTATGTTCTCGTCAACCGATATGACTAACTGCACCTCACCTTGGTCTGTAAATTTCACGGCATTATCAAGTAATTTTGTTAAAATAACCTTGAGTTTATGTCTATCCGTTATAATCCAACCAGGTACATTTGAACCTACTTCATACTGAAAAGATAAATTTCGTTCTTCGCTCATGACCTTGTAATGATCGACAAGCCTGCCCATTGCTAAACTGACTTGAGAACTTTCAGACTTCATCTTTAGCTGGCCAGACTGCAACTCAGTATGGATGAGTATGTCGTCGACTAATCCCATCATGTCATTTGCGCCAGAGCGTATTATCTTAAGAGGTTCAATGAACTCTTCAGAATTGTTGTCCTTGGCCATCTCAACGCCACCAAGGATTGCATTCATCGGTGTGCGAAGTTCGTGGCTAATTGACGTAATAAAATCGCTTTTTAATTTTAAGTTTGACTCATAGGATTTAATTGATTCCTTTTGAGCTGCGATTTTTTCTTTTCTAAGGGAGTTGATTCTATCGGCTAGACCGAGTGATAGTAGGACAACTTCAATCGCAGAGCCTATTTGAATGCTTCGCTCGATAACCCAGATCGTTGGTAAAATACCGGATATCTTAAGACAAAATATGACTAAAGATATTAACAGGGAACTCCAGGCTAATAGAAAAAATCGGGCTGGCCTATAGCCTGCCCTCCAGCTTGAAAAGCCTGCAACAATACCAGCGCTAGCAGCAGGGATGCCAAACCCGGTGACTAATAAAATCCCTAGTGAATAGTTACCATAAAAGCTCATCAGTATCGTTAGTACCATAATTGCAATGTATATTTTTATGTACCTGTCAAACCAGGGTATATCTTGAGCTGAATTTAAAAATGAGCGCACGAAAAGGGACATGAAAGCAGTCCATACACAGGTAAGAACAACTATTGCTTGATTTCCTAGATTCGGTGAGGTTGGCCAAAAATATTGAAATGAAAATCCGTAATAGGAAAATAACCAAAATGAAAACCCCAATATATAGGTTACGTAATATAAGTAGGTTTTATCACGCATTGAAAAGTAAACAAATAGGTTGTACAGAGCCATTACCAGCATAATGCCAAAGTATAAACCGAGGCCCAGGTTTCTCACGCCGTGTTGTAGCGTAAACTCCCGTGAATCCCAAAGTATCATCGGAAAAGGTTCGTGTAAGCCATCTGCAGTATCGAGCCTGATATAAACGGTTTGTTCATGGCCTGGAGGAATATCTAGAGAAAATAAGAAATTCCTATAATCAATTTCCCTTGTAGAAAAATTCCTGCGATCTCCTGTGTGTACCTCTTTTAATATGCCATCAGTGTTGACTGCGTAGTAGTCGATATAGTCCTGTAAAGGAAATGCAATTTCGAAAAGCAATGAATCATCAGCTGTCATATTTGAACGAAATTTCAGGCGCAGCCAATAAACACTTTTTGAAAAAGCAAAGTTGGGTGTTTGGGCGGTATTTTTTTTCCAGAGGTGATCATAACGTGATGAGATTAGGTTCTGAATACTGATATCCCCCTGAGTATCTTCCAAGTAGTCTGCATATAGGCCTAGGTCATATTTTTTGATTGATGGCACCAGCTCAACGGTAGATGCGTTGGCTTGCATGGAAATAATCATTGAAACCATGAAAATGTAGATAGAAACTCTAACCATTAGTGCTAGTGCCCAAACATCGTTGATAAGTGAAGGTTATATATAGAATTGTAGTTTGCTTTGGGGGAAAGAAGGCTACAAATTCAAATGTGATACAGAATGCCGGACTCTGGCTGGATGGGTAAATTAGTAGACTTTGTTTTTGAAAATGTTATTAATGTAATATCCTGATATATAAGGAGTTTTGTTGTTTTGCTGGTTCCGTATCAAAATGATTAAGGCAGTCGTGGACTGTTGCTCAGATCCGTTTACAATGATCGGGTTCAAAAACAAGAAGGATGAGGCAGTATATGGATAGCGAATTACAGTCATTGCGGGACGCGTTGGCTGATTTAGGTGACGAATTTGAGCAAAAGGTACAGCATTTAGAGCGGCGCATTGATGTGTTGGTATCTAAGCAAACGTACTCTGAATTTAATGAGCCGACGGAGACCACAGTAGCTACTGAGCACACGGTGCCCCGCACCGTGGTTGTAGAGCAGGCTATTAGCCCGTCAGCTTTGAAAAAGCTGGAACCTGCTTCTTCCCGTGACTCAGAAAAGATACAGAGTAAAAAGACATTATTCTCAGCGCTTACCTCACTGTTTAGCACCTTGTTTTCAACCTTGCTGGGGCCGTTTGCTGGATTGTTGGAGCAATTTTCCACTCTTTATCAGCACTATCAGAAACAAGGTAAAGCTCCTGTCTTTTTTATGACACTAACCGGTGTGGTGGCGTTAGTTTTTGGTTTTGGTTATTTGTTGCAGTACTCTTTTAACGAATATCTAGGGCCGGTGGGAAAAGTGATGATTGGGTTTGTCGTTGCTTTTGCCACCACGGGAGGAGGTGTATGGTTTACCAAAAATAAACAGGAGATGGCGGAATATGGATCTAGTATTATAGCGTTAGGAGTGGTGTTAAGTTATCTCTGCGCGTATTTTGCTGGGCCTTATTACGGGGTGTTGCCTGATTTTATGGGCTTTCTATTGTTGGTGGCTGTGAGCGCAATTGCTTATGTGCTCGCACTTTTATTTGAGACGCGTGTGGTGGCCATTGTTACGTTGGTCGGTGGCGCGACGATGCCATTGGTTATGGGGCATGTGGATCAGTCTCCTCAGCTTTATCTTAGTTACCTTTTGGTGCTTACCTGTGCCATGTTGCATCTGTCTCAACGTATTCGCTGGCAACCGTTAGCGTATGTGGCAATGTTGCTAAGTGCGGCGATGCTAGAGATTTCAGTTACGAACCGAGAAATGGCGTTGTCGTTGCTGGAGTACGCCGAACCCTATGGGTTAATTGTTATACTTCATGGCTTTTTCTATGCCTTTGCATTCTACGCATTACAAGGGTTAAGTCGTATTGTGACCATGGATAAAGTTAGGTTGACGATTGTTATCGCTAATATTGTTTTTTATCTAGCGTTAAGTGAACAATTGGTCACCAGCAGTGTGCTGTTGGGCGTTATTTATTTGCTAAACATAGTGCCTTGGTTGGTGCTGTTTATACTGCCACGCAAAGTATTTCGGTATTCCACAGGCAGCGATGAGTTTCGAGCGGTACAGGCTTTGGCGTTACTGCACGCTGGGTTACTGACGGGGCTTGGTATTCTCGTATTAAGTAGTCCGGACTTGATGGGGCTTATCTGGTGTGTTGAGGCCTTGTTATTGGTGTATTTGGGTAGTAAATTTCAATTTGCGAGTGTTCGAATTGAAGGATATGTCGCACTGCTCATTTCGTTTGTTACCATGGCTATTCAGATAGCAGGTTGGCTTTTAGAATCAATCGCCCCCGTTCCTATATTATTGTCGTTGAAAATGGATATGGGGTGGGTGAATTTAGTTGCAGTGACTGCCTTAATCTATTGTGCGTTAGTGCTGCTTTCTCGGCAGGAGGCGATTTTAACCGATAAAGAGCGGAGCCTTACGTTGCTGTTGAGTAATCTATTTTCAGTGTGTTTGTCCTTAAGCTTTTTATTGACGGTAGGTATATTCTGGGCACAAGGAATGTGGATGTTAGCTATTGTGCCGATGTTTTATTTGATTTGGCGATCTAAGCAGCATGGATTATTTTTTACTGAGTTATTTGGATTAGGGCATTTTTTCTTGATTGCTATTCCTGTCATTGTCAGTGCAAACGTGGCAGGTAATTTCCATTTCTCTGAGCAAAGTATCTATGGTCAAATTGCAAGGATAGAAGCGTTCGTGAGCTTATGGTTGATTGCTGAGTTTTATAAACGTTTTTTTCATCAAAGTACAAATTTTGGTTTCACTGAGAATTTGCGGAAACTGTTTTATTGTATTATTCCGGTGTTTTTCTTGCCGAGTGTACTACGTCAGCATGGAGAGTATTTTCCGTTAGTCCTGTGGGCTTCCAGTGCTATTGCATTGTTATTGTATTATCGATTGCAATTCATAGTGTTGAAATTTGAGGTGAGATTATTGGTTGTTGCTGCTAGTTTGGCCTCGATTGCTGGTTGTTGGTTGGTTGAATTTGGTAATTGGCAGGGTAGAGCGCTAGAAGCGCTGTTGGCTGGATTAGTTTTTTACGCATTTATTGGTTGGTTAGGGCAGGGGTTGAGTCGGATACCCCTTGGTACAGAGCTGCAGAAGCAACGGCATTGGGCATTAAAACCTCTCTTTACTGTGGCGGTGTATTATGTCGCGATAGCGCTGTTTATTGTGCTGTATGGTATTTCATCTAACGTTAACCTTTCTATGTTGGTAGTGTTAATTTACTTTGTGGGAGTCTATTTCTACCGCCAAGTATTAGCGCCAGTACGCTCAAATCTTCGAATGATTTATGGCTTTGCTTTTACACTGTTTACGATACTAACTTACAATCATGTTAACGCGGTCTCTGGCGGTCACTTTGGTTTGGGAGCGGCATCCGTGTTATTGACTGGTGTACTGAATGTGATAGCTGCTTTTTGTGTTGCGTTACTGGTGTATCGTACTTGTGCTCAGAATCAGGCAGTGTGGCGAATTTCTGGTGGTCTGATCCTGCATGTATGGGTATTTAACCTGCTTATTATTGCAGTGTATGTTTCCCTTGCGGCCCAAATGTTTTCAGATATGTTAGGGCCAGTGATCTCATTTTTACTGGTAGCACACGCAACTTTTATCTTATTTCAGACTATTAAGCCACCAATGAAAAAATTAATTTGGTTGTCGGTGATGTTATATGGAGTAGCGGCGTTAAAGATTTTGATATGGGACATGAATGATTTCTCTTTAGTTCAGAAAATCGTGATCTTTATGCTTATTGGTCTGTGTATGCTGGGTGCAGCGTTTAAGTTTCAAAAAATGATGGTGGGAGCGGTAAAACAATGAGGGGTGATTTAACTGATTTCATTAAGCGAATATGACAAACCTGCTAGATACCGTTAAAAATACAATCAGTGATAACCGTGTATTGCCTTTTTCTGTCTATACCTCAGTCAAAGAGCAAAAGCTGTTAAACGTTTCTATTGTGAAACCACTTTTGATAGTCGTTCTTAGTGGTGACAAAGAGATTGGTAAGGATCGAAAAGAAGTCTGCCATTCAGGTAGTTTTATTTTTTTATCTGGTAGTTCTGCAGTGGATATACGTAACATACCTAAAGATCAAACGTATTTTGCGTTACTAATTGATTTTGACGAGCAGGATTTTAATGGCCTTCATGTTAATACGCTCAATAGTCAGCACTATTGCATTGGAAAAACAACACAAGTATTAGAGCATTGTTTACAACAATTTGTTGAAAGCTCTCTGTGGGCTCCCGAGAAACTGTGGTCTTTGCGTAAGCGGGAAATCATCGAATTACTGTGTTACATGGGCCATAACGAGATTTTATCTATGGTGGGTAGCTCAACGGTAGGGCGCCGATTGAACGATATGTTTTGTGAGCAAAATTTTCATGAATTAACGATCGAGTATATTTGTGCCCAATTGGCAATGAGTGAATCGACGTTGCGACGAAAATTGAAATTGGAAGGCACAAGCGTTCAAGAAATTAAGGATCAAGCAAGGTTAGGTCAGGGTTTACATTTATTGCAATCAACACATTATTCCATTGGTTTGATTGCAGAGAAGTGTGGTTATCAATCCCAATCGCGTTTTTCAGATCGTTTTAAAGGGCGTTTTGGTTTAACACCATCTGAATTGCGAAAAACTAAAATGGCGGAATAGGGCGAATATGTGATCGTTTGGGGGCAACGTTAGTGGGATGAAAAGGTTAAGATATGCTCTAAATCTTCACACACTTACAAGGGTTGTTATGCATAATATACTTAAACTTATTTTCGTTTTATCTCTTAGCGTCTCGACATCGGTATTAGCAGGCTCACTTACATTATCTAGTGAGGATATTACTCATGGCCAATTTATGTCCGAAACTCAGGAATTTAATGGGTTTGGTTGCTCAGGTGGTGACCTGTCGCCTCACCTTAAATGGTCTGATGTGCCCAAAGGCACAAAAAGTTTTGCTATTACGGCCTATGACCCTGATGCCCCTACAGGCAGCGGTTGGTGGCATTGGCAATTAGTTAATATCCCAATGGCAGTAATGGAAATTCCTGCTGGGACAGGGAATACAGTAGAAAATTCCGCTCCTAGAGGTAGTTTACATATTCAAAATGACTATGGTAGTCGAGGGTTTGGAGGGGCGTGTCCACCTGAGGGGCATGGCGTGCATCATTATCGTTTTACAATACATGCACTTTCTGTAGAAAAACTTGAATTACCAAAAGGTGCCTCTGGTGCATTGGCAGGGTACATGATAAATGCCAATACAATAGAATCGAGCACGATTGAGTCATTGTACAAGAGAGACTAGTAACTACCGGTACATTTATTCTGCATATCCTATAAAACTCAGGAGGTAGGCGCCTTATCCGTCAGCAACACGAACGTTTCAACCGTATTGAGCGGGTGCTTAATTACATTAATGACCACCTTTCAGAACCTCTCAGCGTTGAACACCTCGCTGAGCAAAGCTGTTGGTCTCGCTGGCAGTTTCAACGTGTATTTATCAATGAGACCGGCTTGAGTGTGGCGCAATATGTGCGTGAGTTACGCCTAAGTGTGGGGGCAGAACAGCTACTAACAACCGATTTGCGGCAGTTAGATATTGCTTTAGCGTGTGGTTTTGAGTCTGAGGTGAGTTTTAGTCGCAGCTTTCGTCAGTTTTTTCAATGCACGCCTGGGGATTACAGACGTAAGGGAGTGCGGGTGAACTTACGTACCCCCTTAACTCGCCTAGCCTCGCAATATCATCAACCGGGTATTGCTGGCAAGCTATTGCAGATCAGAGTGGAAACCCGGCCTGCATTTCTTTTGGCGGGAGTGCAGGGGGATATTGATGGGATCCTCGCGGAAGAACCGAACTTTAGCCATGTGGTACCTAACCTGTGGGCGGAGTTGGGCGGGTTAATCGAGGCGTATCAATGTCCCTCGAAAGTACGTATTGGCGCCATCGCTATTGCTGAGAGTGACCCGACAGGGTTAAATTTGCCCTATTGGGCGGGCTTTGAGGTAAGGGATGATGTAGATAACGAGTCACTTCCTGCTGGATTGTCAATAATGCAGGTACCAGCCCAGCAATATGCGGTGATTCCTTATCAGGGAGCTATTACTGAGTTGTATAAAACGGTTGAGTGGTTTGTTTTTCATTGGTTGCCGGATTCAGGTTTTCGTGGTGTAGATGGTTATGATCTGGAGATCTATGGACCAGACTTTGTGGTGCTGGATAACAACGCCCGCATGGAATATTGGGTCCCAGTAGAAAGCCGTTAGCAATTTTAATTCTTAAGCCAAGGACGGCGGTAACCATAAAGATCCTCCTGTTTGGATATCAAATAGCTATAGATATCCAATTGAAATAACGTAACGAGGGAGCTTATACAGGGGGGCTTATATAGAGAGTCTTTGTGTAGATGCGAATATCCTTTATTGCGACATGCCCCAAATTGTTAAGCCTGGATGGGAATTAACCTTTATTATGCGAATGAGATTGATTATCATTAGCAAACAATAAAGAAATATCTGGGGATACAATGTTAAAGACACACCTTTTTAACCGCTCAGTGCTTGCGGTTGCAGTAACTATGGTGATGGCTAATCAAGCTGTTGCAGACAATGACACAACTGCTAAAACGCAAGAAAACGTGGTGGTTTATGGCAATACTTATCGTAATACAGCCACCAAGTCGGCTTTAGAGCCAGTAGAAACTCCGCAGGGTATATCCGTTATAGACAGGGAAACCTTAGATATGAGGGGAGTAGATTCCATCGCCGAAGCGTTACGTTACGTACCTGGGATAACGACAGAGCTACGTGGAGGTTCGGTGACGCGTTTTGACCAATTCACCATTCGTGGTTTTAGAAATGATCAGAACTTCTATGATGGCATGCAGCTGCTGTATAACGGCTGGAACCTACAACCGCAAATTGATTCGGTAGCGGTTGAGCAGGTTGAGGTGTTTAAGGGGCCCACCTCAGTATTGTATGGTGCCATGCCGCCGGGTGGCATGGTGAACTTGATTGCAAAAGCTCCCAGTACGGAGCGGTATCATAGCCTCAACCTTAGTATCGGCAATCAGGATTTACGAGAAGTCAGCGGTGAATCCAGAGGGCAGATCGGTAGTAGTGATTTGTCCTATAGCCTAGTGGGTTTAGCGCGTAAAAAAGATGGACAAGCAGTGACCTCAGAGGAGGAGCGCTATGTGTTTGCCCCTTCTGTTGATTGGCAATTGTCGGATAAAACCGTGGTGAATCTAAATGTGTATTATCAGAAAGACCCTTCAGCGGGTATCTATAATACGGTGCCAGCAAAAGGTTCGGTAACCTCCAATATCAATGGTCGTTTACCCACGGATTTTTATGCCGGGGATGCTAACTGGAATACCTTTGAGCGTGATTTCACCTTATCAGGGTTGAAGGTAAACCATCAGTTTAATGACAATTGGACATTTTTACACAGTACTCGTTATACCGATGCGAAAGTTTATCAAGAAAATACTTACAGTACAGGTTTAGCTGTCGATGAGAGAGCCTTAGGGCGTCGGGCTTATTTAACGGATGAAGTATCTCACGGTATTACCGTAGATAACCAATTGGCGGGTCGAGTGCAGTGGGGGGCGGTTGAGCACAATATTCTGATTGGTATAGATTATCTTCATCTTAAGTCAGGTATTAAGTATGAAGATGCGGCCACGGATGCCATTGATCTATTTAATCCCAATAATTATATGATTGATACCGGAGCGTTGGATTTTGCTGCCTCGGGTTATAGCAGTAATTTTGATATTGAGAAGGAGCATGTGGGTAGCTATTTTCAGGATCAAATATTGATTGGCAATTTGGTGCTGATTGCCGGTGGGCGTTACGATGAGTACAAACAATGGGAAGAGGGCATTAAGTACGGTGCGGCAGTAAATAATAGGGTGGATCAACATAACTTTTCTGGTCGCGTTGGCGGGCTATATCAATTGGATAGTGGATTTTCGCCCTTTATCAGTTATTCAGAGAGCTTTGAGCCAGAGCCTGGAAGTGATCGACAGGGCAATAAATTTGAACCCACCACCGCTGAGCAGTGGGAGTCGGGGGTGAAGTATCAATCCTTAGATAATAAACATAACCTGACGGTATCTGTGTTTGAACTGACCAAAGAGAATGATTTAACTCGTGATCCATCCGGTAGCCCCTATGATCAAATTCAGACAGGTGAGGTGCGCTCTCGTGGTATTGAGTTGGAGGTGGAAACGCAGCCACTCGACAATCTGACGGTATTGTTTAATGCTACCCGCATCGATATGGAAGTGACAAAAGACAACAATGGTTTGAAGGGTAAAACCCCCATATGGGTGGCCGATCGTACGGCGTCGGTGTGGCTAGATTATGGCTTCCAAGAAGGGGTGATGAGTGGTGCCAACGTTGGTGTGGGGGTGAGGTATGTGGGTGAAACCCAGTTGGATGCATTAAATACTGATGAGGTTCCTGCGTTTACTTTGGTGGATCTGGCATTGTCTTATGATTTGGGATCGGTGACTAAATCACTGCAGGGTATCAGTACCCGTTTGACGGCAAATAACCTGTTTGATAAACGTTATGCCTCTTGTTATGACGGCAATAATTGTTGGTTTGGTGCTGAGCGAACATTGGAAGCCAGCCTAAAATGGGAATATTGATACAACACATGTTGTTCGCCCTGACGACTAACGTCGTTGGGGTCGGCCTTTTATTCTATTCTTGGCGGCAACGTCAATTATCAACAAAACAAGCATCAACAACATTTAACGTTACTGGAGTTTGTTTTGTTTTACTTGCTTGGTATTTTTGGTGTAGCTGTGCGGGAGTAGAATTTGGCACGGTCTATTGGTTAATTACCACACCGCTAGTGGCGTGGGTTTGGGTAGTGTGGAATCGACAAGAGAAGCCTGTGGTGTTTAAAAGTAAACCCCACATGTTTACACCCATACCGTTCAGACAGCTGGTACACGGCAGTGGCACCTTGTTGGTGGCAGGGCCGTTGGCGTTTATGGCAAGTGGTGTCTTGAGTTTGGTCTTGGTGTCTGGGTTTCCAATGTCAGGGCCGATGCTAGAGTCCGGCCAGCTGGTATTGGCGGTATTTTTATTGGTGATCATATGGTCGCTGTTTTGTTTTTGGGCTTGTGCTGCAGAAAAATTGTTACGGCCTTTTGTGAGTTTGACGGGTTTGGCTGTGGTGGGTGGCTGGATATTGTGGGTGTGATTTGTGAGTGAGATTACTATTAATACAGCTAGAAATGTAGCTAAGAAGGCTACGGTGAAAGGAACGTCTTACGCGTCGATGGTTAAGCAATTCCTATCGGGGCATTCGTGGATGGGATTGACTGTTGGTGCCTTAATGTATGTGGTGTGTTTAACCGGTTCTCTGGTGGTATTTTTTGAAGAGCTTGAACGTTGGGAGCAACCAACGGTTGTTGAATACTTAGATTATTCACCGCAGCTAATTGAACAAGCTGTCACTCAATTTTTAGTGCGTGTACCGGAGTTACCTGCATCCTTATATGTGGTTTTACCTACTGAGGCGGTTCCGCGGATTCATATATCCGATGGCGAGAACGAGTGGTTTGTTAATCCAGATGGCTCCTTAGGGGATATACCATTAGAAGCATGGACCCATATGCTGAAACAGTTGCACATCTATCTGCATTTGCCCGAGACCCTTGGGATTATTATGGTTGGGATTTTGGGTGTGTTGTTATGTGGATTGATTGTGTCGGGGTTACTAGCACATCCCAAAATATTTAAAGATGCCTTTCGATTGCGATTGGGCGGCTCAGTACACTTGGCACAGGCGGATTTACATAATCGACTCAGTGTGTGGGGAACACCGTTTTATGCGGTGATTGCATTCACGGGAGCGTTTATTGGGTTAGTGGGGGTGATGATTGCAGCAACGGCTTGGTTGTCGTTTGATAATGACCGAGCGGCGGTGATTGACCGGATATACGGTGCAGACCCGGTGATAACCAACGTCGCCCCAGAACGTGATTATGCCCGTGCTTTACGCGAGCTTGAAAGAGTAGCCCCAACCGCCACACCGATTTATTGGGTCATTCAAAACATCAACACAGAGAAACAATTTATTGAAATTGCGGCTACCTTACCACAACGTTTAACCTACTCGGAAATGTATCGCTTTCAGGCCAACGGCGAATTTATTAGTCTGCAAGGATTGGCTGCTGGTGAGTTAGGGCGCCAGGTGGCCTACTCGGTGTATCGATTACACTTTGGGCATTTTGGAGGTTTTTGGGTAAAGGTGATTTATGGGGCGTTAGGTATCGCATTAACCGTGGTGTCGGCATCGGGCATTAATATTTGGTTGGCAAAAAGAAAACAACGCAGCGTGATCAATGATGTGTGGGTGGCAATTGTTTGGGGGTTGCCTTTGGCATTAGTGTTGTCGGCACTTTTTTCATTGTTGGGGTTTGTTGCAATTAAAGTGTTTTATATTTGTTGGGTGGTGTGCGTGGGCTTCAGTGTACTGCGTAAGGACGACCAAATGGTAGGTAGTCTTTTGAAATTGTGTTTGCTGGTTAGCGTAAAGGCATTGGTTATTACTCATGTTGTTGTCTTTGGCATGGTGCTTGATAGCCCTGCTGTATTGGGTGTCAATTTAGTATTGATTGTTGCAGTTATCGGCTTTGCTATGTATAGGGTTTACAGGCGCGATAAGGTTTTCTTTCGATTATACCAATCTATTATTGGGCCATACCAAAACACTCTATAACTAACTAAAGTTTTGCGGTTAGTATTGTTATAAGAATTATCTGTCTACCAAAGGTGAAGTTACATAATTCATCTTGGGAGCACGTTGTGAAATGGCCTAAGCTAATGCCTCATATGGGGTCTGGGTTTATTGGGCTGATTTTGTTGTTGGTAACTTCCGTCGCGATAGCGAATCAAACATCAAGATCAGTGTGGATCATTGATGTTAATGGTGCCATTAGCCCTTCTACATCAGACTTTATTGTCAGTAACCTGCAAGCGTCTGAAGAACAAAAGGC